>JABEBX010001956.1_pt1 | contig 10642 bp, 9 predicted proteins | sample 7245971 | NCBI WGS metagenome assembly JABEBX01 (sample SAMN14506365, study PRJNA622280) | hot springs metagenome | biome: hot spring [ENVO:00000051]|acidic hot spring [ENVO:00002120]; feature: spring [ENVO:00000027]|sediment [ENVO:00002007]; material: sediment environment [ENVO:01001048]...
GGATAAGGAAAGCCATCATGCGTCAGGATCACATGGAAAGAGGGCTGCAAAATTTATTGAGAGAATTCCCGCTCCAGTCTCGAGTCATGAACGAACCGGTTTCCAGCAGAATTTTCACCTTCTGCAAGGAAATGTGTCATGACTGAGCCATCTCATCGACAAGGTTATCGTATTGGCGAAGTGGCCAGTGCTGCCGGTGTCCATGTCGAAACGGTACGCTATTATGAACGGGAAGGTCTTATCGTGCAGCCCAAGAAGCCGCATCTTGGATCCCGTCGGTATCCCGAGGAGACTATTGCACGCATTCGGTTTATCAAGCACGCCCAAAAGCTTGGCTTTACCTTAAAAGAAGCGCGTGAACTCCTTCTGTTGCAGACCAACAAAACCCAAGCCTGTGGTGCAGTACTGCATCAGGCAAAAATCAAACAATCTGCGGTGCTTGCAAAAATTAAGGCTTTGCGAAGACTGGAAATCGTACTTGCCCGTCTAATTCAGGATTGCCAACAAGAATATCCCAACCAGCATCATGCTTGTCCGATTTTGGAATGCCTGGAAGCAGATGACGCAAGCATGGATGATTTGCTTGCGGACGCGGGGGAACGATAATGATGACCTTGAGCCAATTCGGCTGGAAATGATATGGAAATCATTCAACGAATTTTTAACGCTGTATTAATTGCCGCTCTTTTTTGTTCGATACCGGAACAGTCTTGTGCAAAAGTCGTTGCCAAGACAACTCCATCAAAATCTGGGCTCCAAGGTGCGCTTCGTGGGTATAGCACTGGATGGCAAAAGATCTGCTGAGAAATTTATAGATAAGCCCAAATTGATAGGCTTTCATGTTAAAACATATTTTAAGTTTATTTTTATAAAACATCTCATTTAGGATTTGGAATATACTTAACCTGTTGGCACGTTCAGGAGACGGTATATTCCTTGAGTATGGTTTTCATGGGTGGTTATGAAATTCATGTCACTTTAAAATTTATGTTTTCTGCAGCGATTTGCACCGAAGAACAGTGCGCAGCAGCCCTGGAATCGGCGCGTTGGCCAAACGGATTTCACTACCCCCGGTGTGGCAGAACCCGGCATTGTGTTCTGAAATGCGGCTCGTGCAAGACCTTTCAGTGCAGCCATTGTCGTTATCAGACTTTGTTGATTGCCGGAACACTTTTTCAAGGAATGTATTTGCCTTTGACCCTTTTGTTTCTGGCCATTTACCTGATCAGCCAGGCGAAAACCGGGATATCCGCGTTTGTGCTGAGTCGTCAACTCGGTGTCAGCTAACCCTCGGACTGGCACATCCATCACAAGCTCATGCAATTCATGCTGGAACGCTAAGCTCTCTAACTGGGCTGAGGCTCGGGCAATGGTTCCATTCAGCGGAATTATTGTGCCAATCAGGCAGCTATTATGAATAATTCGGTGACATGATTTATAATAGTTTGCAAGTATAGCGAGATCTCCCATCATTATTTATCTTACTGATAAAGCAGCACATTTGCAGTTCATCCCTTTGCATAAGGATCAAGTTTTAATGCCAATCTTATCGGAAACTCCTCAAACACCTACCGAGGCAGATCTCCTGCAGCAATTACCCGAGGAGGAACGTCAGCGCATTCAAGAGCGCTGGCGAATCTATCAACTCCGTCACCATCCTTCCTGGTGGCGACGCCTCCTCCTATTCCTAAGTCTGATTGGGCCTGGAATCCTTGTAATGATCGCGGACAACGATGCGGGAGGTGTTATCACCTATGCGCAGACAGGCGCAATGTATGGCATTGGTTTTTTTATTCCCTTCCTGTTACTGATGATTCCCGTAGCTTACATTGTGCAGGAGATGACTGTTCGCCTTGGCGCGGTGACTCATCGGGGGCACGCCGAAATGATCTGGGGACGCTATGGTGCTTTTTGGGGCGTGTTCTCACTGCTTGATCTCACCATCGCGAACATCCTGACCTTGGTAACTGAGTTTATCGGCATTCGAATAGGCATGAGCATTTTTTCCGTGCCCCCTTATCTTTCTGTGCCCATTGCTTGGGTTTTCGTGGCTTCGATCATGATCTTTCTGCATTACAATACTTGGGAACGCGTGGCTCTGTGGATTGCTGCTGGAAACATCGTTTTCGTACCGCTGGCCATTGCCGCGCATCCGGACTGGAGCCAAGTCGTTGCCGCAGTTGGCAGTTGGCATATTCCCATCGGCACCGCTCTAGGTGCCTTTACCTATGTCATTCTGGCTAATTTGGGCACTACGATTGCACCCTGGATGCTGTTTTTTGAGCAAGCATCGGTAGTGGACAAGGGACTCACCATTCATGATATTCCTGGTGGTCAGGCAGACACGGCTATCGGCAGCCTCTCCATGGGAATCATCGCCATCGCCATTGTTATCCTGACTGGTACGCTGGTCTATGGCCACGCAGGTGCAGACAACTTTGACATACAGACCATTATGCACATTCTTGAGCAAAGCAGTTTGGGCCGCGTCGGCACTGCCCTGTTTGCTTTGGGTCTTGTCGAAGCCGGACTGATAGCAGCCATTGCCATTACCGCCAGCACATCATGGGCGGTGGGCGAGGCGCTCAAGCTACCTCGCAGTTTGAATCTTAAACCACAACGCGCATTACCCTTCTATCTTTCAGGCATACTAAGCGCTGGTATGGCCGCGATGGTAGTCCTTATTCCCCATATTCCTTTAGGCTTTTTGAATCTTACCGTCCAGGTGATCGCCTCGATTTTTATGCCAGCCGCCATGCTTTTTCTGCTGATGCTGCTCAACGATCGAGAAATCATGGGCGATTACGTCAATCGATCTTGGCAGAACTATTCGGCCTTTGTTGTTGTCGGTTTTCTCATTCTAGCCAATGGGTTATATGCCTTTACTGTGGTATTCCCCACCTTTTAAGGAGCTTGCATGCACCAAAAAGAAGATTTTCGTTCGACGCCCACTCAGGATTTTCTGGAATTTTTTGCAGAAGAAACACATATGGAGCCCAAGCCTCTTACTCGCGCACCAATACGAGGCTGGATCCAATTCGCTTTCTGGGGTCTGCGTATCTACATCGTGGCAATGTTGGTTATTGTGGCAGTCGGATTTCTCCATGGGAATCATTAAGATGCGCCAATACAGCGACCAATTCGCGTCCATCCAGTGCGTGCAGCAAACCATCAGAAATGATCAAAGCAGTATGTTTACTCAGACCCGTAGAAAATGAAATGAGGATATCTCCGGGCAGTCGATACAGGTCGGAAAGTGATCCAATCCACAGCACTCGACCAATCTTTACACCATATTTAAAAACAGTGGCATTACAGAGAATAAATGACCTCAAAAAGCCAAGAAGCACCACGTTACATGCCCACTGAGCCGCACCCACCGGATCATGGCATCACCGTCACAGGCGTACCGATATGTATCATCTCATAGGCCCGTTGTGCTGCTTTTAATGGCAACTCCACACAGCCAGTGCTTTGCCGAAATCCATACGCCAGACGGGGGAAATAGTGTACTGCCAGGCCATCCCAGAAATAATTCACGAAGCGCACATCTGGATCGTTACAACACTCACCATGGGGGAAACAACCGGTCATGCGCGTGCTTGGAAAGCGCGCATACACCGCCCAGGTACCGTTAGGCGTGTTTGCACCGGGCACGCCCGTATTGGTCAGACTGTGCAAAATCCATTTACCGCTGTTTGTTGCCAAAAAATCCAGAGCGCCGAAAAGCAAAGGTGATCCCGGAGAATTCGGTGTGTGCGCCTGAAGCGCCGACGGCGTACCAGAGGGCCATATAACCACCAAATTTGTGGATTGGTCGTATGTAGGCCAGTCAGGCCCACCTGCCCCGGTAAATAGTGCAGTCGCGCTAAATCACGAGCCACCTGTAACCAAACCGGTGGAATGGCCGTGCCCGCCTGAGCTACGGAAAAAATCGCACCAATTAGCCATACCGTGAGCATCGGTGTCGGCGAGCAGGCCTACCGTATAGCCGATCCCATAAAAACAGTATACGGACTGATACTCCCCATTGAACTCAGCCGGAGTAAGTTAGTAGCCGCCATCCAGGTGGTTCCCGATAACGCCCTAGCTTCGTGGGGTTCTGCCCATGCGTTTTTCCACCTCCAACACCTGCAGGGTCGTGGCTAGCACGGTATCTGGATTAAGACTTATGGAATCTATACCCAGCTGCACCAGAAATTCTGCCATCTCTGGATAGTCCGAGGGCGCCTGACCACAGAGTCCTGAATGAATGCCATTACGTGCGCAGCCTTCCACCGCGAGACGGATCATCTCCTTCACTCCGTCGTCACGTTCGTCGTAATCAAAAGCAACAATTTGTGAATCCCGGTCAACTCCTAAAGTGAGTTGGGTCAGATCATTGCTGCCAATAGAAAAGCCGTCGAAGCGTTTGGCAAACTGGTCAATAAGGATGACATTATTGGGAATCTCGCACATGGCGTAGATTTTCAGCCCCTGTTCGCCACGCTTTAAACCAAACTCTGCCATTTTGGCCAACACAGCATCGGCTTCCTGCACTCGGCGCACAAAGGGCAGCATGAGGATGACATTATCCAGTCCCATATCTTCCCGGACTCTGCGCATCGCTGCACATTCAAGGGCAAAGCCTTCTGAATAGTCTGGATGCGCATAACGGGAGGCCCCACGAAATCCGAGCATGGGATTGTCTTCGCTGGGCTCAAACCAGCGACCCCCCAGTAACGAGGCATATTCGTTAGACTTGAAGTCGGACATACGCACTACCACAGGCTTGGGATAGAAGGCGGCTGCAATGGTGCCGATCCCTTCAGAGAGCCGCTGAACGAAAAAGTCGGCAGGATTATCAAAACCGATAACCAGTTGAGCCAGGGCTGCCTTCTCTTCTTTATCCTCCACTTTTTCGGGATGGAGAAGCGCCATCGGATGGGCCTTGATGGCACTATTGATAATAAACTCCATGCGCGCCAGACCAATGCCATCATTGGGCAGCATACTGGTCTGGAACGCGATTTCGGGATTACCCAGATTGATCATGATCTCTGTAGCCGGGCGCTGCAGCGTGGCCAAATCCGTATGTCGAATTTCAAAAGGAAGAGCGCCAGCATAGACAAAGCCTTTGTCACCTTCGGCACAGGATACCGTGATAACTGCACCGTCCTGCAGTACCGTTGTGGCATTGTCGGTGCCGACTATGGCAGGTATCCCCAGTTCGCGGGCAATGATGGCAGCATGGCAAGTGCGTCCACCACGGTTAGTCACGATCGCCGCAGCTTGTTTCATGACAGGTTCCCAGTCTGGTGTAGTGGTATCTGCCACGAGAACCTCTCCGGGACGAAAGGTACTGAGATGCGCCACATCAGCTATGAAGCGTACCGGTGCGGAAGCAATTTTGGCACCCACAGCCCGTCCAGTAGCCAATACCTGACCACGGGTCTTGAGTAAATATTCTTCCAGAACTTGTCCCTTTTTCTGGGAAGATACGGTTTCCGGGCGGGCCTGAACCATATAGAGCTGACCATCCAGGCCATCCTTGGCCCATTCCATATCCATGGGCCGGCTCTCGCCGACTTTTTGGCTGTAATGTGCTTCGACCTTGACAGCATAGTCTGCCAAAGTCAGTACATCACTATCGGTAAGGCAGAAGTGCTCTCTTTCGTTTTGAGAGGTGGGTACATTGCGAGTCTGGTTGTGAGTGTGGCCCTCTGCATAGATCATTTTGATCTTTTTGCTTCCGAGAATGCGCCGTAAAACAACCTTTTTCCCACGCCTGAAACCAGGCTTGAAAACATAATACTCGTCTGGATCTACTGCACCTTGAACCACATTCTCTCCCAGTCCCCAGGAGGCGGTAATGAAGACTACATCGCGAAAACCTGTTTCCGTATCCAGAGAAAACATGACGCCGCTGGTAGACAAATCCGAGCGTACCATCTTCATAATGCCTATGGACAAGGCCACCTTGAAGTGGTCAAAGCCCTCATCAATCCGGTAGTGGATGGCACGATCGGTAAAAAGGCTGGCAAAACAGCGTTTACAGGCGTCAAGTAAGGCGGCATCACCAGATATATTAAGGTAGGTATCCTGCTGACCGGCAAAACTTGCTGTTGGCAAATCTTCGGCGGTTGCTGAGGAGCGTACAGCCACCGTCAAGGTGGGACCATATTCCCTCTTCAGTTGTGTATAGGCAGAGAGAATTTCTTCCTGGAGATCAGATGGTAAAGGGGCACTGTAGATGATCTCACGGGCTGCCGCTCCTCGCCGTGCCAAATCCTGCACATCGTTCGGATTCAGTCCATCCAGTGCCTCGTGCAAATGCTCCCAAGCCCCGGCCTTATCAAGCATGGTACGGTAAGCCTCAGCGGTAACAGCAAAACCGTTGGGCACTCGTACGCCCTGTGCTGTGAGCTCTTGAAACATTTCACCCAGGGAGGCATTTTTGCCGCCCACCAGAGATACGTCTTCAATATGTATTTCATTGAAAAAACGAATATATTTTGCAACCATGACATCCTCCTGAAGGCGAAAAAACTGTTGTACTCACCGATTACGCAAGCTCTCGTCCTATTTTAGTATGACAGGACGCGTATGTACTTTTTGATCTTTCTAAACCATAGTTGGTGATGCGGTGTTGCACAAGTCGATCCATTCATTATTCTACCTAAAATTCAAAGCCTGAATGGCCATTTCCACCGGGGTGGTTTATGTAACCACTTCATACTCTAAAGGATTTATAAAATAACAGTATTTCCAATGATTATCAGTTTTGTGCAAAGCGAGGTGGGGCGCTCTATCCTTCTCTTTTTTGCCGGCCTGATTGCAGGATTTATCAATGTGCTGGCGGGTGGAGGTTCACTGCTCACTCTGCCGGTCCTCATTCTTGCCGGCTTAAATCCTATTGTAGCCAATGGGACTAACCGAATAGGTATTTTGTTAGAGAACCTGACTGCAACGCGGCATTTTCAGCAACGGCAACCCATTAACCTTCAGCAAGGTGGAATGCTGGCCCTTTGGACGATACCCGGTGCGGTGACGGGAGCCATACTGAGTATCAACATCAGCAATCTATGGTTTCAGCGACTGTTAGTCATTGTCCTTCTCATCGGTGCCGCCACACTGCTATTTCCCAAAAGAACCCATTTTTTGTCAGGCAAGCGGAGGGATGGTCAAGCCTCACCATGGCTCTATCCAGCCTTGCTTGGGTTGGGGTTTTATGGAGGATTTATTCAAGCGGGGATCGGTTTCCTTTTTATCTTGGTTCTGAGCAATCTTTTGGTCCAAAATCTCTCCACAGTAACAGCCTACAAAACCTTAATTATTGGCATTTATACCCTTCCGACCCTCTTTATTTTTGCCTGGACAGGGGCGGTGCGTTGGGAACCGGGCATGATCATCGCTGTCGGCGGTATTCTGGGGGCACGATTTGCTGCCAGAATCACCTTGGGGCGGCGTGGCGAAATATGGATCAAGGTTGCAGTGGTGATCATGGTAGTCGTTTTGGCTACCAAATTGTGGGCCTAGCAGTCGGTCGAATTTAGCCTCGGGTAGCCGCTCGTCAGCAGGTGGGTAATGAGATGGTGCTCAACACCCATGGACAACCCTCCCCTCCGGCTTCGCCAATGTCGATCTCAAGGCCTTTACCGATGAATTCTACCACCGGCTGACGGACGCCCACCCCACCCCGATGCCGGGAACTCCTGAGTATATCGTTCGAGATGCCGCATCTTGCAAGCGGCAGGGATAACGTGGCGATTTTAGGATCCGGAAACGCAGAACTATGCAGCCAAGCCTTACATTTTGACTTCGGCCCAACCTTCATTATGACGTTTCATCAGCTCTGCCATGCCTCCAGCCACTACACTCACTCCGGGAGCCAACTGACGCGCCGTAATATGCAGTCGACGCATGGATGTTTGACAGGCTACGAAGCGGACTCCACGCATCTGTAAAATGGTAATTTCCATGGCATCTGGAGCATTCTTCAAGAGCATTTGCAGGCCAGGCCCCCAGGCCAACACTTCCAACCGGGCACGCACCTTCGGCAGAAGTATGTTCAAACAAATCTATGCTATGTTTGGCAATAAGACCCTATCCACATGAGTTTTCTATTTTCCGGTTCCAATAAGCAGATACGATGGCGTGTTCGAAAGCCGCCGCTGCTTGATCCACATCGGTCCAGTCATCGTGAAAGGAAGACGCGATCAACTGTTCTCGCAGTGTTGCCATGGTTCGGTGGTAATCCTGATGGAGCCGTTCCAGACCCTTGTCGTCATCCAGCCCTAAGCTGCGGATATAGTGATGGCCGGGACAGGCGGTAGCGTCCGCTAATGTTTCATAATCGGTTAAATGCGGAGCCTGGCGAATCGTTTTTTTCAGGGCATTATGGGCGGCGATTTGTTTGGCATAGAATCCGAGCAGACTGCTGGGATGCGGACGATCATAGCCGGGTGCGCGTTGGAGAAATGCCTGTAGTTCTGATAAGGGCATGGGCCTGGCGATGGCGTAGCCCTGAAGGAATTGTGCGCCCGTGACCATAATCGCATCCAGAATGTCCTCTGTTTCCACGCCCTCCACGACTAGATCCACGCCCATGCCAGCAGCGAGGTCCTGAATGGCCCCCACAAAATGCAGGTCTTGAGGTCGCTGTTCCAGGGAGCGAATAAAGCCCTGGTCAAGCTTGATCTCATCAATAGGCAGATCCTTGAGTCGCAGCAGAGAATTATAGGCACTTCCCACATCGTCCAGAGCCAGCCGGACGCCCAGTGCTTTTATTTCCAGGAGATGATCCAGTGCCTTCTGCTGTTCCAGGAAATCATTTCCCTCCAAAATCTCCAGAGTAATACGAGAGGGGTCCGTCGCGCTTTGCGCGATCACTTTCTGCAGACCGGTGATGCAGTCTTTCGCGACGGAGCGCGGATCCAGATTCACAGAGACCCACAAGGACCATTCTGGCGAATCCAGAAGAGACAGATCGGTCAAGGACTGCGCCAAGACTTTTTGAGTCAGATCAGAAAGATTGGCAACCTGCAATTGCGGCAGAAACTTTGCTGGTGGCCACAGGGCACCATCCGTATCCCGCAGTCGTGCTAAAGCTTCCAGACCGACCACCCTGCGTGTCCGACCATCCAGGATGGGTTGATACCAGACTTCCAGAGCCCCGGCATCCAGCAGTTTTTGTGCAGGAGTAGGTTTTGTCTGCGGATTTTCACCAAAGAGCACCCAGAAGCGATCCCGGTAGGCCATGTTTTTCTTGCTCTCGTAGAGGGCCTGATCGGCCAGACGCAAGAGTTTGTCTCCCGTGTCTGTATCTTGAGAGGGGTAAAGGACGACTCCCATACTCGCTCCGATCTGAACACTTGCACCATGGCTCAACGAAATAGGGGCGGTGATAAGGTCCTCGATTTTTTTCAGGATGCCGGCAAGATCATCCAGATTCTGAAGATCTTCAAGCAGCAGAACGAATTCATCTCCGCCCAGGCGGGCGACGAAGTCCGATTTGCGCAAGGCTTCGGGTAAGCGTTTTCCGAGGGTGATCAGCACTTCGTCACCGGCCTCATGGCCATAGGTATCGTTCACGGGTTTGAAGCCGTCCAGATCCAGCATGCAGACCGCCAAAAACCGGAGGTGGCGGGTGGCGCGGACCATGGCCTGTTCCATCTGGATTTCCAGAAAGCGTCGGTTGGGAAGATCGGTCAGATCGTCGTGAAACGCCATTTGTTTAATGCGCTCCTCGGCTTCCTTTTGTGCAGTGATGTCACGACCGATAATCATGATACCAGCGCGTTCACCATTCACTTTGAACAAAGGTAGCTTTCGTGTTTCATAGGTCGACTGCTGGCCATCTTCACGAAGCATTTTTTCTTCAACAATGACCAGTTGTTTGGCTTGCCAGGCCTTTTCATCATCCGCGATGCAGGCTACGTGAATATCCCGAAAATCCGGATGCAATTCCGCCAGTTCCATATCGGTTTTGCCCTCCCATGGAATTCCTTCCAGATGAAAGAGGCGTTTAGCAGATTCATTGACAATCTGCCAGCGACCTGCACCATCCTTGAAAAAGAACGCATCCGGGAGGGCTTCGAGTAGCGCAAACAAACGCTCGCTAAGAGGAGAGGGCTCTTGCGTATGGTAAGGGAGAAAGTGTTCCTTCATGTTTTTATGTTCTCGGAGGTTCCATTAATCCGCTTGAATGAGAATATGATGCTTGAAACCCTGGCAACAGGAAAGAGGATCCTTTCGGATGGTTTTGCTGCAATGTCTAACCACCGGAATACTGTGCCATGCTGTTGCGACATCCTTATGCCAGAGGCGACGGTCTTAAGTGCTTAGTATATTCTGAGCATCGTCCCTGACCGGAGTCCAGACAAACTTATTTATTGTAGAACAATGCATTGCTGAGGCTTGCCAGCATTCCCGCCAAAGGTCGGGTATCGGTATCGGCCGGAAGTACCAGCATCAGAAGCGTATCCGCCCCTGCTGCTGCAAAAAAGGCAGCATGGCGATGACAGCGAATGGTGATTTCCTGCATATTGCATTCAGCAAGACCCGCGCTGATGTGCTCAGCCAGACGCATGACCGCTGCACCGGCAACCCCAATAATGGTTTCGTCGGCAACGGTCTCGCCCGTCTGAAAAAGCACCGTGCC
>JABEBX010019958.1_pt1 | contig 10639 bp, 8 predicted proteins | sample 7245971 | NCBI WGS metagenome assembly JABEBX01 (sample SAMN14506365, study PRJNA622280) | hot springs metagenome | biome: hot spring [ENVO:00000051]|acidic hot spring [ENVO:00002120]; feature: spring [ENVO:00000027]|sediment [ENVO:00002007]; material: sediment environment [ENVO:01001048]...
CACCTCCACCTGCATTTGACTGATAAAACATTCCTTGTCCGTTTGCGCCAGTCCGTCCATGGTCTGACTCCTTAAAAATCACCGGCCAATCCCGCCGGATGGCCTCCATTCTCTCATATTCCCCATAATCATGCGCTGTTTTGGCTTCCCGATAAAAACGGGCACACCCGTCCCCGATGAGGAGACCGGTAAGAGATGGCGCTGGGGCCTTATTTTCGTCATAAACTTGCGGAATGAGCACAAAATACGACCAGAGCAGCATATTTGATCGCTATTTGACGGCTATTTGACTGGTCACGGTAGCGGCCACTAAATATGGCAATGAGAGGCTGTGCAACCACAAGATGTTGTGGGTGCTACGCTGTATTCTTATTTGATACCTATTTGCTCCAGCAGCCCAATAGCCGGGGAAACAGCATGGGCGGATAATTGTTGAGCAAAGCCGAAAGGGTCTTTATTTTCAATGCTGGCAAGTGATCACATTTTCCGATTGCCGACAAGGGGGCGGCTGGGTGACGCAGAAATGGGTGGGGAGCGGCCAATGAGCTGGCCGGCTTACGAGGGTTGTGATTTCTCCAGTTTGCCCAACAATCTCAGCAGGCCTTCGAGGATGGTCAGCGGGTGCGGGGGGCAGCCGGGGATATACAGATCAATGGGCACGATGTTTCCTGCACCGTTGTTTACTTCGGTGTGATTGATGTAGGGGCCGCCGGAGAGGGCGCACGCTCCCACCGCGATGACAATTTTGGGAGCCGGCACGGCATCATAGGCAATTTTGAGGGCCAATTTCATATTTTCGGTAACCGGACCGGTTATCAGCAGGCCATCAGCGTGACGGGGCGATGCTACAAATGATATACCGAAGCGCGATAAATCCCAGCCGATAGTGCTCAACACATTGACATCCGATTCACAGCCATTGCAGCCACCGGCGCAAACTTGCCGCAATTGCAGGCTGCGGCCAAAAAGTTTGCGGAGTTTACCATCCAGCGCGGCGGCCAATTTCAATTCCTGATCCGCGTCAACAACCAGATCTGACGCCTGACGCACGGTCAGACGGTAATCGCGGGAATAGGTGATCGCTTTTTCCGGGCAGGCATCGGCGCAATCAGTGCAGAAAAGACACCGGCCCAAATCGAGCTTTATTTTTCCGTCCGCAATGGCGATGGCCTGGGTGGGGCAGGCCTCCGCGCATTGGCGGCAACTTTCGGGGCATTTTTTTGTGTCAAACAGGGGGCGGCCACGAAAATGCTCCGGCAGATTCGGCGCATCACCATGCGGAAAGGCGATAGTCTTGTGTCCTTGTTGCAGCCTGGCGATAACAATATCCAACATGATGGATGCCTCAAAAAAGAATTACAAATCGTGACCGCAATACGAGAGACTGAAACTCTTATTGCACAATGGAAAATCGGAAATCTGCCCGTTACGCATGGCCATGGGAATCGCCGGCCAGTTATGAAACGACGGGTCGGTTATTTTATAGCGCTCAATGCGGCCATTGGTGTCCGTCAAGGCCACATGGCATATTTCACCGCGCCACGCTTCAACCACCGACACGGCAATCTGATCGGGCGCTAAATTGCGAACCGGATTGTTGATGTCTCCGGCAGGCAGCGAGCGAAGCTGAGTCCGGACAAAGTTGAGGGAGTGCTGAATTTCCAGCCAACGGACATAGGCCCGGGCAAATACATCCCCGCCTTCCCAGGAGAATACGGGAATATGTGTAAAACGGAACAAGCCGGAGGGATGGTCATGGCGAGCATCACGGGTTAAGCCGCAGGCTCGTGCCGCCAATCCCACCAATCCCAGTTCTGTGGCCAGCGCCTGTGATACCACACCGATTCCCTCGAATCGGGCCATCACCGACGACGCGTTCCACAGCAATTCAATTGCCTGGCGTGTCTGGCGCCCAAAAATATCAAGTTTTTTCAGCAGGTTCTCCACCGTGGCAGGGGCAAGATTAAAGCCCACGCCGCCCGGGCGAATCAGTGCCCGTCCAAAGCGGTTGCCGCAGAGATCGGCGGTCATGTTCAGAAACTCTCCGCGCAATCGGCCGCAGTGGGAAGCGGTCGGCAAAAAGCCCACATCGCCGCTCATGGCGCCCAAATCGCCGATATGGTTGGCCAGCCGTTCCAGTTCCAGGGCGATCGCGCGAATCGCCTGCGCCCGGGCGCTTTTTTGGGATTGACAAAGCGCTTCAATCGTCTGGCAATAGGCCGTGGTATGTCCGACGGTGGTATCTCCGGCGAGCGTTTCGGCGTAGTGCAGACTCCGTTTGTCCGGGCCCCCAATCAGTGCGCGTTCTACGCCGCGATGCTGATAGCCCAGCGCGATTTCCAGATGGTAAATGATCTCGCCGTGGCATTGAAAGCGAAAATGGCCCGGCTCAATGACTCCGGCATGAATCGGTCCCACCGCCACTTCATGAATTTCCTCTCCCCGCACTTGGTAGAAATCCGTTCCACTGGGGGCTGTCGCCCGGCGCAACGCCGGTTGCCCCAATGGGAACAAGCGGGGCTGTGATCGCAATGGTTTGAGCCAGGGGTGTCCGATGACCTCCACGCCACATTGCTCGGCCAGTTCGCGTTCAAAAAGATGAACCTGGGTGCAACGCGGGGTCAGGGAGGGGTATTGTTTTTGTGTCAGCCGCGTGGAGGCAATATGCAATTTTGACTGCGCGTCATCAGCGAGAACAGCATAGATTCTCAGTTGGCCATCCGAATCCGGTGATCCGAAAAGTGATACGACGCGCCAAGCCGACTGCACCGCTTCAAGAATCGTCTGTTGAAACGCCTCCAGCGACAAATCCGGTATCAATCGGCGGCTGATGGCTCGCCCGGCAATAACGGACGGAAGATTGTCTTGCATTTTCATGGTTTGGTCTCCAGATAGTGCGCCGCCTGGTGCAGCAACCCCCACAGCGGGCCGGGTATGTATAAACCCAGCAACAAGATCAAAAGTAAAGGAATCAGCACCGGCAGGGCACTAAGTGGACCTTCCCGGAAAGGGCGTTTTCTGGCCATGGCGGGCACAGCCCCCTGTACGGACGCCAGTACGGTCCGCCCCATTCCAATAAAAATCACCAGCAGCAGGCCCAAGATGGCCGCAGCTACAAGAAAATGCCCCGCCGCAAATGCGCCGTTGAGAATCAGGAATTCGCTGATAAACGGCCCGAAGGGTGGCGATCCCGTGATAGCCAGAAAACCCAGCAGGAAAACCGTCCCCGTCAGCGGCAGCCGGCGCATAACACCGCGCACTTCCGGTATGGTTTTTGTACCATAAGCCCGATCAATATTTCCGACGGAAAGAAACAGCGAACTTTTGGTCAATCCGTTATTGATCACATGCAGCATGGCTCCCAGCAGCGCTATGCCGCCAATGCCCAGCCCCAGCGCCAGAATTCCCATGTGTTCCACGCTGGAGTAGGCCAACATGCGTTTGAGATCTTTCTGGCCGGCCATGAATATGGCGGCAAAAAGCATGGACAAAAGTCCCAGAAATATCAGCAACCGGGCGGCATAAGCTCCATCCCCGGCGGCATACAGGATGTGTTCCGAACGCACAACCATCAGAAAAGCGCAACTGATCAGCACGCCGGAGAACATGGCGGAAACGGGGGCGGGACTTTCACCGTGCGCATCGGGCAGCCAGGAGTGCATCGGGGCCAAGCCCATTTTAGTTCCATAGCCGACCAGTAGCATGACAAATCCGGCTTCCAGCCAGGCTTTGTTCAGCAGCGGAGCCTGACGCAGCAGATCGGCGATTTTCAGTGAGGGCACAAGTCCCTGTATCACCGCCGAATAGGCCACGAAAAATGTTCCCAGTAACGCCAGCGCGATTCCCACCGAGCAGATCAGCAGGTACTTCCATGTTGCTTCGATGGACTGCGGGGTGCGGTTGAAATAGATCAAAGGGGCCGAACTTAGGGTGGTGGCTTCCATGGCCACCCACATGAGACCGAAGTTATCCGTGCAGACCGCCAAAGTCATGGCTCCCAGAAAAACCAGAAAGCATGCGCAGAAAACCCGATTCAAATGATCGGCGCGGTAATTCAGATACCCCGCGGTGTAAAACGAGCAAATCAGAAATAACAGGCATACCAGCAGCAGCACCACGCGTCCGGGTGGATCAATCGCCAGCCAACCGGACAGGGATCCGCCTGAATATCCCGCCAGTAGCGCCATAACCGCGCCGAAGTAAACTATGGCCGTGGCGGGCAGTACCCATGGCCGCCAGTAGTTGGACGGAATCAATGCCGCTATGACGGCACCAATGGGGCAAATAAGCATAAGTGCAAGATACATGGGTTGTTTATCCCTTCAATGTAGAAAGCCGCCGGGTGTCCAACGACGCAAATTCACGGTTAATATGGTGAATGATGATGCTGATGACGAAGATACCGACGAACAGGTCCAGCAGCACGCCCAGTTCCACCAAGTAAGGCACCGCGGCCAGCAACAGCAGGCCAAAAACAAATATGCCGTTTTCCAGCAGTAGAAAGCCAATGGTTTGCGTCACCGCTTTAACCCGTGTGGTTAACAGCAGAAAGCCCGTGAAAACCATGGACATAGACGTTGGAATCACCAACAATCCCAGGGGGCCATTGGCCGGCGACAGGCGGCCGGCCAGAGCCAGAGCGACGGCCGTGGCGGCGGCCCCCAGGAGAATGCTGGGAAGGTATCCCACAATCGGCTCCACCTCGCGCTTTACCTGCGCATCGCGCAGCGCCTTGAGCAGCATGTTGGGAATCACCACGCCTTTCAGCACAATCGTCACTATGGCCATCGACAGAGGTATCACGCCGGCATCGTGCAGCACCAGCGGCGGCAACAATCCCAGCAATACGCCCTGCAGCGCGGCGGCGTGAATCAACGCTTTCATGCGGCTGGTTCCCAGCACAAAAAGATTGATCAAGATCACCAATACGAGGATGGCATTAAGAATCATAACCATAAAGGTATCACCTATAGTATCAACAGAAATCCAAACCCGCTTAACAAACAAGCCGCTATCAGCAGCGTCGGGACAAACCTGAGTTGCAGTCTGGCCATGACGGATTCAACCACGCCCACCAACCCGGCCACCGCCAGCAGGGCGGCAATCATCACACCCCAGTAACGCCAGAAAAAGGCGGGATTCATCGGAATCAACACATGCACCAGAATGGCCGCCAAAATCAAAAGTTTCATGGATGATCCATAAATCTGCGCTCCGAGCAACGGGCCGCTGTTATCCAAAATCATCACTTCATGAATCATGGTCAATTCTAGATGCGTGTTGGGATCATCCACGGGAATGCGCGAGGTTTCCGCCAAAAGCACCACGAACAGGCACAACGCGGTGAGTACCACCGCCGCGGAGACCGTTGAGCCAATCGTGATATGGCTGGATGGAAGCAACATGGTCGTGAGGCTCAGAGTTCCGTAGATTTTCACCAGCACCAGCAGAGCCAGAAATAATGCCGGTTCTGAAAAGCAGGCGAAGGTGAATTCCCGCGCTGCGCCCATGCCCTCGAAAGATGAGCCGGTATCCAGCGCCGCCAGCGTGGTGAAAAAACGCCCCAGCCCCAGCAGATAGGCAAACAGAATCAGATCGCCGGTAAAATTTATGGGTGCTGCGGACGGTCCCAGCGGAACCAGCAGGCCGGCCAGCAGAATGCTCACCAGCGAAACCAGCGGTGCGGCCAGAAAAACCCAGGTGGTGGTCGAACTTATCACAACCTCTTTTCGCGCCAGCCGCAACAGATCGTAGTATACCTGAAAAAGCGGCGGCCCCTGGCGTCCGGCAAACCAGGCCTTGGTCTTGTTGATCACCCCCAGCAGCAGAGGCGGCAGGAGCGTGAGCGCCAGAATCTGAAACAGGATCGGTATTAGTTTGTTCATGATCAATATCTCTTTACCATATGTGGTCATTGTCTAAACCATCAGCAATATCAGAACAATCAACAGGATGTATAGCATATACACCTGCACCGTTCCACTCTGAAAAATCCGGGCGGTTTTAAGCGTATCGCCGGCTTTTTCAAACGCGGGTTGCACCACCCGATCCAGCAGCGGATCCGGGGTCTGGCAGGTGTAGGTGGATTCGTATGTAAATATGCCGCGAACTTCCGGCTCCCGCCGCCTGGACCACAGAAACCATCGCAACTGTTCGGCAAAAACCTGCGTCAAGGAGGATCCGGAGTATTGCATGCGGCTGGTAGGTGAGGCGTATCCACAATTCCACGTTCGGCCGGGATTTTGGCGAGAAGCAGCCCTCCATGGCCGAATCATTCCCCAGATCAAAATGCCGGCCAACACCAGCGTCAGGGCCGCCGCCGTGAGCGGCCAGAAGGGAATAACCGCTGTCAGCGGCACGGGTGTAAAACCAGGTGTCCAGGCGGCTATGGCCTGATCCAGCGGATCGGCAATCAAGATCGGAAAAATCCCCACACCCGCACAGGCTCCCGCCAGCACCACCATCGGGGCCAACATGGAAAAGCCTGGATCATGGGCATGAGCGCAGGCCTTTGTGCGCTCCTGGCCGGCAAAACACGTCGCGATGAGTTTGGTAAACACCATCAGGGCGACAGCCCCAACCATGGACAGCACGGGAATGGCCAACGCCACCCACCCCGCATCCGCCCCTCCGCCGAGCGTTTTAAATAAACCAATATAAATCAGTAATTCGCTGATAAAACCGTTCAATGGTGGAAGCCCTGTGATGGCCCCCGCGCCAATGAGCATCAACCAGAACAGGTTTGGCATGCGCTTACCCAGCCCGCCCAGCGATTCCATGTCGCGGGTGCCCACAGCATGCAGAATTCCACCGGCCCCCATGAACATCAACGATTTGAAGAGGCTGTGGTTGAGTATATGCAGCAGCGCTCCCCCCAGCCCCAGCGCCACCCAGACCGGGTGATTCATGGCCAGCCCCAGCACCGCCAGACCCAGACCGGTGGTCACAATACCAATGTTCTCAATGCTGCTGTATGCCATGAGCCTTTTGAAATCCCTCTGCGCCAAGGCCCACGCAATGCCCAGAAAGGCGGAGATGATACCCATGCTCAGCAGTACCACACCCCACCATATTGGCGGATGGCCGGTAATGGCGGCCACGCGCATTATTCCGTAGATTCCCATGTTCAGCATGACCCCGGAAAAAAGCGCTGACACATGACTGGGGGCGTTGGCGTGCGCTCCGGGCAGCCAGATGTGCAGCGGCACCAAGCCGGCTTTGAATCCGAAACCCACCAGACCCAAAATGAATAATGCCGCCAGTGTCGAAGCTGGCAAGCCGGTCAGGCCGGTAGGCCAGAGATGATACGAGCCTGAACGCACTTTCAGCAGAATAAAAAAAGCGATCAGGCACAGTGTGCCCGTATGCGTGGCGATGAAATAAGTCCATCCGGCTTGCCGCACCTGCGGCTGCTGATCCTCGGTGGTCAGAAGAAAATAACCGGCCAGCGCCATGATTTCCCACGCGATTAGAAATTCCACGCTGTTGGCCGCTAAGAGCACCATTACCATTCCGGCCGTCATCAGCCCCCAGCAAAGGCGGAGTTTTTGCCCGTTGGCCGGATGTTTCCGCTGCGGCCAATACCCCAGGCCATACACCGATCCCAGTGCCGAGATCAGCAATACCGGGATTAAAAACCAGGCGTTTAAGTCATCCAATTTCAATGCCAGCTTTCCAATTGGCAGCGAATAAGCGGGCGTCCACCGCATCACCCCGCCACCCCGCAGATTGTGATACAGCAGTGCCGCCAGGCCCAGCGTGGAGGCCGTCACATTCATGGCCATTGCCAGGCGTTGGCCCCCGGTCTTGCGCCAGCCGGACAAAAGCGACGGAACCCCGCTTACAGCGATCAAAATCGTGGCAAGAATCAACACATCCATGGTCATTATCAGCAGCTCCCGAAGGGCCATACGCCCGCATTGGTTAAAACAACATTTTCCACAGCGATTCCAGTGGCACTGTAAAAAGCATCAGCAATAGCAACATCAAAAGCATATAAAATAGATAATTCTGAATGCTACCCTGTTGGAACACCTGCCCGCTGGCCAGCGCTGCCCGTATACGCCGCCACCACGGCTGTAGAACATCCTTCAAAACCGGATCATCCACATCCGTGTGCAATTGGCTGGCTCCGGCAAATACGCCGGATATTTCGTTCTGATGCCCGTGCAGCCGCAGGAGTGGCCGCAGTGTCGCCAAAAGCATTTGCGCCAGAGAGGACGCGGTATACTGCATACCACTGCCGGTGCGATCCCAATCAGCAGGCATCCGCCGGCCAACACCGCCATGGGCAGATACATGGTGGGTCCAACCTCATGCGCTGTACGCCGCCGGGTACGTGGCAATCCCAGAAAAATCGTCCCGAAGGCCTTTGTGAAACAGGCCGCCGCCAATGCTCCGACCATCGCCAGTATCGCCGCGGCCAGGGCCAATATGGGCAGGATCGTCATCGTATGCAACAGTCCCAGATAAATAAATAATTCGCTGACAAAACCATTCAGCGGCGGCAGACCGCAGATGGCCACCGCTCCCAGAAAAAACAGCGGCGTGGTGATACGCATTAATTTGGCCAGTCCGCCCAGTTGATCGATATCCCGTGTGCCCGTGGCATGTATGACGCTTCCGGCTGAAAGAAACAGCAGCGATTTAAACAAGCCATGATTCCAGACGTGTAAAAGGCATCCGGCCATCCCCAGAATGATCCAAATCGGCTGCTTTTCCGCCTCACCAATCAGGGCCAGGCCCAATCCCAGCAAAATAATTCCTATATTTTCCACACTGTGGTACGCCAGAAGTTTTTTGATGTCATGTTGGCCGATCGCCCACAACACGCCTAAAAAAGCGCTCGTCGCGCCCAATGCCAGCACCAGCATGCCCCAAACCAACGGTCGTGCCGGTAACAGTGTCAACACCCGCAGCAACCCGAAAATGCCCATCTTCAACGACACGCCCGACAGTGTGGCCGATACATGGCTGGGGGCATTGGCATGGGCTTCCGGCAGCCAAAAATGCATCGGCATGATGCCGGCCTTGAATCCGAAAGCGACCAGCGCCAGAAGAAGTAAAACCGTCTGAAATCCCATGCCGCCCTGGCCCGGCGCCAAAGCCACTAATTGCCAAGTTCCGGTGGCTGAATGCAGCAGTGCGAAAAAGGCGAACAACAAAATGGTACCGATATGCGTCGCCACCAGGTACACCCAGGCCGCCTGGCGCGAAGCCGGTTTCTGATCCTCCGTGGACACCAGAAAAAAAACACTCAACGCCATAATTTCCCAGGCAAACAGAAAGCAAATGCTGTTTTCGCACAGGGTCAGCGCCGCCATGCCCGCGATCAGCAGGCCGTACCAGAATCTGAGTTTCCGGCCCGTCCGTGGATGGTGGCTTTGTTTCCAGTAGCCCAGCCCATAAATTGAGCTTAGCCCGCCGATAAGAAAAATGGGTACCAGAAAAAATGCGGAAAGCGGGCCGATTCGAAGATTGACGCTCATCGCCGGTGCCGGGCCTGGGAAAGCCAGAGTCTCAGTCGGACTGCCCGCCAACATGGCCAGCGCCGCCACCAGCCCGGTGATCGCCGCCGCCGCCGCTATAATTGCGGCAAGCCGCTGGCTCCAATCGCTGCGGCGGTCGCCCAACATGGCAATCAGGCCGTTGATGCCAAACGCGCCGATGCCAAGCAATGTCAGAGTCAGCCACATTACTTGGTATGCTCCAATGCTGGTTCAGTACTCGCCGGATGCGCCTGCCCGGTTGCTGGCGGCGCAATAGATCCCACCGCCTTTTGTAGTGATGCGAGAATATCCTCGCGCGATGCTTGCGACAATACCGCCTGCTTAAAGGCCGAATCACGCAACGCAAAACTCAGTTGTGAAAGCAGTTGCAAATGTGCCCGGATCGTGGGGCTTACCAGTGTAAACAGCGTGGTGACAGGTTGATGATCCATTGCGCCAAATTCCACCGGATTTTCCAGAAAACACAGCGCCACCAGTGGCCTTGATAAATGCAGCACAATCGGATTGCGCACATGCGGAATGGCAATGCCATCGCCAATGCCTGTGGACCCCAACGCCTCCCGCGCCAGAAGTACCTGATATAAAAATTCGCGATCCACTTCCTCCGGCAACTTCATGACTTCCACCACCGAGTGCAGAACTCCCGGTTTGTCATGCCCGCCAATGCGATAATGCACACCGCCCGTCCGCAACGCCTCCGTCAATGACGGCGGAGGTGCATCGTCCCCCTCCGGTTCTTGGAAAATGTCCGGTGAAACCTGAATTTTTCGCGAAGTAGCCCATTCCAGCAGCTCCGCCCGGTTGAACCGATACTGATCATTGACCTGATATGCGGGGATTACACCATCTTTAATCCACCGATAAATGCTCTTTTCCGATACACTCAGCAGTCGGGCGGCATCTTTGACAGTCAACTTCATTACCATGCACTCCTGTGACATTAGTGCCCATTATCCCATAAATGTCCAAAGAAGTCCAATACAAGCAATAATGACATTCAAATTTTTGCCTATAATGCAACTCTGGAGCACCGCATGACTAATGCGGTGGTCGGTTCAGGCTCCTCAATCAACCACTGGATTGCATCGCGATGCTCATGGCGCATTGATATCCAATGAGCACCGCATGAC
>JABEBX010000681.1_pt1 | contig 10631 bp, 9 predicted proteins | sample 7245971 | NCBI WGS metagenome assembly JABEBX01 (sample SAMN14506365, study PRJNA622280) | hot springs metagenome | biome: hot spring [ENVO:00000051]|acidic hot spring [ENVO:00002120]; feature: spring [ENVO:00000027]|sediment [ENVO:00002007]; material: sediment environment [ENVO:01001048]...
GTCTCCACCGCCGACTTTACCCAATCCACCGCCTTGGCGTGAATATTTACATACGTATGCGCTGTGGACTTCACCGAAAAGCCTTCACGCTTGGAACCTGGATCAATCCCAACCGCTATCGGCTGGGTCTTGTTTCCTGATGCCGGTCGTAACAACCGAATACAAAATATACCATTCCTGAAAAAACAGACAGCTTCCTTGTCCCGTATCCACCTTCTGGCACGTGACGGTCTGGTCGGCATTAACAAATTGCCGTCCATATCAAACACCGGCACAAATACCTCTTTTACCTCTTTACTGCCATCCATAACAACCATCCCTCTATCATACTAGGTAACTCGGAGTCTTGCGACCCCGTACACAACATCCCATCGTCACTACCCATCCACTTGCGCAGGAATTTGGGAAGCGTTCCTGCTACGTGTTGCCCCACCATAGGGCTGATGGTTCAGTTGTCTTCGAACGTCCCCGAATGCTCGTTACCGAGTTCGGTGACTCAACCAGACTAGTCTTTCTTTCCGTGATACCCTACGGAACCTCAGCTTTCACCGCTGGTTAGGCAGCTTTCACCAAGCCCCGCCCTTTAGGGCGGAGTAGTTGACCAAGCAGCATTAGCTTCTGAATGAGAACATTGCTAATCTTAATTCCCTCGTCGGTATTATTCGAGCCGTTCGCCGCCCCACAGAATTCCCTGTGAAACTGCTCATGGAGAATGCCAACTTCTTGCCAAACTCTTTTGGCTTCCACGTTTGATTCTTTCTCCATACAACTCGACCCCTCACCATAATACCAACTTCCAAACTGACACTCCGTATGAGCTGGGCAGTTAAAGTTTTCGGTAGAACCAGAGCGGATAAATTTTTCTATTTTATTGATGAAGTTGGTATGCTGAGAAATCGCTCTCAGAATTTTAATTTCAGAATGCATGTGTGAGCCTCATAGAAACATTACCCAATAGAAAAACGGCAACAAAGATTGCCTTTGTTGCCGTTAAGTAGTGAAACATTTTATTTTTTTCAAAAATTAGAATGGGATGTCATCGTCAAAATCTGGTGCTCCCTTCGAAGGAGTAGAAGCCTCTTCAGGCATAAATTCTTGACTGGTTTCTTTACCATTTCCAGCTACCCGCGCTTGGTAGTAATCTTCAGAACGTTGCGTCAATTTTTCAATCTGTTCTTTGGAAGCCTTCCATTCTGCTTTAAGCAGCTTTTTCTTGGCCTCAGCACTGGTATCGCCGTCGGCAAGATATTCTGCGCGGAGTTCTTTGACCTTATCAATACTCAAAACCCACTCAGGTTTGACCGTTTCGCCATCCTGCTTCAACCCTGTCTTGTATACAGAGTAAACTTTTTTGTCTGCACCAACTTCCTCTTCACCAAAAAAGGTCAGGGCAGTTTGTTTTCCAAACTCTGCATTTGCCAATCTATGCACAAAAGCCAGACCAGCACTGGAGAGCAAAGGAACGGAAATTGACTGTGATTCGCGGCTTTTATCGTCGTATAAACCAACGTGCAGATACTGTGTCTTTACGCCACGCTTGTCTTCTGTTTCCTTCACACGTACCGAGCTTAAAATACCGCTAACCGTTGTCCCATGCCGAACAGGTGGCTTTACAGAATCAAATTCTTGTAAAATCTGTCTGCTAAGGGCATTTCTGTAACCCTCTTTCAACTCCGCATAGTGGCTGTCCATAATTGCTTTTGACGCATCACATGCTTCGTACATGCACCCACAAGCACCCACTTTATAAAAAACTCTGTTTCCACCACCATTACTAGGACTTGTTATAGCCATGATATTTCTCCTTATCTATCAACACACTCAAAAGTAAAACGAAAGGGTAAAGTAATTCTCTTTACCATGTAAGTTAGTATACACTAAAAATTGATCTCAAAAAACAAGGTAGGCAAAATTTTTTCAGATTACGGATAACTGTCACTATTTTTTTGTATTACATCATCCTTAGCGTCATTCATCCGTATTGTCAATGGAATTTTCTCTTCCTCTGAAAGGCAACCAACACTCCCTGTTGCATGCACCGCTTTCATGGACCTTGCTATTAAACATCTTGTGCTCAGTTTCTTTATTCTATCCAACACGAAGTCAAGCTCATGTTGAACAGCCAAACTTTTATCTGGTTCGCTTTGTTCAGTCAAACCAGAAGAGGCTATGGTGCTTACTTCTTTCGCAGTACCAATGTCAAAGTATCCTTTTTGCTTCGCATGGGCTACGTCAGTAGTTTTGCTATCAACATCGAGCAAATTGCTCAGGATGCCCTGCAACCAGTTTTCTACCATTTCTACGCGGTAATCGTAGGCGCTAATTTCCACATCTGGTTCGTTTTTTGCTAACTTTTCCACCATTACCCATAATTCTTTATCAGCGTCACTCCATCCGCTTTCCTCACGCATAATAGTATAGGAGTCAGACGATAAATCTGATAACCAATTTACTAACTTTGATGACAGATTACTATCTTTATCTTTGGTACGCAACCAGTACCACACCTTATCTACTAAAGACGGCTGTCGCCCGCACGGTAAATGCTTGGAGACATTTTGTTTTGTTTTGGCGTTTGTTGCGTAATTATACCCGATGGACCTTGACATCCATAAAGAAACATGGTTTTCGTCTTTTAGCCAATTTTCCCACCATGTAATAAAGTCGTCCCCATTGTGATCTTTGGCGATATAGTTCTTCACCATGTCGTCAGGATCAATACACCTATCTTCCTGTATATTCTTCTTGATATCCACTAGCGTTGGCATGGTGAGCACACCCACAGGGTACGGGCAGTCATTATGGTATTCTTCCATAAGGTTTTCATATATACGTTCCGCAGCCTTAATCCCCGCTTTATCTCCATCCATGCATAAAAGAATAGCAGGGGATATACCGTTCACACTGACAGCATCAACCAGTTTTTTCAAAGCTTCAGTAGATAACGCTGTGCCACAAGTAGCAACTGCACGAGTCCATCCTGCGCCATATAATGATATTACATCAAAAAAACCTTCTACTATCAGTACCGGCAAACTAGCATCCCCGCCAGCGTTATTTAGCTTATCTAGATTATACAATACCTTGGACTTCTGGTATATATCTGTTTTTGGTGAGTTAATATACTTTCTCACAGGGTCGGTTTCTAGAGATCTACCTGAAAAAGCCACTACCGCGCCGTTATCACCAATTGGAAATGTAAGCCTACCTGAGAATAACTCAAAGAAATTAGGAATTACTTTTTCTTCCTTATTCAAGAAATCATCTTCAATATCAAAGAAATCCTTACTGGCATGCGCCTTGTTTTTTCTTACCGCAATAGAACCACTACCATGAAGAGCCGTAAACAGCCTAGCGTCGTCCCATCCTGCAATGTCAGGATCAATAGTCTGATTACGTAACCATACCCACAAAGGCGACCGATCTTTTACGTCAGATGAAAGCGGCAGAGACCCCGTCTTGGATCGCAATAAATTCTCGCTACTGCGCGGGAAATACCCAAGGGAAAATTTATCTATAAGAAATTCACGTTCCAACCCGTATCCACGCCCAGCCAGATACTTTTTTACCGGGTGTTCTTGGTCGCAGGCACGTAAACAATGAGCAGCGTATTCTGAAGTTATATTTAGAATTTTCTTCGCGTCCGCAATGCGTTTCTGGTACATTGGGTCAGCGTTTTTCCTTATCTCTTCGGCTTTTTCAAGCTCTAATACAGATAGCCTTTTCGCCTTTTTCTCTTCATTCCAGACAGCCCTAATTTCGTTGTTATTCGATGCATTATATTGCACTGAGCGCAAAGGAAATAACTCATCCATTGCATCCTGCGGGGCACCTAAAGACTCCAGCGTTTCACCAAAAGATTTTCCGTCATGGTTCATTACATAGTCAATTACCCCGCCCTTCACCCCACAACCAAAACAATAGTATACGCCCAACTCAGGATTGACAAAAAAGGATGGTGTTTTTTCTGCATGAAACGGACACAGCCCCCGATATTCCTTTCCCGTTTTTTTTAAAACAGTATCGCGCCCAATCACGTCGACAATATCTGTTTTTTGAACCAAGTCTGAAACAATACTACGTATGGCAATCTTTCTTGCTACAGGATCAATTTTAAATAACCTTTCTTTTCCGTTGTATATAGCCATGTGCAAACCCCAAAAATGTACCCCTTAATTATACCGATAGATTTTTCAGGTGTCCAGTCTTTTCTGGTCTTGACGGCATGACCCGCCAGCAATCCAAGCAGGGCAGGAATCGTGTACCACCCCATCAAGCTGTCAGAAATTGGGCAATTGACTAGCCAGAACAAGGCGTGCCACATACCAAATCCAGCTCAAGGTTCTGGTTCTGGCCTGCCCGTTTGTGGTTGTTTACGTCAAGTTGATATTGTTGTTCGAGGTATGTCATTAAGGGGATTTCTTCTGCGGGTTTGTCGTTAGGACTGATTAGAAAGTCTAAGGCGTGTATTTTCGACGCTTTTTCCATAATTGGATCGCCTGTGTTTGGCATTTCAATATCCGCTATTTTATTCAGGTTTTCCAAAAAACCCATTTTTGCCTTTTTAACGTCATGTATTCCCAACAAGAAACAACAGAAAGAAAAAGATAGAACGCCTGAGTCAACATCCTTGATCCATAAAGATGCCTCTTTGGAATACTTTATCGATCTTTTTCGGTCTTCGATTACCGACCTCGATAACACTTTCTTGTTATTTTTGTTATCTTCACCGCCAAACTTTTTTTCATAATTCTCAACGTATAAAATATCTCTTGCCGCCTGAATTAGCATGGACACAGCTAAATAATATACAGCTCGCTTATCCCTTGGAATCGATTTTCTGACTTCCCAGAACTTAAATAAAACCTCTGCATCCCGCTGATTTGTATCAGCTATATCCCTAATTTCAAGCAATTGTTCAGCGTCCATTAGGGTATCTTTTACACCATGATGGGGATCATCATTATCCTTTCTATAATCTATTTCGTATAGTTTTTCAACGGCATTAATTTCCATAGGGTATCCTGATTTAAATTTTAAGTAAGAAAACTAAAAAATTGAACTTACTTTTTAAAGTAACTCCCAGAACATGTGTGTGTCAAGTTTTATTTAAAAAATAAGAAAATAATGAGTTATTCTTGTTAACCTATACTATACTTATTATATACTTTTTATCATCAAAAGTGAACATTGTCAACGACGCGGCCCTTAAAAATAAAACAGACGCGCCATATGGGCGTCATATAGGCATCTCGTGTATATGTTATTCGTGAGGACGTGAAGTTTTTCTTGACAACGAACCAATGGGGATAGTAGTATCGATCTACCGCCAGTGTTGGGTCGTGGCAGCCGTTTGGTACTCGTTGTTATCCTATCATACGATATAAGGCATTAGGTGGAGCATTTCATGGTACAAGGAGAATCTCGGCTCTGATGAGAAAATTATTTTTTACATCTGCAGATTTTGACAGTATCACCCCATGGGTTTTGTTATCTTCAGCGGTGTTTATCGGGCTATCTTTACTTGTTGCCAACCAAACAGATTTACTTTTATCATCAATGGAGAACCATTTTGCAGAGAAAGATTCTCGTATAGAAATACATCTCGCATCTCCTGCTACAGCCCCATTGCCAACGAAACCAGCTTGGAATGTTCACACTCTGGATAAAGGAATACGGGCTTCTACCATCCACACGGTGCCAAACAAAGAGAGTAACTATGCTTTAAAGAAACAAGAGCTTGCTGAATATTTGGTACAATGGCAAAACACGATACTCAAATTTGCATCGAAACAGTTATCCAGTAAAAAAATTCCGATTGGAACAGTGGTGGTGTCGGTAGTTGTGAGCCATTCTGGCCAACTTATATCTGTTCACTGTCATAGCAATAATCAGGCGCTTGTGACAGCCATCCATCAAATTATCCTAGCTGCGGCACCCTTTCCAAGATTGCCTTCTGCATGGCAAAATCCGCCCCAAAATCTAAGAATTGTAAGAACATGGACATTTAACTAGAGAAGTCACTTACTACTGGGGCTGGCGGTCTGTGTGGATGCCGCCAAACCAGAAAAATAAAAAAATGATCACTGACTAATTTTTGCTTCTTCCCTTATTTTGGTTGGGCCAGAAACAGGATAATAAACATTATCGCCTACTGTAACACCGCTGCGCGAAGTTGTTATTATGGCGTAAGATACGTTTTTGAATACCTTCACTACCATGATATCCCCAATTTTATCAGCTGGTAACGTAAACTTTTTACCGTTAACTTTGGTTATTGTAAATCTCGCAGACTTGGCAACCTGTAATACATTGCCATCATGTAGTCCAGCATCTTTACCCTGATCGATGACAACCAATTCTCCTGAAGTAGACACTAATCCTGTGTTCATTTTTGCAATTATTTTTCCATAAACAGCCTTATCTGGGGCGCTTGGCAAAAAATGTCGATGGACATTTTTAGCGTGTTGTAGAGAATCTGTAATCAATCTATCCCCCAAAGTAACACCTCTATCACAAGACGTTATTTGTACAGCTGTTGGCGGCCCACTATGCACGACGACAGCTTTTCCAACGTTAATCAGCGTATACCCAAGCAGTTTATCTTTATACCCGTACAACGGAGAACCGAGCTTTACTATCCTATATTTGCTTTTTCTTCTGATACTTTTCTGACTATCAGTGTAGAGAATATCCCCGGTGGAATACTCGATCCTTTTATGATCGGATGCCGCCAAGTATGGTAGTTTTTTGTATTCATCGATATTTGTAATCATCAAATGCGACGGTAAATACGGAATAAACTCCCGAACATGATAGCTGGGAATTGCATGATCTGATAGGGTGGGAAGTAGTTGGTGACGTAGACGCAAAGCTAAATGTCCATTACCCATCTTATATAGTTGAATAACTTCATCTGGATAAATTAAATTGGGATTTTTTATAGATGGGTTAGCGTTCCATAACTTTTTCCAGTCCCACGGAGTGCGTAAAAATTCATTGGCGATCCCCCATAACGTGTCCCCTTTTTGTACGGTGTACGTATGTATTGCAGGGCGAATAACATCCGCAGCACAACTTTCTATAAAACTGGCGGAGCACAACGCTCCTATTGCTGCTACCACTAGAAATCTCATTCTCATAACCAGAATAACCCTCACATAAATATGTTTCAGATAGGAGTGTGCTTTTGTTAAAGTGTATCGGTATTATACCGTCACATAGCCAGTCAAACTACAACAGCAAAAGCAAGAAAATCGGGCCATTCAGTAGTCTTCCTTATCGTCCCATAGTAGTCTATAATTATGACAACGCATTATAACGCTTGACAATAACACAAGGAAGGCTATACTATGGCAATACCAATGGAAACCGATAATTTTGATGGGTCTTTTATTTTTGCTTCCAAAGACCACTATGAGCGTAGAACGAATGATACTGATACATTCCAATTGGCTCGTGGTATTCGTGCACAGAACAACACGACAAAAGAAGATATTTTAAGCAATATTATTTCCGTTCTCGTTTATAAAAACCAGCAGGGAATACGCATCATTGGAGAATCCGCACTGAATTACTGGCAAGATAAGTCACCAGCAATACCTGTTAATGCTGGGCTATCGAAAAAAACAACATGGAATGTTTATACCGCAGGTTATAATGAAGATACCACCAGAGTTAAACGTATAAAAAATCTAGTGGATGTTGAGAGAAAAAATATAAACGTTTGTATAAATAACGTTTTTTTTAAGGAAACAGAGGACTTTGTTCCAATATACCTTGGTTTTCAGATAAAAAGAGACCTAAAAAACGGCATGGTACTTCCTTATAGCATTTCGACAGCCCATGGGATACTCAAAGATATTATCGATTACCCAGAATCATTCCCAAATAAAGGAAGGATTAAGGAAGTTATTAGATTAATGAGTGAAAAGGATTTATACAACGCTACCGAAAGCGACGAGAGAATAAAAGCTTTGGTGGATAGCGTTGGTAGGGTTGGTAAATATATTCCAATAAAGGCAGGAAAGACTTACTCTGTATGGATAAATAATCGACTTGCAGGGACTTTGGGTGAGCATGTTTTTGCACACTCTTTTACGGCTGAAAAATTGACTGAAGAACACGGTTTCCCCGCCAAGCCCAACCATATTATACCAACAGATCCCAGACCATTTTTGTATTCTCTTTTACCTGAAGCCAACTGTGATGAAAGCGAGATGATTCTGGAAAAATTGTTACAGGAAGGACACCTGCGCAGATTAATGGGGATTACTATAACTACCGATAGCTATGCTCCCCCCAAAGAATTTGCTACCATTAGCTGTGAAAATGATATTACGTCGTATCTCGGCGAGGATTCACTTCTAACAAATAACGAATTGGTAATTAACCAAGCTATTTCGGGGATGAATACCGAAGCACAGTTATACTTAAAACATAAGAGACCAGAAATGGTTAGACTGTCAGGAGTTCAGCTAAAATTACCTGGTTACATCGATGGTAGTACAGGTAAAAATGCCGCTTATCTTAAAATTAGCGATAAGGATGACCCGTTCACCGTTATCATTAAACCTGACCCAAAAAATAATCATGATGAAAGAAAAACAGGTTTATCAGTTATTGAATGGGCTGGACAAGAGGTTGCAAAAGCCGCAGGAATTATAGTTCCAGAGTACGGCCTATGGATATCAGATGACGGGGAAAACTCGGTATTTCTGTCACAGAGATTTGATCTGCAAAAGGAAAGAGACTTATCTAATGGGGATAGATACTACGTTGGAAAAGATGGTTTGGCCTGCTGTGGAGTTTTTTCTTCGCAAATAGATATGAAATACCTATTGGATATTAGGCAAATATGGAGAAGCTTCAAACATCACTCCATAGAAGATAGTGAAGCTGAAAATTTTCTGAAAAGATTCATGCTCTCGTGGGCAATGGGAGATGACGACTTACATGGAAAAAACATATCTATTCTCCAAAGTATAGCGTTCGACCCGGTCAGTAAGAAATTTGAAAAAAACTGGGTGACAAAGTTAAGCCCAGCGTATGATACGGTTTGTAGTAAAGCAATGCCTGACTACAGCACTTTAACGCTATCTTTACCAATTGAGGGGAAAAAAGAAAATGTAACGGTGGATGACTGGAAAAAACTCGGATGTTTTTTGAATATTGACGGTGATCGTGTGGAGTCAATGCTACACAATATTACTCTAGACGTTGCCAATAAAGCAGAAGAAATCGCAAGTCCAGATCACCGAATTTATTCTTTGTTGTCAGGTAACTATAAAAAGACCATACAAAATTTAATGGAAAATGCCGCAGCTGTTGCCGACAGCAGGCTTGCAGAAATTGGACTACGCTACGATAGGTCGAGGGACCGTGTGCCTAGATACCAAAATCAAAATGAGAATGCTCGCTTGTCACTTGTCTTATGAGCCACTACTACATCTGAAGAGTCTTGCTACGCATGCAGTCCAAGGGAAAAACTCTAGCACTTGACAATTCACGTCGATCTGTATATAATTCTTATTCTGTTTGCAGAATAAGGGGATAGCAGTGAAGAATGCCGTCGAGCCAGAGCAGGATGTACCATCAAGCGAGGATGATATTGCTGCCGTATTGTCTGGAATGATGGCAAGCATGGATGGAGAAATTTTTCAGGATATTTTACCTATGCTTGGGAATGACGTCCTGAACAAAGCGATTCAGTATGGGCGGGAAGGCAAGTCCGATTCCTAATATGGCATGGATGAAAAAACATCAATAGCTTTGGAAAGGAGATCATAATGGGTTGGAAAAATGTCAAGGAACACTATCGGATTTCCCATATTGTGCAGGTAACTGAGGAAGGTATTTGTATCGGTTCCGGATTCATCCATAATCTGATTGTCATTGGTTCTACTGGTGAATTGGTGAAGCGGTATGATAGTAACGCTGATGAGCATTTGGAACGATACCAGCGAGAAATGGATGCTGATCCAGAAATGCTGCGACTTTTGGCGGAAACCCCAGATACATTCTCGAAGTCTATTACGGTGTATACCTACGAAGACGGAAATATCCTAGAAAAACAATGTGAAGAACTGGGGTATCCTAACGTTACTCATGATGGCTTCCTTATGTACGAAAACACTTATTCGACGGATAAAATGGAGATCGTGCGCATGGCAATAGAGGGCGAGAAAAATGCCATCAGGACCGTCGGTAAAATAATTCACGGCCTTGAGGAAAAAATATCAGATAATCGTGCTTATGCTGCCGAGCATGCATTGTATTTAAGGAAGCTGGAAGAATGCTACTGTGGATGAGGCCATGCCCATCCAGATATATTTCCAACAAAAATCTGATATTTAGTGAATTAAAAACTTGACAAGCAAGGATTCTGTGGGTTATAGTTAGGATGCGGCAGTAAGGATGACGGTTACTTCTACTGAACTGTGACAAAGTGTTACCCACCGTTTCCAGTATTCTCCGCATTTCTAAATGAACTACTCCACCGAACGCCAGATTGCGTATAGAGTGGAGTTTCAGGAATCCGCCATGAGACTACCATGGCTCCGCCCATTGGCCCGTTCCAGACCAGTGTGAACGTTGTCGACCAGATCGGGAACACTCTCGATCTGGTCCAG
>JABEBX010020593.1_pt1 | contig 10624 bp, 7 predicted proteins | sample 7245971 | NCBI WGS metagenome assembly JABEBX01 (sample SAMN14506365, study PRJNA622280) | hot springs metagenome | biome: hot spring [ENVO:00000051]|acidic hot spring [ENVO:00002120]; feature: spring [ENVO:00000027]|sediment [ENVO:00002007]; material: sediment environment [ENVO:01001048]...
ATTCCTCAGCGGGTTGGTCTCCACCAGAGCCCGCCTCCGCTTCACCGGCTATGGTCAGAATGCTGTACAGTGGTCCTGCCGGTCGAGATTTTTGCAGCGGACGGCAAACAGTGTCTTATTCGATTGTCTCAGCCCAGGGGACAAGCCCAGTAATTCTGTACGCCATGACCGGGGTGGAACACGTATTACCTGAACGCGCGCGCATCGCCGCGTGATCAGGCCGCGGGATCGGCTTTTCGGTGATGGCAGGAAAAGTGAGCCGCAAAATGAACCTTGTGACGCCGCTATCCCGGACAAACCAGGGAGGCTCCACGGCTTAGACGGCCACATTTACTTCAAATCGAAGCGGGGGCGCGATGGCTAGGCCGATATATGATCGCGATGTAGGGAAACGATGGGCGATGGAAAGGATTTTGAACCATTGGAGGAAAGCAAATACAGGGCGCTGCTCGGCGTTTCGACGGTGATTGCTTCGCAGCCGGATGTTCATGCGGTACTGCACAGCATTTCTGCCTTGCTGTCCAAGGTTGTTCCGTTTGATTCGATCGCGCTCCTGCTACTGAACCAAGACGACGAAACCGCGCAGCTCTACGCGTTGGAGTCTGGCTCCGAGGTTGCTGGCGTTGAGATTGGAACCGAGGTGCCATTCAAAAACACCGCCGTGGCTTCGGCCCTGGAGAGGCAGCAGCCGGTCTTTGTTCCCGACACCAAGCAAGAGATGTTGAAAATTCCGCAGTTGGGCGAGCGCGTTCGCCTTCAAGGAATCAGGAGTTCCTATGTTTTCCCAGTCTCCAGCCCCAGAAGGAAATTGGGAGTGCTGATTTTTGGCGCAACCGGACGCAAGCATTACAGCGCCACGGATATTGAGATGATGGGTTCGGTGGCCGCGCATGTTTCGGCTGTGCTGGAAAGCGCTCTTGCTCTCGAAGCCACAGAGGCATATCGAAGAGAACTCGAACACGAACGTCGGGAACTCCAACACGAACGTGACAGGTTGAAACTCCTTCTTGAGATCAATAACCACATCATCACTCACCTCGATGTGAACAAACTCTTCCGCACCGCATCCGTGTCGATTCGGGAATTTTTTAACAATGCTTTTACAGGTTTCTGGCTCTTCAACGAGGCAACCAATAAGCTCCAGTGCATCTCGCTGGATTTCCCTGAAAGCCGCGGATATCTGGAGAATCTCTCTCCTCCAGAATTTACCGAAGCAGATATCGAAAGCATACGCGCCAGGATACCTGCGGTCTTTGGCCAGAAAGAAATTGAAGCATTACCGGAGTCGATCGCGCAACCTCTGCGCACCGAGTCGATCATGAGCATTGCGAGTGTTCCGCTTATGGGCTTAACAAACCCGTTGGGTTTTATTTCGATCGGCAGCCGGCAAAGGGATGCCTTTAGCCAAGCAGACGTTGAGTTGATCGCGCAGGTCGGTAATCAAATCTCACTCGCATTGGAAAATGCGCTCGCTTATGGTCGCCTGAACATTTCGCGCGACCGGCTCGAAGACGAGAGGCTCTACCTGGAATCAGAAATACAGTCACAATACAATTTTGAAGATATCGTAGGCAAGAGCCCGGCCCTACGAAAGATGCTCGAACAAGTAGCCATTGTTGCACCCACTGATTCCACGGTGCTATTGGTCGGTGAGACTGGAACCGGAAAGGAACTGATCGCACGCGCCATCCACAATCTCAGTCCCCGGCGCGACCGAACCTTTGTACGGCTCAACTGTGCGGCAATTCCCCAAGGTCTCATGGAGAGCGAGCTGTTCGGACACGAAAAAGGCGCTTTTACCGGAGCCCTCGCTCAAAAACGGGGAAGAATCGAGCTCGCTCATGAAGGCAGCCTTTTTCTCGATGAGGTCGGAGACGTCGATCCTGATCTTCAACCGAAGCTTCTTCGCGTGCTGCAAGAGAGGGAGTTTGAACGGTTGGGGAGTAACCGGACCATAAAGGTTGATGTACGTTTGATCGCAGCGACCCATCGTGACCTGCCTGACATGGTGCAAAATGGAGAATTCCGCGAGGACCTCTATTACCGTCTGAACGTGTTTCCGATCTATGTCCCGCCCCTTCGGGACAGAAAAGAAGATATCCCTCTTCTGGTTCACTACTTCGTCGCGTTGTTGTCGCACAAGATGCGGAAATCCATCCGCATTATCCCTCGCGAGGTCATGGAAGCGATGGTGAACTGGCATTGGCCCGGTAACGTGCGTGAGCTGCAGAATTTTGTGGAGCGTTCCGTTATCCTCTCTCGGGATGAAACGCTAGGCGCACCCGTTTCCGAACTGAATCACAGTGCTCTTCCCAAGAGCGCGGCGGGGGGCACGTTGCACGCCATGGAGCGAGAAGCAATCCTGAAAGCGCTGCGCGCGGCACATGGGAAGGTCTCCGGCGCCGGAGGCGCTGCAGAGCGGCTGGGGCTCAAACGAACAACGCTACAACGAAAGATGGAACGGCTTGAGATATCGAAGTCGGAATACTCCTGAGCCGCAGAATGCCCCTTGAACCTCACGAGCGGTTTTGCTCTTGCATAAGATCACGCCACCAGTCCCCTTTCATGAATCTGCTCCGCGAGAGATTCGTTGCCTCCTGAGTTTCCCTGCCCGCCGCTATTGCGGCAAATTGCCGCGATAGCGGCGGGCACTTCTGCTCCTGCGCGGCCACCTCACCTCACTATCTCCTTCAGATTCAGCGACAAGCTGGTTTCAGCCCAAATGGCCATGCACATGCCATAAATAGGCCGTGCTACGAATCACACTGCCAACGCGCGACGACGAACCTCCAGTGTTCATCCTGGAGGGCAAGCTGGTGGGACTGTGGGTAGAGGAACTCCTTCGTGTCACCCGCGACCTTGGTCCGCGGACAAACTGCGTGTTCGACATCGACGAAGTCTTCTACGTGGATTCACTTGGTGAGCAAGCGTTGCTCTGGCTGAACAGGCTGGGAGCCACATTCGTTGCGGAGACCCTCTACGGCAAGGACCTCTGCCAGCGGCTGAAATTGCATCGTGTCACCGCTGCGGAAGCGGCTGAGTTGGGTTCCCGTAAACCGCGGGGCGGCAAACCTCCACCTGCTGTTCATCTTCCAATGCCCCCGCTGCGGCGCTCTTCATCGTGAAGACGCGCGCAGCAGCGCCGACGCGAGGCCGATTCAAACGACCGTCTTCGTCCCCTGGAGAGCATCGTTGAAAACTGAACGCATCGTCCCCAACCAGGCAATTCGCAGAATCAACAGAAAGGATCCGTAATGGGGGGGAACAATAAATCTGCTTTGTTAGAGGATCGGGCTTTGTTTTCCCGCACGGAATATTTGTGCGGCGGGGGGCGTTGGTTCAGCCGCTTGAGCCTGGCGATGTTTTGCGTCGCTGGCGCAATGTGGCCGGTGTTGCTAGCCGGATGCAATCGGAAGCCACAGCCGACAGCGCCCCCCGTAATTTCTGTGCAAGTTGTGCGGGCTGTTCAGCAGGACGTGCCGGTCTATGGAGATTGGATAGCGACGCTGGATGGATATGTCAATGCGCAGATTCAACCCGAGGTGAGCGGCTATCTCGTTAAGCAACTCTACCGTGAGGGATCCTATGTACAGAAGGACCAGATCCTCTTTCAAATCGATCCGAGAACGTTCCAAGCTGTCCTCGATCAGACAAAGGCGCAACTTGCGCAGGCCCAGGCGCATCTCGCGCTTGCGGAGATCAACGTCAAGCGCGACACTCCGCTGGTCGCGCAGCACGCCATCGCACAGAGTCAGCTCGATACCGAAACAGCAGACGAGAGGCAATCCAAAGCCTCAGTCCAAGCGGCGGAAGCCGCGGTCGAACAGGCGCAGATCAATCTGAACTATACAGATGTCCGCTCACTTACCGATGGCATTGCGGGGATCGCCACCACGCAAGTCGGAAATCTGGTCGCGCCGGGTGTAGTGCTGACCTCAGTTTCGCGAGTCAATCCAATCAAGGTCTATTTCGCCATCAGCGAGCAAGAGTATCTGCGCTTCAGCCGTGGTGTGCAAAGAAGCTCGGGAGGCACGCCGGGCGATATTAGCGCGCTCAAGCTGCAACTGGAGCTCTCCGACGGTACGAAATACCCACATCCGGGAAAGGTGAGCTTCGTGGACCGGCAGGTTGATCCACAGACAGGCACGATCCGGCTGGTTGCTGCATTTCCGAATCCTGGAAATATACTGCGTCCCGGACAATTCGGCCGCGTGCATGCGGCGACAGCCGTCAACCGTTCCGCCATTCTCGTTCCACAGCGTTGCGTTACCGAGTTACAGGGAACTTATCAAGTGGCCGTGGTGGGCGCCGATAACAGGGTGTCTATCCGCACGGTGAAGGTCGGCGAGCGCGTTGGTCCGCTGTGGATCATCGAGTCCGGCCTGAGTGCCGGAGAGGAAGTGATTTCAGAGGGAAATGCAAAAGTACAGGATGGAATGACCGTCAGTCCAACGATTGCGACAACCCAGGCGGAAGGTAACGAATGATCTCCAAATTCTTCATTAACCATCCCACGATTGCGATCGTAATCTCCATCCTGATGGTTCTGGTTGGGACGATTGCGATGGTCAGTCTGCCGGTAGCACAGTATCCGGAGATCGTGCCTCCGGAGATTTTCATACAGGCCATCTTCCCTGGAGCCGACGCCAAAACGATGGAGCAGTCGGTGGCAACGCCGATCGAGAGCCAGCTCAACGGCGTGGACAACATGAGCTACATGTATTCCACAAATGCCAATAACGGCTGGACCCTGCTGTTCGCAGATTTCGATGTGAAGACGGACCCGAATACCGACCAGATTCTCGCACAGCTTCGAGTCAACCAGGCAACCCCGCAGTTGCCGCCTGAGGTCAATACGGAAGGGGTGCAAGTCCTGAAGTCTCTGACCACTCCCTTAATGGTAGTTGCCATTGATTCGCCGCAGGGCACGTATGACCAGAACTTTCTTACGAACTATGGCAACATCAACCTGAAAGATGAACTGGCGCGCGTTCCCGGCGTGGGCCGCATTCAGACATTTGGAGGCGACTACGCCATGCGTGTCTGGGTCCAACCGGACAAGCTGGCCAAGCTGGCGGTGACGGTTCCCGAGATCGTCCAAGCCATCCAAAGCCAGAACACGGTCAACCCTTCCGGACAGATTGGCGGAGACCCGGTGCCGAAGGGCCAGGAATATACCTACACCGTTCTTTCGCAAGGCCGGCTTGAGACTCCGGAACAATTCGGTAACATTGTGATCCGCGCTAATCCGGACGGTTCTATCCTTCACCTTAAGGACGTTGCACGCATAGATCTCGGTTCCCAGACCTACAACATAAATGCCGTCTATAATGGCCATCCTGCCGGGGTCTTTGCCATCTATCAGTTGCCCGGATCGAACGCTGTTGAGGCAGCCGCGCGAGTGCGCGCGAGACTCGCGCAACTGTCGCAGCGGTTTCCGCGGGATCTCCAGTACCACGTCGTCGTAGATACTACCGAGGCGGTTACCGCCGGTCTGCACGAGACCATTCTGACTTTGTTTGAGGCCCTAGGCCTCGTCATCATCGTCGTATATGTCTTTTTGCAAGGATGGCGTCCGGCCCTTATCCCTCTGGCGGCAGTGCCGGTTTCGTTGATCGGCACATTCATCGTCTTTCCGATGTTGGGCTTTTCCATCAATACACTGTCTTTGTTCGGCCTTATTCTTGCCATCGGCCTGGTGGTCGACGATGCGATCATCGTCGTCGAAGCGACGGAACGTCATATAGAAGAGGGCAAGTCGCCGCGGGATGCCGCGCTGAAGGCCATGCAAGAGGTATCCGGCCCGGTCATTGCCATCGCCTTGATCCTGTCAGCCGTATTCATTCCGACGGCCTTTATCCCTGGGATCACGGGACGGTTGTATCAACAGTTTGCGGTGACCATTGCCGTCTCCGTGATCTTTTCCGCGTTCAATGCTCTCACGTTGAGTCCGGCGCTGTGCGCCATTCTCCTGAAGCCCGGCAAAGCGCATGGTCCTTTCGCCCGCTTCTTTGAATGGTTCAACAGGACGTTCGCACGCGCGCAAAACGACTACGTCAAGTACTCGGCCCTGATGATCCGCAGAAGCGCGTTCAGCATGATCTTCCTTGCCCTCGTGGCAGGGGCTGCATGGCTGATTCAAGGCAGGCTGCCAACCTCCTTTGTGCCGGAAGAAGACCAGGGATATGTCATGGTCCGCCTGCAATTGCCGCAGGCGGCCTCCCTGGAGCGCACCGTCGAGGCAGCCAGCAAAGTCGAAGAGATCATGCGTCATACGCCAGGCGTGGAAGCGGTCGGCGGCGGCAGCGGCATTGACATCATCAGTTCGACCCAAAACACCTACACTGCGATTCTCTTCGCCAAGCTGCGCAACTGGGACACGCGCCACGCTGCGAATCTGCAAATCGCAGCGATCGAGAATCAATTGAACCAGAGCCTCTCAAAGATTCAGGACGGCATCGCCTTCGTCATTGCTCCACCCGCTATCCCCGGAGTCGGCATGTCCGGAGGCGTGACTTTCGTCCTGGAAGACCGTTCTGGAAAGGGCGGCGACTTTCTCGCGAACAATACGGATGCGTTCCTTGCCGCAGTCCGTAAGCGACCGGAAATTGCATCCGTATTCACAACATTCGTTCCGCACGTTCCGCAACTGTACGTCGACGTCGATAAGGATAAGGTCCTGCGGCAGCACGTCAATCTCAGCGACGTGTATACAACCATGCAGACCTTCATGGGTGGTTACCTAGTGAACTACTTCAACCGCTTCGGCCGGCAATGGCAAGTCTATGTAGAAGCGGAGGGAGCCTCACGCACAGAGCCCAAAAATATTGGGCAATTCTACGTAACAAACCCGAACGGGAATATGGTTCCCCTGGATGCCGTCTCGACCATAAAGCCGATCACAGGCCCTGAATTCACCATGCGCTTTAACGAGTACCCCGCGGCCCAGATTATGGCTACGGCCGCTCCCGGCTATAGTTCCGGTCAAGCAATGAAAGCTCTCGAGGAGGTTTTTGCCCAAACCATGCCTCCGGAGATGGGATTCGATTATATGGGCATGAGCTACCAGGAGCAAAAGGCGGCGCAAGGTATCTCTTCCGGAGAGATCTTTGGCCTTTCGCTGCTGTTCGTCTTTCTCATCCTTACGGCGCTCTATGAGAGCTGGTCGTTGCCCTTCAGCGTGCTGCTGAGCACACCGATTGCAATGTTTGGCGGCTACCTCGCTCTCTGGTCGCGGCACATGGAGAACAACGTCTATGCCCAGATCGGCACGGTCATGCTGATTGGGCTTGCCGCCAAGAACGCCATCCTGATTGTGGAATTTGCCAAGCTGGAGCGTGGCCGCGGAAAAAATGTAGTCGACGCGGCATTGGCCGGCGCCAGGTTACGCTTGCGCCCCATCATCATGACGTCCTTTGCATTCCTTCTGGCCTGTGTGCCGCTGTGGATTGCCCAGGGCGCGGGCGCTCAAGGACGTCGCATGTTGGGAACAACGGTTATTGGAGGAATGACGGCCGCAACTTTCATAGCGATCTTCCTGGTCCCTGTAACTTTCACTCTCTTTGAACGGCTGTCGCTGCGCTTCAGTCACAAGCATGCAGCGCTTCCCGCAGAGACAGCGGAGAAGGGAGTCAACGCGTGATGAGATCTTCCAGATGCTCACTTGCTCTTTTCTTGGCGCTGAGTATAACCGGGTGCAGAATGGGGCCAAATTACGCCCGGCCTGCGGTAGCTACGCCGGCTGGATACCGCGGTCTGGCTCCAAGCGAGAACCAGACAACGATTCCAGCACGAACCTTCGGAGACGAACAGTGGGCTGAGGTCTTCCAGGATCCGGTACTCAAGCAGCTCATCCAGGAGGCATTGGAGAATAACTACGATGTACGAATTGCTGCGCAACGAGTACTTGAACAGCAGGACGTAGTCGGCATTACGCGCTCCCAGCAGTTCCCAACGGTGGCGGGCGGCGGAACGTATTTCGCTGTGGGGCTTCCCAACAGCTTCTTGAGCAGCTTGAGCTCCAGCAGCAGCAACAAAGGTGGCGAATCACAGATTTATGGAGGGGGAATTACTCTCTCTGCGGCTTGGAACCTGGACTTCTGGGGGCTCTACCGGAAGCAGACCGAAGCAGCTCGTGCGCAACTTGTAGCCACGGAGTGGGGGCGGCGGATGGTTCTCAGCACGATCGTCGAAAATGTGGCCACCGCCTACTTGCAATTGAGAACCCTCGACGCCGAGCTCGAAATCACCAAACGCACACTCGATGCACGCAAGGAATCGCTCAAGCTGACAGAGACGTTGGAGCAAGGTGGCTCGGCGACTCTCGCAGACGTCAGGCAGGCTGAAGAACTGCGATACATGGCGGCGGCGGCGATCCCGGATTTAGAACGGCAGATTGAACAAGAAGAGAACGCTATCAGCATTTTGTTGGGTCGAAATCCAGGTCCGATTGCCCGAGATAAAACACCCATGAACTGGCCTGAACCGGACCAGATTCCGGCTGGGCTTCCTTCCCAGCTGCTTGAGCGCCGGCCCGACATTCAAGAAGCTGAAGCGGAACTAATGGCCGCGAACGCAAATGTCGGCGTTGCTCGGGCACAGTTGTTTCCGCAACTCGCACTCTCGGCTGAGGGCGGTACCTTCAGTAGCCAGTTAAAGGCCCTTGTGGATAGCAAGAGCATGTTATGGACGGCAAGCGGAAGTCTGACGCAAACAATCTTCGATGCCGGACGGCTCAGGAACAACGTGCGGCTCTCTGAAGCTCAAAAACAGGAGCAGGTCTTCGCTTATCAGCGCACGATTCAGCAAGCTCTGAGGGATGTATCGGATGCACTTATTGGAGCTCAGAAATATCGTGAGTACCGGGAACAGCAAGTCAAGGTAACTGACGCTGCGGAAGATGCGACTCGGTTGGCCCGGATTCGGTACGCTGCGGGATCTACGAATTATCTGGAAGTTCTCACCAACGATACGAACTATTACACGGCACAACTCAATCTGGCCGTTGCCCAGGAGCAAGAGGCGATCTCGATTGTCCAACTCTACAGCGCTTTGGGGGGTGGCTGGCAATGACATGCCTTGAACGAATACTACCCTCGAAGAGCGTGCAGGCTCTACTCGATATTCTTCTTGGACCTGAGCTGGAGCCGCAGGACAAACCTGAGCGAAAAATCGCACTCAAAGAAAACGCAATGACGGTGGTAATGGAGAGAAACACGTTCAACGTTGTGACGATTGCAAGAGAGTACGGCAGCGGAGGTGCCGACATTGGGCGACGGCTGGCTGAACTGCTTGGCTGGGAGTGTGTGGACAAGCAAATTATTGAGCGGGTCGCAGCGAGGGGAAAGGTGGATACTTCTTGGGCCGCATATGCTGACAAGCAGCCCAACGCATGGTGGCAGCGAGTGATGAAGGGCTTCCGTGATGGCGCTTCATGGTCTTACTCCGGAGATGTTTCTGGAACCGACATAAATCACGATGCGCTGGAACAGTTCACGGCCAGAGTGATTGAACAGGCTGCGAAAGAAGGTAAATGCGTCATCCTCGGGCGTAGTAAACAGTGAGTGTTACGTCTCCATCCGCATCTGCGCCATGTGCTGTATATGAACCGATTGCAGGATTGAGTTGCCACTATGAAAACAATCGGCAAGATACTCGCAGTTCTTTGGTTCGCGGTATTTACGCTGTTCTGTACTTGGGCCAGCCTTTGATGGGCATTGATGTGGATTGATGGTTTAGACGCAGTCTCGATAAGAGGATCAGAAAGAGCAGGAAATGTGGAGTCCTTTCGACAAGCCGTCAATTGCGATTCCGCTGTCTGCCCGCTATTTCACAGACTATTCCGTGCCGATCTCGGCCTGGTCCGTCGTCACCGGACTTACCGCCGCGACCTTGGTGGGGGTGATCTTCGGCACTTATCCAGCCACTCGTGCTGCGCAACTCGATCCCGTGGAGGCGCTGAAATATGAGTAGCCCCACCAAAATTTATGCGGACAGGCATGAGGCTGACCTCGGATTCACAAAGCGCACAGTCGCGTCAGGTGGGTCAATATTCCCGCCTTTGCGCCCTCGTGAATTTCCTTTTACTGCGGAAGAGCGCAGCACCGTAACCATTCTCTTCGGCGGCCTCACCTGGAAACACGAACGGTTGATTGAGGGTCTGCTAGGTGGGGCCGGATATCTGTGCCAGCGCCTGCCCGAGACCGACCGCGCCGCGCACGAGTTGGGTAAAGAGTACTGCGCAAGTGGTCTGTGCAATCCCGTCTATTTTACGGTTGGCAATCTGATCCGCTATTTACAAGAGAAGGAAAAAGCCGGACTCTCACGCGAAGACATTGTCAAAAAGTACGTCTACTTTACGGCAGCCTGTGGCGGTCCTTGCCGCTTTGGCATGTATGAGTCGGAATTCCGTACTGCTCTCAGAGCCGCAGGATTTGATGGATTTCGCGTCCTCTCCTTCTCCCAGGATCACGGCATCTACGCTTCCACGGGCCACAGTGGCCTGCAGTTTTCAGCCGATTTCGGCTTGAACGCGCTGCACGCCTTCATACTGGGCGATCTGTTGAACGGCGCGCAACATCGATTGCGGCCGTTCGAGGTTCAAGCCGGAGCAACGGACAGAGCT
>JABEBX010017824.1_pt1 | contig 10601 bp, 11 predicted proteins | sample 7245971 | NCBI WGS metagenome assembly JABEBX01 (sample SAMN14506365, study PRJNA622280) | hot springs metagenome | biome: hot spring [ENVO:00000051]|acidic hot spring [ENVO:00002120]; feature: spring [ENVO:00000027]|sediment [ENVO:00002007]; material: sediment environment [ENVO:01001048]...
GTACTATAAGCAATATAAACGGGGGGCTTTCACTCTTTGCTACAAAGGATGACATAATGAACCTACAGAATAAATTATATTCTTCAGAAAACAAAAAAGATTAATGCATGGAGAACAAAGAAAATAAAAAAATAAAGGAAAGACTCTACAGAGATAAACCTTTAATGAATATATCATTAAATGAGTTCGAAAGACCTACAAATGATTATAACACAAACTTAAGAAGATTATGCATATCTTTGGGCTTAGTAAGCTCTGGAGAAAGCAGAATTGCAGTCGTGTATATCTTAGATATACTTCTTAAAGCCAGAAAGAAGAGGCCTAATGGAATAGACAGCTATGAGATTTCAAAGGAACTCTACAAAAAGAGAACAAGAATAGTATATGCTAATATATTAAGAGATTTGAGAAAGCTTATGGCTGTAGGGATAGTCGAAAAAAGAGATGGACTTTACAGGATAAAAGAAAACATGCGCCTTAATGAGGTAATCTCCAGCTTTGTAAAACCCTATATAATAGACAGGACTCTAAACAGGATAGAAGAGTACGCAAATGCCATAGAAAATTTCCAACAAACGAAATGATGTGTGACTTGAAGATGATAATCAACTTATTTTATTTCTGAAAGGAGCTTGAATATTTTTTTGCCTTTTGGAGTTAAATTTATTAATTTTTTATGGTTATTACCTTCGAAATATGTCAGACCCATTTTATTCATCAGCTTTATAAGTTTCACAATGTACGCATAACTGCAGTCTATCTTTTTTGAGATTATAGCTGCATACATTTGACTTTTGCTGTCGTTTATTGCTTTTAGTATCAGAAAAGGTTTATCATGGAGAAACAACTTGTTTATACTCATTTTTGAATCATCCAAAACCATAATTATGAAAGACCTATCAAGTATTTATATTTTTATAAGCTCTCATCAGAAGTAAACCGTTTTTTACTTATTTGAAGATTCCACATTAACGTGAGTATAACCAACGCTATCCTCCATATCAAAAACGAAATCATATGAGTCCATCAAATTATAGATTTTGTTGATAGTGGATTTTATCCTATTTTTATCCATTTTTTCTTTGGTCTTTGTGTTCACTCTCCCTCTCTTTGAAAGAGTCATTTCATACACTTCATCCTCATCTAGATTATAAGCCTGCGAGGTATCATATAAGAAATTTACTAAACTGTAAAAAAGTTCTTCTTCGATATAAGGTTTAACAAAGTACTCTCTTACCCTTCTTTTCTTACCGCTGCCGAAAGATAGATAATCACACTTATCTACATAATCTTGAAGAGTGTCGTGTATAAGCTCCAGTAAACCATAAAAACCATATTTTCTTCGGTCTATTTTATTATCCTGCAGATCTGAAGTGTCAAAATATCTACCATCAATAATGGCATGAATGTATGATAGGCCTTCTTTTTTACCGTTTAAAAGCCATGTAAGGATGTCAAATCCATCGTTTCTTAGCTCCAACCTCTCTTCTAAACCCATAAAATATTCTAAGGATTCTCTTAATATAAAACATAAAAGGGCCCACTGGGATTTGAATTCCTGTAGTTAAATCCCAGGTCGGATGGTTACTCCCAGCGGCATTCGAAGCCATCAGTCCTATCCAAACTAGACTATGGGCCCACTTAAATCTATTCACAATTATGACTTATATTTCTATTATTTTGCCTTTAGGGCCGGCATTCACTATCCTAGTATTCCCGAGTTTGTCTTCTAAACTAAAAGTTTCGTGTATGTGCCCGCATATACAAGTATCTGGTTTTGTCTTTTCTATCATTTCTCTCACGGCAGTGCTGCCTAACTTCATATCTTTGCCTAGAGTGTCCAGCTTTGTATTATAAGGAGGAACATGTACTACCATAATCTTCTTCTTTACGCCCCTTATATAATTATACGAAGATTCTATCCTGTCATGTATCTCTCTTTCGGATAATTCATTAGGTCCTATATTTGCGAGACCGCACCCAAAAAACCCAACATCCCCGATTTTAAATGAATAGTTATGTAGGTCGTATATCATATCTGGATATCTTTGCTTAAGCATGAATATATCGGCTTCGCTGTCATGATTTCCAGGTATCAAAGCTACCTTTTTATTCGTATCCTTAAAAGGTTTTAAAAGTCCTTCCAATCCATTTCCAAATATTGAAAGGTCTCCCGCAAGGATTATTAAGTCGACCTTCTCTTTCTTCGCCTTCTTCGCGAGATCCTCGGCCATCTTTAAATCCCCATGTAGATCAGAAGCTGCTAATATTTTCATATTATTTTAACGGGATGTATAAACAAATACTTTTCCTTTTAGACTAAAACATTCTCCTTATTCTCGTGAAGATAGAGATAAACTTTCTGTGCAGTCCCTCTGCCAAGCATTGGGGATAATCTCTCTATACTCTGCTCCTTCAGGTCTTTTACTGACTTTATCCCCGAAGAATAAAGTTTTCTTGCTCTCACTCTTCCTATATCCGGTATGGATACTAAAGGAATCAATTCTTTCTTTATACCATAACTTATCCTGGTCTGCATCTCATAGATCTCCTTTTTCGTTGGTTTCATCACCACCTTGCTTATCTCTTTTAAGGAATAAACCAGCCATTTTGTATTTTCAAGTATATTATAGAACTCGCCCGGAAGCAGAGAATACGTCTCTTCCATGTACTTCTCGTTCTTTTCGGATATCCAATCCTGCATCACGTGAGCCATCTTTATTGCGGATATAAACCGATCATAGTCTACGATGTTCTGGTCTACCGACAGGTCTAACTCATAGCTTTCCTCTTCGTACTTCTGAAATTCCTTCTGATTTGTCCTTATATACCTGAACTCCTCACTACAAAATATCACATGCAATAAATCAAACTCATCCAAAACCTCCTTTTTCTTTGCCTTTTCTATGAATTTTATGAACAAAGCACCCGTAAGCGGATCTATATATAATGCGTTTATAAGTTTGCCTAATCTTGTAACCTCAATTTTCTCTCCATCCCTAAGCAGAAAATTATTTTCCTCAAGGAAATCGACAGCATCGCTTATCTTGTCATACACTTCCATTCCGCTAAAAGAAAGGAATGTCTCATCGAAGAAATCTGATACTTTTTCTTCCTTGTCGTATATACCAAGACAAAAAAGGTTAAGCACGTATTTTCTTATCGCTATCTCATTATTGAATTTAGAGCTTATCGGCTCTATTTCTCCATTTATATATTTTCCATCTACTAAATCTGCTTCGCTTTCGTTCCTTGCGATTATTATCGCTGTACCCTCAGTATCATATCTTGGTCTCCCTGCTCTGCCCATCATTTGCTCCACTTCCAAAGAAGGAAGCAATTCCATACCGTAATCACCGTATCTCCTTATAGAGTTTATTATAACCGTATTTGCCGGGAGATTTACTCCCATCGCTAAGGTAGGGGTAGCGACTATGAAGCGTATCAACCCCTTTTTAAAGTTATCTTCTATGATCTTTCTCTGTTTATTGACCAGGCCGGCATGATGAAAGGCCACACCTTGTTTCACTACCTCACTTAATATTTCACACTGGGTTGTAGGCCTATCCAATGCATGCAAGATATCTTTTGCTACCAATGCCAAAGATTCCTTGCTTGACTTGTCTAATTTATTTACCGTCATAGCAGCGAGCATCTTTGCATTTGACACGACAGACCTTTTGTTCTGTGAGAACACCAGCGCTTGTTTGTCTCTTTTTAAAAGCCACGCAGAGATATTTAAGAGGGGCTCATCGTATCCCTCGTTGATACGTTCCTTTTTGCCGTTTAATAGATCACCGTCAAAATATATCTTCTTTGAAAGAGCTACTGGTCTAAAGTCACTCTTCACAAGATTTGCACCCAGCCATTCTGACATGTCTTCAGCATTGCCTATGGTAGCACTCAAGCCGATTATCTGTGCACTTGGAAATATAAGTTTATTTAGTGTTATCAGAAACTCAAGAGTAGCCCCTCTGCTGGTGTCTCCCATCAGATGTATCTCATCATATATTATACAACCAAGGTTACTGATTTTGTTAAAAGAATTTCTTATTATACTATCAAACTTTTCAGTAGACGCGAATATCACATCGTATTTTTGAAGGTTGTAATCATTTTCATTAAAATCTCCTATGGATAGTACGGCATGGATATCTGGATTTTCTTTTGTGAATTCTTCGTATTTTTCTGATACCAATGCTCTCAAGGGAGCGAGGTATATTGACTTTTTACCAGAATAGAAAGAGTTCAGCATCGCCATTTCTGCTATCAAAGTTTTACCCGAAGCAGTAGGAGCCGAGACGAGCATGTTCTTTCCGCTGAACAAACCATTCTTAACCGCAGAAACTTGCGGAGGCGTAAAAGATTCTATCTTTTTAGACATCTTTTCATACACAGGATTTGGAATCAAATCTTTTAACACATCTATTTTTTCCATATCTTAATAGATATTTAAACAATAAAAAGTATATTACCTTAAGTAATAAACTACGAAATTATATATATGGGCATAAAAATATTGTTTTTAGGATGGGAATTTCCACCGCATTCTGTTGGAGGATTGGGTACTCACTCTTATAATCTTGTCAAAACGCTTTCTGAAAAAGGCATTGACGTCAATGTGATATTGCCTTTCAAGGAGCACGTAGACATAAAAGGAGTAAGGTTCATAACTTTTGAAGGCCAATCTTTTAAAAGCGTTTATTCTTTAACCAACGTTGAAGGTACTGCTCCAGAGGGTACGCTTCTTTACACGGATATATTCGGTGAGATTGAAGAATATAAGGATATGGCAGTTAAATTATCTACTGATAAAGATTTTGATGTAATACACGCAAACGACTGGGTAACAGGTAGAGCAGCAATTGCGATAAAAAAAAAGACTGGAAAAAAACTACTTACAACGATACACAGCACAGAGTATGACAGGACTGCCGGCAACCCATGGAAAGCGATAGTAAAAGAAGAACAAAGTTTAATAGACAATTCCGACGTTATAGTGACGGTGAGTGAACGGCTTAAAGGAGAACTTATAAATTTTTATAAAGCCGATCCGGAAAAAATAAAAGTAATATATAATGCCATAGATAAGAGTAAATTTAAGATACTTAGAAAAGACAACGATAAGAAGATAATCCTTTATTTGGGAAGACTTTCCGTTCAAAAAGGGATAGACAATCTTATAAGGGCGTTTAAGATAGTCACGGAAAAAGAAAAAAATGCTGTTCTTTACATAGTTGGAGAGGGCCCTGAACTAAAAAACCTTATAAACCTCTCAATAAACTTAGACATCGCGGATAAAGTGATATTCCTTGGCAGAGCTCCCGATGAGGATGTAGAATTTTTGTATTCTATAGCAAAAGTATTCGTAATGCCCTCCGTTTCTGAGCCATTCGGCATAGTAGCTCTTGAAGCGATAGCGTCGAACGTGCCCACTATAATCTCTTCACAATCTGGAGTCTCTGAAGTGATACAAAACGTGATGAAGGTAGATTTTTGGGATACCGAGCAGATGGCAGATATAACTCTCGGATTATTGAATTACAACGGAATCAAGGAGGAACTGTCAAAAGAGGCGTATAAAGAGCTTAACAATGTGACATGGGAAAGAGCCGCAGATAAATTTATCGGCTTGTATAACACTATCAATAAATAATATATTTATTAATGCAAATTTACTATTATACTAATGAATGTTGATGTTACATTTGAGTACATAATACTCGCAGTGGCCCTTGGGGCGATTTATGGACTTGAAAACGAGTACAGGATGCAGAAAGGCTCTAGAATATTCTTAGGGTTTAGGACTTCGATATTTATAGCTTTGTTTGGCGCTATTTTCTCCTTGTTTTACCGCGTACTTAAATATCCCCCTATTATAATAGCAGGATTTGCGGCCATGCTTGTTTTATCGACTGCTCTCTATTTGGAAAAGAGCAACAAAACGAAAAATCCCGGTGCAACGACTTTCGTAAGTTCAATGATATTATTTTCTTCCGGTATGCTTGTAGGTTTAGGCTACTATGAATATGCTATCGTTATAGTAATACTTATTACTGCGATAAGTTTTTACAAAAGAGAATTCCTCTATTTCATAAAGTCGATAGAAAGGAGCGAGATGATAGCTGCTATAAATCTTTTGATAATTTCATTTGTGATACTTCCGCTGCTCCCTAATCAGTACATGGGGCCGTATAATTTCTTCAATCCTTTCCAATTTTGGTTGCTGGTCGCACTCGTAGGCTCGGTATTTTTCCTGCAGTATGCAATACTAAAAGTATCAAAATCCGGATTGCTTATATCTACCATAATAGGAAGCCTTATAACTGGGACGACGATAACTTTTGCACTTATAAGCCTTGGAAACAAGTTCAAAAAACTTGGGAAGGCAGTCACTTATAATATAGTAGTTGCTGCCAACATGCCTATGATTCTTATACAAGCTCTTCTTGTGATCTATGTATTCACGTTGTCATCTAAAATATTATATTACATGATACCTGTCACTTCTGTCTCGATCATCAGCCTTTTAGTCATATACCTTATCGGTAGAAAAGATATGAACACAAAAGCAGAAAAATCAAATAATCCATTTCCACTCATAAAAACACTAGAATTTGCCGCTGTATTCTTTGTGGTCTTATCAGTTTCAAGAATAATAGCTGCGGTGGCCCCGAACCTTTTGGTAGTCGACATGTTCTTTTCTGCTTTAGCTAATATAGTAGGAGCGGCATTTGCATTAGGCACTTTATTTTTAGGCCATCAGATAAGCGCTTCATACACTGCAATGCTTCTTGGGATAGCCATATTTGCCGCGATAATCGAAAAAGGATTTATAGGATTAATATCTAAAGATAAGAATACACGAAGAGGAGTATTCGGCTACTCTATGCTGGCAGGATTACTCGTTCTTGTAACTTTAGTAGTTCAGTACCATGGAATTTGAATTTGACAAAGAGAGACTGGAAAAACTTGAAAAATTGAAAGTAGAGGGGATAACTCCTTACGGTAATAGATTTGATGCAAAGATGCATTCCTTGGAGATAAAGGAAAAATTTGAAAAATTAAAAGAGACAGAAACCAGTGTAGCCGGCAGAGTAATAGCAAAGAGAGACCACGGTGGAATAAAATTTATAGACTTACGAGATGAAGAAGGAGATTTGCAGGTTTATGTGTCAGATAAGCATATCGATAAAAAATCATTGAAGATCGCCGAAATGCTTGACACTGGAGATATAATAGGAGTTGAAGGTACGATAGTAAAGACAAAGACAAATGAGATATCTATAGACGCAAAAGAGATAACTCTACTTAGCAAGTCTCTGCTACCTCTTCCACCGAGATGGTATGGGCTGGAAGACACTGAAAAAAGGTACAGAAAAAGATATCTAGATTTCATAATAAACAGAGATTCACTTGAAAAAATAAAAAAAGGCAGCGCCATGCTCTCAAAGATAAGGGAGATATTGGAGAGAAAAGGGTACACTGAGGTCGTAATCCCTATACTGCAACCTATTCCAGGAGGGGCAAATGCAAAGCCATTTATAACACATTACAACTCCTTAGATAGAGACTTTTATTTAAAGATAGCCTCTGAACTATACCTTAAAAGACTGCTTGTCGGAGGCTTCGAGAAAGTATTTGATATAAGCAAAAACTTCCGAAATGAAGGAGTAGATACCAGACATAATCCCGAATTTGTCGCGCTTGAAGCTTATCAGGCGTATGGGGACTTAAGCACAATGCTTGAGCTTACTGAAGAGCTAGTAAAAGAATCCATCTACTCGGCAAATAAAACTTATAAGGTAAAATTCGGTGAAAAGATGATAGATTTCTCAAAGTTTGAGATAAAAACAATGGAAGAACTTGTTAAAAATAAGATCGGCGTTGATAATGAAGAAGAGATAATAAAAAGAGGAAAACAGCAGGACAAAAAAGTAGAATCGTATGGGGAAGCAATAAACGCACTGTTTGAAAGCGATGTTTCAGATTATATAACGAATCCAATTTTTGTAACAAAATTTCCGATAGAAGTATCTCCTTTAGCCAAGAAGATGGAAGATGACCCAAGATTTGTCTATAGATTTGAATTATATGCAGCAGGGATGGAGATAGCAAACGCATTTTCTGAGCTCAATGACCCTATAGATCAGATAAGCAGATTTGAAGAAGAAGCGAAAAGAAAAAACAAAGGTGTAGATGAAACACAGGAATTTGATAAAGACTTTATAGAAGCGATCGGTTATGGTATGCCCCCTGCGGGTGGAGTCGGTATAGGCATAGATAGATTACAGATGTTAGGAACGGATTCTAAAAGCATAAAGGAAGTAATCCCATTTCCACAATTAAGAACATTAGAAGACTAAAAAAAATAAAAAAAATTAAATTTTAAATGCTTTGACTATTTACCTAGAAATCGAGAACTTACTGAGTTCCTTTTCTCTTGTTATAGCAGTCTCTGCAATAAACTGGTCTGCCCTCTTGTGGCTGGAAAGGTACTTCCGTCTCTTTCCCACAATCAGAGCATATAGCTTTATACATCTTTCTTTCGAACCTTGCCATATTCCTCCTTAAGAATGAAGTTTAGAAATCCAATAAGAGAACATTGAATCCAATAAACTCTTAATAGAACCCCCTAACATCATTCCTCTATTTATTATTAAGAAACGTTCTATTTATAAAGCTATCTTTTTATAAAAAACATGCTTTTATGTAACTTATAACGATCAAAACGACTATTTTATTTCATTATAATTTCTTTCTGGATATAACAACCTTTAGAGATACTAGCATTTGCATTGGTGTGGTCTGCAAGTCTACCTCCTTTTAAAAAAAATTTATTGAATCGAGGATATTTAAACCTTACCATAAAAAATTGGCCTGGCCGAGATTTGAACTCGGGACCCCTGCTTTTCCTAAAATGTTGGAGCATACTCATATAAGAGCAGTGCTCTACCGGGCTAAGCTACCAGGCCATCTAAAATTAATATGTATCTAGTATATATTTCTATTTATTAGTAGGCGAGAGTTTATATTCTTTATTAATATAGCAGGTCTCAGGATATGATTTTATAGATATATTGTCCTTGGAGAATTCATACTTGTGGCCTAAAAAATTAGCTTCATAAAACCCGCGTCTGTGCCGATGAAAACAACTTTATTCTCAATTGAATCCTTTACTGTTTGTATTCTTTTCTTTTCGTCTTCATCTCTTGCCATTATAACATGCTCTTTCACTCCATAATTTTTCATTTGAGAGAAAGAATATTTTATTATCGCATAAACGGATTTTTCTATCTTTTTTGTATTAGCAGCGTATTTTTCGTCTATAACATAAAAAAGCGTGTTATCTATCAAAAAATAGGAGTACTTTCTATTTGAATCATAACGGTCCGCAGTATACTGGCCCGCTAAAATCTCGCAGAGTTTTTTAAGGTTCGCCATATTTACATGTATCCGAAAAGCCTTAGCTTTTCCATCACGCCCTCTTTATCCTGCGACCGTCCGGCTCTTTCTTTTGTATGCTCTAGATCCTGCTCCCACGCGGGCAGGTTACTAATCTTCTTTGAATCAAGTTTTCCATCGATGGATCTATACCCCAGCTTATAAAGCGGGTGAATTGGAAGATTGTACTTAAACACATACTCCCAAATATTCCTTTCAGTGAATGGAAGTATTGGCTGGACTCTAACATGGTCCGGATGCGATCTAGGGCTTATAAAGACCTCCATCGACCTTGCCTCATTCTCATCCCATCTTACTCCTGTAAATAGTGCATCAAACCTGTATTTTTCTATAGCGGAGTTCATTGCAACGGTCTTTAGAAGGTGATTTCCTATCTCAGTTTCAAGGTCATAATCGAATTCCTCTTTTGAATAGCCTATTCTTTTAGCCTCACTCTGATTTACACTGTTTAAACTGCTTAATTTTATTTTATTGTTTTTATCCACGTTTTTAAGGACGTCTTCATTCTTTGCGTATATCAACTTGAAACCCCATTTTTTGCTCACATCCTCAAGCATTGTCATTGTTTCATCATAATGCTGCCCGTGATCTATAAACAATGCAGGCGGCATCTGCATCTTTAGGTCTGAACACGCTCTTCTGACAAGATCCAAGACAACAGTACTGTCCTTCCCAGCACTCCAGACTACCGTTGGCCTGTTGTATCTTTTTAACGCATCTTTTATTACTATCAATGCGATATCTTCCTTTGCTTCAAGACTTAATCCTGCTTCTACTCTCCTTGTACCCATCGAATATTCTTTGTTTTCCATTTTATGCCTCCTACATGTAACCTAATTTTCTTAGTTTGTCCTCTAAATCCGTTATGTCTTTCTTCTTAGGATCTTCGGACTCCTTAGTTTCAGACACTATCTCCCTTAGCAGATATTCCACAAAACTGGAAAGCGAAGTAAAACCAGTTTTCTCTATGAATTTCTTTGCTTTGTCTGCTAAGGGCTTTGGTATCGAAACCGTTGTAAATTTTTGTTCTTCCATAATTACTAATAATTATATATAATTAGTAATATAAATACTTTTCTGTTTATTAAGCTTTGTTTATAATCATGTTTTTTGTTATTTTGTAAACAAATCTCCCA
>JABEBX010000682.1_pt1 | contig 10596 bp, 4 predicted proteins | sample 7245971 | NCBI WGS metagenome assembly JABEBX01 (sample SAMN14506365, study PRJNA622280) | hot springs metagenome | biome: hot spring [ENVO:00000051]|acidic hot spring [ENVO:00002120]; feature: spring [ENVO:00000027]|sediment [ENVO:00002007]; material: sediment environment [ENVO:01001048]...
TGATGGTTGATCGAATGTATCCCGCATCCCCCCACAGTCCAGAGGGAACAATGCATGGATTTCGTGATCGGTAACGCGCGCGTCCTGCTCCGGCATAAGCGTTCAGTCTCCTTCTGCGTTCTGCCGAAAAGTAGAACGTGTATAGTGGACCCATTAGTCAAGACAGAAGTGTATACTGCTCATCAACCAAACCCCAATATCGGGTCTCCATCGTTGAGCGGCCTGGCCTGGCGATGTGCATCAATTGTGGCCCGTCCCACCGCTGCAAGCAGGCTCTTTGCTGACGACAGATTTAACCCATTGCCCAGGATCGGGGAACGCAATAGTTGTTCGATGTTCCCGTACATCAGAGGCAATCTCTAAGGAGCATGGCAAATGATGCAACTGCCCCAGCAGGGTGGAGCGTCCGTGCAAGCCCGCGGCCGAATTCCGTCCACCGATCTCGCCTCTCTCGTATCGCTTCTGGTGGAAGCCTTTCCACCAAATGAGGAGCGCCCCGGCAATGCTTCGTCTTGGCCGGTGATTCGTTTCGATCCCAACAAGAACCGGCTCGGTCTGAACACGTGTGGCGTGCTCCGGCGATTTTTGGCACAAAATGGCATGCGCGATCACTTCCGGCAGTCGGATGCGACCGGCTTCCTCCGGGACATCGCCAGCCCGCCAAAGGGATTTACCGCCAAGATGGGAGGGAAGGTCTTCCAGGACAACATCGGCGGTATCTCGAAGGGCATAAGCAAGCTAAAACAGATCATCGAGGCCCAGTTCGACGAGTTGGGAGTGACCGCCGACAGGATTCTTGTCAACGAACCAGAGTCTGCGCTCAAGCAACTGGCCGATAAAGTCGGACTGAAAGATTTCCTCCAGGAACTTCCCGCCCAGATGGTGTCCATCGAGTTCGCCAAGAACGACCGCCCAGCATCCCATCGCGATAAAGACGTCGCCCGCGTTTTCTCGGCAGAGGAGGAGATTCAGGCGGAGGACTGGCTGGAACGAATGTCCAGCAGCATCGCTGACGCCCAGGCTCAACGTGACGATGAATTCGATGAGATTCAACGCGACAGGCTCACAGAGACCCTTCGTCAGGACTTCGACAAATCGGATAGCCAGGTAACCCGCTTCTTGAACTTTCTTGAAGATGAAGCCCTGTCCCGCGTCCGCTTGGCAGTGAGCTTCGCAATCATGCAGGGGCTGGCCAACCAAGCCGCAAAAACAGGTGATGACAGCGAACAGGCGTTCGCGGACTACGTGAATCGCGTTCTGGTGCTCTTCGAACTCTACGGCGCTCCCGAAACCCAGCACTCCTGGCATCTGGATCTGTCGCGGGACTATGGACTGGATGCCGATTTCACGGCCTCCGCAGAACTCGTCAAAGCGCTGTTCTACAGCTGTCTGCCCGTGTGGGCGGAATGGAATACCCAACTCTTCGAGTCCCGTCGAGTCAATCCGGCCTCTCGGGGAGTCTCCGTCGCCCGTGAGGTCAGCTACCGTTTCCGCGTCAATGGCAAAGATCCCCGGAATGAATCGAAGCATGCCTTTGACTCCCGGCTCGAACGGCTACAAGAGGTATTGGGTAATGACGGCGGGGAGATGCGGCAAAGTCCCTATCGAGTGCGCCGCTGCATTGCAGAGGCCGCCGTTCTTTGGTTGGTCCTCAATCCGAATATCGCCACCGTGAATTTGCAGGCTGAGGCCGAGGCATTGGCCGTACGTCTTGCGGGGCAAGGCCGAACCGGCATGCTCGGCCTCCTTGCCGACCTGTCGTCGTGGAGCCCGCGGGTCAAGAGACTGAGCAGGACTCTGGTGGAACTGTTGCGGACCAAAACCCGGAACATCATCGCCCACGCCCAAAAGGCCGTGGACGATCTGTACCTGGTTGTCCAACAAGGTGTCGTGGACTGGGCGGCCATTGAACGCGCTCGCGGCAAGGTCCGAGATCCCCTTGTCAAACAGAAGGAAGGGCAGGCTGAAACTATCGAATGGTTCAACCATATCAAGGTGGCTAAAAGACCAAGCGATGTCATCGATCCGCTCTTCTCCGTTCGCGTTCGCACCATTCTGCATGAGAGGACGCTGACTTGCCGAGAGGAGAATGCTACGGCGATTCAGACGGTGCGCGAAATACCCAAGGAACTGCTGAATATCACATGGCGCCCGCTCCGCGTGGAGCAGTCCGAAGAAAAGGATCAGGCCCGGACGTCGGGCGGTAATATCGATCCCTGCTGGCTGATGGGCTGCGGCATCGATATCTGGTACGAACCGGAGTTTTTTAAACAGAAAAATAACCAAAAGTATACCGAGGAAAACCGTCGCCAGTATCGTGCCGCCGCAATCTCCGCGCTGACGGTGCTGGTTTATATCATCCTCCAGGTCCTGGCCGAACGGATTACGGCAGAGCGAGAACAGCGGATCACGTCAGTAATGCTGCGCTTCCAGACGCGGGGCAAGGAAGCCGCAAGTTCTGAAGGCGACCCGCTGATCTATGCGGCAGCGCAAGCGATCGAGTCCGCATTGATGCGCGAATTCCCCCTGCGGATGCAGGGCCTGGTCACAACGGGAGAGCGGATATTCAAGGACCGAGGTACCGCTTTTGCGCTGTCCAGCGCCTTTCCACTGGTTCTGGGTACGGGCAGCGTCCCGGTCGTCGGCAAGGTGGCCATGGTAGTTTATGCCACGCGCCCATGCGATGAGCATCCAGATATCAAGGATGCCGATGGCTACGTGTTTCGGGCCAAAACATACTTGGCGGAGGCTGTCGGGTCGCCTTTTCCCGGTTACCGGCTGCGCTTTGAGCGCATGCAGTCGCATGTCGTCGAAAATCGGGACGCTTTCCGAAGCCCGCAACTGATCGTGGAAGAGGTTTCGAGGCTACACGGTTTGGGCTACGAGCATGTGGTTCTCCTCTCAAGCCACTTCGGTAACCGTCGAATCAACCGATCGGCTCAGCGTCATTCGCCCCATACGCAAACCACCTTCCTCAATGAGGTGGCGACTAATTTTCCCGATGTCAGCCTCTATATGCTGCGGCGGGACGTCTTCCCGGCCACCCGGCTCCATAACCGTGCCCGCGCCGAATCTGCTTTCGAGGCTGTTCGTTTGTCCGACCACAACGACTTCGTAATCATGCAGGGAGAAGGCGTGGTCAAGCAGCTGGTTCCGGCTTTCACGTTGGGCACTCTGGCGGTTGTCGGCAATGACAATGCCGCACGGCCGCAATCCGGGTTCTGTACCTATTTCCTCGACACCGACTACCAAGTGCACAACGCCGAATGGCGCGAGCGGGTGCGCTCGAACATCATGAGCAATTCCGGCGTTCGGCAGTGCCTGCTGACCGTGCTTCGAGGGCTGCATTTCCTTGAGAGTGAGAAACAACCTGAAGGTGGTCTGTTCAAGCCGGTGCTTGATCCATTTGGCTGGGTACAGCCCTCCAGTTCAGGCGCTGCTGGGGAAATCCAAGTAGTCCCGTCCAGTCGCCGGAAGGGCGACGTCTTGCTCTCTCTGCCCGCGCTGCTCTCGCATGTGACGGATGCCCTTCACCGCGGGGTGGGTTGATGCTCGACAAGCTCCAACAATACTCGCTCTGGGGACAGGCATTCGAGATCGCGGTAAAGCGGGGCGTCCTGCTCGCGATCCTGGCTAGTAGCATCCGGAAACCGGAAAAGTTGGGTCTGGAACCCTGGACGAATTTCGATACCGCCGACGTATATGGTGCCTTAGCGCGGGAGCTCAGGGAGGTCGATCCCAACCAGAAGGTCCGATCAAGAGAAACCGTGCGTCATCTCTTTCAGTTGGGGATGGGCCTCGGGCAGACCGCAATGCGGGAATATCTGCGCAAGCTCAAGGAAGGCGCGGAGGACTATACGATCCGAGCCTTGTGGTGTCCTTTGCAGCTTCCTCGAGTCAGTGCCGATTTTGACCGCGAAACGGAAGAATCGCTGGCCCAGTTTTGGGCGGCGTTCGGGCTCGGTGGACTACCAGATCACGCATTGACTGGAAAGGGATTCCCTGTGCGCGCCGACTTCCTGCTATGGCTCGAACCTCGCTACGAGAGGCTTGACCAGGAATTCCTGTGCCTTGAGTTCTCGCTGAATGGATTTCCTGAAAGCTCCGACTACGGGAAGCCGGCCGCCCATCTTGAAGAGCTGAGACGGTACGCTTGGTTCGTGGAGTCCCGCAGCGTGTTTTCCAGAGTCTGTGCGGAGGTTTCCGGTGAAGGTTTTGCACTATCGCCATATATCAAGAGGCATCTGCCGGCCTTTACCGGACGCGACAAGCCTCTCTATAAACTCTGCCAGGCAGCTTCCTATGTCCAGACCTCCATGCGCTGGCTGGATAGCCAGGGCTTGGCCGGCCGGCCATTTAATACACGAGCGCTTTCCATCACGCAAAACGGGTTTGAAAGCCTGGCAGCCAAGTATTTCCAGAGGGCTCCCGACCCGCGGGTTATGTTGATGGAGACGCTGGGCCGTGCCTACCGGGAAGCCGACAAGATTCCGGACTATGCGGAAGATGAACTAGAGGACCATATTCGATTCGCCTTCGACCAGATCCGCAAGGCCCTGCCCAAAACGATGAGCAGACAGCTTGCGGAACTGCAGGAATTGCCTGAACCTGGCGCGAGCGTGGATTTTAATTTCTCGGAGAATGTTGACGGTTTCTATAATCCCATGCAACCGTTGCAATGGGATGAGGCCAAGAGTCAAATCGACTCGGATGAGGCGCTGACTGCCTTCTTCAAGCAAGAGTCAAGAGATGCTGTTACCGCAGCGCTTGCTGAGCGTGTCTCGCCAGGCAATCCCGTGCCCTTGCGGGATCTTCACGCTTCCGCCATCGTCGCCGGCATGCGGGCATCTACGCCCGGCCAGTTGACCGTGGTGGGCCTCGAAGGCAATCCTGGTATCGGAAAAACCACCGCGGTCATGCAGTACCTCCGGGGGGCCCCGGGCGGATTCTTATTCCTGTATGTCAGTCCGCGCGTCATCATCAACGATGACATCACGGGAAACCTGTCCTACGATCGGGAGACGAAGCAACCTACGGGCATCCTCACCGTTACCACCAATTCGAGACTCATTGGGGCTGCCAAAGCGTGGCATGAAGAGCAAGTCAGGAATGGATTGCGATCGACGCGAAAAATCGATAGCGCCGTAGTTGTAGAGGGCGTGCCTGGGCTTGTACACCCCGATGGCAGCACTCGCATCTTATCACCAAGCCAGAAGCAAGAGCTTGAACTGATCCACACCGGATCGCGGTCTACCAAGCACTCCGAGACGGAGCGCCAGGACCGCATTTCCGACAAGGCGCTTCCCGGCGTCTTGCAGGTCCTCGCCAAGACAATCCGCTCGTTGCTCGACTTAAACCCAAGTGTGACGCAGATTGCGCTCACCGCCGCCATTCAGGGGTACAGGGAACTGGGTGTGGGTAAGAGTACGTTGAACGCGCTCGACAACATCTTCAGAAATCCCGTTACCAGCAACGCCGGCGTCAAGGAACGGCGCGACTTCGCGCTGCGCATTCCCACCATTGTGGTCATGGTCGACGAGCTTACCGGGGATCCCGCCGGCGCCAGGTTCATCGATTCGGTGGCCCGCTGGCTGACGGAGCAGTTCTTGCGGCCATTCAGCGGCGAGCCCCTGTTTCGGGTCATTTTGGTGGTCTCTGATGCCTCGCTTGGCAATGAGGTCGTGATCGACCGGTATCTCAATAGCGGCGATCGCGCTCCAGATAAGATATTGGTGGCGCCCAGCGCCGGTAAGCGGCCTTTCCGTTTAGCAGTGACGGCGATTCGGATCGGTGGCGTTTCCCGCCAAGTCCTTCATGTCATGACCAACAGTTATCCGGCGACGAAGCTGACGGTTGATTACCGGGTACGCCTCAATGTAGTCACCCCGGGGAACCTGCCTGATGGGGGATTGCAGAGCATTCGCCAGGCGATCGCCGAGCAACAAGGCGAAGCCATGGTGATCAATGTGGTGGATGAAATTAAGCGTGCATTGGAGACCGGCGCTGACCAGATCATCTTCTTCGCCCAGGACAAGGCATTTCTGCGTCAAATAGAAGCCGTTCTGACAGGGGCCGATGGGAGCCCGGCGATCCTGGATCGGTGCCGGGTTGCCATCCTGGATTCCAGTGTGACGGCGACCAAGCGCAAAGATCTGATTGCCGATGATCACCGGGATACCGTCAAGGTGTTTCTGATGACCTCGAGCGGCGCACGCGGGATTTCTTTCCCTAAGACAGATTGGATCATTGCCTTGATACCGCGTTTTGGCATTGAGGCCGCTCTGATGGAAGTAGCACAGCTTATCTACCGCGGCCGCGGCAAGAAATACGTGGATGACGGCGGGCACGTCCACACCGATGGCGATTGGAAAAATCGACGGCTGGCCCTGCTCTTGCAGGATTTCCTGCCCCAGCACGTGGAACCAGATCCCCGGAAGTGGCTTCGGCAGGTAAGTGATCTCCTGACTTTCCTGGTGCTATTGCGATCGACGATTCATACCCGCATCACGGGTGACGCCGGCCTGGATCGCCAGCACTTGGCGATTGTGCCAGTGGGCGGAATTGGCACGGAAGAAATGTTTTCGCTGATGAGCGCGCACATACGAGACTTTCTGAAAGAGAGCGATATCTTTCTGCGCGATTTGTCATCGGCGGTGGAGCAAAGGGGACTGGTTTCGAATGCCAAAAAGTACGCTTATCATATCTTCTCGAAGTTTTCTTTGGACGCGACAGCAGCGCGAAGTTCGATGCGTAGTGCAGTACGCCTGGCCGATCTGGAGCAATTTACGATTAGCGCGAGCGCCGACAACGCCCCGTTGCTCTTGGACCAGGCAGTCAATCCGGGAAGTGTCCTACCTGAAAATCTCTACTGCGTCGGGCCGTTCTGGCTTGAACACTGGCGGGATTACGACAAACAGGAGCGGTTCAGTATCGAGGGCTGGCTAACGGACGTAGACAACCAGGTCCGAAAACTGTTCGGGCAATTGTCGCGGATATACGCTGATCAAGGCCTCCCGTCAAAATTGAGGACGTCGGCGGAGGGACTGTACCGCATACTGGCCCGCCAAAATGTTGAAGCGACCCGCGAGTTCTCGACGGTGAAGGCGTTGACATCCTCTTCGACGTGGGTAGTCGTTCCAGTGGACTACGCCCGCTTCTGGAAACCAGGGCTGGATGGAAGGCTCCCTTCATTGGAGGATGAAGAGGCGTGGCGTGATTCGCTCGGGCGCTGCCTATCTGCAACCCGTAACGTACTCCCTGTCATTCCCCGTTATGCCGGTATCCCGTATGCGGCCAGCGTCGGTGAACAGGATCCGGCACGGTTAGACCTAGTTTTCGACGACCGCTACATGGCGGCATCTAATGAGCTGAACCTACTGAATACCATCTTGCAGGCAGAGCAAAATTAGGTGTCTCACCCCCCGTGAAAATGCAACACAGAGCTTGCAGGCAATAAGCCTGTTGTCAACAAATAGAACTGTCCGGTTCTATAACAAATAAATGGCTGCTCATCATCTCAGGTGGGTTGAAAAAAGCATTTCTGGGTTTTCTGTGACCAGCTGCTGGGTGTTACCAGACCAAGGTAGCGCGCCGAAGTCACCTGATGGAAGCCTTCTGTTTCCATACCAATCAGGGTGTTCCGCGCCGATGCTGGACCTATGAGCCATAGCAAGAGGTGTCTCCCCGCAGGTAGACGGGGGATCGGCGCGGCCCCCTTCCTAGGGACTGCGGTTCGATTCTACCCACTCAGGATGTTGAAGAGCCTTATTGTTCTACCCAAACTTGGCTTACCTGATTGATTCTAGGTAATCTGGATCTCGTGCTATTCTACATAAAACGGCGAAGAGCTTCAACCTGATGACTCTTGGTCCCGCAAAGGACGTTGATGAGATGAGGACTTCCCCGGCGGATTTCTCAGGGCCAGCAGGCTGATCCGCCTGCATCACAGATGCCGGATATAAGACTGCAGGCAGACCAACATGCCAAACATCAAGCGTCTCTTGCCAACAGGGAGGCATCAATATAAGGAGCCTAATTAATCTTCGCATCTCGATCGATATATTTCATTTAGTTCCGTCAATGTTAAATTCTCTGCTTCAATCGCCATGCCATATGCACCATAATTGTAATGAAGAATTATACCAGACAAGTTATTATTCACCAATGGGCCCGCAATACCCCAGCAAATACCCCCATCTTCCTCCATGAGGTTCGCCAATCTTCTAATCTTATGGATACCCATAAGAGCATCATATTGCTGACTTGAATATCCTGGAGGTGGCGTAACATCTCCGCTTGCGCTTCGCTGATTTTGCATCTGCTTACTAGTACTAGCCCTGGGATAAACAGTAACTTCATTTCCACTTCTCATTTTTACAGAGATATTGCCATTTCTGTAAACATAAATACGCGCGTCATCCGTACCACAAGAATTTGTCAAACATCCGAATGCTTCTGCATATTCCCCCATAGGTGTAAATCTGCCTGAAGTTCCCGTGTTCTCTAAAAGCCATTCATAATTTGTTGCTCCGATAAGACCCAACACTTTGTCATGAAATTCTCTGATTGAAAGGGCTGATCGAATTGTTTTTCCCAAAACTGAACTGTATAGCTCGTTGCCTGGCAAGTAGCCTGGCCCATGAAGTGGTTTATTAACGTAATTTTCTGTAACATTTCCATGCCCATCGATCTGAAATCTGACATCTTTTAGTGCGCGAGGTACTATCGCTACTAATGAGTTATTTTCAATGTGAACTGTTTTGATCGGGTTGCATGAACCGAATGTGGCAAGATGCTGATCATCTCGATTTACAACAAAAACTCGATATTTCCCAAGACATTGGTTGCCACCATTTTCAGTTTTGAATAGATAATATGTAACTTTTCCATCCGTAGACTGATAACTTCTGAGATAATTAACAAAGGGTTCCGCAATTGTAAACTGCCTTATATCGTTAAAGTATACCGTGTTTATAGAACAAAATTGTCCATCTTTCTTTGTGCATCTAATAGCTACGCTCATCGATGAGTGCTGATGTGAGCCGCTTTTATATGGTCTATCTACCTCATAAATAATAATAACTGCCAAAATTATTAAAATTGTTGCAAGAGCGAAAATGCCAAATTTATTTACCGTGATCTCTTTCATAAATATTTCTTCCTTGATGTCTTATTCAGGTGAACATCCTCCCCGCTCATAGCATACGGCTGCTGCTCTTGAGAGCGGGAATGGCGGGCTTCCACACTACAAAGCATCGATTTTTCACATTTATTACTCATAAGCTAATCACCGCTTCACCACCACCATTAAAAACAAGGTTATATCTTATTGGCGCGTTGATAGTCAAACCACGGATAGAAAGCGGACAATTTATTTGGCTCTTCAACATCCTGAGTGGGTAGAATCGAACTGCAGTCCCTAGGAAGGGGGCCGCGCCGATTCCCCGTCTACCTACGGGGAGACACTCCTTGCTATGGCTCATAGGCCCAGCATCGGCGCGGAACACCTGAATTGGTATGAAAACAGAAGGCTTCCAATAGGTGGCTTCGCCGCGCCACCTTAGTCTGGTAACACCCAGCGGCTGGTCACAGCAAATCCCAGAAATGCTTTTTCAATCCACCTGAGATGATGAGCAGCCAACAATAAGTCGTGTCACAGCCGCCATCTCAATCAGGGCGGCTCGCTCCAAGTCATTGTATCCGGTCCACGAATCACTTATAGAGCATCACCTACAATAAGGTAATCTGCGCCATCAGGATTGTTTAACTCAATAAAGCATTTTTTATTATTGCTTTGGAAATATAACCTGCCGTCACTACCGTTAATTGGCCCTTGCCATCCTTCATCACAAAATATTGGGGCGGCTGCTTTTATATTTTTATAGGTGACCTTCTTCCATCCCGGAAGACCACCTTGTAGCCTAATTCTGAATCCAGACAATGTACCACCTTGTCCGTTATAATAAGTGCTGTAATCAACGACCCAAAAGTCTTTCCATCCCTCATTAGACCCGGCCGGTAAACTCTCTTTAATTGCGTCAATGTCATTTTTTGTAGATACGCCTATATGCAACGCTTTATCAAGAACAGTTCTGTTTGGTTTTGACGCTATATTTCTTAACGAATCATTTGTGAATGAACCAAATTCTTTATAAAAAAATATAGCGATAGCAATAATAATAACTCCGCCAAAAAACTCGCTTACTCCTTTTCCTGAAGACATTAATCCTCCGCAATGTTAATAACAAATATGTCAAAACAATCAGTCAATCTTGCATTCAATACATCTGTCAGGAACAAGCGCTTGGTGGGTTTCCCGTTCCGGGAGTAGATCCGCTGGAATCCTACTCAATAAAGGGGACATCTTCAAGTTTAAACCGCAACACCAACTTGCACTTTTTGGCTTATCCATCAAACCACCGTTTGCCGGACACGCCCTCCGAGGCCCGCGCGGCCAGCATCGGCGGGGGCCGCCTGGAGGTTGTTGGACACCCGGGCGAAAAGATGGGTTGTTGGACACCTCTATCTAAGCTCGACCGATGCTTAGAGATGATTTATCGAAGGGCTTCCCAGACGTTGATGGGGATCCCTTTGTTC
>JABEBX010001911.1_pt1 | contig 10595 bp, 12 predicted proteins | sample 7245971 | NCBI WGS metagenome assembly JABEBX01 (sample SAMN14506365, study PRJNA622280) | hot springs metagenome | biome: hot spring [ENVO:00000051]|acidic hot spring [ENVO:00002120]; feature: spring [ENVO:00000027]|sediment [ENVO:00002007]; material: sediment environment [ENVO:01001048]...
CCTTATAACATTGAAGACATTTTTGGCATCTGTCTGGAACGATTACAGGAACAATTCTAAATCCTTTTCCAAGAAGATTAAAAAGAGGAGATATCCATTTGTATCTGGCAATTTTAAAAACAAAAGAATAGGAAGGTCTTTTAAAATTTTTAATGGTTTCTATATTATCTCCAATGATTTTAAAATCCGGGATTCCATATTTTTCATTATAGATTCTTAGAAATGGAACTTCTTCAATTTGTAATCCTGCTATCTGTGCGCACGTAGCATCAACTGTTACTGCATTTTTCCCTCCTATAAGATAACCATAGAATCTTTTTTTGCCGTTTGTAGGTCCGTCTCCTTCCATAATTTCAATTGCATCAACGAGATTAAAAAAAATGTTGTTTTCTATTGCTTTATAATATTCCACAATAAATTCATTAAAATCTTCAGGGGCAGGAAATTGGGCATGAAGAATACTTTTGGCATATCCTGGTATGAATCCATAAGTGTTTTTTACGGCAGTCGTCAAAACTGTCAGATTATGCGTTTTAAATTTTGGGATGTTAAATACAGGATAAGATAAAAAACTTTCTGATACAGGTAATACGATTTTTTTGTTTTTGATTTTAATTTCAAACATTTTACTTTTTTCTTCTGTTTGCATAAGATGGACAATACCTTTTTTGTCTAATTTTACATACCCGCATTTTTCCCAGTATTCTTCTATAGGTTTTTTTGTTCCTGGAGGACAATCTCCGAGGAATTTTTTCCCAGGTATGATTTTTGCCAGTCCTGAGATTACGGATGGATGTGTCGTTACTGCCGCAGAAGGGTTTCTTGCAGAAAGCATATTAGGTTTTAAAATGATTTCAGGGGGGAAACATGTAATATCTAAAATTTCAAAAAGTTTTTTTATAGCCTTTTCCACGTTTGTTTCTTCATAACCTTCACATTTTATAACAGCTGTATCCATATATTATCCCGTCTTATCCATCTTTCCGGTGGAAAGAAGTCTTCTTTATGTCAACGCATTTTTTACATTCTTACTAGATTACCGTATGAGTTATATTGTATTTTTTAATTACAAAAATACCTATTTGCGCTCTAAGGTTGGGAAATAATTTTATCAATTTTCTTCCGGAAATCAAAAATTTAGTTTCTATCGCTATTTCTTTTGTTTTACAATAATTCACAAAATCACATATACTTAAAAAATGAAGATTCGGAGTATTATACCATTCAAAAGGAAGAGCGGAAAAAATGGGTGCCTTGCCCATTATTCCTAACTGCCATCTTGTTTTATAATAGGCAAAATTTGAGAATGTAACAATTACTTGTTTGCCTACACGCAGAGCGTCCTGTAAAACTTTGTCAGGGTGACGTACTTCCTGCAGTGTTTGGTCAAGTATGACAAAATCAAAAGATTTATCATTATAGTCTGAAAGTCCGGAGTCAAGGTCTAGATGAAAAACGCTTATTCCTCTTTCTACACATTTATATATTGATTTTTCATCAATTTCTATCCCGTAACCCTGAATGTGTTTGGTTTTTATAAGATGTTCCAGCATTTCACCATCACCACATCCCAAATCAAGCACCGTTGAATCCGGATTTATTAAATCTATAATGATTTTATGTTCAAAATTAATCGTATCAATCTGGATATTCATTTTATTTTATAATTATGTTATTTTCACGTGTTACGCTATTTAAAAAATGTTTTATCAATTCAGACTGTTTTTCTGTTTCCACAAGAAAAGCATCATGCCCATAGCTTGAATCAATTTCACAGTACGAGGCATTTACGCCTTTATTTTTAAGCAATTTTACTATTTCTCTTGATTGATAAGAAGGATAAAGCCAGTCTGACTTAAAAGCAATTATTAAGAATCTGACATTAATAATTCCTCCCTTGGGTATCAGATTATCTCCTGAAAGGTCAAAATAATCCATGGCTTTTGTGATATAAAGATATGTATTTGCATCAAACATTTTGGCAAAACTGTGTCCACGATAATCCAAATAATTTTCAACCTCAAAATCTATAGAAAATTTGGAGTCTGGTGTATTATCTTTTTCTTTTAATCTGCGAGAAAATTTTTTCTCCATGGAATCAATACTCATGTATGTTATATGGCCAATCATACGTGCTACTGCCAATCCTTTTTTAGGCTGGCCATGATTGTAATAATTACCATTTAGCCATGCCGGGTCAGACATTATAGCCTGACGGCCGACTTCATCAAAAGCAATCTGCTGCGGGGAATGTTTTAGTGCTGTTGCAATGGGAATTGCGGAAAGCATTTTTTCAGGATAGGAGGATACCCATTGTAATACTTGCATCCCGCCCATAGAACCGCCGATAACACAAAGAAGTTTATGAATCCCTAAATAATCTATCAGATGTTTTTGGGCTTTAACCATGTCTGCAATGGTAATAATAGGAAAATCCAGAGAATAAGGTTTTTTGGTTGTTGGATTTATTGATGATGGCCCTGTGCTTTCATTGCATCCGCCAATAACGTTTGAACAAACAACAAAATATTTATTTGTATCTAACGCCTTTTCAGGGCCTATAGTGTTTTCCCACCAGCCAGGTTTTTCATCCCCCGCATAAAATCCCGCTGCATGTGAATTACCTGAAAGGGCATGTACTACCAGAATAACGTTGTTTTTATCTTTATTAAGGGTTCCATAGGTTTCATAGGCTAATGTTATGGGACCTAATTTTTCACCGGATTCCAGTATTATTTCTTCCGGGGGTTGGGCAAAAGTAAAATATTTTTTTTTAACTAATCCTACTGTTTTTTGAGTTGCCATTTTTTAGCAATAAAAAGTCAATTTATGTGTTTTTTAAAGCTTGTTCTATGTCTGTAAGAATATCATCTATATGTTCAATTCCTATTGAAAGACGGATAAATTCCGGCGTTACGCCTGTTGATAATTGCTCCTCAGGAGAAAGTTGCTGGTGGGTTGTGCTGGCAGGATGTATTGCAAGAGTTTTTGCATCTCCAATATTGGCAACATGAGAAATCAAATTTAATGAATCAATAAATTGTTTTCCTGATTTTATACCGCCTTTAAGACCAAATCCTATAATAGCTCCTGTTCCGTTTGGAAAATATTTTTTTTCTTTTTTTATTTCAGGATTGTTTTCAAGTCCGGGATATAAAACCCAGGAAACTTTTGGATGGTTTTGAAGATATTTTGCTACAGATAAAGCATTTTCTGAGTGCTTTGGCATACGCAGATGCAGGGTTTCTAATCCCTGTAAAAGTAAAAACGAATTAAATGGGGACAAAGCAGGTCCAAGGTCTCTTAACAACGTAACCCTTGCTTTGATTATATAGGCAATATTTCCAAGTGGTTTTAAGGCTTCTACAAAATTAAGACCGTGATAACTGGGCTCTGGTTCAGAAATCAGGGGAAACTTTCCATTTGTCCAGTCAAATTTACCTGAGTCAACAATTATACCACCCATTGAAGTACCATGACCTCCAATAAATTTTGTCGCAGAATAAACAATAATATCAACACCGAACCTTATGGGTTTTAAAAGATATGGTGAGACTGTATTATCCAAAATAAGCGGTATGCCATTGGCATGGGCAATTTTGGATAATTCCTCTAAATCAGAAACATTAAGTTTAGGATTACCTATTGATTCAGCATAGATCGCTTTTGTTTTTGGTGTTATGGATTTCTGAAAGGCGGACAAATTATCTGACTGGACAAATTTAATATTTATGCCAAGTCGTTTAAACGTATTGTGAAAAAGATTATATGTTCCACCGTAAAGATTATCAGCAGAAACTATTTCATCTCCTGACTGCGCTATATTTAAAATTGCAATGGTAATTGCCGCTTGTCCGCTTGCAACCGCCAATGCGCCTATTCCCCCATCCATTGCAGCAACTCTTTTTTCCAACACGTCTGTTGTTGGATTCATCAGACGGCTATAGATATTGCCAAATTCTTTCAGACTGAAAAGTGATGCAGCATGCTCAGTGTTTTTGAATTGATAAGATGTTGTTTGATAAATCGGCACTGCTCTTGCCCCTGTTATTGGGTCCGGTTCCTGACCGCCATGAAGTAAAAGAGTTTCAGTTTTTAAGGTTTTATCTATTTTACTCATTGTTTACCCCCTATGATTGTTTATTTTATAATTATTTTCCACTTTATTCAACTCCCTTACAAAGAAGAATTTCTAAAGCGGGATACGGGATTGTGCTAGAACTATCAAAGATGTTTTAATGACGCACACTCTCGGCTACCTTTTGAAAACTTTAATTTCTGTTAAAATCAGCCTCGTGGTGAACCCGTGGTTCAACTCCCTCACAAAGAAGAATTCCTAAAGCGGGATACGGGATTTGAACCCGCAACTTCAACCTTGGGAAGGTTGCACTCTACCATTGAGTTAATCCCGCGAACTCATTGTATAACAATAGTTTCGGCATTTTCTATAAATTCTGAAATCTTAGATTATGCCATGTTTAATACTTTTGGAAGTAAAAGTATGCCGTAAGTCATGAGAATAAAAGTTATTTCTATTTTTTTATTTTTTTTCTTTTTGTAGCATTGCTATTGCTTGCCGTATCAGTTCAGAAACGGTTCTTCCTTCTTCTTTTGCTTGTTGTTTGAGTTCCTTCAGTATATTCTCATCAATATTTATATTAATTTTTTTCATACTACTATTATACCTCTTATCTCTCCAATAGATATATCTGCCAATGCTTTAATTTTTCTGTGGTAAATTCTAAGATATTATCAAAATTTCCAGGTGTTTTCAAATCTGTATAGAATGCGTGCAAAAAAAACATGTTTTTTTTCATATTCTCCATTGTTGTTTCTTCCTTTGGCATTTTTACTCATCCTCCACACCTTCGGCACGATTATTTTTTCCCAACACCCAAAAGTGTTACCTATGTACCCAACTCTTACAGATATTTGACGGATTTTTAAATCCCATATATAATTTATCTGATTAAAATTAATATTAAAATATCACTTTTCAGCCAAAGGCTGATCCGCCTCTGGCGGACAAAGGGAGATTTATGGCTACAAAAATAAGACTTGTAAGAAAAGGTAAAAAAAACAGACCTTTTTATCGGATTATTGTTGTAAGTGATGAAAAAGATGGCAGAGGAAATGTAATAGAAACTCTTGGGTATTATGACCCGTTAAAAGAACCTGCTCAATTTGAGGTGAAATCAGAAAGACTTCAATACTGGCTGAAATTAGGAGCGCAACCTTCTAATACGATAAAAAGTTTTATTAAGAAGATACAAACCCCCTCGTAATGAGAATAGACATTATTAGTATTTTCCCTGAAATTTTCACTCCTCTACACTCCAGCATTATAAAAAGATCACAGGAAAAAAATATTCTGTTTTTAAAAATATGGGATTTAAGGGATTTTACCACAGGCAAACATAAAAAAGTTGATGATATGGCTTATGGCGGCGGTAAGGGTATGGTACTCAAATGCGACCCTATTTTTAAAAGCGTAGAAAAAATCAAAGAAGAAAATCCTGAAGGACTGGTTATTTTAACAACGCCCCAGGGTAAAATATTTAATCAGCATTTAGCGGAAAAACTTTCTAAAAAAAAAGGGCTGATAATAATATGCGGCCATTATGAAGGCATAGATGAAAGAGTAAAAACCATAGTAGATGAAGAGATTTCAATTGGCGATTATATTTTAACGGGCGGTGAAATTCCCGCTATGGCTATAACGGATAGTGTAACAAGACTTTTACCCGGAACTCTTCCGGAAGAAGCATCTGAGAATGAATCTTTTATTGCTCATCTTCTTGATTGGCCCTGCTGGACACGGCCTGAAAAATATAGGTCAATGAAAGTACCAAAAATTTTACTTTCAGGAAACCATAAAAAAATTGAGCAGTGGAGATTTAAAAAATCCTTGGAAATGACAAAAACAAAAAGACCTGATCTTTATAGACTATATTGTAAAAAACTCAAGTAAAAATTTTAACCTTATATTGAAAGAAGCAACGCAAAATTTTGACTAATTTTCTAATTCCGTATATAATTTCCCCCATCCACAATTATTGAATAAATGTTTTAATAAGGAGAAAATATGCATCCAAAAATTATTGCGCTGGAAAATGAACTTCTGCCCAAAAGAGAGTTTCCTGACTTTTATCCCGGTGATGAAATAGAGGTTTCTGTAAAGATAAAAGAAGGGGAAAAGGAAAGGGAACAGCTTTTTTCAGGTATATGTATAGCAAAAAAGGGTACAAAAAACAAAGGGACTTTTACTCTAAGGAAAATTTCTTATGGGGAGGGCGTTGAAAGAATTTTCCCTATTAACAGTCCATCTGTCAGCAAAATAAAGGTTTTAAAAAAAAGAAAAGAAAATAAAATATCACCACGGGCAAAATTGTATTATATAAGAAAAAAATAATGGATTTCCTAATTCAGGGATATAAAAAAGGTAAATAACAGAGACTTAGGAATTTTAGGTGAAACCCTAGCAGGAGATTTTTTAAAAAAAATAGACTATATCATTCTTGAAAGAAACTATAAAACAAAATTTGCTGAAATTGACATTATCGCCAAAGACAAGAATGAGATTGTTTTTATAGAAGTCAAAACCCGCTCTTCTAATATTTTTGGTTATCCCCAGGAAGCAGTAAACAAATCAAAATTAAATAAGATTGAAAAGGCATCAATAATATATCTTGAAAGAAATAAAATATCCATATCCACAAGAATAAGATATGAGGTTTTATCTATTATAAGAAATAACGAAGAATGGCTTTTTGAAATCATTCCTATTGAATAATAAACTGACACTTGTCAGCTCATACAACCGTTATGGTGCATAGGGACTGACTGATGACATTATTAATCCTGATAGAAATTACCTGTTTTCTGCTGTGCATGAATTAGTCGGCACAATTAAAAAAATAACTGAATTCCTGAACATTTATCTTAACATTCCAGAAAACCCCTTTCAATAGATAGGGGATGAATGGATTGAAAAAATTTTTTTTAATGCCCATATGAATCCTTCCTTGATAAAAAAACATTGTATATTGGATTCTGAATGCAAGAAATTACTTAAAAGCGCAATTGAACAACTCGGTATTTCAGCAAGAGGATATGATAAAATATTAAAAGTTGCAAGAACCATTGCAGACATGGATAATTCTCAAAACATTAAGACGCATCATATTACAGAAGCCATTCACTATAGAAGTCTGGACAAGAGTTTATAGGTGACCTTTCCATTCCAATCTGACTGTATTTTTGTAGGAGTTGGTACATGGGGAACACTTTTAAATCTGAAAATACCACACCGCTTGAGAGGAAATAATAAACATTCATACACCAACAGCAACAAGATTTTCCAGTTCTATCTTTGGTTTCTTCTTTTTGAAACCGAGATGGCTGGATGCATCAAGGATTTCGATTCCAACAATTTCTTCTTTTGGTCCCAAGTCAATGGCTACGTCTTCGGTAATACGAAGTGTTGTCACTTGCATCGGCCCTTTCTTGAAAGAAATATAGGCTGCATCAACCTTAGAATCGTATTTAATCTTCATTTAGCACCTCCGAAATAGAATACCTTAACGATCGGCATAACTTGTTTAACATCGTAATGTTTCCCTTTCCAAGCAGAGTTGAAGGGAAAATTCTTTCTATAGGCAATCTTTCCCTTCTTGGCAGGAATCGTTTCACCTTCGCAAATAGCCTCTGTTATTTCTTTTTTTGTTGTTCATCTATCCTTCAATTGATCCAACGAATGTTGTGAAAAAACGAGCATTCCGACGTTCAAGGTTTTTTCTCTATAGTATAAGTTATACATCTATTTATTGTATAACCGAAAAATATCCTGTTGTGCCATAAAAAAATCTACCCGAAATGATATTCATTGTGCCATCTAAAAATCTATCCCAACGGTATTTAGTTTTTTCTGTAATTTTTGATGTTTCATTTTGCAAGCAGCCAAATTAAAAAGTTTAGTTTGTAGAGACAAAATTTTTCTTTTCAATTCAACAGGATTAAGCGAGTTATATTGCAAGGTAAGATTTGTTTTAATACTTTGGTCAATATCAGGACATAATAATATCCTTTGATAAGAAGTTTTAGCCTTATCATATTTTTTAGTAACTTTGCTGCCAATACGGGTTTTACTAATTAATTTCATCTGTGGTTGAAAAAAGTTTGTATATAACCGTAATAATCCATATATGCGGTTGAGTAATAAAAGCTCTTGTTCTGTATCATATCTATTATATCCCGCAACTTTTCTTACAATAGCCCAATTTTTTTGTTCAACATAACAACCGTCATTTTTCCTATATGGTCTGCCACGGGTAAATTTTAAATTTCCCTTTGTACAATATTCAAACAGATGGTTATTAATAAATTCTCCTCCGCTATCACTGTCTATCCCTTTCCAATCAAAAGGAAACTGTTTGCGTGCTTTTATAATACCATCAAATACATGCTTCTGTGATTTGTTTTTTACTGCGACAGTTTCCGTCCATCCGGTTAAAACATCAGTAATATCCAGTGTTTGTGCATATATACCCATATTATTACCGCCATCATGACTTACTAAATCCATTTCTACAAATCCTGGTTTTTTCTCATTCCATTCTGCAAATGTCCGGATAGGAATATGCTGTTTGATTAATGTTCCTGGTTTTGTACGACATTTACCCCGTAAGGTCCATTTTCTTTTTTCTCCGGAAATTATCCTGTCAATTGTTCTGGCACTGATATTTAACAAATTTTCCCTGCTTGTATTATTTAAAACAATCTCTTCTTTATTATATATTTGTTTTCGGCCTCTTGTTTCTATTTGGTTTTTACAAGTTGTTTTATATATTATTCGTTCTTTGCCTATCCACAATACCATGTCTTTTCCCAGCTTCCGCAATAACCAACTTCCATATTTTCGGTTATACCCCACTATCTTTATTAAATTATCCAATATTTTACTTCTTTCTTTTTTCTTCGCTTTCGTATATTCTTTTGCCATCTTCTTTGTTATTACTTTTCGATTTAACTCTTTGGCGACATCTATTGTTGTTCCGCTTCCGCACATCGGATCAACAACTAAATCACCCTCTTTTGTATATCTTTGAAGTAAATTCCAAATGACAAAAGCCGGCGTTACGCCGTTATATTTGTTATTCCCGTGCGGTTTATCGCCATAATTTTGTTTCGGAAAATCCCAAAGTGTTGTTGATTCAATTTCCATAGTTACTTTTCCAAAATAAGTTTTTTCAAATCATCAATAAATTTATCGAACATTTTTACCTTGTCGCTTTCTTCAATATCCATTTCGCTCAGAACATAACTGCCGTCTGTGTCCACTTCAACAATCGCTCGTCCTTTTTTCGCAGGCGTTTTAATAGTTAGCGTTCCGTCCTCGTCGGGTGTTACGAAATAAACCTTTATATGTTTTGTCGCCTCATCAGAAGCAAGTTTAATTTTCCAATAGCCAGTTTGGGCAATTCTTTCGCGTAAAGTAACCTTACTTGATAAAACGGCAACAACTTTACTTGTTTTTGGATCGTAAATAATCAAATCAACATCTGGCAAATGCGAACCAAATTCACCATAGTCAATAATCAAATTTCTTTTTACCAAACTTAATTCTTTGGATAAATTCGTGCCATTTGTTCGCTCTAAACTATTGCCATTTACAACTTTCAGCCCTAAAGCTCGAACTTCATCAGTAATAATATACTCAATCATTTTTTCTAAATTTTTGCCTTTGAAAGCACGCCAAGATTGTTCGTGGTCATTTCCTGTAAAATCTTTTTTGTGCAATTCTTTTGCTTCTTTTAAAACATTTGAAATGTGGCGATATGCTTACACGCTGTATTTTTTCTTTTTTGTTTCGTAAATTTTGATAAGATCGTTTATAGTCATAGTTTTATTTTTCCATTATTAAAATGTACTCTGTTGGATATGCGGATATTTTATTTTTGTCGTTCATCCTCGCGAATTTTCCTGTTTTTTCATCTCTAACAGACGGCAAATTTTTTGAGGGAATTTCTCTTTTGATAATATCAGCAATCTTCAAACTTAAGTTTTGTAATTGTTCGACAAAAACTTCGGCGTTTAATATCTCAACCCCTTTTAGGCTGGTATTACCAATAACAATACAGGTTTTTCCACCCTTCTTTAAGATTCTTTTCATCTCAATAAAAACCTGATTCATTTCACTAAAATAAGTAGAAACTTCCTCGGCGGTTTTTTTATCTTTTTTTAGTAATTCGTTTCTTATTTTTTCGGCAAACTCGCTATTCAAAACCAAATCTTTTTTATTGTGATAAGAAGTGCCAATAAATCTTTTGCGAAAAGCACTCAAATCCTTTGTATACTCTAACCATAAAGCAGTTAATTGATGTAAATCAGCGTATTCATAAGAGGTAACATAAGGCGGTGATGTAACTATTAAGCTAACAGAATTATCTTTGACGGGGATTGTTCGCGCGTCCGTACAATAAACCTGACTTGGTATTTTCAAATGATTTTTTTCTTTTGATAATTCATAAAATCTGGAATTGCCCCTCATCATCATTTTTATCTGTTTGTAAAAAGTCGGTATTGGATCAGACGGT
>JABEBX010016857.1_pt1 | contig 10594 bp, 9 predicted proteins | sample 7245971 | NCBI WGS metagenome assembly JABEBX01 (sample SAMN14506365, study PRJNA622280) | hot springs metagenome | biome: hot spring [ENVO:00000051]|acidic hot spring [ENVO:00002120]; feature: spring [ENVO:00000027]|sediment [ENVO:00002007]; material: sediment environment [ENVO:01001048]...
GTCAGGCAGCACGTGGCGAGGGAGATACCGGGGCTGGCGCGGCGGGGGTAGCGGCGCGAGAATCGAGGAATGAATCCGGCGCCGGCGAATATGGGAAGTAGTGGAACGCTGCTGCGCGAGTACATGACGCACTTGCGGGTGGAGAAGGGGTTACGCCCGCTTAGCTGCGAGGCGTACCTGCGCGATCTGGAGATGTTTGCGGAGTTTCTGGAGTCTGGCGGTGGGAACGGTGGAGGGGAAAAGACGTTTCTCTCGGCCGTGCAGGGGGATGTGAGCGGGTTTATGCAGCATCTGCGGGAGCATGGGGTTCTGCCGCGGTCCATCGCGCGGAAGCTGAGTTGTGTGCGCGGCTTGTACAGGTGGCTGCTGATGGAAAAGCGGGTGAAGCGCGATCCTACGGTAAATATCGAGAGCCCGGCGAGCTGGAAGGTGCTGCCGAAGTCGCTCTCGGAGAACGAAGTGAACGAGATGCTGGAGAAGACAGGAGCTGCGGCGCGGGCTGCGGATGCGGTGGGGCATTCGGGTCTGGCTCTGCGGGACCATGCGATGCTCGAGCTGCTGTATGCGAGCGGGCTGCGGGTGGGCGAGATCGTTGCGCTGCGGCAGGAGGATCTGCGCCTGGAGACGGCGAGCGTGCTGGTTCGGGGAAAGGGCGACAAGGAGAGGATTGTGCCCATTGGACGCAGCGCGGTGGAGGCGCTGGAGGCTTATCTGCAGCGTGGGCGAGTCCTGCTCGAACGGCGCGAGAGTTCCCGGATAGAACGCGCCCTGTTTTTGAGTGTGCGCGGCAGGCCGCTGACGACACAGGCGGTTTGGGTGATGGTTCGGAGCCTGAACTCTCATGCGAGTCCGCACAAGCTGCGGCATAGCATGGCAACGCACATGGTGGAGCATGGCGCGGACCTGAGGACCGTGCAGACGCTGCTGGGGCATGCGGACATCGCCACGACGCAGATCTATACGCACCTGGCGATCGATCGGTTGAAGACGGTGCATCGGCTGCATCATCCGCGGGCGAAGCTGCGTGGGGTGGAGTCGTGAAGGATTCGTCCAGCGTATCTCAGCGAAAGCCGCGCTCGGAGGGATTGTCCGATGGCATGGTTGAAGCCAGGCCGCTGCGAGGGGCATCGAGCCGAGGGCGATCGAGCCCGCACCAACATCCTTCCATCCGCGAGAACAGCTTTGCGGGATTGGCAGAGCAGTTTCTGGCCATGCTGCGGGATGAGCGTGGGGCGAGCGAGCATACGCTGCGGGCTTACTCGCGCGAGGTGCGGGAGTTTGCCGAGTTCCTGACTGCGGCGTTGGGCGAAGGTGCGGGGATGGCGTCGGTGGAGCACACGCATATTCGCGCCTACATGGGGACGCTGCTCGATAAGGGGCTGACCAAGGCGAGTGTGGCGCGGGCGCTGGCCGCGATTCGGAGTTGGTTCAAATGGGCCGCGAAGGCGGGGCTGGTCGAGAGTAATCCGGCCCTTCTGGTGAGCACGCCGAAGCTGCCTAGGCATCTGCCGCGGGTACCGAGCATGGAAGAGGTGAACCGGGTGCTGGATTCTCTGGGTGCTGAGCACGCATCCGCATCTCACCCATCAGGCTACCCATCAGGCGACCCATCGGGTCACCCACCAGGTCACCCATCAGGCTACCCATCAGGCGACCCATCAGGGATAAGACCGCGTATGGATGGGTCGCCCGAGAGGTTGCAGGGTGTGGAGAAGGGTGAAACCTGGCTGGAGCGGGAGCGTGTGATCTTTGAGCTGCTCTATGGGTGTGGGATTCGGAACTCCGAACTGGTGGGGATGGATCTGGACGCGATCCACTGGAACGACGATGCGATTCGCGTGTTTGGCAAAGGCAGGAAGGAGCGGCTGGTGCCGCTGGGCGATGCGGCGGCGGCGGCGATTCGCGCCTATCTGCCGGAGCGGCAGAAGAAGCTGGAGGCCGCGGGAAAGGCAAGGCTGGCACAGGTTGGGCCGCTGCTGATCAATGCCCGGGTCCGAGGCGCGGCACGGCTGACGACGCGCAGCGTGGGCCGGATTGTGAAGAGCATCGCGATGAGCCACGGGCTGGCGGCGGACGTGCATCCTCATACGCTGCGGCATGCGTTTGGAACCCACATGCTGGAAGAGGGAGCGGACTTGAGGGCGATCCAGGAAATGCTGGGGCACGAGCGGTTGTCGACGACGCAGCGGTATACCCAACTAACCGTCGGACAGGTGCAGCGGGTGTATGACGAGACGCATCCGCGGGCGGGCAAGAGCGGAGGTTAGAGCGATGGAATTGGGAGTGAGGATCTAGTAGCGGGGGATGGTGGGGTCGATCAGGGAGGACCAGGCATGGATGCCGCCGGAGACCGATTGCGCTTGCTCAAATCCTTGTTGACGCAGCCATGCGGCTACGGAGAGGCTGCGGAAGCCGTGGTGGCAGAGGACGAGGATGTGAGCGTCTTCGTCCATCTCATGGTGGGCGCGGCCGGGGATCTCGCCCATGGGGATGAGCATGCTGCCTTCGATGCAGGCGGTCCTGTGCTCCCAATGTTCGCGGACATCGAGCAGCAGGGGTGGGTGCTCGGTGTCGAGGAGGGCTTTGGCTTGGTTTGCGGTGATTTCGAGTTGCATGATTTTTCTACGCTTGAGATTGAATTTCGAGTGTTATGCGCCGGTCATAAATAATTGCTTCAGGTTGGAGGTCGAAGTGGCATTAAGGAAAGCAGATCCTCCGCCTTCGGTATCGGTAAAGGATAACAAATCCTTCTTATGAAGCACTGATTTACGCACAACATCTTAGTAGCGAATTAGTAACGAAAGAAGGTCTTGGCTCTGTCAAGCATTGAGACCTTGGGATAGGCATACCAGTGAGAAGGGTATACTACGCTTTCACTTTCGGTCTTGTGAAGGAACCTTCGGATGTAATAGAACGTGTTTTCGTCCTGGAGCAAGCTGCTAACTTTCTCGCTGGTGTACGGGTCGCCGAGGATGTCAGACAGATACTGTTGAAGAGCGTCCTGCATCAGCATACGCGATACGCCTGAAAGAGTGCCTTCGACTTCAATGGCAGCAGCGATTTCCAAGACATTCATCATGTTGGAAAGTTGTGTGAGTAGCTTTTGTTCAATCTCTGCAATCTGCTTGTTTGTGAGTCTGTCCTGCTCGTCGATGGGTGGAAAGGCAGCGATGTAGTTATCCCACATCTCGCGAAGCTCGCTGTTTAGCGGGATCATTGTGGCGATCGATGAGTTCCGGTTACCTCGGCTCAGAGCACGCAGAGCAAGGATAATGGCAACGATGGCTACCGCAAGCGAGCAACGTGCAATACCGTCGGAGGTATTGAGGTCTAAGGTTCTCAGCAGTTGATGGAACACTTATTTCGAGGTAGTCGATGCTTCGGTGGCTTGGCGGGATATGGAGGCCACCTGCTTGGCGTGGTTCAGTGCGGCTGAGGCCTTCTCGAGATTAGCCCTGGCGACGGTATGACCAAAGGCGCGGCTTTTATTGTTGAGCTGGTCAGCAGTCGCGGCGGTGGACATCGCATCCTGCGCCCTTGCGCGCTGATTTGCATTAGGTTGTATAGGCATAGGTGCCTCCATCTGCTTTATTATATTGGATTGCAGGTGAGCTAGGCGTTGGCCCCGTGGCACTTTTTGTACTTCTTGCCGGAGCCGCAGAAGCAGGGGTCGTTGCGGCCGATGGTTTCGCCGGTGCGGCGCTGGGTGGCGACGGCGGTGGCGGAGCCTCCGGCTTGCCTGGCGGCGGCGAGATCGCGCTGCTTGTTGCGCTGGAACTCACGCTCCAGGGCGTCGATGGTGGTCGACGGCGCACGTGTGGGGATGGTTGGAAGCGGAGCCTCCTGCGCGGGTTGGGAGGCTTCGTTGGGCAGCGGCAGCCGCCCTGGTGGCGGGGGCGGCGGCGGAGCGGATTGACCTAGCTGCAGGCGGGCGAGCTGTTCGAGGGTTTCGATCGGCGTGCCGTCGGGAGCGAGGATCTGCATGCGGAAGAGGTTGCGCGCGGTGTCCTCCTGGAAGCGCATCATCATGGTCTCGAAGAGATCGAAGGACTCCTTCTTGTACTCGACCAGAGGGTCCTGCTGACCGTAGCCGCGCAGACCGATGCCCTCCTTGAGGTGGTCCATGTTGAGCAGATGATCCTTCCAGAGCGCATCGAGGACGGAGAGCATCACGACGCGCTCGTGGTAGCGAAGCTGCGTCTCGCCGAGGATCTTCTCCTTGGTGTCATAGCGTTCGCGCAGCTTGTCGAAGATGGCATCGCCGAGCTCGTGGCGGTTGAGCTGGGAGGGGTCGAAGGCATTTGGATTGTTGCCTTCGCTGTTTTGCTTCAAGTTGACGCCGAAGATGTCCTGGACCTGCTTGAAGATATTGTCGGTGTCCCACAGCTCGGGATGGACCTTCTCCGGGGCGTACTCATCGAGGATGTTGGAAAGGATAGTTGAGACGTAGTCTTCGGTGATGAGCTGTTTTTGTTCGACGCCTTCCATGAGCTGGCGGCGAAGGCTATAGACGGCTTCGCGTTGCTTGTTCATGACGTCGTCGTACTCGAGGACGTGTTTGCGGGACTCGAAGTTCTGGCTTTCAACGGCCTTTTGCGCGCCCTCGATGCGCTTGGAGATCATCCTACTTTCGATGGGGACGCCCTCTTCCATGCCGAGAGACTGGAGGAGGGTGGAGACCCACTCGCGGGCAAAGATGCGCATCAGGTCGTCTTCAAGGGAGAGGAAGAAGCGGGAGGAGCCGGGGTCGCCCTGACGACCGGCACGGCCGCGAAGCTGGTTGTCGACTCGTCTGCTCTCATGACGTTCTGTTCCGAGAATATGCAAACCGCCGGCTTCGACGACGGCATCGTGCTCGGCTTTGGTGGAGGCGGCATGGGCTGCGAGGGCGGTCTCCCAGTCCTGCTGCGAGACCTCGAACTCCTGTGACTGGTAGTAGAAGCGGGTAAAGCCGGGGCCGGCGACGGGCTGTATGGCGCCTTCGGCGGCGGAGACGGCGCGAGCGATCTTGCGTTTGACGAGATCCTGGCGGGCCATAAACTCGGGGTTGCCGCCCAGCAGGATGTCGGTACCGCGGCCGGCCATGTTGGTGGAGATGGTGACCATGCCAAGGCGGCCGGCCTGGGCGACGATCTCAGCCTCCTTCTCATGGAACTTGGCGTTGAGAACGACGTGGCGGACACCCTTGCGCTTGAGAATCTCGGAGAGCAGTTCGGACTTCTCGATGCTGGTGGTACCGACCAGGACGGGCTGTTTGGCGGCATGAAGATGCTCGATCTCGTCGGCGACAGCGAAGTACTTTTCCTTGGCGGTGCGGTAAACGACGTCGGGATATTCGATGCGGAGCAAGGTGCGGTTGGTGGGAATGACGAGGATATCCAGCTTGTAGATGGACTCGAACTCGGCGGCCTCGGTCTCGGCTGTGCCGGTCATGCCGGAGAGCTTCTTGTAGAGGCGGAAGTAGTTCTGGAAGGTAATGGTGGCGAGCGTCTGGTCTTCCTTGCGGATCTGGACGCCCTCCTTGGCTTCGACGGCTTGATGCAAACCGTCGGACCAGCGGCGACCGGGCATCAGGCGGCCGGTGAACTCATCGACGATGATGACTTCGCCGTCCTTGACGACGTACTCGACGTCGCGCTTGTAGAGAGCGTGAGCCTTGACGGCAACCTCGATGTGGTGCTTCATGTCCCAGTTCTCAGGGTCGGCGATGTTGCCGATGCCGAGCAGCTTTTCCACCTTCTCGAAGCCTTCGTCGGTGATGGTGATGGCGCGTGCCTTCTCGTCGACAACGTAGTCCCCGGACCAGGTCTTGGTATCGAGGGTCTCGATCAACTCTCCCTCTACGAGCTGAGGGACGATGGTGTTGGCGATGGCGTATTTATCGGTCGTCTTATCGGTGGGGCCGGAGATGATGAGCGGAGTGCGGGCCTCGTCGATGAGGATGGAGTCCACCTCATCGACGATGCAGTAGAACTGGCCGCGCTGAACCATGTCGGCAAGCTCGAACTTCATGTTGTCGCGGAGGTAGTCGAAGCCGAACTCGTTGTTGGTGCCGTAGGTGATGTCGGAGCCGTAGGCGGCGCGGCGCTCGGCGTCAGAGAGGTCGTGGACGATGACGCCGACGGAGAGGCCGAGGAAGCCGTAGATCTTGCCCATCCACTCCGCATCTCTCTTCGCCAGATAATCGTTTACGGTCACGACGTGGACGCCGTGGCCGGCGAGCGCATTCAGGTAGCAGGGCAGCGTGGCGACGAGGGTTTTGCCCTCGCCGGTCTTCATCTCGGCGATCTTGCCCTGATGCAGCGCCATGCCGCCGATCATCTGGACGTCGAAGTGGCGCATACTGACGATGCGGCGGCCAGCTTCACGGACCACGGCGAAGGCTTCGGGGAGAAGGTCGTCGAGGACCTGCTTTTCAGCCTCGATGCGCTGCTCCTCGTCGGTGATGCCTTCCAGGGCGGCAGCGATGCGGGCTTTGAACTCGACGGTCTTGGCGGAAAGCTCGGCGTCGGAGAGTTGTTGCAGGGCGGTCTCGTGACTGTTGATCGTGGCGAGAACCGGAAGCATGCGTTTGATGGCGCGGTCGTTACTGGTGCCGAAGACTTTGGCGAGGGCTTTATTGAACACGGGTGAGATCCTTTGGGAGGTGCCGTCCACTGGGCACTCAAGAGGCGCTGAAGAAGGGGGGGGGCGGCTGTGGGCCGCAGGACGCAGAGAAGGCGTCCGTTAGCTGAGGCGCGAGGTAACGGCCTGGAGCGCGGCGGTGTGCTCGGCCGGAGGACGCATGGTCCAGACGGCGGCTTGAAGCGCGCGTGAGGCGGGCGGGAGCAGGAAGGCTTCCGCGGGGTGGCCGGCGGTATGTTCGGCAAGGGGCTCGGGTAGAGTCGCGGCTGCGGCGGTCTGAATCAGCAGGCACCCGATGTAGCGACCGCCGAGGGTGAGGTCCATGGAACGCAGGCCGCGCACATCCGCCGCGCTCAGCGACGAGAGCAGGAGGAGAAGACAGGCGAGATGGCGGTTCCGCAGACGCATCCTTTTCTATCTTAAACGAAATGCATGAGGAATGTAATGGGATGCTGGATTGGAATTTTTGGCCTTTGCCGCAGAATAAGGAAGAGGCGGTGGATGCGCTGCCGGGTCGAAGATTATGCTGAGGATGTCTGTGCGGCGTGGATATGTGACCGCGCAGGCCAGGGTTGGTGACAGGAAGAGGACAGTTGATGAGCGAAGCGGCGATTGGCTATGCACGGAAGCACGGAACGCAGTTTGTGGAAGAGTTGAAAGATCTGTTGAGGATACCCTCGGTGTCTACGGCGCCTGAACATGTTGGGGACGTGCGGAGGGCGGCGGAGTTCGTCGCCGATGGATTGCGAGCGGCGGGGATGGAGCATGTGCAGCTCATCGAGACAAACTCGGCTACCCATACGGGACACCCGCTGGTGTATGCGGACTGGCTACATGCACCTGGCAAGCCCACGGTGCTGCTCTACGGGCACTACGATGTGCAGCCGGCTGAGCCGCTCGAGGAGTGGAAGTCGCCGCCCTTTGAGCCGACCGAGCGGGATGGGAACATCTATGCGCGCGGGGCGGTGGACGACAAGGGGCAGATGTGGATGCAGGTGAAGGCGCTGGATTCGGTGATGAAGGCCGACGGAAGGCTGCCGGTGAATGTGCGCGTCATTATCGAGGGCGAGGAAGAGGTAGGCGGCGAAGGGATTGCCGCGTTTGTACGCGAGCATGGTGACCGGTTGAAGGCCGATGCGGCGCTGGTCTCGGATACGGAGATGTTTGCGCCGGAGATGCCGACGCTATGCGTGGGGCTGCGCGGGATGATCTATACGGAGTTGGAGGCGCGGGGGGCGGCTACCGATCTGCACTCGGGTGCGTATGGCGGCGTGGCGCCGAATCCGTTTGTGGCGCTGGCGCAGATGATTGCGCGGTTGAAGAGCGAGGATGGTCACATTGCGATTCCGGGGTTTTACGACGGGATTGAGGAGCCGTCGAAGGCGGAGTTGGAGGCGTGGCGGTCGCTGCCGTTCGATGAGGAGGAGTACCGGAAGCATGAGGTGGGATCGACGGAGCTGACCGGCGAGGCGAGGTACAGCGTGCTGGAGCGGACCTGGTCGAGGCCGACGATGGATGTGCATGGAATGCCCGGTGGGTTTGTCGGCGTGGGCGCGAAGACGGTGATTCCGGCCAAGGCGGTTGCAAAGATCAGCTTCCGGCTGGTTCCGGGGATGAAGCCGGAGGAGACATTCGCGAAGTACAAGGCGTTTGTGGAGCAGATCTGCCCGAAGGGAGTCCAGGTGAAGGTGACGCTGATTCACTCCGGCGAGTCCATTGTGGTGAGTACGGATAACCGGTACGTGCGTGCGGCGACGGAGGCGATGGCCGAGGTCTTCGGGAAGCCGACGGTGTTTATACGTAGCGGAGGGTCGATTCCGATTGTAGGGGACTTTGTGCGGGAGCTTGGGACTCCAACCCTGATGATGGGGTTTGGGCTGCCGGACGATAACCTGCATGCTCCGAATGAGAAGTTTCACCTGGCAAACTTTCATCGTGGAATCGAGTCGATTGTGCGGTTCTTCGACAAGGTAGGGGCGGGGAGCTAATGGGCTCTCTGCCTTTACCCCGGCTCCCGGTGCATGGATTTGTGCTGGCAGGCGGCGGTAGCTCGCGGATGGGAGAGGACAAGGCGCTGCTGCGGTTTTGCGGGCAGCCGATGGTCGAGATCGCCGTGGAGAAGCTGCGGGACGTCTGCATGGAGGTGGGGATCGCCGGCAATCGTGAGGATCTGGCGCGGTTTGCGCCGGTAGTGCGGGAGAAGAGGTTAAACGCCGGTCCGGCCGCCGGGATTGAGGCTGGGTTGAAGGCCGGTGCTCAGCCCTGGGTGATGTTTGTGCCGGTGGATGTTCCGCTGGCGCCGGCCAGGTTGCTGCGGCGATGGGCGAAGTTGGTGCTCGAAAAGGAAGGGGTGCTTGCCAGCCACCTGCGCTGCGGCAGGGACCAGCCGGCGTTCTGCATGTTGCGGCGAGAGTGCGCGGAGCGACTCTCGCAGGCACTGGATACCGGCGAGCGCCGGCTTGAAGTGTTGCTGCGTGCGGCCAGTGAAGACTTGGAGTGGGTGCTGGATGTGGCCAAGGAGAGTCCCATGGCTGATGCCCGGGAGAGTTGGTTCGCGAATGTGAATACGAGGGAGGATCTGGCAGCCGCGGAGGAACTGGCGCTCGGCGGAGGCAAATTCGGCGCATAGGGCACGTTCAGCGTGTGGCATCGCGCATACAGAAGTGCTTCACGGATCGGAGGGGGGCAGGTTCAGCCATGCCAAAAGAGGATGGGAGGCGTGCAGTCCTTATGGATGCACCTCGCCTGAGTGGAATGCGACAGCCCGACTCCCATGCGAGTACTCCCGAAGGAATACGCCGCTGCAAGCCCTTTCCGATGGGTCCATCCATACTGAAAGTGCCACAGAGCCAATCTCCCGATGGGCGGAAGGAGCGCCGCGCGCCCCGTCCAAACACGTTCTTTCCCCCCTGGCCCGTTTCGAAGGACTACTTTTCCACAGGATATTTTTCCACAGGGCATTTTCCCGCATAAAAAGCAGAGCTTGTTAACAATTCCACTTCACAATATCCATCAAAGGAGTTGTTCCAGGGGGAATCGACCGAGGTGCGGAGCCCGAGTTTGGGAGGACGTGTTTCAGGAACGCGTGCATGATAGGAACAGTCAAAATAGAAGAGAAGAAGAACGCAAAAGAAGAGATGCACTGTTATGGATGAGCCTGAGAAGATTCCTGCTCCGGTTGCGGAAGCAGCCACGGAGACCGGCGGCGAGCAGAACGAGAAGCCGCTGATTGCTGACGTATCGGTGGAGGTGGCGCCGGTGGTGCAGGAGTTCATCGCTGAGGCGGCGCAGGCCAATATCAAGGAAGATGCCGCGATCGCGGCTGAGGAACAGAGCATTCGGAGCGGGCCGGGAGCCGCCGAGGAAGAGGTGGCGCCGTACATCGCCTTTGAACATGTGTACAAGTCATTTGGTGATTTAGCGGTACTTAAAGATGTGAGCTTCTATGTGAAGCCGGGCGAGACCTTGTGCATCCTGGGCAGAAGCGGGGTAGGGAAGTCGGTGTCGCTCCAGATTTTAATGGGCTTTCTGAAGGCTGACAGCGGGACCGTGCTGGTGGCGGGGCAGGACATTACGGGGTTGAGGGAGCGGGAGATGCAGGAGGTTCGCCGCAAGGTGACGATGGTCTTTCAAAATGGGGCGCTCTTTGACTCGATCACGGTAGGCGAGAATGTGGCGTTTCCGCTGCGGGAGCGCGGAGATATGGAGGAGGACCAGATCCTGCAGGTGGTGAAGGGACTGCTGGAGATGGTGGGTGTGGCGGGGATGGGAGACCAGTTGCCGTCGGAGTTGTCGACGGGGATGAAACGGTCAGTGGCGATTGCGCGTGCTTTGGCCGCACAGCCTTCGGCTGTTCTATACGACGAGCCGACAACCATGGTGGACCCATTGATGGGGCATCTGCTTGGGGATCTCATCCAACGCTTGAAGATGCAGATGCATCTGACCAGCATCGTTGTCACCCACGATA
>JABEBX010020222.1_pt1 | contig 10588 bp, 5 predicted proteins | sample 7245971 | NCBI WGS metagenome assembly JABEBX01 (sample SAMN14506365, study PRJNA622280) | hot springs metagenome | biome: hot spring [ENVO:00000051]|acidic hot spring [ENVO:00002120]; feature: spring [ENVO:00000027]|sediment [ENVO:00002007]; material: sediment environment [ENVO:01001048]...
GCCATCCGCTTCCACGGCTACTACGAATCGGCTGACGGCATCACCTGGACGCGCCTTGCCAATCAGCCGGGCTCAGGCCTGACCACCACCCTGTGCCCAACCAATCCCGGAATTCCAGGCAGCCAGGGCTGTCCCATCTTTCGCGGAGCCCTCGCCGTCAACCCCGTCACCGGAGACACCTTCGCTTGGACCGTCGACCTCAACAACCAGGATCAGGGCCTCTGGCAGGACCAGTGCGCCATCAGCAACAGCGGCCAGTGCTCAAGCACAACCATCACCTTTGCGCAGCAGTTCAATACAACCGCGCTTGAATCCAACGTCCCCGACCAGGGCGCGGCGACTATTGCCGACGGCAGCTACAACCTGACCCTGGCCGCCATTCCCTCGCAGCAGGACACTGTGCTCCTGGCTGGCGCCCACGACCTCTGGAAGTGCAGCGTCTACTCGGGCTGCGTCTGGCGCAATACCACCAACTCCACCAACGCCGCCTGCGCCTCGGGAGTCGGAGAGTATCAGCACGCGCTCGCGTGGAATCCCGCAAACCCGCTTGAAATCTTCATCGGCAACGACAGCGGCCTCTGGCGCTCCACCGACGGCATCGCGGAGACCGGCTCCGTCTGCAGTGCAAACGACGCCCTGCATTTCCAGAACCTCAACGGACAGCTCTACAGCTCCTATCAGAGCTCCAGCCAGAACACGCCCGGCTCGCTGGCCGAAGTCGAAAGCCTCTCATCCTTTCAGCTAACCCCCTACACGCTGATGGCCGGCCTCGGCGTCAATGGCGCCGCCGGCGTCAAAGGAACATCCATCACCAACATCTGGCCGCAGATTCTCTCCGGCTTCGGCGGTCCCGTCGCCATTGATCCCACGGACAACAGCAACTGGTACGTCAACGATCAGCCAGGAGTCGCCATCTATCTCTGCTCGCAGTCCGCGCCCTGCGCGCCCTCCGATTTCGGCAGCTCGCCCATCGTGACCAATGCCGATGTGGGCGGCGACGGCGACACCATGCCCGTTCCAGCGGCATTCATGGTCGATCCGCTCGACCACACGCAGTTGCTCGTCGCCACATGCCGCATCTGGCGCGGAACGCCCGGCACGGGATGGACCGCATCCAACGCCATCAGCCCCATCTTCTCGAGCCAGGTATCGAGCGGCCCCTGCGACGGCAACGCGCTCATCCGTTCCATCGCCGCCATGCCGCTCAGCTCCGGCAGCGAGGTCATCTACGTCGGCATGTACGGCTCGGCCACCAACGGATCCATACTTCCCGGCCACGTCTGGAGCGGTGTCTATAACCCCTCCACCGGTGCCGCCACATGGACCGATCTCACCCTGAACCCCGTCAGCAACGACAGTTTCGCGCTGAATTATTATGGCCTCGATATCTCCAGCATCGTCATCGATCCCCACGACCCGACCGGCAACACCGTCTACCTCAGCGTCGAAGGCATGCCCAATTACACCCAGGGGATTCAAGTCGCCTACCGTTCCACCAACGGCGGCGCCGCCTGGAGTTCCATCATGTCCAACCTTCCCGATGCTCCCGCCAGCGGCCTTGCTGTCGATCCGCAAAGCGCCAGCACGGTCTACATCGCCACCGACCTCGGCGTCTTCTCGACGCCCGAAGTCGCCGTCTGCGCGCAACCCGGATCCATGTGCTGGTCCGTCTTTGGCACGGGACTTCCACCAGCGCCCGCCGTGGCCCTGGCCGCCGCGCCCGCCTCAAGCCCCTCGCAGGTGCTCGTGGCTGCCACCTACGGCCGCGGCATCTGGCAGACCCCGCTGCTGACCGCGAACAGCACCTTGAGCGCGGCCTCGGTCTCACCGGCCTCGCTCACCTTCGCCAGCCAAGCCTCCGGCTCCATCAGCGCCGCACAGACCGTCACGCTCCGCAACACCGGCAGCGCCAACCTGGTTCTTGCCTCCACCAGCCCCATCGTCTTCACTGGCGACTTCAATGAATCCGGCGACACCTGCCAGAATCAGACCATCGCGCCCGGCGGCGCCTGCACCATCTCCGTCGTCTTTGCGCCCGAGTCCGCCGGCCCGCTCACCGGCCAAATGACCGTCTACGCCAACATCTACGGCGGCCAGCTCTCCGTTGACCTCAACGGCGTTGGAACTGCCGCAGGCCTTGTCACGCTCTCCCCGGCCGTACTCAGTTTCGGTCAGGTCGAGGTTGGGATCCAGCCATGGCAGAGCCTGTCCGTCTCCGTCGCCAACGACGCCAACACAACGGTTCCCGTCACCAGTCTCACCGTCACTGCGCCGTTTGTTCTTTCCAGCAACTCCTGCGGCACATCCAGCCTCGCGCCATCCAACCCCTGCGAATTGCAGATAGAGTTCGAGCCCTCCACAGCCGGAAACTTCACAGGCCTGCTCAGCATGACGGACAGCCAGGGCACGCAAACCGTTCTGCTCACCGGAACCGCCCTGGCGCCCCCCACTGACATCATCAATCCGCCTGAGCCGTCTTCGTTGGTCTTTCCCAACACCGTCGAAGGCCAGCTCTCCGCGCCCATCGACGTCACCATCACCAACACCGGCGGCATGGCGCTTAATCGCATCAATGTCTCGGTCAGTGGGCCGTTTACCGCAAATTCGCATTGCGGCTCGCAGTTGGCAGCCGGCGCCGTCTGCGCCATCGATGTCGTCTTTGCTCCCACACAGACAGGAGCCTTTACCGGAACCCTCACCATCGCCGACGCTCTCAAAACTCAGACCGTCGCCTTGAGCGGCACAGGAGTGGCGCCTCCCGTTCTCAGTGTTACCCCTGCCAGCCTTACCTTCACCAATCAACAGCCCGGCGTGGCCAGTGCGCCGCAGACCATCACCGTCACAAACACCGGCGCCGCCGCCATCAACAACATCGGATTTGCCTTTGCAGGCCCGGCGGCTTCCAGCTACTCCTACACCACCAACTGTGGAGCGACCCTTGCAGGAGGAGCCGGCTGCACGGCACAAATCGTCTTCACGCCCAGCGCCGGCGGCTCCGGCGCGGCCACGCTTGTCGTTTCCACCTCCACCGCGGGTGTCGCGTCAGTGTCAATTCCGATCAACGGGTCGGGATCTCTTTCCAGCGGCTTGACTGTGAGCCCCGCGCAGCTCAACTTTTCCCTCGTTACTCCCGGCACGACCAGCCCTGCTCAATCGGTGACGATCACCAACTCTACGGGCATCGTCATCGACGCGTTGACGCTCTCCGCGCCGGCGCCCTTCAGCATCGCCCAAAACACCTGCTCGGGGGGCCTGGCCGCCGGAGCCAATTGCACGGCCTCGGTCGTCTTTACACCGACGCTCACCGGAGCTGCCGCCGGAACCCTCACCGTCAGTTCAGACTCTGTGACCCAGCCCGCCTCAGTCGGGCTCGCCGGCGCAGGCTTCAGCTTCACCGTCTCCGTCTCCGGATCCTCCAGCCAGAGCGTAGTTGCCGGCCAGACAGCTTACTATACGCTTGTGATAACTCCCAACGGCGCCGCCAGCGCCTTTTCACTCACCTGCGGCACGCTGCCTGCAGGCGCCCTCTGCCTCTTCAATCCCGGCTCTACTACGGGCACACTCAACTCCGGCGTTCAGGGCAACGTGCAGGTTGCAGTCTCCACCAGCGGCGCCATCGCGCGCATCGAGAGACCGAACTTTGACAGGCCGGAGATTGGCCGGCCCCGCTCTGCTCGGTCTGGCCCGTGGCGCGCCCTGCCGCTTGCCTGCGGTCTGCTGATCTTGCCGTTTGCCCTCCGCCGCCGCCGCAGAATCTTCCCGATGCTCCTCGTTTTTGCCGTTCTCGTCTGCGGAGTCTCCAGTTGCACCAGCTCCAGCAAAGGCACGAATAGCTCCAGCGGTCAGGGCGGCAGCACTGGCACGCCCACCGGCACCTACAACATCTCCGTCAGCGTCTCCTCCACACAGACCAACCTCACCCAAGCAGTGGATCTGTCTCTCACGGTCGACTGACAACGCTACTCACCTCCGCATCGATTGAAGACGGCCTTTCGTGCATGAACTCGCCTGTTCACCACGTCACGCGCTTACTCTCAGGATGAAATTGTTCTCGCACCTAACTGGTAGAAGGGTAAAGCGGTTGTATTTTGTTCTGAACCTAAATCCGGCAGTTGACGCTCTCAAGTTGGGTTTAGGAGCAGGCGGGTAGCTGTTCTCTTGGGCAGGATGCGGGCCACGATGTAGTCCAGCAGAGCTTTCCAGCGATTGATCCCGGGCGCGGGCGCGGTAAAGCTGCGCGACAGACTGCAGCGGGTAGGGGCAGTCGGTCACCAGCACGGCGTACTCCCACGCCTGCGCCGTGGCCGAGGCCTTCGGCTCCCAGTTGACCTCGATGCGGCCACCCGGCGTCTGCGCCACCACCGGATCCATCGCCGCTTCCGACTCTGGCCGCGCCGTCAGTCCTTGCTCATCACTCCCGCCCTGTTCACCCCTCGGGTGATTACCCCCTCCTAACCAAGATAATCTCAGTCGAGCGGTTAGCGGAAAATGAGCGGTTCAACTGCCGGATCTAGGTTCACCAAAAGTGAGGATTGTTGAGTGCGGTGTCGCCCAAGTCATTCAGTTGCAGGGCGTGACGGCCGGTTTCTTAAAATCAGGATTCCCACTATCGTCGGACGGGCGGGGGATTTGATCCGTTCTTTGCACAGGGATGCTGGTTGACTCGCGGTATCCTTATTTTAGCGCAGCTATTCTGGTCCCTTCAGGTGTCCATGCCGCAAAAACAGATGAAGAGGTCGGTCTTGGCGACCAACGCATCAGCTGATGCGGGGAATGATCATTCGTCGGCTGAAGATGCCGAGCGGGTGCGGGAGTTGATCGCGAACCGGCACTCCAAGGCGGCTCTCCAACTCGCCAAGGATGTGCACAAGCGCGACGCCACGGCGGACTCCGAGTCCCTTCTGATCGACGCCTACCGTGCTCGCATCGAAGATCTCATTCAACTGCGCATGACAGCAGAGGCCAAGGCACTGTTCGCGATCGTGCGCGAGCGGTTTCCGGCGGCGGTTCCGCAGATGGCGGAACTGGAGCGGGAGCTGTCGGTGCTTGACGGCCGGCTCGATGAGATCGTGGAATCGCTGCGGGACGCTGAGCTTCCAGCGGAGGATCGCGAACGCATCGAAACCTTCATCCGGCAGCGGGTCGATGACTTGCCCGCGCTTGCCCGCGTTCGCTCGCTTGGGCCGGAGCATCCTTTGTGCAGTGCGGCGTCGGCCCTGGCCACGGCGTTTCAGGCGGTGACGGAAGGACCGGTGGAGGACGAGCTTCTGGCTTTACCTCAGGTTTCGCGCCGCAGCCCGCTCGCCTGCTGGAAGGCGCTGGTGCGCGGGATCGCCTGCTATTACCGGATCGAGGACGCGGAGTGCAGAAAGTGGCTGCGAACAATCCCGGACGACAGCGTGCCGGCGCGCCTGATTCCTTCGTTTACGGGGTTGTTGAACACGAAAAGCGATATCCGCTTCAGCCCGTCGGAAACCAGGCTGATTGAGGCTGTGGGCGATCACGGCGCGGCTCTGCGCTCATCGCTGACCTCGCTGGAAGCTGCGTTTGCGGCGAAAAAGCTTCAGCCGATCCTGGATGCGATGCGGACTGTGACATCAGTCAGCATCCATGTTGACGCCGCTCTGCGCGAGCGTTTGCGCCAACACATCGCGGTGCGCTGCATCATGCAGCACATCCCGGGACCGGCCGTCGATGGGGCGCTGGGAGGCCCGCCCAGGCAAGACGCCTATTTTTACCGGCTGCTGGCGCGGGCGCTCGAGGATACGCTTTCGGAGGGGGGCTCCGCGGAGGCGGTCATTGTCTGGACGGAGTTTCGTCGTTCTGCCATCCGCGAGAACTGGTTTGCGACCGGCGGGCTGGAGGACGGCGTTCTTTCGCTGCACATGGCGGAGGTGGTCGCAAAGCTGCCTGACGATGTCCTCGAACACATGGCAGAATGCGAGATACCCTTGAGCAGAGGGAGAATGAGCGCGAAACTGCCTGCCGCAGGCGAGCTTTACGAGCGCGCAGCCCAGGCCGACGCCAGCGCGGAGACTTTCGAAGCCTGGCTTCGCTGGGCGAAGAAACAGCAGAAAGGGAAAGTGGCCGACGACGTTGCCGAACGCTGGCGGAAGGCCCGGCCGCGAGAGATTCAACCGCTGCTTCACCTGATGGAGTCGGCCGAGAAGCGCAATGCCCTGAAGAAGTCGCTGAAGTATCTGGAAGAGGCGGAGGAACTGGATCGTTTGAACCCGGCTGTGCGCCGGGCGAAGGCGCGGCTTTTGCTTTCGTCGGCAGCGCGGCATCTTGCCCAGCGTATGACGCACCTTGTGCCGGCGGAGATTGAGCAATTGCTCACCGTGCCGGAGGTGCGCCCCGGAGAGCTTGCCGCGCTGGCTGCGGCCCTGCGCTGGTGCTCGGCCGCAGTCGATGAAGACCATGCAGCCCGGCAGCAGCGGGAGAGGGAGCTGATTGGATCGGTTGGGCCGGTAGCGGCGAGTCTGTTGTTATCGGCACTAATCCGGGCGGCGGGGTTGAGCGCCAAAGTGTCTGCGCCGCCGGTCGATCCCAGACAATCGCCACCGGCGGAGCTGCTGGCCGGCGCGGTCCGGGCCTGCCTGGCAGGCGACTGGGCCGGACTCTCGATTCCGCTGCGCTTCGCCTGGACGGGCAAGTTGATTGAGGCGCTCAAACATCCCAACGGCTCAGTGGACGCGGCGCAATTGCTCGTGCTTGGAGAAGCCGCGCTGAGCGAATCCGCCAGCGAACTGGCCTATGCCGTCTCCGGCGCTGGACTGGCCCTTGGCAGCGCCAATGCGAGATTTCTGTTCCTGCGCGCCCGCGCCTTACCGCATTGGATTCGCACCCGGCGAGAGGGGTGTTTGACGGCCGCGCTGGAGCTGGCGCGACGCGACCGGGATACGGAGCTTGCGGGAAGAATTCTGGATCGATGGAGCGGAGATGGGCGATTCGGACTGGGCGCAGCAGCCGACTCTCGTTCCGCGGAGCTGGCAGGTGCGGTTCTAGAGGAAGAGGTGAAGCTCAGGAAGTTTCCCTCGGTTATTCCGCGGGACGATCGGCCGGCTTATGCTGCGCAACTCAGGTCCGTGGCCGCTACCTTGTGCGATTGCCCGAAGTGCCGCGCGAAACGAGGAGAACCGGTACCCGCCTGGGACGACGAGGACGATGACAACGCCTTCGATGACGAAGAAGATTCGGATGACGAACTGGATGGCCCTCCGAGGGGAGAGATTCCCGATGCGCTGGCAGCGATTCTCGCGTCCCTGCCCGCAGCGGCTAAGCAACAAATCGTCGATGCGATTGACAGGGGCGATGATCCCGTCAAGATTTTCGACGCGATCGATCAGGCGGTCGGCAAGATTTTCCTCCGCCCGGGCACTCGCGCATCCAAGTGGAAACCGCCGGGGGCAACCGGGAGCAGAAAGAAGAAGAGCAAGGAAAATGCCCCTTGGGATTCACCGCAGGCGCAAGGCAGTTTGTTCTGAAGGTGAGACGATGAATCAAAAGTTTGCAACCGATCGCGAACCTTTTGCCGTGCTGGGCGTCGGCCCGGAGGCGGACGACGAGCGCATCCGGGCCGCCTATCTGGCCAGGGTCAAGCAGTTCCCGCCGGACCGCTCTCCGCATGAATTCGAGCGGGTCCGCGATGCGTACGAGCTGCTGCGCGACCGCCGCCGCCGGGCGCAATACAGGTTATTTTCCGCCAATCCCGAAGCGCCGCTCGAATCGCTGCTGGATGGCATGGACAGTCAAAGACGATTTGCCGGTCCCAGTCCGTGGCTGGCGGTGCTCAAGGAAAGATAGATGGAAATAGATGCCGATACCTCCCCCGAGAAGCCTGGCTTCGAGGAACACGAACGCTTGATGCGCCGCTTCGCGGCCTGGCTGAACCGCGCGCTAAAGGACGAGCCGCCTCCCGAGGGACTGACGGCTGAGTTGCTCTCCGCTTTGCGGGATGGCGAAGAGCTTTCGCCGCTCAACGGAACGGAGGGCGGCGCTGGACAGGAAACGGAATCTGGCGCTGATCGGGGTTGCGATCTCTATTCGTTGTGGAGCGCCATGACAACGCTGGCACAGGAAGTCCGTGTGCAAGGGCGCTTGTTCAAGCGGCTGAACGAAACCCTGACCGGGAGCGTGCAGAACCGGGACACGCTGGTTGAGGAGACCCCTGCCGCGGAAGCTGCTCGCGCGGAGGCGCCTCCATGCGAACTTGCCGCAAACGGGCAGCCGCGAAGCCAGGCGCCCCGGAAACAGGATATTGACGTGCTGCTCGATCTGCGCGACCGGCTGGAGCGTGGCATCGCGTCCGCTCGCGCGGTGGCTGGGGAGTTGGCGCCCACCCGGCTTCCGCGGCTGGCGCGCTGGCTGGGCGTGGGCGGTGGCTACGCGCGCCATGCACAGGAGGTTTTTACCGCGCTCTTGCATGGCTACACGCTGACACTGGACCGTCTGGACGAGGCGCTGGTGGCCTGCGGCGTGGACCGGATCGCATGCCGGAACCGCCTCTTCGACCCCCAGCGAATGACCGCTATCGACATCGAGGAGACCGGCGCCGTGCCTGAGGGAACAGTGGTCGAGGTCTATCGCGACGGCTACGAGTGGAATGGACAAGTCTATCGCGCTGCGCAGGTGAAGGTGGCGCGCAACATGGGAGCAGAGAGCAATGAACGATGAAAAAAACAACGCGAAGAACGGATCGGGGAACGATGTGGACGATGTGATTGTCGGCATCGATCTGGGCACAACCAACTCCGAGGTGGCGGCGTTCGTCGACGGCCAGGTGAGAATTCTCGGCTCGGGCGACAAAGAGATTCTACCCTCGGTGGTGGGCATCTCTCCTTCCGGCGAGTTGTTGGTGGGCGAGGCGGCGCGCAACCAACTTGTGCTCTATCCGGAGCGCACCGTGCGCAGCATCAAGCGCAAGATGGGCAGCGATGAGACCGTTTCGCTCAACGGCCGCGAGTTCACGCCGCCGGAGATTTCGGCGCTGATCCTGCGCGAGCTTGCCTCCTGGGCCAGCCGCAAGCTCGACCGGCCGGTCGCCAAGGCGGTCATCACCGTTCCCGCGTATTTCTCCGACGCGCAGCGCCAGGCGACGCGCGAGGCGGCCCGGTTGGCCGGCCTCGAAGCTGTGCGCATTCTGAATGAACCGACGGCGGCCAGTCTGGCCTATGGGGAAGGCAGCCGGCACACTGCGCTGGTGTACGACCTGGGCGGCGGAACCTTCGACGTATCCATCGTAGCTCTCGAAGACGATGTCACCGAGGTGCTCGCCAGCCACGGCAACAATCGTCTCGGTGGCGACGATTTTAACGACCTGCTCGCCGAGCATCTGCTGCGCGAGTTCCAGTCCAAACATGGCGTCGATTTGCGCACTGGCCATCCGGTGGCCCGCGCCCGGCTCTGGTGGGCTGCCGAAGAGGCCAAGCGCCGCCTGAGCTTCGAGCCGGAGGTCGCCATCCGCGAGGAGTCGCTGGCTACGGTCGAGGGCAAGCCGCTGCACCTGGACCTGGAGATGACGCGCGAGCAATACGAAGAGATGATTCGTCCGCTGATCGAGCAAACCCTCGAACATCTCTCCAAGGCTCTCTCCGACGCCGGCAAAGGCCCGTCGGACCTGGACGCGATTCTGCTGGTCGGCGGCTCGACGCGCACGCCGCTGGTGTCGCGTTTGATCGAGGAGCGCACCGGCCTGGCGCCGCGCGGGGAGATTCATCCCGACCTGTGCGTGGCGCTGGGCGCGGGCGTCATGGCCTCCCGTCTGGCCGGCCACCAGATTGAGCGCGTGCTGGTCGATGTGACGCCCTACTCCTTCGGCATCTCCTTTCTCGGTGAGCGGGGCGGCGTGGCCTACCCGCACTGCTACAAGCCCATCATCCGCCGCAACAGCCCGCTGCCGGTCACTCGCACGGAGCGCTTCTACACCTCCCATGCCTACCAGGAAGAAGTGGATGTGCGCGTTTTCGAGGGCGAGGACGAGGACGCGCTGCGCAATATCCTGGTGGGCAACTTCAGGGTTGAGGGCCTGACCCCCATGCGCGATGGGAACGAGGTTCTCTGCCGTATGAACCTCGATCTGGACGGCATCCTGAACGTCACCGCGATTGAGAAACGCTCCGGACTTTCCAAGCGCATCACCATCGCGCGGGCTCTCGAAGCCAAGAGCGACGCCGAGATGGACGCCGCCCGCAAGCGTCTCGAAGAGCTTTACGCCACCCGGCAGGAAGATGAGTTGCTCGATGAGGATTTCGAAGACGATTCAGAGGAGGACGGAAACCTGCTCGAAGCAGGACAGAGCGATGAACCCGGGAGAGCGTCGACGATGGCTCCAGCGCCGGCCGTAGACGCCGCAGATTGGAGCGCGGCCGCGGACGAGGGACGGAAGATGATCGAGAGATCCCGTCAGCTTCTCGACCAAATTCACGAGGAGGACCGCGAAGAAGCGATCGATCTGAATCAGGCCATCGAAGCGGCCATCGAGAACCAGGATGCCGCCGCATTGCAGCAGGCGATCGACGATCTACGCGAGTTGCTGTTCTTCGTCGAGGGCCGCGCATGAGCCCGCCCACAAGTATCGATCGGAGAA
>JABEBX010024339.1_pt1 | contig 10586 bp, 7 predicted proteins | sample 7245971 | NCBI WGS metagenome assembly JABEBX01 (sample SAMN14506365, study PRJNA622280) | hot springs metagenome | biome: hot spring [ENVO:00000051]|acidic hot spring [ENVO:00002120]; feature: spring [ENVO:00000027]|sediment [ENVO:00002007]; material: sediment environment [ENVO:01001048]...
GATGCAAACTTTTATTCCATTCTATATAACCAATAAATCTTTTTTACCCATCCTTAACCACGCTTTATGAAAGTACACTGAATTTTTTATCCTGAACAATAAGATTAATCGCATCTCTTTTATTAAGCAGCTGTTTGTCATTTCCGTATGATATCCCGGAATCGAAAATCTTTGCAAGCTATTATAAGCCATATAAGGATTTAAGCTTATGATAGAAATAGATGATGTCCAGGTTGAAGGAAAGACATTTCAGTTTATACGAACGGTTTTAGGAAATGCGCCGCTGTTAATTCTGAAGGGCAAATCCGGATATGCTATGTGCGGTTATCTGAACATAGAATCCGCAGAGAAGCTGGGAGACAGCGCTGTTCGCGTTACAGGCATCAAGACACTGGAAGATTTTCTTAATGCAAAAGTTTCTGAAGTTACAACAGCAGCAAAAAGCAAAGGAATAGAAAAAGGCCAACAGGTTAAAGATATTCTGAAATTTTTGTCCTGAACTATTTTTATAATTGCAAAATAAATTTTGTTTATCAATTTTTATTGATTTATTTGATCGTTGGATAAACTAACATACTGGATCGAAGAATTTCTATGAACAGGCAGGACGATGCGATCTCCAACGTGTGTTAAAAATGTGATTCTGCTGTGGCTATTCTGTCTGGAAGATATATATGCTGAAAGGGAATTCGCAAGAAATATATCTTGATATAAGTAAATCTATACCAAGAATCATCCCGCTCAAAATAGGCCAAACGTGAATGAAAATTTGAAACCGCTGGTTAAATAATAACCAGTATATTCAGATCGGCACTATTTCCTTTATTGTAATGGATGTCTCAGGAAATTTCTTTGAAGTCTCGTTAATTATACGAGGGAACAGTAAAAGCAAGTTGTCCGTTGTATAGAAATACGTGTACAGTTTTCCATCCTCATATTTTGACCACCTTCTGAGATAATAGACATTTTCATTCATCATTAAATCGCTCATATAGTTAACAAGCGAGTCACCAAAGAAAGCCCTGTATATATTGTAGTTAGAAAATTTTCCAAGGAATTTCGTTTCCTTGGATCCGGTGTATGAAGTATTAATGAGCAGATCCGGAATGGAGTGGGCCTCATCAAGGGCATATACATAGTCCTCCGTCTCGTTTTTATAAGGTATCTTTGATTCCCTGCGCCACGCTATATTCTTTCGTGTATCTTCAAATATGCCATGAAGAGTCGAGGGATTATTGATCTCGATCGTTATTTTATACACCTGGGCAAGCAGCTTAGTTGCAACAAAGGCATAGGAATATCCTTTAGAAGGCCCTACGTAAGATGGATATGAAAATCCATTTGCAGAATATGCATTCCTTATCAGGGATCTTGAAATATCTTCTGCATCGCTTGATATAAGCCTGAGGGGCTGTGTAATCTTTCCATTTTTAATTGAACCGGCATCAAATATTATGCTGTCTATGTTGAATAATTCATTGGATCCGACACCAAATCCGCATTTTTTTTCGTCGAGATAAAATTTCCATATGTTATTTTTAAGGACAGCCCCGTAAGTTTTCAGCATGTTTTCTACTTCATTTCTATGCCTTTCCTCTATCTCTTCATCTTCAAGAAAAGCATAGAATGATACATGCCTGTTCTCGTCGATCATCGGTATGGTTAAAATAAACAGGCCATACTTATCGCTCATAGTGCATATGTCGGTTGCAAATTTCCCCTTTAAAATAATCTGCGTATCAAATATATCGTCAATATCCTGAAGAACCATATCTATCATAACATGAATAGCTATACGGTTATAAATTTTTATATGATGCCTATAAATAAAAGGTACAGGCTACCGGGGAGCATTCATGAACATTGCCTTATACCTGAGAACATGCATATTTTTCAGTAATTTCTAGGTTCCGCAAATTTTAGAAATGCTTATATAGAAGTTTATTTTTACTCTCTTAGGATAAACATGATAGCTGGACAACCAATATTTATACTTAGGGAAGGTACAAAGAGAGAAACAGGAAAGGATGCGATGAAGGAGAATATAGAAGCTGCAATCGCTATTTCTAATTCAGTCAGATCAAGTCTGGGCCCGAGGGGCATGGATAAAATGCTTGTAGATTCGCTCGGGGACATAGTGATAACCAATGATGGAGTCACAATTTTGAAGGAAATGGATGTTGAGCATCCTGCGGCAAAGATGATGGTAGAAGTATCGAAGACACAGGATTCCTTCGTGGGCGATGGCACAACCACTGCGGTCATACTTGCAGGATCACTGCTTCAACAGGCACAGACTCTCATAAACCAGAACGTGCATCCAACTGTGATATCAGATGGATACAGAATGGCATCCGAAGAATCTAAAAGGATAATTGACAGCATAGCCATACCGATAGAGAAAAATGAGAAGGAAAACCTCATGAAGATGGCAGAAACATCCCTGAACAGCAAAAGTGCATCATCAAGCAGGGATAAGCTCGCGCAGATATCCTACGAGGCAATCAAGTCAATAGCAGAGAAGAGGGACAACAAATACTACGTAGATTTTGATAACCTCCAGGTTGTAAAGAAGCAGGGAGGGGCAATAGACGATACAGTTCTTATAAACGGGATTATAGTTGACAAGGAGAAGGTCCATCCCGGCATGCCCGATTTCATAAAGGAGGCAAAGATTGCACTTATAGATGCGGCCCTGGAAATCAAGAAGCCGGAATTCGATACAAATCTGAGGATCGAGGACCCCACAATGATACAGAAATTCCTGTCTCAGGAAGAGGACATGCTGAAAGAAATGGTTGAAAAAATCAAATCTGTGAACGCCAATGTAGTGATAACGCAGAAGGGCATAGATGATATGGCACAGCATTACTTTGCCAAGGATGGGATATACGCCGTAAGAAGGGTAAAGAAGAGCGATATGGACAAGCTGGCAAAAGCAACAGGAGCCACAGTAGTATCAACAATAGACGAGATATCATCCTCAGATCTTGGGTATGCAGAGAAAGTAGAGCAGATTAAGGTCGGGGACGATTACATGACCTTCGTTACCGGATGCAAAAATCCAAAGGCAGTAAGCATTTTGGTGAGAGGAGAAACAGAGCATGTTGTAGACGAGATAGAGAGATCCATAACCGATTCACTGCATGTGGTTTCAAGCGCACTTGAAGATGGTGCATACACTGCAGGTGGAGGCGCTACAGCAGCTGAGATTGCTTATAAACTGAGGGGATATGCATCGAAAATAGGCGGAAGGCAACAGCTGGCAATAGAAAAATTCGCGGATGCCCTTGAGGAGATACCACGCGCTCTGGCTGAAAACGCAGGTCTTGATCCGATAGATATAATACTGAAAATAAGGTCTGAACACGCCAAGGGAAACAAATTCCATGGAGTAAACGTTTTTACCGGTGAGGTTGAGGACATGGTTAAAAATGGCGTGATCGAGCCCACAAGGGTTGGAAAACAGGCAATTGAATCTGCGACGGAAGCTGCTATAATGATCCTTCGCATAGATGACGTAATTGCCACAAAATCGTCAGGTTCTGCTCCAAGGCCCCCAGCCGGGTCCTCTGGAGAGGACTGAAGTTTTTTATTTTTGCCCTTATCCGCTATATATCCAAGAATCTATTTTATTTTTAATATTCTCAATATGCCGCAGATTCAGGCACTTCGTAGGCAAATATAAACCATCGTCTTTGAATTTTGCTGAATCCAGTCATAATCCGGGCTGAATTCATCAATTTGTGCTAAAAATTCTTTTGTTCAGGTCAACAGGCCGTTATGGATCAAAGGTAATGCTAACCGTAATTGCAGGGAACACATGGATCTACCAGTCGATGTTAAAAGATGGATTCTTTAATAAATGGGGATAAAGGTATAATATAAGCCTAAATCTGTTTCTTATTTCTGGCATAAAAAAGTTAAATAACAATATTCTATGCATAGATGTGAACAACGTTTATGAGGATATATACAGAAAAGAACACTATGGCCTCGTTGGAAAACATTCCGCTGTTAAGGTATGCCACTGGACGAAGGACGAAATGATTGGCGGGCCCGGCTGCTATAAGAATACCTTTTACGGTATCAAATCCCACCAATGCGTCCAGATGACGCCGGCTCTGAATTCATGCACTGAGAACTGTGTTTTTTGCTGGAGATTTCAGGGCTTTGACAGCATGAGAATATCGGATGAGGACGATCCTGAATTCATTCTTGATGAAAGCATACGGCAACACCTGAAATTGATATCAGGGTTCAAGGGGAATCCAAAGGTTTCAAAGGAAATCTGGGAGGAAGCAACGCATCCCATGCACATAGCCATATCCCTTACTGGAGAGCCGACTCTGTATTCAAGGCTTGGAGAATTTATAGCACTTGCGAAAAAACGCGGCATCAGCACGTTTCTTGTTTCAAACGGGACAATGCCCTCTGTTCTTGAAAAACTTGACCCGCTTCCCACACAGCTTTACATAACGGTGGCGGCTCCCAATAAAAAAATATTCAATGACATTCTGCATCCTTCAATAGGGAGCGGATGGGAAAACCTGAACCGCACACTTGATCTTCTCCCCTCACTGGATACGCGGACGGTAATAAGGCATACCCTTGTAAAAAGCATAAATATGCCGTTTATAGATGAATATTCGATTCTGGACAGGAAGGCCGATCCTGATTTTATAGAATCAAAGGGTTATGTCCACGTGGGTTCTTCAATGGCAAGGCTAAGCGAAGACAATATGCCCTCACACGAGGATATCATTGAATTTTCAAGGCAGCTGGGAGAAATCCTGGGATATGAATTCACAGCAGACCGCAGGGAAAGCAGGGTGGCTCTTATATCAAAGGATCCAAAAACCGCGAAGATAGATTTTTCTAGAATATAATTATTTCTTCATATCGGCCAGAGCATCTTCAATCCGGGCGAACCTGAACTCAAATTTTTCCTGGACGAGTTTCTTCGGAATAACTTTCTGGCCATTGATGATCTCATGAAACATCTCCCGCCCCAGTATTATCTCCCCCAATTTTTCAGGTATCTTTGTGGTGAAATATCCAGATGATTCCGCAACTTTCCTCGAGAGATCCTTAAAATGCAAGGCCTCTGGCGAGCACATATTAACCGGTCCGTCAATTTTTTCATCTCCTATTATAAAATTCATGGCAGAGACATAATCAGAAATATATATCCATGAAACCCACTGCATTCCATTACCAAAATAGGGAACCATATGAATCCTTTTCTGAACTATTCCTGGAAGGAAACCTCCAGAAGGGCTTATAACTGATGATGTGCGAAGTATCACTGTTCTGCATGCTGATTTTGCGATTAGAGCCTTTTTTTCCCAATCTTTGGCAACATCAGCGAGATATCCTGCCCCTGGCCCGGAATCCTCATTAAATTCGTTGGATGCTGACGTACCGTAAAAGCCTATAGCTGATCCTGATATGAAAAGCCGTGGAGGGTTCTTTAACCCCATTATGAAACTGGCTATTCTCCCGGTGGCTGAGACACGGCTTTCATATATACCTTTCTTAATCTCTGGATTCCATTTCCTGGAGGCAATAGGAAAACCTGCGAAATTTACCACTATGTCGGCTTTCTTAATTTCATCAAGCTGCGACCAGTTGATATATCTAATGCCGTCGCTTATCCTGCTCTCTCCCCTTGTTATCACACTTATACTATCATTTTTTCGTGATCTTATAAATTCTGATCCGAGAAGCCCAGTGCCTCCGGTTACGACAACATCCATGCTAAAACAGTCGTCTTCTTTAAATAAATCTTTGCATGAAATATTCTTAAAAAATAGATACATTTAAAGATATAATTTTAATGATCGTATAATGCTGATTTCATACAGTCCTTTGAGAATTAGCTTTGGCGGTGGCGGAACTGACATAGAACCTTTTGTGTCAAAATATGGCGGATCCGTCATAAATACTGCGATAGACCGGGGTGTACTTGTAAAATACAGATCCGACAATTTTCCTCTTGAGCTTTCATCGCGTGATTTTGTAAAAAGTTACGTGGTAAATATGAATCATGGAAAGGAAACGGTCACCGAAAAAATGGCCAGCCTGATAATGAGCAGGGGCATCGATACAGGGAGAGTCATAATGAGCGGGGATGTGCCTCCGGGTTCCGGGCTGGGATCATCAAGTGCAGCCATATCATCGCTGTTGAACCTGATAAACAGGATAACAGGAAAGGCATCTAACAATGATGAACTGGCTGAAGAGGCCTACCAGATGGAAAGAAATTACTTCAAGATAGTACTTGGAAAACAGGATCCATATGCAACATCTTACGGTGGCTTCAAATATATGGAGTTCAAGGGAAACGAGGTAAAATACGAATCACTCAACGGATATGCGGATTTTATCAGGGAACTTGAAAACAGAACAATTCTTGTATATACAGGCAAGACAAGACAGAGCAGTGAAGTGCTTCTGGACCAGGTAAACCGTGCGGAGAGGGGAGATACGGAAATAACTGAAAAACTCCAAAAAATGAGAGGCGTTGCATGTTCAATGAAGAAATCTGTAATTGGCAATGATTTTGATGGCTTCGCCGATGGTATAAACGAGGGGTGGGAGATCAAGAAAACGCTCGGAAGTGAGATAACAAATCCACGCGTGGAAAGAATAATGAAGCTTGCAATGAAAAATGGCGGAATGGCAGCACGCCTTATGGGCGGAGGATCCCAGGGATTTGTGCTTGTCGTGAGCAGGGAAAACATGATCAGTGAACTGCAGAGGAGGATGATGGATTATTCAGCCTTTGTCATAAGAACCTCATTTGACTTCAAGGGGACGCGGATCATTGATATGCCATGATCCTGCTTTTACTTTAGCCGTTATTTGCCGGGTATCCAGCGGATATGCATTGCCTGAAAATACTGTTTATAACAGTAACATACTGTGTATTCCAGATTTCCGAGGCTGGCAGGGCCGATGAAGGAATATAGACACTGCGCAAAATAAATAGGCCATGAAGCCATTATAATTTTAAATAGAGGTACCAGCATGGCAAGCGGAAACCGTAATATTGTGGTAATAGGTGGCGGGGCAGCTGGCATGTCAGCCGCCTCAAAGGCAAGGAGAACAGATCCCTCTGCCATGATATCCGTTGTAGAATCCGGATCTTATGTCTCATATGCAGAGTGCGGTATTCCATACTATATAGAGGGCATAGTCAGGGAGGCAAGCGATCTTCTTCATTACCCCCTCGAGGAGTTCACATCCAGGAGAAAGATTAACGTTATAACTGGAAAGCGCGTCATAAATATAGCGAAGGGAAATAATTGCATAAAGATCGAAGATGGAACCCGGATACCCTACGACAGCCTCATAATAGCAACAGGCGCCAGCCCGAATATCCCTGAAGAGTTCAGGCATGTAGGTAGAGGCATAAGATCACTCGAAAGCGGGATAATTGCAAAGGAAAGCATCAATGGAAAGGAAAGCGTCACGATTGCCGGTGCCGGAATTCTTGGCACGGAACTTGCATCATCGCTTGCAGTATCAGGGAAAAAGGTAACTCTCATATCGAAATACGGGCAGGTACTTCCAGCGCTGGACGGGGAAATAGGCAAAATAATCGATTCGGAAGTCCGGAAAAGAATAAATGTAGAATATAACTCAAAAATTCTGGAGATAGAGCGACTGGAGAGCGGCTTAAGGATTAAAACGGATAACGGCATGCACACATCGGATGAAGTGATATTTGCGACAGGAATAAAGCCGAATTCGGATCTCGCCGCTGATGCCGGAATCAAGATCGACAGGAGAAATGCAATTCTTGCCGATGGAAGAATGGAGACTTCAATTCATGGAGTATACGCGGCCGGGGATGTGGCATCGGTGAAGAACAGGATAACAGGGAATAATGAAATGATACCGCTGGCCCAGGTTGCCAATAAGACCGGAAGAGTAGCCGGGGCAAATTCCGCCGGTGGATCCATGGAGTTCCCGGGGGCCACGGGAACATCCCTTGTCAAGATATTCGATTATGAAATAGGTTTCACCGGCCTGAACGAGAAAACGGCCAGATCTCTCGGATACGATTTTTCGTCCACATTTATAACAGCAGGAAGCAGGGCCAACTATTACCCTGGAAAAAAACCTGTATATGTGAAGATAATTTACGAGAAGAAAAGCGGAAGACTTATCGGGGGGCAGGTTGCGGGCACAGACGGGGCAGCATGGAGGCTTAATACACTGGCAACTGCGATATACGGGGGCTTCACCGTAGAAGACCTTTTCTATGATGATCTCGGGTACACGCCTCCATTCGGCCCGGTATGGGATCCACTGGTGATAGCAGGAAGCGTTTCAATGCGTGAATGATAGATGAAAAACATATTCAGCATACTTGATCCGGCCATTGTTTCGATGCTGGGAAGCCGTGGAATCATAACACCGACTGATCCGCAGGTTAAGATAATACCGCTTATACTGGAAGGAAAAAATGTACTGCTCCTCTCTCCAACGGGTAGCGGAAAAACAGAGGCCGCAATACTCCCGGTATTTGACAGGATCCTGAAAAACCGTCCAGCCAGGACATCGGTCATATACATCACTCCACTGAGGGCACTGAACAGGGATATGCTTTCAAGGCTCCTTGACTATGGAAACGATCTCGGCATAGGTGTCCAGGTCAGGCACAGCGATATTTCAGACCAGGAGAAGAGGAGAATAGTGGATCATCCCCCTGATATCCTGATTACAACACCGGAATCCCTCCAGATACTCCTGAGCGGAAAGCGCCTCAGGGAGATCATAAGGAACGTAAAAACTGTCATTGTCGATGAGCTTCACGATGCTGCTGAAAATGAAAGAGGGGCGCAGCTTTCTGTTGCACTCGAGCGCCTCAGGGCTCTGGCAGGCGATTTCCAGAGGATAGGACTTTCCGCGACAGTGGGAAATCCAGCTGATCTTGCAATGTTCCTGGATCCACGGGGCGGTACAGTCGTCGTGAACACCGATATGAAGAAGAACATGGATATCAGGGCCATGATACCTGAACCGTCCGGAAAAGCGGAAGCCGGGAAGATGGGATGCGATGAGGACTATGCGGGTGCTGTGCTGAAGGTCTGGGACCTGATAAATTCCAACAGGGGTTCACTTGTTTTCGTCAACAGGAGATACGTAGCTGAAGATCTTGCGTTCAGGCTCAAGCTCTTGTTTGGTGAATTGCCTGTGCTTGTCCATCACGGATCGCTGTCGAAAGAAACGCGAGAAACGGCTGAAAACGAATTCAAGGACGGAAAGGTGAAGGCCCTGATATGCACATCATCGCTGGAACTTGGAATAGATATCGGAACAGCGGATGCCGTTATACAGTTCAATTCTCCAAGGCAGATAAATAAAATGATCCAGAGGATCGGAAGATCGGAGCACTGGATAGAAAAGACATCAAAAGGCTATGTTGTTGCAACGGATATAATAGAGCTCGAAGAATCCATGGCAATTATAGACAGCGTTTCAGAGGGGAAACTTGAGTCCGTTTCCATGATCGAAAACTCCCTCTCAACACTTGCCAACCAGGTAATATCTGAAGTTAACGCAATGAAACGCGTTAAAATTGATGATTTTTATCCAGTTATAAAAAATTCTTTTGCGTTCAGGAACCTCAGCTACGATGAATACCTTTCGGTTGTAAATTTTATTGCCGGAATCAAGAAGATATGGTCTGAAAATGGAATTATGGGAAAGAGGCGCGCCTCCCTGACGTACTACATCGAGAATATTTCAATGATACCGAGTGAAAAAAATTACAAAGTAATCGACACCTCAAATAAATTCATCGGTACGCTTGATGAAAGGTATGTTACAAGCGAGATAGAGCCTGGAAGCTATTTTGTCATGAAGGGGACTACATGGAGAACCATCCGCATTGACAGGGACAGGATAATAGTCGAGCAGTTTTTTACTCCGGCCATTGCACCAAAATGGACCGGCGAGGAAATACCTGTACTTTACGATGTATGTGAAAAGGTGTCATTGAACAGGCTGAGGAAGGCCATTCCGCATTACGTTGATGAAAATTCCGCAAAAAAACTTGAAGGGTGGTATAAGAACGATATTGCTACAACCGGCAGGATAATAATTGAAAGCTTCAATGATGAGATAATAATACAGGTTCTTCTCGGTACAAAGGGGAATTTTGCACTTGCTGAAATACTTTCAAACATGCTTTCATCGATAACCGGCGAAAGCGTTGAATCTGACTATTCTCCATACCATATATACCTGAGAACATCACGTAAAATATACGCCGATGACGTAAAACAGCTTCTTTATGGAATCAGGAAAGGAGACCTGGTCTCCTACATAAAGGCCTCGGCAATCAGGTCGAGATTCTTCAAGTCCGTCTTCCTTTACGAAGCAAGAAAGTTTGGAATAATCAGCAATGACGCAGATCTCGAAAGGATAAGGGTGGACAAAATAATTGATTCATACATTGATACGCCTGTGTATGAGGATTCCATAAGGAAACTTGTGTTTGACTACATGGATGTTGATGCACTTTCAGCCTTCCTGAACGGGCTTGATAGCACGGAAACAGTCCTGAGGGA
>JABEBX010000683.1_pt1 | contig 10584 bp, 10 predicted proteins | sample 7245971 | NCBI WGS metagenome assembly JABEBX01 (sample SAMN14506365, study PRJNA622280) | hot springs metagenome | biome: hot spring [ENVO:00000051]|acidic hot spring [ENVO:00002120]; feature: spring [ENVO:00000027]|sediment [ENVO:00002007]; material: sediment environment [ENVO:01001048]...
CACTGCACGCTCCTGGACCTCGGGGGAAAACTTCGGGGACTTCCTCATCATGGCTCCATTCTCTCAATCGAAGGAGCCTCCTCAAAATCCGGGGCGGTTCAGATCGTCGTAAACGTCGCCATCAAGTGCCGCGACGAACTTGCGCTTTTGCGTGTCTGTCAGGGCGAGCGTGGTGAGCTCGGCCAGATCCCCCTTGAAGGTTTCAGGCTCGATTTCCTTGGTGAGTGCAGCGTAGGTTTCGATACGTTCGTTGATACCCACCTTGGTGACCAGCAAGAAATAGGTCAGACGTTCCAGTGATTGGAAAAATTCGGCAAGCGGCTTGGGCTGCTGCCGGAAGCGCTTGAAATAGACCAGTGCCGGGGGCACCCAGTCTTTGAAGTCCACGCGGTTGAGCCAAGACAGGTGCTTGTTGATTGACTCTGCGTGCTCGGTGGCTTCGAAGTCGGCATCACGCACAAAGTCCCACACCTCGGCGTAAGGCTTGATGACCTTGTCTACGAGGTCGATGGGAGCCTTTTACTCGGTGACGTGCTCCTGAAATTCCTTGACCAGTGTGGCCCGCTGCTTCTGCTTGGCGTAGATGGTGCGGATGTGGCCGAACAGATCGCCAAAGGCGTCGCGGCCCAACGCGCTTTCGATTCTGCTCCATTCCTTGGCGTAGGCTCGGCTCTTGACGTCGCCTGCCGTGGTGCGGATCAAGCCGAGCACCTGCACCTTGATGATGTCGATAGGCGCGAGGTCGAGCCCCCGGTTGTTGAGCACGGAGAAGATACGGTAGGCAGCTTCAAGATCGGGCGTAGAGATGACGACCAGCGAGCAGTCGTTGGCGAGGAACTGCCAAAGTGCGATTAGGTCGGTGGGCGGCAGCGCCTTGGCCTTGGCAAGCAGCAGCGTTGCGTTTTCGCGGTAGCGTAGGCGGCTGTCTTCCAACTTATCGGTGCTGGCAACCAGCTGGGCAATGCCACCTGGTTCCTGAATATTGGAGCGGAAGAAGTCGGCATCTTCCTCCCGGGCAGTCAGCCGGTATTCGTTTTTCTCTCCGAGGCTGACCTTGCCCTTCTTGTAGAGGAAATCGGTGATGTCGTCGGCGGCGTGCGGCATGGCCTCGCGCAGCACCGCAAACAGCATCGTCAGTGTGGACAGCCGCTGCTGGCCATCGACCACCGACGACTTTGGTTCCCGGTCGTTCTTGATCAGAACAATACTGCCGTGGAAGTATTGGCTGGTTGTGCCGGAGACTTTTGCATCCTGCATGGCCGAGATCAGATCATCGAACAACTCTCCCGCTTGCTCGGTCGTCCAGGCGTAGGGTCGCTGGTAGTCCGGAATCTCGAACTGGTAGCTGCCCTCAAAAATCTCCCGGATCAGCTTGTCGTGGGCTTCAAGTGTCTTGGCCATTGGTCTTCTCCTTTCCTATCGTTTCTTGGCGCCGCTTGGGGCTTGGTAGCCTGGAGCAAGCTTGGCGTTCTCGACGCCGTAAAGCGCCAGTGGATCACTGAGCCACAGCCGGTACTGCTCATCTCTGAGGCTGTGATCTGGCGAACAGTCCACGCTCCAGCGCAGCAGCGTGTAGCCAGCAACAGCCGCGCGAACGCGCATCCGTATCGAACCATCCTTCATGTCGTAATCCATTTCAGTGATCTCCGGCCGGGGTTGAACCAGTAGTGACTCAATCTGCCAGCACATACATTGCATACGCTGCGATGCTCAACGCAGCTCCCGCTCGGCGGGCCCAGTGCCCAGATTTGCCCATGCCTGACTGCCGAACTCTTCGCTCGGCTGCCAGAGGTTCGATCCACAGGTCAAGCGTTCCGAACGTACCTCGGCTTTGTCGACCGGGCGAACCCTGTGCAGCTGCGCTCCGCAGGCATTCATTCGGAATCACAGACTCCCATACTTCCCTCTGCGTCGACGGCGCTGCCCGTGCGCGGGATGAAGGGCAGTGCGCGACATGAACCCGCATATGCCAGGCCGGATCGGAGATTTGCTCATTAGCCTGCTCCACAAGCATCATGCAGTCGCGCAGCCAGCGCATTGCGAGCTCTGGCACCTTCAAGCGCACTGCATGCGAGTCGGCGTCACGCTGCATCAAGTAATCGGCAAGCCACGCATCGACCGCGTTCGGATCCTGCCCTTGCCAGATTTTTAGGGCGCGATGCAAAGCCACCGTTTGCTCGCGCTCGCCGCGGCCACGAGGGACACCTGGCACAGAAAAGGAAATCAGCCGAAGCGCCTGGGCGAAGGTCCACGGTTTGCCAGTACTGCGGCGCTCTGACGTGGTCTTCTGGTCGAACTTGAACGCTCTGTCCAGCCACTGGGCCACGCGAGTCTCGTCCAATCCAAGGGCCATGATTCTGGATGGCAAAGCACGCCATTGCTGGCGATCTTTCCTGAGTCTCGCGTCGTCCGGGATCGCGGACTTGAGCAAAGCCAACTGCCCCCAGATGGGCGACTCTTCAGGCGCAAGCTCGCCAATGAATTTGCGGATGTCCGCTTCGGTCAATGCGGGCTGTAGGCGGATGCATCCCCCTTCTCGGGTGTGCTCGGGAAACGCACCATCAAGGCGCTTTTGCAGGCTTGGCAGCGCAAGGCGCGCCGCCCCCTGATTGCGAAGGCGTATGACACGCAGGTTGCTCACACTCACACCGCTGAGCCTGGCCAGGACGACATCGCTCAGGTCGGGCAATGAAGCCAAGGTTACGTGGTGGCGAAGCCAGTCACAGAGATGCGTATAGCTGCCAAGCGTCGTCTCGGGCGTCGCATGGCCCGTGCCAATAGCGATCCCCCATAGTCGTGGCCGTTGCGGCCTCGCTTCGCCGACCATCGAGGCGACAACCGCGTGCGCGTCTGGGCGCCACGCGTGCACACCGCCCAACGCTGGGTGCTCGAGGACGGATTCACTCAGGTGCTCCATGCTGGTCAGCACAAGATGATTCACACCCGTGTGTCGCAGGTGATGGAACCGAATGTGCTCGTCTCCCGTCACCATCTTCATTGCGGTGACGATCGGATCGATCAGGTCCTTTTCATTGGCCGGCTCGCACAGTGCGTCCTCGCACGGGAACAGGAAGACCGCATCTTCGGCCACGCCCGCAAGCTCTCGTGCACCCATCAGCTCCGCTCTGTGGGCCTCCAGCAATTGGTGGTCCTCCGGATGCAAGAGCGCAGACAGCGCAATCTGCCGCTGCGCGGAGGCCGTCTTGAGTTTCTTCGGAACGCGCGCACGCACAAGTAGGGTGATGCCCGCTCCGCCCACCAAATCGGCCAAACGCAATCCGCGCAACTCACTGCGGCGCAGCCGTCCATGCCAGGCCAGACATGCTGCAATCCAACATGACTTGCGACCGGCGTCGAGCAACACCCTACGCAGCCGCATCATCTCGGCCATGCTCAACAGATTGACGTCCACATTCCGGGTTGCGCCCTCGCTGAAATCGATGTCCGGCATGGCCACATGACGGGACTTGTTCAGGTAAACGCGAAACGATCTGAGCGCGTTGGAAGCTGTGTCGCGACTGGCAGGAGGAACGTCCTGGGCAACCTGCATCATCAGCGCATCAAGAGTCTGCGAGTCCATGCTCCAATCCGGCTTGTCATTCAACACCGCATACAAGCGTCGGTCGATGGTGCTGAGCCAGAGCGAGGCGGTTGACACACGCAGGTTTTGCCCGCCCATCTTGAATGTCTCGATCGCTTGAAGCATCCATTGGCACAGATCTCGCTGCAAGATGGTGAGCGCCGGAGTTGCGAGCAACCGCTGGAGGTTGGCTTTCGCCTGCGCTTTGGTGACCGCCTGACTTGATGCGATCAAGCTGGAACGCAGCTGCGTCCACCACGGGCTCACCGGGTCGGGAATTGCCTGCTCAGATCCGGCGTGTTTGAACGGCCTGCCAGAAGTGTCAAGATCCCGCACGGCCTCATCGTCGGCCAACGGACGATCAGCCACGATCCGCTCCCAAACGCGCGGGGGCAGCACGGTGGACGACAGATTGCCCTTGCTCCACTCGAGAAGAAAGCCTGGCATGTGCAGGCTCCACCACGCCGCGGCCGGTAAGAGCACATGTGACCAGCGTCCTATATCCGTCTTCACATCGTCCGCTCGTTCCAAGGAGATGCCGGCCCTCATGAGAAGACTTCTCGATCGTGTGAGTGACGGGTTGGCCCAGGCGCGCCCTGTCGGTTCCCAGACAACCAAAGTTGACTGGCTGGAACCGGTCGATCCAACGCCAAGACGCCAACGCAGCAAAAGCGCCAGGGTGATGGTGTCAAGGAAAACGCGATGCCAAACGTTTTGATCATCGATCCAGTCGACCCAGGCCCAGATCCCGCGAACACGCAAGCCCGTCGCTGCAGATTTTGCAAAGCCCTCAATGTCGGTCGGGTTGAGGAGGCCCGAGAACAAAATTGCCGACAGCACCACAAAGAACGCTGCATCGGGCGATGGCGGTTCTGGAGGATCAGCCAGTGCTTCGATAAAGACGGACCGTAATGCCGTAGCGACGTGGAGCGACTCCACATTCCGGACATTCAAAGGGGGAGAGGGCAGCTGCAAGCGCAGCACGCGCGGCGGCACCTTGACCACCCATTGCAGCTCGGTGCGGCCTCGCTCCAGTCCACGCGCGAAATGATTGGTCGCCCAGCGCCGCTCGTTCCCCTTGAGTTCATCATCGATCCATTTGGTCACGCTCTGCACCAATGCGTCGGGAATGTGCAGTCCAGACACGCCGCGCAGGATTTCAACGCCCTTGAGGCCGAGCGTTTCCAGGTAGGTCAACAGGCGTCTTTGTGCCTCGCTTTGTTTGGCCTGCGCTAGCGCGACGCGAGCCTGCTTGATATCGTCGATACGCCCTGGAGCGACATCGAAAGGACGCCACCCAACCCAAAGGCCATCCGCGCTCTCCTGCGTCACAAAGCACCTCGTATGGCCTGGAAACCGTAGTCCGTAGCTATGGCATCGAGATACCCCCTCACGGTACGCAAATAGTCCTGCGGTGCCTGACAGGAAAAGCGTCCCCAGGGCTGCGAGCCCCGCACCCAATGCCCCAGAAAGGCATCGATGAACTCGATCGGGCAGCCTCTGAAAACGAGCTCGGAACGCAGGGCATGACGGTTGCAGTTCTCAGGGAGTTTGAACCACGGAATTGCGCTGCGCAAGCTCGCACTGATGCGAGCGTCGGTATGCTTGAGCTCCGCAACGCCATTCTCTGTGTCGCGCACCAGATAAAAGATCAATTTTTTGGGCGCCTCCCACCGCGTCCTGCGCCGCAATGGGGCCAGGAGCATGGGCAAACGTTCGCAGTGCTTTCGCCAATGCTCGATCTGCCGTGCGGTCACGAGCGCCAGGGGCACGGTTCGCGTGGAAAACCCCTCTGGACTATCTTTGTCGCTGAGCACAACGATCTTGAGATCCTCGTTGACCATCGACGCAGTGGGCAGCTTGTCGACGACAGCGCGCATGCCTGTTGTAAACCGGATCAGAGTGTGCACATAAGAGGCCAGGGCATTATGCAAAGTGATGAGGTAATGGGGATCAAGTGCGCCCCCACGCGCCTGGCGCCATGCCGCGGCCAGATCATGCACAAGCTTCGTAACGGTGTTGCGCTTAGGCGTAATGGGACTGCCGACATGACTTTGCTGCATGGCTGTGATGGGCATGGGGCGTCGCCGATCACGGTTGCCTTCCAGCGCGATGGCCTGATCAATCGACGATCGAACCGTCTTATAACGCTGCACCAGGGCCGGAACGCTCAGACACGAGTAGTGCAGTTGTGTGTCAGCCAACCGATGCTTGCGCATGCACAGTAGGCCCGCCGTGACCGTGTCGGCACTTTGCGCAATGATCGCGTCATACAACACGTTGCAGGCGCGCGCCAGGCTCAGGCGCGGCCAGCGCGCAAGGACTTCAGCTTTCCACGCCCGCTCGAGGTGTGCAAGGAAGTCCGCGGACAGGCCAAAGGCATGGCGCATCTTGACGGGTGCAGCATGGGCATCATGAAGAAGGGCACGCGCAGCAGGCAGGCGCCGTAGCAGCATGAGTTCATCGCGCCACAAGGGTAGGGCCAACCAGGGCTCGGTGTGGTGAGCAAGACTGGGGTCGCTTCCCCTATAAGTGGGCTGTCCTGTCGGCCTAATCGCCGGCAAAACCAGTACGCCCTCGTTCATGGCAATGGCAGGCTTTGCCGGGCCTGAAGCCGGGACGCTTGCAAGATCGAGGTAGAGGCCGACCTCGGTCAATGCTGCGGGAACCAGACCGAGCCGGGGTGCCAAACGCATGGCCACAGCAAGGGTAAACGCCTCCTTGGCTTTGTCCTGGCCACGACGCGCGTGCATTTGCGCACGAAATGCACGTAACGCCTCGTGCGCGTGTCGGCGGAGGAAGCCTTCAAGCTGGGCCAACTCCCCGGGCGTGACATGTCCCCAGGTGCAGGGCAGAAGCTGTACAGATCGCTCGAGTTGTCCTTGCACACGTTGCCGCGCTAACACCTGGGCTACAAGGGACGGTGCGGGCAACTCTGTGACAACAGCGCGCTCAACCTCCGGCAGATCCGGGTCAGGCGTCAGCGTGTCGATCTGCACGTACTCGGCGCCACTATCCCCAACTGCCTCATGCTCGGACAGGCCGCTGAGCATGGCTTCTTGCTCTTCGGCTACAGAGCGGAGCGGCTCAGCGCGCACCCTCAGAAGAAACTGCTCCGTGCGCTCAAGTCGCGCTCCTGGATCAATGCGATCAGCACTCTTTCCTGATCTTGCCTCTTGTGAGATGTAGCGCAAAAGAATTTCGAGCGCCTGGAGATGGCCATCTTTCGTCGCACCCGGTGCGCTCAAGGCATTGCGCAGATCCTGGTGATACTGCGCGACATCCAGATATTGTGTCGGCAGCAATCGCGCTGCCACCGGGTCACCAAGACTCAGGCGAACGCCATCACAAGCAGCCTTCACAGTCGCGCGATACCGTGGCTCGGGGCGGAGCATCGGGAGTCGGCGGGAAGCAGCCCAAGTGAGGGCCACGGCGAGGCTCAGATTCCCAGGTTGAACCTGAACATCGCTGGCATAGGCGTGAAGGAGAGCATGAAGCGGAAACTCCCCGATCGTCCCGCGCGTCGAGGTCGCTGACTTGAGCCGGGCTGTCTTCACTCGCGCCAGGGCCGCATTCAGATTGCCAACACCCCGCTCGAGTTGCTCCACTGTTCCTGGACTGAGGCCCAGTCGCGAATCCCCCTGTCTCGCTAGCGCATACAGCTGATGCAACCAGGTCGGAACCCCCAGCAAAGTCTTGGCGAGGCCCATCAGGTTTGACGGCGGATCAAGTGCCTTGAGCAGCGTGAGCGCATCGGCATTGCCAGCGAGCTCTTTAATCACCTCGTCGCGAGGTGATTCCCCGTCCCTAATCGAATCGGCCTGGGCCACAATCATTCGGCAAGCCGGTACGGATCAGCCATGGCATCATCAACCACCTGGTCGGCGTCCTGTCCGATAGTTGCCGCAGCTCCAACATGTTCCTTTGAATCAGCGCGTTCCGGACCCTGCATATCTTCTAGCCGTTCTCCCGATAAGGGTGTCATCTCGGGTCGAGGCTCTTGCTGGGCCAACTCAAGCTGGATTTCATCCTCGGGTGAGACTGTGGCTTTCGCATGTGCGCTTCGAGCATCAGTCGGAGTTGGTGGTGGCGTCAGGTCTTCGGAGGGCAGTCGATCCGATAACCCTCCACGGGGCTTTCGAGGAGGCAATCTGCTGCGATCAAGAAATCGCGCAAGCGCAGCGGGTGATTTGAGTCGAGGGGAAACGGCGTCGAGCAAGCCATCTCTGGACAAATCGTCTTGAATTGCGGCCATCACCGACGCCAACTGGAACTGCAATGGGACGTGGGTGATGAGCCCCATCCAAACATCGAATCGGGCAAGCCTAATGACATCAGCGTCCGTCAGCCTCGAATAGATCAGCGCAGGGATCGAGATGCTCTTGCTCGTATCAGCCGCCTTGCTGATCGGCCTTGCCTGCTGGTAGAGGGTCAAGACGCGCCAGCTCGCAAGGCCAGTAACCACCTGCATTGATCCAGCCTCCTCTTCTGTCACCCCCAGTGGATGCAGCGTGAGCAGAGCTGTGAGCGCCTCAGTGGACAGGTATTGTTCGAGCATCTGCGCCTGGATGACGAATCCGGCGGTTAACGCTTCCGGAACCGCTTTGTGGACACTCAGCCCTTCGTCTAGGCCGAGCCGGATCCATTTAATTTTCTCGGGCCATCGCAGCCCTGAATGGGATTCGGCCATGATTACCTGCAAACATGGAAATTCGAGGCCATACGCACCGACCTGTGTCTTAAAAAATTACAACGTACGAGAGCAAGGCAGGCGTGGATCGCGGCAAATCCCCCCCATCAGACAACTCGACGATCTTTCAAAGCAATCTAACTCATTGATTTATAACAATCAAGTCAGATCAGACGCTGTTGCGAGCGCAACTGGGTGTCAAACTCATGACCAGAAGCTCGCGAACAGGAATGATTGAGCGCCTGGAAGCCATGGGTTTTGAGTAGCCCCCTACCTACGGCCTCACCGAGGTGTACGGACCGGCGACCGTCTGCGCCAAGCAGGATGGATGAGCCACGTTACCCCTGCCGGAGCGGGCACGCCTGAACGCACGCCAGGGCGTGCGCGATCCCTTGCAGAATGCTGCCGCGGTGCACAACCCGCAAACCCAGCAGGAGGTGCCGCACGATGGACAGACGCTGGGCGAGATCATGTTCCGCGGCAACATCATGATGAAGGGGTCTCTGGGCAGCCCCGAGGACACTGCCCAGGCGTTTCATGGTGGCTGGTTTCACAGGGGTAACCTCGCCGTGGTCGATCTTGATGGCTATGTCAAGATCAAGGACCGCAGCAAGGACGTCATCATTTCGGGTGGAGAGCACATTTCCAGCATCAAGGTGGAAGACGTGCTTAACCAGCGCCCCGCCGTGATGGTTGCCGCCGTGGTGCAGCATCCTGCAGCAGACGCAGAGCCAGCTGGGTTTTGCCGGAACCCGCCGTGGCCTGGACGCTGTAGACCCCGGCAGGATGGTGAATCCGCGGCACCCAACGTGCCAGACCGTCGGCACTCAGGGCGGTCACAGCGCGTTGCACCAGGCCGATGCGTGCTGTGGGGTCTGGAGCAAGGTTGAATCGATCAAGCAAAAAACGCCTCAGCTTTTCATGATCGGGAGCGTGCGATGCTTGGGACGGCACGGCCTCCATGACGTGACGGCACAACATGTGCATCTGAGCGGCATCAACAATGCGTTCGCGTGGAAAGGCCACCGTGCCGTCGGTGATGGTGGCGTCGGGGAGGATCAGTAGCTGGCCGAGGTGAACCCCGGAGAGGCCGCACTGTTTGAGCCGTTCGCGCATGGCAGCGTATTGCCTGCGGGTCTGGGCGTTCACATCCTTGGTGCGGTCGCCGTAGTGTTTGACCATGGCGTGGTCGGTCATCTCCACAGGCCCGGCCTTGATCTCCAGCAGCACCAAATTGCCATTGGGTGCGAGGACAATGGCGTCAATTTCGCCAAACCACTGCACCTGCGCATGCACTGCCGACCAGTTCACACCGTGGAAGACTTCATAGTCCTCTGGCAGGCCGTCTTGCAAAGTCTGCATCACCTGTTCCTCGCGCCATTGGCCCAGGCTGGTTGGGCGGAATGTACTCAGGCTGGGGTGGATGTGGGCCATGGTGAGTGTTTAGATTGGCGAGCGTTACAGCACCTGAACATCGAACGATAGCTGCCGTTGGTGACGGATCGAAAGCAGGTAGACCGTGCCCTGAATGTGTGCGTACAACAGCAAGTAGTGCGTCATCACGTATTCGCGCAGCTCACCGTCTTTGGCAAGCGCGCCAAGTTGTTGGGTCAGTCGAGCTGTGGCCTGTGCAACCTCAACTGATCGCACAGATCGTTGCAGGAACAAGCGCCCCATTCCGGGGAAGTTTTCCAGGTTGGGAATGACGTTATCTGTCAGCTCATCCAACAGCGCGTCGAAAGCATGCGGCGCTTCGGCCTGGATTAGGAACGTTTCAAGTTCTTCGAGGTTGCGCTCGAAGTTGCTCGTCAGTTTGACGGTGTGCCTGGCTGTCACGATGCAAGGCCGCTCTTATCCCACCGATTTAGCGCGGCGGCGTTTGATGGCGTTCAAGGTGCTGCGGGCGCTTTTGACCCGACCGGCTGCGACATCGGCCAGACCTTGGCTGGCATCGTCAATCAGCAGCAGGTGGATGCGTACGCGCTCGAGCTGGTGGTAATAGTCCAGCCTCTGGGCATCGATAATGGCCACATAGCTTTCACCGTTCTTGGTGATGATCTTCTCGGCACCAGCTTTCACCTGGTCGGCCAGTTCAGATAACTTGGCCCTGGCTTGCGACAGCGGAATCACGTCACTGGCAGAAATGGCCATGGTTGGCTCCTTCAGGTGTTGTACAAAATACAGCACATCTTACGCATCCTGATGTGGGCATGGAAGGCTACGGCTGATGAATCTGCAGGGTGAATGATGGCAAGGGTGGGGCAGGCTGTCGAGTGTTTGGGGTCAGCAGTCGGCCAAGTGTCGTCGGGCACAA
>JABEBX010017744.1_pt1 | contig 10582 bp, 10 predicted proteins | sample 7245971 | NCBI WGS metagenome assembly JABEBX01 (sample SAMN14506365, study PRJNA622280) | hot springs metagenome | biome: hot spring [ENVO:00000051]|acidic hot spring [ENVO:00002120]; feature: spring [ENVO:00000027]|sediment [ENVO:00002007]; material: sediment environment [ENVO:01001048]...
GCAGAGATTTTTATATAGCTTTATTGGAATGTTATATTAGTTTTGATCTGGTGTTGTCATGAAAAAACGGATAGCTGTTTTGATAACTGGGGCAGATGGAATGGTTTATGTTTATCGTTTCCTTAAAGAACTCTCTTCCATGACAGGCATAGAGACTCATTTGGTAGTGAGTAAGTCAGGTGCGATGATAATGAAGCGCGAGCTTGGCATAGGGATGGATGCACTGAAGAAGCTAGCAGATTTCAGCTATGATATAGACAATTTTATGGCACCAATAGCCAGCGGCTCGTTTAGGCTTGACGGTACACTGGTCGCCCCGTGCTCAATGAAGACACTCTCCGGGATAGCAAATGGGTTTGAAGACAATCTAATAATACGCGCTGCATCTATAGCGCTTAAGGAGAAGAGATGGAAGCTTGTGGTCATGCCTCGTGAGTCCCCACTAAGCGTTATACAGCTTAGCAATATGCTAGCCGTGGCCCAGGCAGGCGCTGTGGTCGCGCCACCATTTCCGCAATTCTATTTCAAGGCCAAAAGCATCGACGCTATAATTGATCTTATAGCTGGCAGGATGCTAAGTATGCTTGGCATAGAGAACAGACTTGCAAAGGAATGGGGTGCTGGCGATGCCGAAGAATAATCTTGCAGCTTAACAAAAGTGTTAAGATGACATGAATGCTTAAGCAGAAGAAGTGCACTGCATGTCTTAGACAATTTTAGTATACAAAGTTATATGCAAAAATGCAACAACGCATAAATAGCTGCACGTCATATTAACATTAGGATATAGGTGCAGAAGTATGTCGATTTCACTACGAGATTTTATTCAGAAAGTAAAGGAGCAGGGAAAGCTCGTCACAATAGATCGGAAGGTTGATCTCAAGTATGATGTTGGGAAGGTGCTGATGAAGGCTTACCATAATCAAAAGGGGCCTGTAGTGCTATTCACCAAGCCTGGAGAGTCAGATATGCCTTTAGTAGCTAATATATTCTCAAGCAGGGATAATGCTGCATTAGCTTTAGGAGTGCCCTTAGAGAAGCTTAATGGGGCTGCTGGAAAAGCACTTGAAACCAGGGTCAAGCCGCAGATTGTCACTAATGCACCGTCGCAAGAGGTCATTATACAAGGAGACGATGTCGATCTTAACAAGTACCCTATTCCAATATATAGCCCGGATGATGGGGGCGCATATGTCACCCCTGGAATAGTGGTTAGCAAGGACCCAGAGACTGGAGTTTATGATATGGGCCATTATAGGTTCATGCGCATAGGTAAAAATACATTTTCATTTCTGGCTCAGCCATTTCATAGGTTCGGCGAGAATATTATTAAGGCTAAGAAGTTAGGCGTGCCGCTTGAGGCCGCACTTGTGATAGGTTCAGACCCTGCGCTCGGCTTCGCCGCTCAAGCGAAAGTAGGCGCAAGTGACGATTATGAAGTTGCTGGCGGATTCTTGGGCGGAGAGCCCCTGAAAGTAACAAAGGGCAAGACTATAGACTTGCTAGTCCCAGCTAGCGCTGAAGTGATATTCGAGCTCCAGATAGATTATAATAAATTAGTTCCGGAAGGGCCGCTCGGTGAATATACAGGATATTACACACCAACTTCGCCAAAGCCTGTCGCAACTGTAAAAGCTATAACACAGAGAAAGAACCCAATATTTCAGGCGCTTCTTACAGGTAAACCGGCACCCGTGACCGAAAACCATATACTTAAAGAGATTCCATTTGAGGCTTCACTGTACAAGCAGCTCAAGGCAAATTTTCCTACCCTTAAGGATGTTAGCATACCTCCATTCGGCGGAGTGCAGGCAGTGGCCATAGCTTCTTTTACACCGAGATTTTATGGTGAGAGTGTGCAGCTCCTTACCGCACTTATATCATCTTTCGTTGTGCCGAAGTGGGCCATAGTCGTCGATACCGACATAGATGTATTCGACATTAATGACGTTATGTGGGCGCTCTCGTTTAGGACCAATCCTGCCCGTGATATAATAAAAGTGCGGGGCATAACGAAAGTGCCTTTGGACCCGTCCGCAGAGCTTGGAGAACATGAGAAAATGACAAGTACGTCTATAGGAATAGACGCTACGCTATTACATGAAGGCTTTACACCAGCAAAAGTCGCTACTGTGCCGGATTGGGAGTCATTTAAGGTACCTGAACTTGATTGAGGCGTTTGTATATGATATCAAATGCAGATATTATTGGAGGAGTTACGTTCGCACTGCCGGTTATCACACTTTTTATAAGCTTTCTAATACTAAAGTGGGATGGCCTAAAGGGGTCTATAGCTGCATGGATTGTCGAAGTAATCATTGTGCTGATTATCTATCCTAATACCCGCATAATGGAATCCACAATATGGGCTAACTTTGACCTATGGACAGCTTATGCTGTATTATGGACAGGATTCTTATTCAGAGAGATGTACAAGAATACGGGCTTGCTTGACCGCCTTATAACTGTGCTTGATAGCGTGTTTAATGGCACATGGGGCAAATCACTTACTATAAGTGGTGTAGTCGGTGGCCTGATAGGGGCGTTCAATGGATTCGCTACTTACCCTATTACTGTAACTGCAATAAAAGAGTTTGGATATGAAAAATGGAAATCTGCTGCTGCATACCTTGTATACTTTGTATGGATGTTACCATTTGTAAGCATGTGGATAGGCGCAACAGTAGCGCAGACTGGATCACACCTGCCAGTAATTGATATGGTTACTGACATAGGTATACTCACTATACCACTGGTAGTGCTGTCCACTTATGCGTTTGCTAAGGTGCTTGGAATTGACTTCAAGAAGGAGCATAACATGGCGCTTATGTGGCTCTCCATGATAGGACCGATAGTATCAATAATTATATTTACAATTCTGCTTCCGAAGCTTTATATGTTAACTTTAATCGCTTCAGCGGTACTCACATTCCCTATACTATACTTATACAGTAGCAAAAAGAATCTTAGAGGCGCTTCGCTTAAGGGATTAAGCACGATGGGTAAATTGAAGCCCTTTGGCCCAATAATCATCGGCATTGCTGTAATATTGCTGTGGAGCACCTCTATAATGACAAGATACTTGGACCACTTCAATTATACTCTCAAGCTCTGGAGTTTTGCTCCTATATCTATTAACCTGCTCAACAACGCAGGCTTCTTCATATTGGTTGTGGCGCTATGCTCGTATATATTTATAATCAAGCAGAAGCCCGCCCCAAAGCAGAAAGGACAAAAAGTAGTAGTGGTAAAGCCAAACCCATTGCGCGATATAGTGCATGGATCAAAGACAGGAGTCAATACTTTCCTTACAATTTTCTTTGGCTCTGGACTGGTCGGGATGATTATGAGCTCAGGACAGTTAACAGCAATTAAGAACTTACTTGTAACGCTAGGCACATATGGATACGGGATTGTTTTACCGATATTCAGTTGGTTCTCTGGCGTAGTATTCGCACAGGGTCTACCTGCAGACTTGCTGTTGTCTAGTATGCAGGTTACTGTCGGCTCTGCAATTATATTGCCTCTTGCATTGCTTGTAAGCATCGTTGTAATAGCCGTGATGGGTATTGCCAATCCATTGAAGCCATCCCTTATTTATTACACTTCTACAATGGCTGGCGCGCCAAGGGAAGACCAGCACTACATATTCAGTACTGCATTAAAATGGGAGTTATTTGCTTTGGTGATACTGATAATAGAGGTGGTTCTGGCAATAACTATCTTTTATCATCCGTAGTGTTAGGCTATAATAGAGCGTAGAACGAAAACAACAAAAGCAATATTAAAAGTAGCGATGCATATTGACTGGTTATTGGTCAAAACTTATTGGGCATTCTAGCGATGCACTTATTGCTTCTTGGGTCCATACTTGGATTCAAGTTTCTCCGGCTCAGTTTCCTTAAAGTAAATGTCAAATACCGAATCGTATGTCCCCTTTAAGCTCTGCCAGTAAATCTTCGCCATCATGTGCTTCATGAACAGGTGGAACTCTGTTATGGGATACTTGATAACCGGATCATCGTATGAGCCTATGACGAACGTGCCTTTTCCGTAGCCTGTGTCAAATGGGCAGTTGGTGCGCCCGCTGAACGTCATATCTCTGCCTTCGAGTATGCCGGCTACGGTCTTAGCTTCGAGATGCGCTCCCACGCCCGATTTCGCGGTAGGCAGCCCTGCGCTGTCGCCAAGTCCGAACGCGTTATCGAATCCCTTCACGCGCATTGTGTGCTTATCAACCTGCAGCAGTCCGTCTTTGCCTAGCGCTTCCGCTGGCGAGTATTCAATGTTAATGCCTGCGAACGCCGGTATTATTATAGGCAGGTCATACTTTATGCTGTCCCCCTCTATAGAGTAAATGGTGCGCTCCTTCGCATCAATGTGGTCTACGTCGAAGAACGTCATAACTTCTATGCCGCGCTCTTTGAGCAGCGGCTCCACGAGTTCGTTTACTGCCTCTGCAGGATATGCCCTCGGATACGGCGTGAAGAACACTATGCGTGTTTTGTCTTTTAAGCCCTCCTTCCTGATAAACTCCTCTACAAGGAACGCGCCTTCTAAAGGCGACGGAGGGCACTTGCATAATGGATATGATTGCCCTATGGCTATCGTGCCACCCTTGAAGCTCTTCAAGTGCTCCCAAACTTTCCTTGCCTGCTCCGCTCCTGTATGATAATCACCGAATTCGGCATTGACTTCGGCGAGACCTGGTGCCTTAGAAAGATCACCGACTATGCCTGTAGCTATCGCTATATAATCATACCCGTAGCTCTTGCCACTGGCAGTCTTAACGCTTCTGTTTGCAAAATCGACGCTCGTTACCGCGTCATGCACCAGTTCAATCCCTTTCTTGAGAAGCGAGCTTTCCCTCTTTGAAATCTCCTTCTGGCCCTTGAACGCTATATAAAGCCACTGCGGCTGGAAGACCTGCGTGTCTGCCGGGTCGATTATAGTAACGCTGTATTTCTTTCTGTCAATGCTGTTCGCGAGTATAGTTCCGGCCGCGCCGGCTCCAACTATGAGTAGCTTCTTTCTGTCCATGCAAACGCACCTTACCTTTTAATTATCTGTATAATGACTGTTATCCTGTCTTTGTCCTCATTAATGGACACTATCTTATTGCCTGTCTTCGCAGCCCAGGCCTGCACATCCGCCTTGATGCCCTGATCTGTAGCCCATAGCTCTATCACATCACCAACTTTCGCATTCCTATATGCCATTGCGAGATCTGTTATTGGGCCTGGGCACGCCGTGCCTCGTGAGTCAACTATCTTGTGATTGCCTTCTGCCATATAAACACCTCAGATAAATAGCACCTGCCCTCCTTCCGCATTGCCTAAGAACGAGGCTGCGCCCACTATGTCATCAATCAGCGGGCCAAAGTCATCTTTCTTGAGGCCCATAACCCCTGCCATCATCGAGCATGCATATATCTTGGCGCCTAACTGCTTTGCCTCTTTAAGCATCTCGTCCCACGGCTGCACCTTGCCCCTCTTCATGCCATCCATGAGCGCCGGCGCCATGGCTTTGAATTCGTTGGGGAACGGCAGCTCATTCTTCTTCTTCGTGAATCCGAGGAGCGCGAACCCTGTAACAAACACGTTGACCTCCATTCCCATCGCGCCTGCAGCCTGTGCTAATACTCCAAGAGGAATAAACTTGTCCGCAGTGCCGCTGAACATTACTATTGACAGCTTTCCAGTCATTCAACCACTAGAAGTATATACACACTTAAAAGTTATTAATGCTTCCATCTTATAAAATCCTTAAGGGGCTTATGCTTACCTTTAGCAGCACCAAACTTAATTTACTGGTGCCTTTTCGGCGTAAAAGTCATTTCTGCTAACCCTAAAATTTTGAAATGCTTAAAAAAGCCAAGGATAAAATATAAGCATGAACAATAGCAAACTGCCACTATTGTATGCAGTAGTCATAATCGTTTCTATTACATTCGCTATCAGGGCAAGCAATAATATGTACATGACCACAGTGCCTCTGCTTGCAAAATACTATTTCAATTTTAGTGAATTTTCCGTTGGGTTAATAGCTACCGTCGGCGCTATAGGGACATTCCTCATGAGTGCAGTGATAAACGCCAGGCTAATGGCGAAGCAGCGTAGAAGGGTATTTATCGCATCGGCATTCGTATACATGCTGGTATTCCCCTTGTTCTACATATCAAACGGGTTGCTTATCTGGCCAGTATTTTTCACGGCAAGTTTTGTATTGGGGGCATTAATGCCAAACTTAATAACCTCCGCGGGGCTGTTCGATGAAAGAAAGATACGCGAGCGCATACTGTCAATATACACGCTTACCCTAAGCATATCGCTCGTTGCAGGCCCATTTGTTGAATCCATAATATTAGAGCAATATACACTCAAGCAAGCATTCGTGTTCTTTTCGGTGCTGCCGATAATTGCATTTGCGGCATCGTTCTTCCTGAAATTTCCTGAAGATGATAAGGATAAAAAGGAAAAAGGTGCCCGCAGTGCATTCCAAAACCACGGTTTCAGAGTCGCCATATACAACATAATGGCGTATAACATACCCTTTGTGCTGATACTCACATTCGGCGGCATATTCGCAAAGGAGGATTTTGGGGCTTCGTATTCGCTGATAACGCTTCTTTTCAGCTTTTTCTTCGCCACATCTTTCATAAGCAGGCTCACATTGTCCATAAAAACACCGGAAAAGCTCCGCGCCATGATGATAATGTCAGTACTGCTAACATGCGCTGGCTTAATAATGCTAGGTTTTGCTCCAAACATATACATATTCGCATTAAGCTTCATTATACTCGGATTTCCCCATGGATTCACGTATCCATTGTCCATAATTTCAATATCGAGATGCTTTGAGAAATCCAAACGCAACGCAGCAAACAGCTATTTCTTTTCCATAATGATGGCCGTTGGGATCGCGATGCCGTTAATATCCGGAGTTATCGTTCAGTTAATAGGATTAAGGCAGTCATTCCTGGCGTTGGTGCCTGTAGTTTTAATATTGCTGTATCTGTTGATTAAGGAAACAAGGCAAATGAAGGTAATAAGCGATTCTCCGAAAGTTATAGGACTGCAATAATAGAGCAAAGTTGAAATTTATGCTTTAATATCCATTAATGCGGAGATGCAATTATATTATGTCGGCAATGTAATCCCTTTTTCTTTGTCCCTAAGAAAGCGTTTCCTGCAAATGCTACCGCAACAACATCAATACTTTCAGACAAACAGCATGTAGCAAAACCTAACAAGGCTTAGCCGGAAAACCCGCGCTGGTCATGGATAAGCTGCTGCTGTCTCATTCTCCAAATTAATCCGTGAATCCACATAAGCGCAAAGCCCATAACAAGTGAAAATGCGTGTGGCCTAAATTAAAAACGCGGCGCCAGATTTTACCTGGCACCTTTAAAAACCTTTGATTACGGCGGAGATCCGAGGTGTGCGTATATGGCTCCGTATCCTATGAACAGGGCTATGAACGCCGTTATTATAAGCAATGCCGCTAAGAGGTAATAAACATATCTGACGTTGCTTTTTTTATCCGCGTACATCAAAGGAGAGAGTATTGCCGAAAGCCCGGCGAATATGTACAAGCCCATGGCAGCCAAAAAGTCCACGCCTGTCTCAAGCTTAAACGCAGATATCGCCGCCGCTTCCATGAAAAGGTATATCCCGAGGAAAAATCCGAAAATGGAAAGCATTTTTATGTTTATATTCTTGTAAATCATTATTGCCCCCATAATCATTATCAATCCGAGAAACATCAGCGGGTCGCCGAAAAGCATATTGTAAGCCGGAGGCAATGGCCATGCAAAAGACATGTAAAAACCGCTTATTGCATCGAACAAGCCGAGCACGAGCGCAGGCACTACCAAGTTGCTTATCGATTTCTTCCATTTTACTAGCATTATGAAATATATCGCTATCAGAGAGGCGCTAGATCCCAGCGCCAGCAGCATTACTGCCAAAGAATCAACGAATCCTGCCATTCAACCACTCTATTGTATTGCGCATACAACTTTTATATACTTAAGCGTAATAAAAAGCATTCAGGATGTTGATAATAAAATATAAAAATTCCACTTACAATATAGTCATTTATATGGATACAAATTTGTGCAAAAGAATAGATTGGAGTGTAGATGCACGTGGCTGAAAAGAAGACCGATTCAGGATTAGATGATAAGAATCCATTGCATAAGCAGTAGCAAAGCCTTCGAAACAGGTAAATGGAGCCACGCAAGCGACTAATAGAAAAGACAAAATTTATGGCGTAATTATTGGGATTGTATTAGGCTCTGCTTTATCTATTAATCGCAGGGGTTGGCGCTATAATAGGATTTATCCTATATTTTATAGTATTCTATTTAGCTGAGCAGTATCTAAAAAACAAAAACAATTGCATATTATTCAGCTTATTATGGAATAAGATATGGAGCAGCTTTAGTAATAATTGCAATAATTGTGATAACCTTATTTTCTCTAGGTGTTATAACGTCTACTCTTTAATTGGATAACTAAAATTATTTTAGGTATGCTCAGCTTGCTTACTACTATTTTGTATCAGTATTACTATAAGATAAAATATATCTTTAGCGCTAGTTTTGCGTTTCCGACTGATTGAGCTCAATAAAAATAGGGCTGCTGGGATATGGCTTTGACGTCGGAATTTGGAATTATATGCTTAAATATGCGTTAGGATATATTAACTGATATTTTGAAGGCCTGGATAGGTACTTTGGTACAAGCACAATGTGCTGAAAATTGTACTGGAAGTCTAATACATTTTTATTGTTTGCATGAGTTACACTAACCATAGACTCACGTCGGCGGCAGAAAATTGGCAGCAGTAAAACCTGCTGCACGCTGCCACCAGAAGTATTTATTTATGAAGATGTGTATTTCTTTTAGAATCAGGCCCTCAACAAAGTTGAGGGAATTCTTTGGGTATTAAAAAATAAATCAAGCAAATCTTTCATAAATTTATAGCACAGACGGTGTTAATACGCCATTAGATTATTGTTTTGTTGCAACGACGCCCCTATAACTTCTTTGTATCTTTCTAAAGCCTGCCTCAGATAGTCTTCTTACAACACCGCTAAGGTAATTAACCTTATATTGGTGTGAAACTCTACCGCCGCCTACAAAATGGTATAGCTTACCATCATTTTTCAATATTCTATATAGTTCCTTGTAGAATGTTAAAGAATATAGACTGCTTTCTATCTTAACATTTGGGGGGTCGTGCAATACTAAATCAAATTCCTTGTCCCTTAGGGTGGTGACAGAATGATAAGCATCAGAATTTTCTAGCTTTATTTTTTCGTTAGAAAAAGCTTCTTTGGACCAGGGATTCACACGCGCGATTTCAATAACGCTCTGTGAAAGCTCGAATGTGCGTACGGTATTAGCGCCGTTTTTGGCTAATTCTATGGATGTATAGCCAAGCCCGAAACATGTGTCAAGCACCTCCCCTTTTATATTTCCTAAGACCTTCACTTTATTATCTGCCTCTTCAGTGGGTTTGGAAACAGAAACTGTGTGCATCATGCTGCCGTTTATCCACAAGGTTGGGGGCCAATCAATATGCGGTTCGTACAACTTGTATGCAGTGTTATATTCGAATGAATATAGATAAAGCAGGGAATTATCTTCTATCAAAAAGCAGTCCTGGGCATGGCGCTTTTTATTCACTTTCTCTAGCTGGCTAAGCTCTAGAATTTGCCCGTCCGGAAAAAGGAATTTATTACCTTGCTTGACAACGTAATCTTTTGTAAGTCCGAGATCTAGGCTTATCTCCATCCCGCCTGATTTGCATTCAAGCAACTTTGCTATATGGTAGCCAGAAACTACGAATCCTTGATATTTTCGCATGAGAAATTACCTTGAAGCTAACTTATTATCACTTTATATTATTATCTTTTTATGCCATTGTATTGTATCGTTGCATCTTGCTTTACAGTCTACAGCACCCGTTATTGCATGGTGTAATTTTATACATATTTTAAGTTTATTGGACAACGCAGAGTAGGCTACGCATGAGCTTTTTCAAAGGTAAGCTTATTGAGGGATTGCCAGGGCTAAAAGCGATCGAAATGAAGTAATGGAATGCTGCGCGGTGTGTACAAAAAGCGCAGAACAGTGTATGGATTGGGCCAGTACTGCAACTGCTTTAGAGCACAGTGCAGGATTCAACTACTGTAGCAGTACCATATTGTTCTGAATACTTAATCGAGATCGTATGCCGCAAGCCTTTGCCTGAAATTCGTGCTGCGGAAGAAGCTATTTGAAGCCCGCAGCATCATGAAAATGCTCGAGGCGCGTATGAAAAGCATTTTCAAAAACAGGAAAAATTTTGCCGTAGCAGGTTCGCAATTCGACAATATGCCGTTCTACGCTTCCGAAGTGTCAAAACGCAGCACGGTTGAATGGCAGAGTAGGCATGGGAACAGTTGCGTTTATGCGATAGACGATGAAGAGGAAGATTGCGACCTGGTAAGCAGGATAAGCAGTTCATGGCTGTTGGCAATGCCAAAGCCCTAGCCAATAAGAAAGCGCATCATCTTCAAAATATGAATATT
>JABEBX010020594.1_pt1 | contig 10575 bp, 4 predicted proteins | sample 7245971 | NCBI WGS metagenome assembly JABEBX01 (sample SAMN14506365, study PRJNA622280) | hot springs metagenome | biome: hot spring [ENVO:00000051]|acidic hot spring [ENVO:00002120]; feature: spring [ENVO:00000027]|sediment [ENVO:00002007]; material: sediment environment [ENVO:01001048]...
GGTGGATAGATCGCCATGCCTCAAAAACTCATGCAATCTGACGCGGCGAAACCGCCTCCATACTTGTTTCCGCAGCCTCGCGTTACCCACAAATAGTGCCATAGAGCCGTTTTTTTTGAAAGGGCACGGCTTTTAGCCTGCCCTGAGCGAAGCCGAAGAGTGCTGCAAAATGAGCGGGGCTATAGCCTCTGTGGGATGTCTTTCACGGCATCTTCGACTTTTACCAGGCTGTCAGGCCTAAGCACTCTTCTTCACTGTCAGATCCGTTCCCCAACTCCCATCATCTGTCCCGAAGTTGAAATCGATCTGATTTCCAGCCGTCGACATAGTGCCCTTGAAGACCAGCTTGTACGTCTGGCCCTCGTAGTCGGTGTCCACCCAGAACGTTACCGTGCCGCCAGTCACTTTGCCGTCATGAATCTCCGCAGGTGTGGTCGGCAGTCCTTCCACGTCGCCTGTCAGCGCGCCGTCCGCGACTGCAAAATGAAAGGTTAGCGGTACGTTTGAACCCTCGAAATCGAAAGCTCCTGTCCAGGTGCCGCTGGCGTCTGCAGCATTTGCTGCCGGCAATCCAAGCAGAAGAACAAGCAGCCCCGCAATACACAACAGCTTTTTCATGCGCTTCTCCCCCAACGACAGGAGTCTACCACGGCCGCGCTTGGGTTCTCATGCGGCATTCCGGCGCCGTCAGCGCAACACGAGCGAGGGATCGGCGCTCAACTCCGGCGGCGCAGTTTCCTTGTTGAGGAGCCGCGGCCAGGCGGCAGCCGCGATCATGGCTGCATTGTCGGTCGAGAGCTTGAGCGTGGGAAACAGCATCCCCACGCCGCGCGCCGCAGCCTCCCGGGAGAAGCGCTCGCGCAGTTCGCGATTGGCGGCCACTCCGCCTGTCACCAGAATGCGCCGCGCGCCCAGTGACTCGGCGGCGGCGAAGGCTTTCTTGAGCAGGTCGCCGACGACCGCGTGCTGAAAGCTGGCGATCAGGTCGAGTGTCGGCTGCGGACATAGAGCCAGCGCTTCTTCGCGCGTCTGCGGCGGGTGAAAGTTCCCCAGAACGCGGCTCACACGCACGCGTGCCTCTGCCCGCATCTCATGGAGTTCCACATAACGCAGAACCGCGGTTTTGATCCCTGAAAACGAAAATAGAAAATGCGCATCGAGGTGTGCGATGGGCGCGCTCTTTGCTGCCTTGGTGCGCGGGGGCTTACCGGCCAGGTGCGCCTTTGGTTTGATTTGCGCAAAGGCAAACGGAACAGCGAGCGGATTGCCAAATCTTGCCAGTGCATCGATCCAAGGGCCGCCGGGATAGCCAAGACCCAGCAGTTTCGCAACCTTGTCAAAGGCCTCGCCCGCGGCATCGTCCACGGTGCGGCCCACGAGCGTGTAACTCCATGCGCCCTGCAGCGGCTGGGCGAGGTAAAGGTGCGTGTGGCCGCCGGAAACCACCAGCGCCAGCGCGGCTGTCTCGTTCTCGATACAAGCACTGTCATCCTGAGCGACTGATCCCATCGCGTCGCGAAGGGCGAAGGAGTCGAAGGATTTGTGGTTGCTTTTCCGCGCTGCCGGCCGAACCGCGCGTTGCGCGGAGCCTTCACTGGAGCGGTCCACCTCGGATGTGGCTGTTCCGGGCAAACGTTCCTCGCTCTCATTCAGCAGCACCGCATGAATGTGCCCCTCCAGATGATTCACCGCAATCAGCGGCAGGTGATTGGCGAAGGCAAGCGCCTTCGCGTATGTGATTCCCACCAGAAGCGCTCCGGCCAGCCCAGGACCGGAAGTCACGGCGATGGCGTCGAGATCGGCAAATGTAACATGCGCCTCTTCCATCGCGGCGCGTACCACGGGAACAATGGCGCGAAGATGCTCGCGGCTGGCGAGCTCGGGCACAACGCCGCCATAGCGCGCATGTGTGGCGATCTGCGAGGCCACCACGGAGGAAACCGTGCGCGCACCGCGCTCGACGACAGCCGCGGCGGTTTCGTCGCAGGAGCTTTCAATGCCGAGAATGAGACCTGAACCGGGCATATCTTCAGTCTATTCGTAAGCGCGGGCGGGTAGTTGGAGCGAGAATAGAGACATCGCCGATGGCCGCAACCGAACAATTCAAAGCCGCTCTTCGCACCGTCGAGACGCTGCGCTCGCATGGTTATGAGGCATATCTCGCCGGCGGCTGCGTGCGTGATCTGCTGCTCAGCCGCGAGCCGGCTGACTACGATGTGGCCACCAGCGCAACACCGGACGTGGTGCTGGAGATGTTTCCACGCACCTTTGCCGTGGGCGCGCATTTCGGCGTGGTTCTGGTTGCGCCCCAGACGGAACACGCAGGCTTCGTCACCGAGGTCGCAACCTTCCGCTCTGACCTGGCCTATTCCGACGGCCGTCATCCCGACGCCGTGCGCTACACAAACTCCGCCGAAGAAGACGTGCAGCGCCGCGACTTCACCATCAACGGTCTCCTGCTCGATCCCCTGCACCCGCGGCTCGGCGACAGCCTTCCGGATCAGTGCATCGGCAGTCCGCAAGCCCTTCGCGCCGCGGTTCTTGACCATGTCGGCGGCCTGGCCGATCTCGATGCCGGCATCGTTCGCGCCATCGGCCGTCCGGAGCTGCGCTTTGAAGAAGACCGCCTGCGCATGTTGCGCGCGGTACGCTTCGCGGCGCGTTTCGGATTCGAGGTGGAGGCCGGGACATTTCGCGCGATCCGTTCTCTCGCGTCTCGCATTCATGCTGTAAGCCGCGAGCGCGTGCGCGACGAGCTGACCAAAATGCTCACCGAGGGCCATGCGCGCCGCGCCTTCGAGCTGCTCGACGCAACAGGGCTGCTCGCCGAGGTGCTGCCGGAGATTGCGCGCATGAAGGGCGTTGAGCAGCCGCCGCTCTACCATCCCGAGGGCGACGTCTGGACGCACACGCTGATGCTGCTCGAGCAGTTGCCTCCGCAGTGCAGCATGACGCTCGCCTGGGGCGCGCTACTGCACGATGTGGGCAAGCCGGCAGCCTTTCGCCGCGCCCCCGATCGCATTCGCTTCGATGGCCACGTCGAGATCGGCATCGCCATCGGCGCGGAGATTTGCCGCCGCTTCCGCTTCTCCAACGATGAGACGCGGCAGGTGCTGGCGCTCATCGAAAACCATATGCGCTTCATGGATGCGCCGCGCATGAAGGCCTCGACGCTCAAACGGTTTCTCCGCCTCGAACGCTTCGAAGAGCACCTTGCCTTGCACCGTATGGATTGCCTGGCCGCAAGCGGCAGCCTGGACCACTGGGAATTCGTCCGCGCGCAATTCGCCTCGATGCCGGAGGAAACCGTGCGACCAAAGCCACTGATCACGGGCAGGGATCTCATCGCAGCGGGTTACACGCCGGGCGCGCGATTCCGCGAGATGCTGCGCGCCGTCGAAGATGCGCAACTGGAGGGCGCGATCGCCACCGCGCAGGAAGCGTTGCAGCTTGTGCGTGAGCGATTCCCCCTTTGATCGCGCATGATCCGCCTGCGCTACACATGGAGAGGAGTCTCATCCTGGAATGGGCTGCTCTGCCGCCGCGGAAGCCGCCTACGCCCTCTGCGGTAGAGGCGCGACTTTCGCGTGACGTTCGACCGCTTCCTCCATCATTTGTTTCAACTGCTCGGCAAAGGTCTGTACGTAAGGCTCAAGAAGCATATCGAAATGCCCGGTCGGCACGTCGATCACCTCCACGCCGCCCAAAGCCAGGCGCCCCCAGCCCAGCGTGGGATCCTCGCGTTGGCCGAGCGCCTCGGGTCCGCGGTCGAGGGCTCGAATCACCGTGATCTTGCCGGGAAACGGCCTGAATGTGTACTTCGCAAAAGCTCTCCAGTGCGCCTTCGAGTGGTAGTGGTAGCGTAGCGCATTCGGCAGCGGCCATCCGGCGGCAAGGTAGCAGCGCAACAAGGCCGGGTACACCGCGGCATTCAAAAATTTGTCCTGAAAATAAAGACTCTTTTCCTTGGCCTTCTTGCCCAGGTAATGCGCGCCGCCTTGCCGAATCTTCCTCGAAAATTCTTTGAGCTTCATCGCGGTATCGAGGCGCTCGCCGCTGCCCGGAACGCTCAGGTCCAGAATCAGCGTCATGGCAGGCGTGATGCCCTGCTCCTCAAGTTGGCGCGCCATCTCGTAGACGATGAACCCGCCAAACGAAGCCGATCCCAGCAGGTAAGGCCCACTGGGATAAAAGGCGCGCATCTCGCGAATGTAGAGCGCCGCCATGCTCTCGATCGTGACATCCGTGCGCTCCGGTTCGACCACCAGCGGTGACTGAAAGGCATAGAGCGGCTGATCCGGCGCCAGCGCGCGTCCCAGTTGCTCGTAAAACAGCACGTCGCCGCTATTGGCGTGTACGCAGAAGAAAGGCGGCCGCGCGCCGTTGGACTGCACCGCCACCAGGGACGACCACGCCCGCTGCGATCTCTGCGCTGCAGGATCCATCGTGGCGGTCCTGGACAACTCGGGATGCGCCTCGCGAATCAGCGCGGCGAGCTGCCGCACGGTGCGCGCCTCAAAAAGCGTCGCCAAATCCAGATCGCATCGATAGGTCTTCTTGATTCTGGCGAAGAGACGAACGCCGGTCAGCGAATGGCCGCCGAGCGCGAAGAAGTCGTCGTCGGGATTCACCTGTTCGACTCCCAGCAGATCCTGCCACCATGCGGAAAGCGTCGCTTCAAGGTCTTCCGTGTCTGCCGCCGGAGGCGCTGCGATGGCCGCTCTCTGCGGTGAAGCAGCATTACTGCTTCCAACTGGCTCCAGCGGTTCCGCAACGACAACAACGCCGCTCGGCGCATCGGCAAGCAGAATACGCCTGAGGATGCGCGCGCCCGCGCGAGGCTGAATGCCGGGCCGCGCAGTGACTGCAATCGGCTGCTCTCCGCCGATTGCTCCGTCTTCCCGCGTCCGGCCTGTTTCTTCCGTCAGACGCGCGGGATCGCTGATGCGCCGCATGGCATAGCCCTCAATCTCCGCCACAACCTGATCCTTCTCATCGAAGATCGTGACGTCGAAGGTCTCCACCTCCCCACGCTGCGTGGCTCCTTTGCGCGCGCGGACGTGGCTGAACATCTTCGCCGGAAGCGGCCGGTAACAGCAGATCCGCCGGTACGAGATGGGAAGAAACAGATCGCGGGAGTGCTCGTAATCCCGCGTCAGATAAAGTGCTGGTTGGTTTGCCATGTCGAGCAATGCGGGATGAATACGAAGCGTCGATAGGTCCGCGGCGAACCTCTCATCGAGTTCGATCTCCCCCAGCGCCTCGCCCTTGCCAAGATCCAGCCTGCGCAAAGAACGCCAGCGAGGCCCAAAGTCAAACTTCCGATCCCACGCTGTTCCGTGCTGCTGATCAAATACGAAGTGACGCTCGCCGCAGCGAGCCTCGATGGCCGCGCGATCTACCTTTGCCGCGGGCTGCTTCGGTCCTGTGCCCACGATGCCCGTGGAGTGTTCCGTCCAGCCATCTCTATGTGAGAAGACCGAGAATCGAAACGCTCCATGATCTGCTGCCTCTTCGTCACGCCGGAGTTGAATGCGCACCTCGAGCGACTCGTCCCGATTCACCGTCACCGGCTTCAAAAAGTACACGTTTCGCAGTTCCACGCTTCCCGTGAGCGCGCCGCGAGTAAAGGCTCCGGCCGCCATTTCCAGGTGCGCCGTTCCGGGAATTACGGCCTTGACGCCCTTGAGTTTGTGCTCGGAGAGAATCCAGCGGCTCTGTTCGGAAAAGCCGCCGGAATAAACGGTTGCGCGCGGCGTTTCCATCACTCTTTGCTCAAACCACGGATGCGGAGACTGGGAGCGCGCGGCCATGCCGATCTCGCTCCAACCACCCCAATCGATCGCGATCACAGCTCCCTTGCGGCTCACTGCAAAGGCATCAAGAAACGCGTTCGCCGCGGCGTAGTCCACCTGACCGGTGGGCGGCTGGATGGAACTGATCGAGGAGAACAGCACAAAGCAGTCGAGCGGCTCGTCACGCAGAGCCGCCTCAAGCACGAAGGTTCCAAGCACCTTGGGCGCGAGGACGCGCGCCGCGCTCTCGGCCGTCTTCAGCATCAGTGGGCCATCGTCAAGTATGCCCGCGGTGTGGAAGACGCCGTCGATCTTGCCGAAATGTCTGCGCGCCTCGTCAATTGCGGCTCTCATTTGATCGTGGTTTGTGACGTTCCCCTCGATAACGAGCAACCCTCCGGCGCGGGCGCGAATCTCGATCAACTTCCTGATGCGTTCTTTCTCGATCTCCGATCGTGCGCTGTCGCCGAGCGCCTTATCCCAATGCGCTTCGGGCGGGAGCGCGGTGCGCCCCACGAGAACAAGGCGAGCCTCGAACTCCCGCGCCAGATCCTCAGCCACTGTGAGGCCAAGCGCGCCGAGTCCGCCCGTAATCAGGTAAACGCCGCCGCGCTTGAGGCGAGGGCGCTCGCGAGCTCCGGAAATCTGGTACGGCTCAAGCGTTTCGACAAAGCGCTCGCCGCCGCGCCAGGCGATCGTGGAATCTTCATGCGTCGCGTTCATCTCCGCGACAAGCTGCGTCGCGCATTCCGTGGCCTTGCCGTCGCTGAAGTCCAGATCGATCGCCTTCGCGTGCAATCCCGGAAGCTCCTTGTGCATCACGCGCGCTGGACCCAGCAGCACGGCGCGCGCAGGGTCGCGCACGGGTTCGGCGTCGACCTGTTGCATCCCATTCGAGACAAAGGCCAGTTGCAGGCTCTCCAGATCCTGCGCCGCAAGCGCCTGCGCCAGATAGAGAGGACTGAAGAAGCTGCGCTCAAGAGTCTCTTCCAGCGTCGCCTCGCTCTTGCTGGACGCGAGCGACCACAGGTGAACGATCTTGCGCGGCGCTCTGCCGGACTCAAGAAGCGCGGCAATCAGCGCATCGTAATCGGCGCGAACAGCAGAACGCACGGCAAAGCGCCCGCTTCCAAGCTGCTTGAAGCTGCCGCCTGACTCGACAACGGCGAAGTCCTGCTTTGCAGACCGGAGCCGGCGCGCGATCTCATCGGCAACGCCAAGCGCATCACGGAAAAGAAGCCAGCAGGCACCCGTCGCTGCAGCCGTCGCGGGCAGCGTCGTGGGCAGCGGCGCGGGCTTCCACACCCGTCGATAAAGAAACGCGCGTTCATCGGCGTCCGCCGTCGTTTGCGCGGAGCCGGGCGCAGGAGCAGCCTGAGGGCTCTGCGCAATCCCGTCGGGCTCGATCCAGAACCTCTGGCGTTCGAAGGGATACGTGGGCAATGAGACGCGGGCGACAGATCCGGGCGCGTAGCGCTTCGACCAGTCAATGTCGACGCCGAGCGTCCAGAGGCGGGCAGCGGTTTCGAGCGTCGAGCGCAGCGCCGAAACGCTCTCGCGCGGATGCGGAAGCGAAGCGAATGCGTTGGCTGAAGGACCGCCCTGCCGACGCGCGAACGTGGTGAGCGAGTTGCCAGGCCCCACCTCGATCAGCACGCGCTTCGGTGCGTTGAAGAGCACGGAGAGATTGTCGCTGAAGCGGACCGTGGAGCGTATGTGGCGCGCCCAGTACGCCGGGCTGGTGGCTTCCTCCGGCTTGATCCAGGTTCCGGTAACGTTCGAGAGATACGGAATGCGCGGCGGGCTCATTCGAATGCCGCCCAGTCTCTGCTCGAATGGTTCCAGAATCGGATCCATCATCGCGGAGTGGAAGGCGTGCGACGTGAACAGCCGGCGGCAGGCGACCGATCGCTTTGCCAGCGCGTCTTCGCAGGCGGCAATGGCGCTATCAGATCCTGAGAGCACGCACAGGCTCGGGTTGTTGATCGCCGCCAGTTGCACCGTATCGTCGAACTGTATCTCCGAAGGGGCAAGCGGCACGGCGAGCATGGCGCCTGCGGGAAGACCATAGATCAGCCTGCCCCGCGCGGCGACGATGCCGAGCGCGTCTTCAAGCGAGAAAACACCCGCGATGCAGGCGGCAACATATTCGCCGATGCTGTGGCCGGCCATTGCCACGGGCGCAGCTCCGTGCTCCATCCACCATTGCGCCAGGGCGTACTCGATGGCGAAGAGAGCGGGCTGCGTGAGCCACGTCTCGTTCAGCCGCGCGGCGCAGGCGTTCTTTTCAGCCTCCGCCGGATAGAGAGCCTTGACAAGGTCCAGGCCCAATGGCTCACGCAGATGCTGCGCGCAGAGATCGAGCGCTTCGCGAAAGACCGGCTCGTTCTCATAAAGTTCGCGGCCCATGTTCACATGTTGCGAACCCTGGCCCGAAAACAGAAACACGGGCGAAGCGCTGTCGGCGACGCCAGAGATGAGTTTTCCCGGATCAAGGCGGGCGAGCGCGTTGATCGATTCTCGCCTGTCTTCGACCACAAACGCGCGGCGATGCGGAAATACCATGCGTCCGAGCTGGCAGGTAAAGGCGGCGTCGGCCAGATTGATCTCCGTGTGCTCTTCAAGATGCGCGGCGAGATTTGCGAAGGCGCGATCCGCGGCGGCTTCAGTCTTTGCGGAGACCGTGAGGATTTGATAAGGCTTCGGCTGCCGCGTGAGCGAGACAGCCGGCGCCTCTTCGAGAATCACGTGCGCGTTGGTGCCGCCGATGCCGAGCGCAGTCACGCCTGCGCGACGCGGCTCCCTGCCCGCGGGCCAGTCAGCGAGTTTGCTGTTCACATGGAACGGACTGTCTTCCAGCTCGATGTGCGGGTTGATGGTTTCAAAATGGAGGGTGGCGGGAATCCGCGCATGTTGGATGGTGAGCGCCGCTTTGATGAGGCCTGCGACCCCGGCCGCTGCGTCAAGATGGCCGACGTTCGACTTGAGCGAGCCGATGGCTGTTGCGCCGCGCTCGGCGGAGCCACGAAAAGCCTGCGCGAGAGCGCGCACTTCGATCGGGTCGCCCACGCGGGTTCCGGTGCCGTGCGCCTCCACATAAGCAATGCTCGATGCCGGAACGTCCGCAAAATCCAGCGCCTCGCGAATCACCTCCGCCTGGCCCTCCACGCTGGGCGCAAGATAGCCGACCTTGCGCGCCCCATCGTTGTTGATCGCCGAGCCGAGAATCACCGCATGAATGTGGTCATGATCGGCAAGCGCATCTTCAAGCCGTCGCAGGACAACGACCCCAACACCGCTGGAAAAAATCGTGCCGCTTGCGTTTGCGTCGAAGCTTCGGCAGTAGCCGTCGCGCGAAAGAATCTCGCCCTCGCGATAGATGTAGCCGAGTCCGTGGGGAATCTCGATGGTGACGCCGCCGGCCAGCGCCATATCGCACTCGAAGTTGAGCAGGCTCTGACAGGCAAGGTGTACCGCGACCAGCGAAGTGGAGCACGCGGTCTGCACGTTGATGCTGGGCCCGCGCAGGTCGAGCTGATAACTGACGCGCGTGGCCAGCACGTCCTTGTCATTGCCGGTTTGCTTGAGCTGAAAAAGCCCTGCGGACGCAACCAGGCTGCGATTGGCCAGCAGATTGTGGATCAGGTAGGTGTTCATTCCCGATCCGCAGAAGACGCCGATGGAGCCGGGAAACTGCTGCGGAGGATGCGCCGCATCCTCCAGAGCCTCCCACGCGCATTCGAGAAAGTGCCGGTGCTGCGGATCCATGATGGAGGCGTCACGGGGACTGAATCCGAAAAATGACGCGTCGAAGAGCGGCACTCCATCGAGAATCGCCGCGCGGCGCACATAGTTTTGATGGGCCAGATCCTCCGCCGTTGCGCCGGCGGCGAGCAGCTCGGCGTCCGTCAGGTCGCGAATGGACTCCACGCCGTCGCGCAGGTTTTTCCAGAACTCCGCCGTGTTGCGTGCGCCGGGAAAACGGCCCGCCATGCCGACGATCGCGATGGTGGACGACTTCATGACGATACGGTTTCCCTCTGGCGCGCCATCCTGCGCCGCGCCGCGCGTTCGGAAAGCCGGCTGGCCGCCGTGTGCCGATCGCTGGATTGCGCGCCGAGATGCGCGGCCAGCGCGCGCACCGTCGTGTATTGAAAAAGATCGAGGAGCGGAATCGCGCGGCCCAGTGACTCCTGCAGCCTTGCGTGCGCCTCGGCCACCGTCAGCGAGTGCGCGCCGAGATCGAAGAAATTGTCGGTCAGCCCTACGCAGGGAATGCCCAGCGCCTGCTGCCACGCGCGGGCAACCGTGCGCTCCATCTCCGTGGCCGGCTCGGCGGCCTGCGCAGCGGGAGCCGGATGCGGCGAGGGCAGTTTGAGCAGCGCCTTGCGGTCGATCTTTCCGTTTTCGGTGAGCGGCAGCTCGTCGAGAAAGACGAATACGGAGGGAACCATGTAGTCCGGCAGCCTGGCTTCGATCTCCGCGCGCACTGCGGCTCCCGCGGCGGAGTCCGTCGCCTCGGCCACAAGGTACGCCACAAGCCGTTTGTCGCCCTCGCGGTCCTCGCGCAGAACCACCACTGCCTGACGTACGCCGGCGCACTTCTCGATCAGCGCCTCGATCTCTCCCGGTTCGATGCGGTGGCCGCGCAGCTTGATCTGATAATCGGCCCGCCCCAGAAAGTCGATCCTGCCGTCGGGTAGATGGCGCGCCAGATCGCCGGTGCGGTAGATGCGACCGGGCGCGAGCCGGGGAATCGTGAGAAAGCGCTCGGCTGTCA
>JABEBX010000684.1_pt1 | contig 10567 bp, 10 predicted proteins | sample 7245971 | NCBI WGS metagenome assembly JABEBX01 (sample SAMN14506365, study PRJNA622280) | hot springs metagenome | biome: hot spring [ENVO:00000051]|acidic hot spring [ENVO:00002120]; feature: spring [ENVO:00000027]|sediment [ENVO:00002007]; material: sediment environment [ENVO:01001048]...
TTATGGACAGGGATGGTATTGGACCAAAGCCGCCAACGGCAAGGCTGCCGCCGGCAAGACAAAACAAAACGGGGAATCGCTCCCCGCAAAGGAGAAAAGAGCATGAAAGCAACCATCCGGCGGTCCGTGTCCGCCGCCATCCCGCTCCTGTTGGGCGCGAGCCTCATGAGCGGCTGCGCGACGTTCCATCAGGCGCACCAGATGCAGGCGCACACGGAACAGGCCATCGCCAGTTATCAGCCGCCGAAGTCTCCCCCGGTCGTGCAGACCGTAGACACGCCGTATCTGATGGGCACGCCCGTGGCCATTTCCAAATCCCTGTCCCCGGCGCTCAAGCGGCACATCACCCTGATCTCCGCGCAGCCCCTGACCATCCGCGAGATCGCCGCGAAGATCGCCGAAATCAGCGGCATTCCGGTCCGCGTGGACAATCTTTCCGGGAAATCCTCCGCCGCTTCCCCGGGGACCCTCCCGCCCTTGCCCAGCCAGACCGGCCCAATCTTCAATCCGTTGGCCCGTCCGCAGGGATCCTATGCGGATCACGGAATCCCCCTGGACTGGCATGGCAGCCTCGCTGGTCTACTGGATTATGTGACCGCCAAGGATGGCTTCTGGTGGAAGTATCGTGACGGCGCCATCCACATCTTCCGCACGGAAACGAAGACCTTCTCCATCCCCGCCCTGAATTGGTCCACGAATGCCAGCGGAACCATCGAGGCATCCACCGGAGCGAACAACGATTCATCCGGAACTGTTGCTGGCGGAGGTGCCTCGTTAAGCACCGGCTCGACGGGCGGAACCGGCGGCAGCAATGCCTCGACGGGGTCCACGGACATTGCCAACACGTCTAAAACCGACGTCTGGAAGGGCCTCCAGAAGACGGCGGAGACCGTGGCCGGCCCCGGGGCGCAAGTCACGGCGGACGCCAGCATGGGCACTATCACGGTGACGGGAACGCCCCCGGAGATCGGGCAGGTCCGAGACTGGGTACGCCAGTTGACCCGGGAGCTTTCCCGCCAAGTGGCCATCACCGTGCATGTCTACAACGTGCAGGTGAACAACGAACAGAATTACGGGCTGAACCTGACCGGAGCCTTCCAGAATCTGGCGAAACAATACGGCGTATCCCTGCAGGGCGTGGCACCGCCTTCCGCGACGGGCAACACGGCCCCCATGTCCCTGGGCGCCAATATCCTGAGTTCGGCAACCGGCGCGGCTGGGCAATGGAACGGGAGTTCCGTCGCCGTGCAGGCCCTGGCGACCCTGGGCCATGTCACCCAGGTCTTCTCGCGCAGCGCAATCACGCAGAACGGCCAGCCTGCCCCCATCCAGGTCGCGCAGCAAACGACGTATCTGGCGGAGAGCAGCTCCACCCAGACCGCCAACGTGGGAACCACCAGCGGGCTGATTCCGGGCACGGTCACGACCGGGTTCACCGCGCTCTTCCTCCCCCGCATCGACAATGGTCACATCTATCTGGGTATGAACATGACCATCAGCAATCTGGTCAGCATCGAGACCATCAGCAACGCGGACGGCAGCATACAGGCCCCGACCGTGGACAGCTCGACCTTCCAGCAACTGGCGAAACTGAAGCCCGGCCAGACGCTGCTGCTGACGGGGTATTCGCAGGCGGGCGGGAACACGACGCGCAATGGCGTGGGCAGCCCTGATTTCCCCCTGCTGGGCGGCGGCGCGGACGCCACGACCAGCAAGACGATGATCGCCATCGTCATCACCGCCAGGATTCTGTGAGATGGCCGCCATCCTCGACATCCCGGGCGACAAGCGCCGCTTCGTGGCCGGCATGTACTGGCGGCATGAGGACCGCAAACCGGTTCGCCGGTCACTGTTGGACGGTGCCCGGAAAAAGGACTGGTGGGTCGTGGTGCGGCGTACCCAGAACCGGACGTACCAGTCCGGGTTCTGTCCGCCCATCCTTGGCGACAAGGGAAAACCGGGGCTTCCGAGAAACACGGTTTCCCTGGCCGCCAGCATCGCGGAAGTCCTGCAGGAACCCTGGCTGGGACTGTTCGATCTGGGGGATGGCCGGTACTGGTATATTGCGGTACGCGACAACTACGAGATCCTGCCTGACGGAGACGTGATCGGCGACCAGGACACGGTGGCCCGCATCCGCGAGGAACATGCGTCCTATGGCGAATGGACCGTCTTCGTGGACGGCGGCGTCGAGAAGATCGCGGAACTGGTCAGGAAGTCCAAGACCGCCTGGACCATCCGGGACATCCGCAAACGGCCCTGGGTGATGCCGTTGATCACCGGCGGCGCGATCCTGGCCGGCTCGCTGGCCGGGGGAATCGTCTGGGAACACCAGGAAGAACTCCTGCGGGCACGGCGCATCGCGCAAGAGCAACAGCGCCTGGCGGTATTGCGGGCGATGCGGCAGCGGGAAGCCGCCGCGAACGTGCCATGGCTCAAGGTGCCCAGTCCGGGAATCTTCCTGGATGCCTGCGGGAGGGCGATGGGCCAGGTTCCCCTGTCCAGTTCGGGATGGCTGCTGGCGGGCCTGTCCTGCGCGGTTGCGCCGGCATCGCCACAAGACGCGATCCTGACGCTACAGGCCCGATGGGCGCGCGCGGAGGGCGCGACGGCGCTGCAACGTCCGGCGGGACAACTCATGGATCAGGGTAACGCCATCGCGGGCCCGGCGGGCGTGCCCGAAAAAATACCGGCGGATCGTGACGGCATCCTGCTTTCGTCCGCCTCGGCCAAGGCGCTGCTGTACGGAGAAGGGCAAAGCATCGGGGCGAAAGTCCTGGTGTCCCATGCGGCGGCCCCGCAGGGGAGGATGCCGGGAGAAAAGGCGGCCCCCGCGCCGAAAGCCGCCGGACAGCCGTGGCGGAACTTGTCGATCAGCATTCAGGGCGATGGCCCCACGCTGTTGTCTTCCGGGGTTCTCTGGGACCGGGTGCCCGGACTACGCCTGACCCGGCTGGACACGCAATCCGGCAAGAACGGCGAGTCCGTGAAGATCATCGGGGACCTGTATGTGCGCTCCGCGTCCGCGTCCATGCCCGTCAAGGTCCCGGCCCGAACCACCCCGCATTCCGCACTTCTGGAGAAATCCCATGGCTGAACCCAAATGGCTTGCCGTACTCTTTTGCGGCTGCATCCTTTCCCAGTCCGCTTACGCCGCGAATCCCTCCTTGGTGGAGGGACCCATGATTGGCGCCCCCGTGCCGGGTGCAGCCCCTTCGCAGGGTGCAGCCCCTTCGCAGAGCGCGGCCCCTTCGCGGGGTGCGGGGGTGGCGACGGCTGGAGATCTGGCGCGGGCGCAATCGCGGGTCGCCCTGCTCAAGGCGGACCTGGAGATCGCCCGCCTTCAGGCCGAAATCAAAAAGGCCAAGGAAGGAAAGACAGCGGATAAGCAGTTGACCGGTTTTCCCCAAAGCGGGATTGTTCCCCCACAGGGGCCAATCCCGTTTTCCGCCATGGGGACGGGGTCCGGAACGCGCGAGAGCCGGTTCCCCCGCGTCATCTCGCTGTCGGGCATGGCAGGACACTATGCCGCCACCATTGCCCTGCCCAATGGCACGGTCATGAACGCCACTGCGGGCGCGTCCCTGGGCGACGGCTGGACGGTCACGCGAATCAGCGACCAGGGCGTGGTGGCCCGCCATGGCGGCAAGCTCATCCCCCTGGCATTCGTTTCGTCCTCTCCAAGCGGGGGGTCCGGTGAAAGCCGGCAGGCCTCGGCATTCACGCCGGCAGCCCCATCCATGGCCTCCCCGCTGTCCATGCGCCTCGCGCCGCCCATGATGCCGGGCACCGGCCCTATGCCGGGCGCAGCCCCTGAGCAGGGAGGGAACTGACATGGCCAGCGTGTTGAGCCGTTTCGGGCGTCCGCGAAATGGCACCGACAGGATGCCGCAGGAAGCGGGCCGGAAACCGCGCCCGTTGGGGGAAACCCTCATCGAGCGCGGGATCATCACGCCGATGCAACTGGAAATCGCCCTGAAGTCCCAGGTGGAAATGCCGGGGAAACGGCTTGGGGATATCCTGCTGATCAAGGGCTATTTGTCCAGCGAACAGCTTGCGCAAGCTCTGGAAGACCAGTCCGCGGGAATCCATGGCGAGTCCGTGGACTTGCCCCCGCTGCCCCAGGACGTGCGGGACTTCGCCGCCCTGGATGGGCGTGTCCTGTATGTGCTGGCCGGCCGGCAGAGCCACATGGGCATCCAGTCCTGGAAGGCCGAAGCGGCCCGCAGAGGGGTGCCGGTGCGCCTGGAATCCTGCGATATGACCACGCTTTCACAGATCCAGACGGTCACGTCGGGCAATGATTCGGCCAATCTGTCGGCGGTCCGCCAGGTGCGCCGCCTGATCGCCGCCGCCGTCGCGGAAAAGGCCAGCGACATTCATCTCACGCTGCGGGAGAAAGAGGGCGGCAGAGGGTACCTGCGCGTGCAGTTCCGGGTGAAGGGCACCATCGAGGACCGGCAGCAGTTTCCACAATCCGAAGGCGAACAGATGATCCGGGCCATGTTCCAGGGGATGTCGTCGGTCACGGACGCCTCTTTCCGCGAGACGGAAGATCAGCATGCGGTGATCAGCAGCCTGGCCTTCCTGCGGGACGAGGCGGGAGATGACCTGGGGCTGTCCGGCATCCGTTTGGCGAAGGCGCCGCTCATGAACGGCATGAACGTCGCGGCGCGTCTGTTGTATCGGATGAATGCCGCCGGCAGTCATGAAACGCTCCTGTCCGGACTGGGGTACTCCCCCAGGCAACTGCGCACCTTGCATCGCCTGTCACGCATGACCATGGGGATCAATCCCTTTACGGGGCCCACGGGGTCCGGCAAGTCCACCACCCTGGCGAACATGATCCAGACCATCCTGGCAACGCGGCACGGTATCCGGATCATCACCATCGAGGACCCGGTGGAATACGAGTTTCCCAGCGATTACGTCTGGCAATACCGGATCGCCAACGCCAACACCGACGAAGAAAAGAACCGGGCTTTTTCCGGCAAGCTGAAAACCTCCCTGCGGCAGGATCCGGACATTATCATGCTGGGGGAAATCCGGGGCCTGGAGACCGCCAGGGAGGCGGTCAACGCGGCGATTACCGGCCATCAGGTCTGGACCACCCTGCATGTCTCCGACCCGTTTATGATCGTGCAGCGCCTGGTCGCCATGGGCATCGACGGCTTTTACCTGCTGGACCCCAAGATGCTGTCCTCCCTCATCGCCCAGCGGCTCGTCAAGGCGCTCTGTCCCCGCTGCGCCGGTGTCTCCGGCGGCGTTCCGGACGATCTGGACCTGGAGGACTGGGACAACCTGCGGACGTGGGGCGATGTTTCCCGGGTGCGCTTTCGTGGAATCGACGAGGGCTGTCCTCACTGTGGCGGTTCCGGTCTGAAAGGACGCACCGTCGTGGCCCAGGTGATCGCCACGGACGATGAACTGCTCTCGGACATGGTGCGGGAAGGACCCATGCTCGCCAGAAAACTCTACATGGCCCGTCCGGACGCGGAACTCTCCATGGAGGCCCACGGCATCCTCAAGGTGCTGGCCGGCATCGTGGATCCCCGGGATTATGTCGAAATGCTCGGCCCCATCCCGCCCCGGCCGGAAAATCTGCGCGCCATCGGGGAGGATGACCTGTGATCGCACCGCAATGGCTGGAGGATTTTCTCGTGGCTGTCGCCCACAAAAGCTGGGGCGCCAAAAAGCGGGGCGCTTTCTACCGGCGGCTGGCCGTCTATGTGGAAAACGGCATCCCCCTGCGCGACGCCATCCGGAGACTGCGCCGGCAGATGGATTTGCGCGGTACAGGGGGGTGGCTCTCGGCCTTCGACCCGGACCGGATCGCCTTGACCGAGTTGGGAGATCGCATCGCCAACGGCGAGACCCTGGCCCAGGCACTACGAGGATGGGCTCCTGCTTCGGAACTTGCGGTGATACGCGCGGGGGAATCCTCCGGGATGCTGCCCCAATCCCTGCGGTCGGTACTGGAAGGGCAGGGCCTGGTCTCCCGGATTATAGGACGTATCATGATGGAATCCATGGAACCGGTTGTCATGGGATTTTTGTTACTGTACCTCATTTATACCATTGGCGTGAAAATGATTCCTCCAATGGAACAGTTGGCACCGCCATCTTCTTGGCCGCTGACCGCAAAACTTATGCTTCCCATGGCGGCCATCGCGGCCAGCCCTCTTACTTATATTGGGATCGGGCTATTTGTGATTTTTGTGGTGATCGCTTTTATTTCCTTGCCGAGATGGTCTGGATCAAGTCGCTCCTTAGTAGAAAACATCCCACCGTGGAGCGTGTACCGCCGCTTGCAGGGCGCGCAGTGGATGCTGGGATTTTCCCGTCTTGCTGCGGCGGGAATCCCGCAAGTGGAGGCATTGGAGATCCAAGCGGAGTATGCCAACGCTTGGCTAAAAACCAGATTGCTGGACGCCCGTCAACGCATGAAGAACGGTAAGGAACTAGGTCAGGCCCTCATTGAGGGTGGCTATGGGTTTCCGGATCGGATTCTCGCTGATGATATTTCCGCCTTTTCTGGTGCGTCTGATTTTTCCCGCCTGTTAGGGGAGTTGGGGAATGAATGGATACAAGAGACTGACCGGCAAGTGAGCGGTCTGGTACGCATGGGGGCCATGGTAATGACGGTAGCCGTCAATGGCGTGTTTCTGATCGCCGTCATCGGCATGTCGCAGATGCAAAGCGTCATGACGGCGGCGCACGGAGGGTAGGCGGTGTATCACCGGGACGGTTGGCTATACCGCTACAGAGGTTTTTCTATTTATATAGAGGAGTAATCGGCAATGAATCCTGTTGCATTGATGTTCGCGGTCATCGTTTTCGTAATCTTTCTGGGTGCCGGCATTTATTTCGGTTTGGGCCTCATCCACAGCGGCGGTGCCGGCGCGCTGGTGGGCGACATCACCACCATCCAGGGCAATGCCCAGCAGACGTTCGGCGTACAGGGGAATTATGCGGGTATTTCCGGGCAGCAGGACAGCATCATCCCCAAGGGTCTGCAGGGGAGCACGCCTATTGGCGGGACCTTTGCTCTGGCATCCGCCGGTGCCGGATTGCCCTCCTATGAGTATCAGGTGGAAGTAAACGGCATCAACCTTGGGTCCCACGAGTGTACCAAGATCGTATCCGAGGAGTCGGACATCTCGACGGAAGTCAACGGCACGGCCGTGGGGAACAGCAGCGGCACACCGACCGGCGCCCAGGCTGCTTCCGCCTGCGCCAACGGCGCAACCGCCCTCACCTTCGTGTTCGGCAACAATCAGTAGAATCGGGAATGTCTTTGTCTGACCTGGGCTTTTCCGATCTGGCGGTGGAGTCCCCTTGCGGGGTGCCAATCCCTTCCGCAATCCCGGGGAGGGGGTTGGTGATCGGACGTTTCAAGCGGTTTTCCGGGGATCTCCGTCTGGAGGTCGTACCGGAATCCTGTCTGGAAGAATTGCAAAGCCTGTATGCCGCACTGCTGGACCAGAAATCGGGGTCCCGCTATCGCATGACGTGGCAAGACATGAAGCTGCGGGTGCAGCGCCGGGACACCCCCAATGGACCGGTGTGGATCCTGCGGCGCATCGCATCCACCCTGCTTGGCCTGGATCAACTCGGGATTCCCGCGCCCATCGTGCAAAAGATGCGGCAGCCGGAACTCAGAGGCGGCATGCTGTTGTTCGCCGGCGGTCCTGGGGCGGGTAAATCCACGGCCGCCTGCGCACTCATCGTGGATCGGCTGGAGAAGATCGGCGGATTCACCTGGACGGCGGAGAACCCGGTGGAGTATGACCTCCAGGGTCCGCATGGCGCGGGCCAGTGTTACCAGGAAGAGATCGACGAGGACCGGGAGATCCAGCGGGTGCTGATGGACACCCTGCGGTCCAGCGCGGATACCTTTTTCATCGGGGAGATCCGCGAGGAGACTTCCGCCCGGGCGGCCTGCCTCGCGGCGGCCAGCGGGATGCTGGTCCTGTCCACGCTCCATGCGGACAACGCCCAACAGGCCCTGCTCAAGATCGGGATGCTGGCGGGTATGGACGGGCTGTCGCAGTCCCTGCGGGGGATCGTCACCCTGCGCATGGAGCGGGAGTTGTCGGCGGCCAACGGGCCCCGGAAGGTGCTCAAGGTACAGCCGTTTTTCGTCGATGACGAAGCCTTGCGCCAGAAGATCGCCAGGGGTGACATGGCGGCCATCAACATGGACCTGGAAACCCAGAAGAACCGCTTCCTGGCCATGGGAGGCGCACGGTGAGCCTGCCGGCAGCAAGCCCCTCGCGGGGTGCGAACCCCTTGCAGGGTGCAAACCCCTTGCAGGGTGCAAACCCGGTTTTGCGGCACGCCGGACGGGTGACGGACCTGGCGGGCGCTCTTCTGTGCGCGGTTCTCGCCTGGGTTTCGCGGCACGGGGCGGTGACAGCATGGGCGCCATGGACACTGTGGACCCTGCTGTGTCTGGTATCGGCGCGCTTCGACTGGACCGGGCGGATGCTGCGGCTGGCATGGCCCGGTCCAGCCCAAAAGAGGCTGCTATCCGCGGCGGGAGTGTGGTTCATCCTGCATTTCGGTCTACAACGGGGGTGAGATATGTGGGCATTCTTTTTACCGCTGGTCCTGCTGGGCTTTGTGTCGATCCAGTCCGTTCTGAGCCAGGTAGTCCCCGAACAGGTGTCCGGACCTCGCACCGCTACGGCCCAGGGGGGCGCTGCGGCGTATCTTGCGGGAACCCATGCGGCGATGGCCTTTGCCGAAGCGAATCCGGGATATTCCGGCACCCTGTCGGCCAGCCAGTTGGCTCCGTATGCCGCGCCCTATGCCCTGCCCGCTGGATTCGTCGCGGAAATCCAGAGCGGGCAATTGCTGGCGTGGAGCAATGTCGAGAATCCGGATCTCGCCACGGATGTATGGAACGTCACGGGCAGCGATTGCGCCTACGGCGTGAACACCAACGGTACGCTGGAGTCCCCCTGCGGGTCCATCGGCGCGGCTCCCATCGGCGCGCCCAACGGTAGTCTCGTGTACGCCATCGGCGCGCCACAATAACGGAGAAAACGAATGAACCCTATTGCCCTGGTATTTGCGCTCATCGCGGCGGCCGTCATCACTCCGGTGGTCATATCCGGCATTGCGAGTTACGGGAACCAGATGCAGGCGTCCGTGGCGTCCATCGAGATGGCGCGCATCGAAAAGGCGGCGGATGGGTATATCACGACCTATGCGGCCCAGGTGGAAGCCAATAGTACAGCGACAACGCCAGCAACTATCACCGTTGCTGATTTGGTGAACACGGGTTATTTGCCCAACGGATTTAACAGTACCAATCCCTATGGGCAAACCTGGGAGGTGCAGGTGCTGCAACCGCAGCCCGATCAGTTGCAGGCCCTGTTGACCTCCGTCGGCGGTCAGACACTGGAAGGGAGGACGGCGGCCGAAATCGCCACCCAGGCGGGCGCTTCCGGCGGCGTCATCGGCGGCGGATCGGGAAAATATTCCGTGCCCGGCTGCGGGGCCGGTGCCGCCTGTGGTGCCTATGCGGGCTGGCAGGTATCCACCGCCGGCTATCAGAACGTAGCGGCGGGGCATCTGGCTGCGCTGATCGAGTACAGCAACGGGCAGGTGCAGAGCGACTACCTCTACCGCGTCGCCGTCCCCGGCCAGCCGCAACTGAACACCATGCAGACTAATTTGGACATGGGGAACAACGACGTCAACAACGCCAACGAGGTGAACGCGCAATCGGAAACTCTAGCCGCCGGTACTCCCAATGGGCAGGAAGGTTCTCTACAGATCGGCAGTAACTACTTCTATGGTGATGGGACGAATGCCGCAGTGCGCACACCTGGTGGATTTTACGTCCAGAATCAAAACGCCAGTGGTCCTGCCAACATCAACGAAGTGGGCAACATACAAGCGTCTGGATACATCGGTGCTATGGGTGAATCAGCCAATAGCGGTTATCCTTCAGGCTGGGGTGGTGGCATCCATACCTGGGACGGATACGCTAACGGCTCATGGGGGGCTGGTACAAATGGCAGTATAGCGTCCTACATAAATAGCAGTGGTGTGGTCTATGCCGGCAATCAGGCGATTCTTGGCACCGCTAACGGCGGAGCCAACATTGGATGGGGATGCGGTCCGAATGGGTCCATCGCGGCCAATGCGAATGGGAGTGGACAAATATTATCATGCGTGAACGGTCAGTGGTCTGTAGCTTTTGCCCCAGCCTATAACCTACAAAGTTTTTCATTTGGAAACGGGTTTTGCAACGCCGTCAACTGTCCGTACTTTCCTTACTACATTGGGTATTATCATTATTGCGCTCTCAGCGCTTACGGTCAGTATGCAAACGCCTATGTTTCAGTTTTCCCAAGTGCTGGACCCAACGCACAAGGACAGTATCTGTGGCAGGTGCAGTCACAGTCTGGTAATATAAACGGTTTTACCGTGACCTGCTACTAGCAAGTTAAAATGTAACATGCCTGTGCACGCGCTTATATAGGGGCCGGATATTATCGGCCTCGTTATAGCAGGGGACGACGAGGGAGATCAACCTTCCGCCTCCTGGGAG
>JABEBX010022980.1_pt1 | contig 10553 bp, 13 predicted proteins | sample 7245971 | NCBI WGS metagenome assembly JABEBX01 (sample SAMN14506365, study PRJNA622280) | hot springs metagenome | biome: hot spring [ENVO:00000051]|acidic hot spring [ENVO:00002120]; feature: spring [ENVO:00000027]|sediment [ENVO:00002007]; material: sediment environment [ENVO:01001048]...
CACATAGGTCGCCTATGAGGTTCGTCGCCTTTAAGGCACCTATGTGTAAATAGGATTATTAGTCTTTTCGAGCACATAACCTTTCGGAACTACTGTAAAGCGTGTGGGTTTTACGCCACTTATGATAAACATCAAAATGCCGGCTGAACTCATGACCTTATATATCTATACGCGTATATTGAGGCATATGTTAAGATGTACCTTTTAATTTATACCAATTTAGCAGTGCCTGGCTGAGCCGTTTCTTTATTATACAAAAAAGCACGGCAAATAAAACAGATTTACAAAATGCAGTTCTGTTTGCCTTTGCATTCACAAATAAAGAAAAATCAAATGCATTTAATAAGTTCTGCCGAAGAACAGCTCCATTTTTGCCTCCTTTCCGCATAGCGCACACCTCCTGTTGCTGTTTTTCTCCGGAACAAAGCCAAGGATAGGTATGTCCACCTTTTCTTCAAGCTCTTTTGCGCATTTTTCATCTTCGCACCACGGTAGGCTGACCATGCCTCCTTTTTCTGCATATTTTTCCTTTAACTCATCAACGCTGCCAAAGCTTAGCACCCTGTTTTTGAAATATTCATTTGCCCTTTCTTTCATATTACTTGTTATGCTTTCCAGAAGCCTTTTTATTTCGTTTGCCGCATTTTCTGCATTTACTGTTGTTTTCTCCTTTGTGTCCCTCCTGAACAGGACAAGTTTTCCAGCCTCTACTTCTTTTATTCCCAATTCTATTCTTACGGGTACTCCTTTTGCTTCCCACTCATAATACTTGTCTCCAATCCCTTTTTCGCGGATGTCTATTGCAGTCCTGAAATCCTTTTCCAGCACTCTTTTTATTTCTTCAGCTTTTTTCAGCACCTTTTCTTCATTGCCCTTTTTTAGAATAGGTATTATCACTACCTGCTTTGGCGCAATTTGCGGGGTAAAAACAAGGCCGTCATTGTCGCCATGTATTGAAAGAAATACCCCTAAGCCTCTTTCAGATATTCCATAACAGGTTTGGTAAACATAGGTTTGAACGTTGTCCTTGTTTTGGTATGTCAAATCATATGCCTTCGCAAATTTGTTGCCAAGGTTTATTACCGATGCAAGTTCTATTGCTTTGCCATCTGGCATTACTGTTAAAAAGTCAAAATTATATTCTGCGCCAGAAAAGGTATCCCATTTTGGCGTCTTCACAATAATGTAAGGTATGCACAGCCTGTCAAAGAATTCCTTGTACGCATTTATGCCTTCTTGGATCTGCTTTTCTGCCTCTCCAGCCGTTGCATGGAATGTATGCGCCTCCTTAAACTTTGCAATCTCCCTAACCCTTAGCATTGGATGTGTCTGCTTTGTCTCATGCCTGAAAACATTAACTATCTGGTAAAGCTTAAGCGGAAGGTCTGCGGCCGACCTTATCCACAGCCTCACGCTTTCGTACATGCCAGTTTCAGATGTTGGCCTCACATAAAGCTCTTCACCAAGCTTTTCATTGCCTGCCTTTGTCACTATATAAGCTTCGCCTTTAAAGCCTTTTAGGAAATCCTTTTCTTTTTCGAATACAGATGAGGGTATGAGCATTGGAAAATATACCTCCTCATGGCCACTTTTATCCATTATGTCGCGTATATTGTCTAACATTAGGCTTAGGGCTTTGTAGCCATACGGCTTCCAGATGTACATTCCCTTTACAGGATACCTGTTATCTATTATGTCTCCGACTTCAACCGCCCTGTCATACCAGTCAGGGAAATCTCTGTTTTTATCTATAGAAAATGTCACTTTTCCTTTTTTGTTGCCATCATCCTCAGATTGCTCAGAACCCATTGATTCACCACATATTTTATGCAGTTTTATCTGCATTAATTAATTTCTGCTAATATTTAATACTATTTTAGTGCACATTTAGAATATTGGGCATTCTAAAATAAGGGCCTTAGCCGGGAATCGGACCCGGGCTAAAGGATCCACAGTCCTCCGTGCAGCCATTACACCACTAAGGCCATGCCTTTGCTTTATCCCTTTTGTAATTTGTAATAGCAGATATTAATATATTTATGGCTAGCTCTTATACTGTCATTTGCCATATGTTTTCTTGCATGTGCTAATAGCATACTTTTTCAGCATTATAGGTTTGAGCTTTAGTTGCCTTTTCATTGCTGATATGGGAAGAGGCTGCTGCACAACTGCTTTGGCTGCCTTTTTATGCCTTAATGCATTGTTTGCAGTGCAATAAAATTTGAATGCATCTATAAGCCAAATGCAAGCAAGTTGCCCTATCTAAGCAGAGTTTGCAACGCATATAAATATTTTTCCCAAATAAAATACTTATATAATGCATAAGCTGATTATATGGCTAATTTACAGGAAGTTGATGTAAGTACATTAGTGGCAGAGGTAGCCAACAAGCTGAAAGGAGTAATAGCTAAGCCTCCAGAATACATAAATTATGCTAAATCCGGTGCTGACAAAGAGCGCGTGCCCCAGGATAAAGCTTTCTGGTATGTAAGAAGTGCATCAGTTTTAAGGCAGGTATACATGAACGGGCCAGTAGGTGTGCAAAGGCTGAGGGTAAGATACGGTGGCAGAAAAGGCCACACCATGCACAGGGGCCACCATACGAACGCAGGGGGCAGCATAATACAGGATTCTTTAAAGGCATTGGAGGCAGCGGGGTTTGTAAAAACAACCAAAAAAGGCAGGGAAATAACCCCGAAAGGCAGATCCTTCCTTGACACGGCAAAAAACGAGATACTTGTAAAAAAATGATTCCGTATTTCGGGTAATGCTATGGAAGAAGAAAATTATGATGATAAAATTTCAAGGAAGAGGCTTGAGGCTGCCTATAAGCAGCTTCAGGAAGAGATGGAGAAGAAGCAGCTTGCAATGAAGTTTTTGGATTCAAAAGCATATGAACGGCTCATGAACATACGCTCTACAAATACTGAGCTATATGACCAGATTATAAGCATACTGATTTCAATAATAAAAAGCGGAAAGGTCAACGGCAAGATAACAGAAGACCAGTTTGTAAGCATACTAAGCAGGTTGACATCAAGGCCAGAGCCTACTATATCATTTAAGCATAAGTAAAATATATGCAATAAACTATAATGAGGTTTTTTTTATGTCTAAGAAAACAAGCATTAAGAAAATAAGGTTGGGGCACGCGCTCAAGCAATCCCGAAAGATACCGGTGCTTGCCACATTGAGGACGCACAGGAAGATACAGCTCAATATGTTTGCAAGGAGCTGGCGCAGGCAGAAGCTGAGGAAGAAGATAAGCTTTAAGTGATAGCATGGCAGAACGCATGATTACTATAAACATGAGGAAGTACCTTATGCGCATTCATACAACAAAGAGGGCAAAGAAGGCAGCAGGATACATCAAAGGCAGAGTAGCGCATTACATGAAGCTTAATGCTGACAATGTTAAGATTTCCAATGCATTGAATGACGGGCTTATGAAAGGCAATGCCAAGCGCATGAAGCCTTTGAAGCTTCTTGTCCAGGTAAATGGCAGTAACGCAACAGTTATGCCGTTTTCAGTTGCAAGCGCAAGCAAGGATGCCAAGCCTGCCAATGCGGCAAAAGCGTCAGAAAAGCCTTCAGCAGATGCAGGCTCAAGCAAAGCTGCATCCAGCAAAGCCGCAGCGCAACCTTTCAGCAAGGAAAAGCCAGCTTCTGCCGATGGGAAGCAGGTAAAGAAAGCAAGCGCTCCAGCGCCCTCGTCCGGAAAGAAGGAAAAGGGCCAAAATGATTGACATGGCTGCAATCCGCTATACCCTATTTGGCAGTGAATACATAGGGGCTTATGCAAGCGCAACAGAAAAGTATGCCTTTGTAGGACGAAGCCTTCCTGAAAATGCAAGGAGGCGCATTTCCTCCGCATTAAATGCGGAGCAGGTAAGCATATCCATAGGGGGTTCTGACGTAATAGGCATATTCATGCGCGCAAATTCCAACGGAATTGTGCTTTCAAACCTTGCAAGCGATGAGGAAGTTGATTCTATAAAAAAGCTTGGCCTTGGCATAAACGTTGGCGTGCTTGACAGCATGCTTAACGCTGTCGGCAACAACATACTTGCAAATGACAAGCTGGCATTTGTCAATCCAGAATATGACAGCAAGGATATCAAGTGCATATCTGACATACTTAATGTTGAAGTGTTCCCGATGGAAATCGGCGCATTTCATGTACTGGGGTCAAGCAATATACTTACAAACAAAGGCATGGCAATAAACAACCATGCAACGGATACTGAGAAAAAGCGCATAGACAGCCTTACTGGCTTTGACAGCCTTCGTGCCACTGCAAACTTCGGTTCCCTTGGCATAGGGCTTTCAGCCATTGCAAATTCGCGCAGCGCGGTTGTTGGCAGAAATACAAGCGGTTATGAGTTTGCAAACATATTAAATGCATTGAACATAAATTAATCGGTGAACTTATGAAGTATAATGTATCTGGCGTAGTAAATGGGAGAAGCCGTTTCAGCATAGTGATTGAAGCAGGCAGCGAAAAGCTGGCAAGCCTGCGTGCAAAGGAAAAGATAGGGAGTACACAAGGCATAAAAGCCAGCCAGATATCTATAGATGAAGCCAAAAAGGTTGAGTGAGTGGCAGGCAATGAACAAGAGTATGGCCAGGATAACCCTGAAGTTGAGCACAGGCTTATAGAATTGCAGTATGTCCTTCAGCAATATGAGAACAGGTACAACTACATTTCCGAAGAGCTTTCAAGCGCCCAGGCAAGCCTGAAAAGCATTGAGGAAGCGCAGAAGGCAGCGCAGGGCAGCTTCAGCGGCAGGAACCTTCTGGTAAATATAGGCGGAGGGCTGTTTGCAAAGGCAAAAGCCGCTGATTTCAACCCCTTGCTTATAAACATAGGTGCAGGCATACTGATAGAGGTTGCGCCTACCGCTGCATACGAGCTGCTCGGAAAGAAGAGGAGCATCGCAGAGCAGAATGTCAGCAAGCTTTCAGATGAGCATACGAAGATTGAGCATGAGATTTATAGCGTCTCATTCATGATACAGCAATTAACAAATGGTCAAAATGTTTGAAGGCCTAAAGAAAAAGATTTTTGATGCAGTCCATTCCTTCTCTTCATCAGAAGAGAAAAAGATAGAGGCAGAGGAAGGCATTTCCGAGCCAAAAAATAATGCAGGGCAAGAGCAGCAAGTGCATCAGGGTTCAGAGCCGCAGCAGGAAAGCCAATATGTGCCAGAGCATGCAGAGCCAGAAGCTGAAAGGCCTGCAGTTGATGAAGAAAGCGGCAAAGAAGAGGCGCAGAGCGCGGCCAATGCAAATTTCAAAGCATCCGGGCCGCAAAACTCGGTTCAAAAAGACAAGCTCAAATTCTCATTTTCAACGCGTGCAAGGGCGGCTGTTTTCAAAAAGGTGAAGCTAAGCTGCTCAGACATAGACAACTTTGCTGATGCGCTTACCTTTTCGATGCTGCAGGCTGATGTTTCATATGAAACCACCGCATTGTTTTCAGAGCAGATAAAGAAAGAGCTTTCAGATGCTGAGTTCAGCTCAAAAGACGTAAAGGCCCCTTTGTATGCTTATGTCAAAAAGGCGTTGCTCGGCATCCTCAAAAAGCCCGGCAGCCTTGATTTCATGTCATTCATGCTTGAGCGGGCAAAGGCCGGCCAGCTGCCCGTAAAGGTGCTTTTCATAGGGGCAAACGGCACAGGGAAGACGACAACAATTGCAAAGATAGCCTATATGCTTAACAAAAACGGCATAACCTCTGTGCTTTCGGCAAGCGATACCTTCCGCGCCGCAGCAATAGAACAGACAGAGCACCATGCAAAGGCTTTGGGCATGCCAGTTATAAAAAGCGCGTACGGCGCAGACCCTGCAAGCATTGCCTACGATGCAGTAGCATATGCAAAGGCCCATGGCATACAGGCTGTATTAATAGACAGCGCTGGCAGGCAGGAAACAAACAAAAACCTTATAAATGAGCTTAAGAAGATAGCAAGGGTTGTTTCCCCTGACCTTGTAATATATGTAGGGGAAAGCACTTCAGGCAGTGCAATAGTAAACCAGATAAACGAATTTTCAAAATTCATAAAAATAGACGGAATAATACTTACGAAACTTGATTGCGATGCAAAAGGGGGCAACGCAATCTCCATTGCAAGCACCGCTGGCATTCCGATCCTTTTCTTTGGCACAGGAGAGGCTTACACAGACCTTATGCCTTATGACCCGAATCAGATAGTAAATGCAATATTGCCGTAATCCTTGCAGTTTTGCGGCTTTTGCAAAATCTCCAAGCAGATAATAAGCGCCTGCAGAAAATTGCCTTTTTGTTTTATATTAATATAGCATTGGCAGATTGCAGCAACTCCAGAAAATGCTGGCTAAGCTTGCTGCATTACGGCTCTGCTTTCCTTCTTAGGAGGCCGCCAAGCTTTGTCACTCTCTCTATCTCATCAACCATTTTCTTTGAGGTTGGAACATTTTCCATCGCAACGACCTCGCGCAAATTTGCATCTTTCTCCCATGCGTCCTTCTTTTCTGCTTCCCTCCTTGCAACTACTGTCAAATCTATAAGCCTGTTTAAGCTTTCATTATTTTTTTCAAAATCCTCATGCGTCAATACCTTTGATGTTATATAGTATATGTCATATAAGTCTGTTATCTTCTTCCTGTCATAATATGCGCTTATCTTTTCATTGAGCATTGCCATGGGACCCAATGCTACAACCTCTATTGTGCTGCCGTCTGCCTTTTTATAAAGCGAAAGCTCCCCTTCTATGGGCTTCCAATTTACATCTACGGGCGTTTTTGATATGCTCATGTCAACCTCAAGGCAATCTTTTCCGTTGCGTTCGTTTATCCTTAAATAAGTAGTATGGCCGGTATTTGTTGTTTTGTCTTTTGTTACTTCCATCCCTGCCTTCCTTATGCTTTCTATGAACTTATCTGTGTTTTCTTCAGATGAATATATATCTATGTCAAACGATATCCTATGGCTGTCAAATACGCGCCAAGGCACAATGCCTCCATGCAGTATTGCATCTGGTATGCCATCGCTTCCGAATATTACCTCAATTATCTCGTCTACCTTTTTTGCATTGTCCTTTTCAAACTTGGACATCTTGGCATTTCTTGTAATTGGTGTTCCCATAAGTATAAGTTAAGTACATATTGCTATTTAAATATATCTTTAATTTCATTTTGATGGAATTGTGTTTAATGGCATTTCCGTAAATATAAGATAACTTATTATAATTGTTTTGCATAGTTACAGTGAGACTATGGCTGATGACATTACCGAATCCCTCAAAATTAAGTTTGATGATTTTTTTGATAAATACTGCAAAGGCAGCGTTGACGCCCTTGCAATCTCATTTCCTGAAAAAAGAAGCATCGCAGTCGATTTCAAGGATCTTGAAAAATTTGATCCCGACCTTGCAAATGAACTTATTGAAAATCCAGACGTAATTGAAACTGCTGCTGTTGAAGCATTAAAAGGCAAGCTAAATGCCACTAATGCTGATGCGGAGCCGCATGTCCGCTTCTTTGGCCAAACCATAAATACTCCATTGATTCAGGATGTCGGGGCAAAATACATAAACAAGCTTGTCCTTCTTGACAGCCTGATAATAAAAAGATCTGAAATAAGCCCGAAGATAAAGGTTGGCGTATACAAGTGCACATACTGCGATACTGTGTACAAAATAGATACAGACAAGGAAGCCCCTCCTGAAATCTGCCCTCAATGCAGGAGAAAGTCCATAAAGGAGGTTCCTGAAGAATCAAAATTTATAAACCTGCAGAAGATTGCAGTCCAAGATCCACTGGAAAAATTGCGGGGCAATACCCCTACCTGGCAGCTTGAAGCATGGATTGAAGACGACCTTGTCAATACAGTCATACCCGGCGACAGAATAGAAATGGTAGGCATACTAAGGATAAGACCAAGGCGCAACCTAAAAGGCAAGATAGAAAAGAACCTTTATACTATGTTTATTGATGTCATATCAATAAGGATGAAGCAGAAGGAATTTGCAGAGCTCGATATAACATCAGAGGAAGAAAGGAAGATCATAGAGCTATCAAAAAACCCAAGCATATTCGACAATATTGCGCAGTCGCTTGCGCCCTCTATATATGGCTACAAGGAAATAAAGCAGGCAATTGCGCTCCAGCTTTTTGGCGGCACTCCAGATAAGGAGCTTGTTGACGGCGGCAAGATAAGAAGCGACATACATATCCTGTTGATCGGAGATCCGGGAAGCGCTAAGACAAGGCTTTTGCAGTCAGTTGTTTCGCTTGTGCCAAAGGGCATATATGTAAGTGGCAAGTCTGTTACTGGGGGTGGCATGACCGCAGTGGCAGAGCGGGATGATTTTTCTGAAGGAGGCTGGACTCTTAAGGCAGGGGCAATGGTCCTTGGAAACGGCGGCCTTGTTGCAATAGACGAATTCGACAAGATAAATGAAGAAGACAGGGCATCCCTTCATGAGGCATTGGAATCACAGACAATAAGCGTTGCAAAGGCAGGCATAATTGCAAAATTCAATGCAAAGGCCGCAGTATTAGCCGCAGCAAATCCAAAATATGGGCGCTTTGACCCAAACATATACCCTGCAGAGCAGTTTGACATACCTCCTACCTTGCTGTCCCGTTTTGACCTTATATTTCCAATAAAAGACATTCTTGATGAAGGTGTTGACAAGGACATTGCAAAGCACATACTTACGCAGCACCAGGCTGCAGGGGCAAAGCTTGCAGCGCTGGAGAATTACGAGCAGGTTACCCTTCCTTCAATAGAAATTGACATGCTCAGAAAGTACATTGCATACGCAAGAAAAAATGTCAGGCCTAGGCTAAGCAATGAGGCAGCTGCCAAAATTGAAGAATATTACGTTGAACTGAGAAAAAGCGGGATAAGGCAGGGCGCAGTGCCTATAACGCCTAGGCAGATTGAAGGGCTTGTTAGGCTGGCCGAAGCAGGCGCCAAGGCAAGGCTTTCAGACATAGTGCTTGTAAGCGATGCTGAGCGCGCAATAAACTTGAGCGAATACATGCTTAAAACACTTTCAGTCGACAGGGGCGGGAGAAGGGACATTGACACTATACTTACCGGCATGCCTAGGGAAAAGGTAGATAAGCTGAATTCCATACTGTCTATAATAAAGAAGCTTGAGGATGCAGAAGGATTTGCAAAGCTTCAGCAGGTCCTTGAGGAGGCAGAAAAGGCAGGCATCGATGCCGCTGCAGCAAACAAATACCTTCAGGAGCTGGAAAGAAGCGGCGATGTATACTCTCCGAAGCCAGGGGTAATAAAATCGGTAAAGCACGAGTCAGAATAAGAAAAGCATAAATTGTTAGCCTGCCAATATTACCTTCAAAGGGTCCGTAGTCGAGTGGCAAGACGTTACCTTGACAAGGTAAAGACCCGGAGTTCGATCCTCCGCGGACCCATATATTTATAAAGACTGAAAATTTTGCCAAACCTCCCTGCAAACTAATAAATGCATCTTACAGATAAATGCAACCGCTTTTGCGCTGATTTGTAAAGCCAAATAAATGCATTGCCATAAATGCACGCTAACTTTTTTATTTTTATAGCATGATATAGAAGCATGGCAAAGTTTTATACAGGCATGGGAGACGCTGGCTATACTTTTATAGGCAAAGAGAAATTGGGAAAGGGCCATGTTATCTTTGCAGCAATAGGAGATATAGACGAGCTAAGCACGGTCATAGGCATTGCATATGCAAGCCTAAATGACATAGGCATGAAAGCGATACTAAAGCAGATTCAGGTAAACCTTTCATCTATAAACGCAGAGCTCGCTTCATCCTACGACGAAGCATTTAAGCCAAAAAATCCGGTTTCCTATGAAAACGTCAAGGAGCTTGAGCATGCAATCAGAAGATACGGCAAAGAGGTCAGCAACATAAGCAATTTTGTCCTTCCAGGCGGCACCTTGCCCTCTGCATATCTGCAAAACGCGCGTGCAGTTTCACGGCGCGCTGAACGCAGCGTCATACTTGCTTCAAATTCCGTAAAAATAAGCTCTTCAATCCTTTCATATCTTAACCGGCTTTCAAGCCTGCTTTTTGTAATTGCATTGTATGTAAACAAAAAGTCAGGCATAAGCGAAGCATTGAACTAATCATTTAATGTTGAAATACTCCCTAAATTTCTGCGTTGTCTCTAGCTTCTTTGTCCTTCCCTCCTTTTTTGCGGTTATAAATCCTTTTTCAGTTATCTCCTTGATATGCTCATATACCGATTCTCCAAATGCCTTCACCATGTCCTTCTGCATGACCGGCTCATTTTTGCTTATGTATGCAAGCACCTTAAGCGCCACCTTGCTTATTTCCGGCCTGCCTGCGACGCCGCTTGCTGCCTTTGCATATTCTTCCTTAAGGATAAGCTCGTATTTATCCTCAAAATGCGAAACCTCAAACGGCAAATCTGCGTTCTTGTATTCTTCTTCCAATTCATTTGCAATTTGCTTCAGGAAGCCTACTGAGCTTATGCCAGAGTTGGCTGCAATCTCATCTAAGCTTAATGGCCTGCCCGCCGCAAACAGCAT
>JABEBX010024209.1_pt3 | contig 10550 bp, 8 predicted proteins | sample 7245971 | NCBI WGS metagenome assembly JABEBX01 (sample SAMN14506365, study PRJNA622280) | hot springs metagenome | biome: hot spring [ENVO:00000051]|acidic hot spring [ENVO:00002120]; feature: spring [ENVO:00000027]|sediment [ENVO:00002007]; material: sediment environment [ENVO:01001048]...
ATTTTAAATATTTTGTAAGAATTATAAACAGGAGGGAAAATTATTAGAATAAGCAAGATAACTTCAAGAGGCAGAGTTACGATTCCAAAAGATATAAGGGATAAATTTAATCTAAAAGCAGGAGATAAAATAAGATTTATTGATATAAACGGAACTATCACAATCAAAACATTCTATAAAGAAAGCTTAAGCAATTTTTTAAATAAAGCAAAACCTTTTGATGATAATACAATGAAATTAATTGGTAAATTAAGAGATGAATGGCATTAGAATCTTCATTGATACAAATATTTCCTCAATGTACCGAATAAAGAAAAAAAATATTGAAACCTTTAACTGCTAAAATATGGGATATCATATTCTAATAATTTAAACAAAATTTAAGCATTTTCAGTCCAGTTCTCACTGAGTATGTATGACGACTGTGGCGCTATCTTAATAGTATTACCACTTATATTGAAAGGAAATTTGTTGTCTTCCGGCAAGGAATCGATAATAACCATCGCCTTTTTCCAGAGGCTGGGCAGCAAGAAATTAATTGCAGCATCGGACGGATTGAATATAAGCATTAAATTATCATATGATACCGGTGGTTCAAATATTTTTTCCATTCCCATTGCAGTGAGTATAACGCCTATGGCAGAATTCTTACCCGGCGCCCAGTCACTTTCATCCATTTCATGTCCATCCGGCCTGACCCATATTACGTCCTTAATATTTGTTCCTGGAATAATTTCTCCCTTAAAAAAATTTCTTCTCCTCAATACAGCGTATTTCTTTCTTATATAAACCATGGTTTTAACAAAATTTAAATTTGATATTTTTTCATTGTCATAATTCCAGTTATACCATGATATTTCATTGTCCTGGCAGAATGCATTGTTATTTCCTTTCTGGGTCCTCATCATTTCATCTCCGCCCAGTATCATCGGTGAGCCCTGTGAAGTTAACAGTGTCAAAAAGAAATTTCTCATTCTCTTCTGGCGCAGGTATCTTATTTTTTTATCATCTGTTTCTCCTTCATGGCCAAAATTCTGGCTTATATTATTGTCCGTTCCGTCTTTATTGCCGTCAAGATTGTTTTCATTGTGTTTCGATTCATACGATGAAAGGTCATACATTGTGAAGCCGTCGTGTGATGCGATATAATTTATGCTTGAATGCGGCCTTCTTCCACTTGTTTCATAAAGATCCGGTGAACCGGAAATACGGGTTGCAAATTCGTTGAGATTTGTACCTTTGTCTTTCCAGTAATGTCTTATTGTATCCCTGTATTTGCCATTCCACTCTGCCCACATTGGAGGAAATTCTCCCACCTGATATCCGCCTGGACCAACATCCCACGGTTCTGCTATTAGTTTTACCCTTGAAATAACAGGGTCCTGGTAAATAATATCAAAGAATGCGGATAATTGATTAACATCATATAATTGCCTGGCAAGAGCAGAAGCAAGATCGAACCTGAAGCCGTCCACATGCATTTCAATTATCCAGTAACGCAAACTGTCCATAATTAATCTGAGAACCTGCGGATGTCCGGCATCAAGGCTGTTTCCTGTTCCAGTTACATCATAATAATATCTTGGATTGTCTGCATTGAGCTTGTAATATACGCTGTTGTCTATGCCGCGGAACGATAGCGTGGGACCAAGTTCGTTGCCCTCGGCTGTATGGTTGTAAACAACATCCATTATAACTTCTATGTTGTTTTCATGCATACTTTTTACCATATTTTTGAATTCATTTATCTGATATCCCGGAGTTTTTGATGATGAAAATCTAATATCGGGTGCAAAATAGCCAATGGTATCATAGCCCCAGTAGTTTGTAAGTTTTTTATCTATTAAATATTCCCCTGTTATTTCCTGCTGGGACGGCATAATTTCCACTGCGGTTATGCCGAGATCCTTAAAATAATCAATCAATTTTTTTGAACTGAGTCCGCCATATGTTCCTTTTAAATTTTCATCTATATCGTTTCTTAATTTTGTAAGACCTTTTATGTGAGTTTCATAAATCAGAGTGTCGGGCCATGGTATATCGGGATTTTCAACTCCCTTCCAGTCAAAATTGTCGCTGCATACAACTGATTTTGGAATGTACTGTGCATCATTTTCATCACTGAAAGAAATGTCTTTTTCATCGCTGTTTATATCATAGCCGTAAAGTGATTTATTCCATGTAACGTCAGATGTAATGGATTTTGTATACGGGTCTATCAACAGTTTGTTTTTATTGAATCTTAATCCGAGTTCCGGTTTATATGGGCCGTCTATTCTGTAATTATATAAAGTTCCGGGCTTAATTCCGGAAACAAATGCATGCCATATATAACCATCCCTTTCTTTTAGATGAATTGTTTCTGAAGGTATGGAATCGTACTGGCCGCTGTATAATTCAAGGTTTACTGATGTTGCATTTTCAGAGTAAATAGCAAAATTTGTTCCTGAATCATATACTGTTGCACCCTGCGGATAATTCTTTCCCGATTTTACATTAAACATTATATCGCAATGGTGTAACATATAAAAAACTTTTATCTAAATCATAATTTTAGGTCTTTATTTTTAAATTTATAATTAAAAAAATATTATATATCACGCTCTCCATTTCTTAAATGCACGTATTTCAAGGCCGGCATCGAGTAAAATTATCAGTCCAAATAATAAATCCAGTACAGTAATGTCAAAGTTTTCGAATGTATGAATTGATAATCCAAGTTCCGGTACATATTGCTTTACTATATTTCCTGCTATATTATTCATTGCAACAGCATAGCCGGTATTTTTCTGGTTTATATATGTTGCATTTGTTGTTAAATTGAAACTTTTGTTCTGGAATGTATATGATATATTTGTATATGGAATTACATAAGTTCCGTCACCGTTTAATTTTAATGTGTATGAGAATTCTGTGCTGATTCCCGGTGCCAGCGTTTTATTATTTACATGGTATGTTCCATTAACATATGACATTGCATTATATTTAATGTAATGATTATAAAATTCAGACTGCGATATATTTAGATTTTTGATTGTTGTATTGTCATTATTTTTAAATATTACTTTTATTTCCACAGTATCGCTGTTAATGTGCGTTACTTGTGTACTGTAATTTGTGGATGCAGGAAATACATTATTATATGTTACACTCACTGCATAAGGTGAAAAATTATTTCCATTTGTAAATTCAGAATTTGAAGTATTGAATGGAAGTTCTTCTGCTATTGTTTTATTATTTGTATAAATATTATATATATAGCTGGCCGGATTTAACAAACTTCCCGTACCGTTGTTATAACCTATACCGGCGAAGGAAAAACCGCTTTTGCTTAATGATATATTTGAATAATATTTCATTAAAGTTGAAAGGTTGAATGTATGATTATCAGATGATGAGTGGAACATATTTTTATATTCAAAGACACCTGATGTAAATTGAATATAGCCTGCAGGCAGGTTGATTGAATTGTCTATGCTGTTAACCATTGAATTATTAATATATCCTGAAATCAGCATGTAAGAATTATCGGTGTAATTTTTCTCTGTACTGAAAAACATATTTTCTATTGAACTGCTATATGATGATGCAAAAGAATTCATGAATGATGAGGGCGATATTGAATGATTCGTACTGAATATATAGAGAGATACGGCATTTCCTGCAAGAGTTATATTATTAATATTTAAAACCATCTCAGTTTTTATCCCGAGTTTATTGCCTATTGCATTTGCCGTATTTTTCGCTGCAACTGAATCCGGATTTTTATAAACAAGTATTATCATATTATCCGGCATTATATTTTCAATACCATTATAATTAATTTTGAATGAATTTGTAATTAAAGATGACATATTGTCATTAATTACAGCACTACCAAGAATAAGGCCGTTATTATTTTTCCATATACCGGATATATTATTGCTTTCCAGCATATATGTATTATATAAGTTTCCATCAGGCGTTATAAGGCTGAGTGCACCCTGATTGGATGAGGTGTTTAAGTCATAATCACCATGATTTACTTCAATGCTGTTACCATTAATTGAAAAATATGACATTTCGTTAATGCTGTTATTTCCGGATGAGGCTGCCATATAATTTGAGGTATTCACAGGTGCAGGGGAATATGCCATGGAAAGCATAATAATTGCAATAAGTACTACCAGTACAGCCGCAACAGTGGTTTTATTTACCTTTCTTTTAAGCGACCTGCCGGCTATGGATCCCACTATTATTGCTGTAATTGCGAATATTAAATAGTTTTCAATTTCATGGAAAGCGAATCTGGAAAATACCGGTATTATATCTGAAACTGAAAAGCCGGAATTTCCGGAGACCGCCGGAAGCAGGGCAACTGCAAAACTGTGTAAAACGGGTTCTGCAACAATTGTGGAAATATTCACTCCATATGGCATGAAGGCAATTGATGATTCAAATAGAGAGAGCATATATGATGAATTAAAGCTGGAATAGTTTAAAACAGATATTCCAAGCATGGAAATTACAATGAGTGAAAGGCATGCAGTTGTGATAGTAAACAACAATGACGCTGAACCCCATGCCCGGAGTCCTCTCCTTGCAGAAAGACCCACTATTACGCCTATTATTACCCATACTGCTATAAGCATTGTATTTGACAGTGGAGATGCCCACATCAAATAAACCATGCCGGCAACAAGATTGAGTTTACTGCCATAGTATGGGCCAAGCCAGTCTATAATTGGAGAATACGAAAACGATAAAATTGAATAGGATGCAAAGGTAATGGCTATACTGCCCAGGATAATTGCTGTTAATTTACCCATATTAGTGTATAAAAATGCCTGTATATAAATATTGGTACATATTTACACAACAAAATTAAATAATTTTAAATTTAAACTCCGGTCTCGCTATAGTCCGGCTCTACTTTTCCTATATTCTTATCAAAGCTTTCCATGACATACCTTACTGAAATTGCAGAGATAGTTACCACAATACCTGCTGCAAGTATTATATCGGGAAAGTACACAAATCTGGATATGTATCCAAAAAAGAATGCCATAACGGGTGATGAGCTGACTGAAAACATCATAGTAAGAGAATTGAATTTTCCGGTAATAGAGTTTGGAATGCCATTGATAATTTTTGATTCAAGAACTATATTTATAAATGCAAGAAATGTGCCTATTATAATTGTGAAAATACCGTCAAGGATTGCTATTCTGTTTAATGCTATCAGGATAAACAGTATGCCTGAAAGGAAGATATATACGGTCATTGAATATTTTTTAGCATGTATTTTTGATATCTTTGGATTCATTGAAATAATTCCTCCGAATAATATTCCCGCAGGATAACCTGCAACAAAAAATGTGTAATAATATGACGGTGCATGCATAATTATATGTATTAACCCGGAAGCAAAAACATCAAGGGCAACAAACATTCCATTCAGAAGAAGGCCAAGCAGTAAAAATGGAAGGATGGTTAATGCTATTTTTGCAGTACCTCCAAATCCGGTATTATTATTCTTTTTAACGTACAGTTTTTTTGACCTGTTTGTAGATGATAAAATTAGTTCTATTATTGATATTGCTATGAGTAACAGCATTAAATTGTCATACCCCACAAAAATAAAAATTCCGCCCGTTATAATGCCGCCCAGTTCAAATATACCTGATGAGAACATATTGATGCTCTGTGCATGCTCCATTTTCTCGTGAGGGATAATCTCCTTTGTTATTGCTCTTAAATCATCCGTTATAATCCATATCATTGTTGATGAGATGAGATCAACGGTATAAATTGTGTACAGGCTGTGTTTTAATAGCATAAAATAAGAAGCCAGAATTATGGCATTCACTATAATATAAATTTTCGATCTGTCATATTTATCAATAATTGCACCTTCCGGAAGCGCAACAATAAGATAACCGAGAAATGAGAATCCCGGTATAAGGCTGACAAGAAATATTGAATGGTATACATATACTATTTCCCACATAAAATAAACATAAAAGGCCATATTCGTAAATCTTGCAAGATTTCTTGCAGTTAATAAGCGTATATATGAGCTTCTGTTATAATTATAAAAATCTTCGTTGGACATATAAGTATCACTTACACGTATATTTATATTTAATATATAAATTTACACCTATGGATGACAGATACAACTTATTTTTCAATGCAATGAGGAATCCGACAAAAATGAAGATAATTACACTTCTTATAAATTATGAAAAATTAAGTGCAACTGATATGAAAAAATATATTAAAACAACGAGGTCAAATATCTATCAGTGTATAGGGAATCTCATGGCCGATGGCATGATCACCGGCCCGAAAAATGTGGTTAAAAAAAATTATGTTGAAAAATATTACAGCATTAACAGGCAGTTTTTTATTTCTATTAATGGTGGTATGGATGAAAGACTAAGTGAACTTGACAATAAACAGTTCAGAGATGTAATTGTATCATTTTTCATGGCACAGTCAATGAATTTAAGCCTTCTAGCTGAACAGATTGAAAACTTTCCTGAAAATGAAATTGGTAAAATAAAGGAAGAGATGGAAAATAAAATTTCAGTATCTTATGGTTCAATTTCACAGGAATCCTCGATAAAACTTGTACATAGCATGAAAGAAGCATTATCCGGCCTTCCTGAAGATGAAAATGAAAACTATATGTTTCTTTCCGTTATATTTCCCGGGCTGAAGGAACTGCTAAGTAAGGTCGATGAAAAGATTGAATAATTTATAATATTCTTTTAAATAGTTTCTAATTTACTTTATTATTGATTATTGCCAATTTTGAGATAATAGATTTAAGATATTCTGCGGTTTCAGTATCCTCACAGAAAACAAAGGTACCTGAAATTCCCCTTGTTAATAAAATTCTGTATCTGTTTTTGAGAAGGTTAATGGCCTCATCATAAGCTTTCTTATCTCCATCTTTGCCTTTATAAAAAAGCTTTTTAAGTGAATGGAAGCCCCCGAGGCTATCCTCGCAGTTGTCTCCAAGTTCCCACTGTCCGTCACGGTAAACCAGATCTCTGCCCCATATAAGTCCTATATAACCTGACTCGAAACCCTGGCAGCCGTAAATTGATGCACATGTGTCAAGTGTATTGGATTTTCCGTTAACCCAGAATGGTGCATAATCTTTTTTTGGATCCATCAGCCAGTAAATTTTTGCATTTGAATTTTTATAAAGATCAAAATTTGAATATAATGGATAGCCTGCACGCAGATTTTTAATTGATGATTTATTGGCAGAATCACCGGGCGACTCGGTAAATGACGCCACAAGTGCTGTTTTATGCTCCGGCTGCTTATTTCTAAGAGAATTTATCATCACATCAGGTGAATCCATATATTGAAGGTCATAGTTTTCAATATAAAGGTCTTCCTTACTTATTGAATTGTCAAGCAATTTATTTATGAAATTATTGTAATAATTACCATTTCTGTAATTTCCATATAAAGAATAAATTGAATGCTCACCTGTAAAATTTTTGAAATTCTCATCAGTGCCGCCCTCATTTAAAGATAATATCTGTTCCGGATCATAAAAAAATACAGTTATTTTTGCAGAATCACATGCAATTTTGATATTATCGGGTTTCATCCTCTGTGCTTCATCGAATATGGCAACATCAAGGCCTTTAATGCCGCCCTTTTCTGCAATTCCGGGATTTCCGGGCCTGCCTGTGGAATAAAATTTTATAGCCGTACTCATTCCACGGTCTATTGAATCAAAGAGAGATCTGAGTGATGCTATCATCCTGTTATTTCTGTATGCAAGCACAGAATTTTTTTTCATTGAAAGTGATTTAAGAAGCAATTCAATTGCCATGAGTGTTTTTCCAGATCCGGGTTTCCCGTTTATTAAAAAAGTTCTTTTTTCATTGTTTTTAATGGATTCTATTATTTCATCGAATATTTTGATCTGCTCGCCATCAAGACCGAAACCGCTTTCAGCAAGCATATTCATTGTTCCGTTTCTTATTTCATCATAGTGGGAACGAATAGCATTAAACAGTGCATTGTTCTGCCTGTATACAGCGTTTATAAATTTAAGTGCATCATCACGTGATACCGGATTTCCCATATTTGTTTTTAAATATTCATACATTTTTTCTTTCTCGTGCCTGAATATTATAATTTTACTGTCCATGCTTCCGTCATTGTTGATATTATACAGAACAACCCTGAAAGAAATTTTAAATTCATCTGGAATATTTGTAGAATATTTGATTTTTCCGGCATAATTCATAACCTGGTACACAGGATTAACCTGTACTTCATTGTCTCCATATGCTGTATAATCGTCTATTATTTTAATAGCCTTCCAGCCCTTTAACTCCACTATACCGGCATTGTTGCCATTGGAAGAACCTATTAATATTGCATCTGCACGCTCTCCGCCGCCCGGGATCTCATATTCCAGCGCCAAAAATAATTCAGGGAAAGAATTTAAATTTTCTCTTAAATATTTAATTTCTGACTTCCACGAATTATAAAGGAAAAGTCCGGGATTTTCATGAAATCTTTTATTATATTCCGATGCGAGTAAATGTATAAAATCTTCATTTTTGCTGCTTTCCATAAATTCAGAAACTGTTGAAAACCACATAAAATTAGACATTAATTCATTAAACTTTGAATTATATTAAATTTTTCGGTGATTCATGCGTATTTTTAAAGTCTGATGTTTATTTTTCCACTATGAAAATCAATCTATTTATAGAAAATATATTATAAGAAAATTTGAATATACATAAATGAAAGTAGCTGGACTTTTATCTGAATCGGCAAAAATTAAAAATGTATCTGCCACATACGAATGGTATGATAAGAAGGAAGGTGTCATAAAATGGATTTTTTATAACCCGAATTCTGTTAATATGTCATTTACACTTGTAAGAGGCGTAATAGAGAATGGAAAGTTAAGCGAGATTTATCCTTTCGGAAACGCATTTTATCCTGTATATTATAAAAATTTCGGAACGCAGTTTGCATTGAATCCACAGCCATTAAAAAATGTAAATGCAAGTACAAATTCGCCGCCTCTCTGTATATATAAGAATCCTGATGGAACAATGTTTGCAGCATTCCTCTTTACCCTTGAAGGAGGCCAGAAATATGAAATGCTTGAGGGCGGATGGACAGGAGGAATTGTACCCGGAGGCATAAAGACTGTTACTTCATATTTTAACAGTGATCATAGATTTACAATAAATTTTGTAAAGGAGCAGTGCTCGGGATATAACCAGGAAAGCGGAACTGATTATCCATGCCCGGAAGACCCTTTTACTGTAAAATCGGCTTTAATGGAATTGAATGAAAACGTCAAACCGCTTTTCAATGATAATATTGAACGTACAAACAGCTGTGAAGAAATTATTAATAATCCGGAAAATACAGCGGAATATTATATAAAGCTGCTGCAATGCCTTCTGGATGACCGGTTATAATAATCAATAAAATTTTATTCTTTTATTATATCATGAATTTATGGGAGCTAAAATCAGTGAATTTAAGGGTCATAAAGTCATGACATTAATGAACAGCGAGGATGATAAATATCCTTTCACTTTTGGAGTGGCAAAAGCAAAGCTTATTATTGAAAATATTGAAGAAATAAAAAAATTTGTTGAAGAAAACCAGTAGGATATTATTATTTTTAAAATATAATTTATATATTTTAAACAGGCCTGTTTTCAAGGTCTTTTCTGATAAATAATAGTAGTGGCATTAAAACTATCCCCAATATACCCATAATTGACCATGCATATGTGTAATTATATCTTGATGCAAGTAATGTGAATGTTACCGGAAGAACGACGGCCACGGCAAGCTGCAGAGTATTTGCAAAGGAAAGTGAAAGTGATACAAGGTCCCTTCTTGAAAAATTTCTTATAAATGTATAAACAATGGAAAGACCATATACAGAGGCCATTCCGGCTCCGCCGACAAGTATAAGGATTAAAATTACACTGTGTGCAAACGGAATTAAAATTAGAAATACAGACATTATAACAGATATTGATACAAATGTCATGATTTTGTGGTCTGTCCTTGAAAAATGATACCCGCCCATAACACCGCCCGCAAAACCTATCAATAATGCAAATGATGAAATCGATCCGGCCAGCTGGGAACTGTAATTTAATGATTCCAGATAATAAAGGGGACATTTGACCCTGTCTTCGATATGTATTTTAAGGAGACAGATCCGGAGAAGATGGAATCAAAGTACGGAACTGTGAAAGAGTAGTTGCTTTTCACAGTATAATAGTGATTAATGGTTTAGCAATCAGGTGTGTCGAATAAAAGTATTATTCGTCTTGATGGCTGAACTTATGTATTTTTTCTATAAATGTCCAATGCATAAAAAGAGCAGTTCACACTGAGAATCTTGCCGGGGGAAATACCTGTCAGGGGCCAGAATTACCGAGTACATAAAGCATTAAAAATAAATCCGGGATACATATAGGATGATTCTATTTTTTATTTTCATCTGTTATTAAATTAAGCATTTTAATAAATTCTCTGTCTAC
>JABEBX010000685.1_pt1 | contig 10547 bp, 9 predicted proteins | sample 7245971 | NCBI WGS metagenome assembly JABEBX01 (sample SAMN14506365, study PRJNA622280) | hot springs metagenome | biome: hot spring [ENVO:00000051]|acidic hot spring [ENVO:00002120]; feature: spring [ENVO:00000027]|sediment [ENVO:00002007]; material: sediment environment [ENVO:01001048]...
TTAATTCTGGAGCGTCGAGTACACCTATGTCCACCCCCATGTCGAGTAATCCGGTGACGAGCAATACTGGTGGCACGTTCGTCAGCACTCCAACCAACTCCACAGCGTATAGCGCGCTTAATTCTGGAGCGTCGAGTACACCTATGTCCACCCCCATGTCGAGTAATCCGGTGACGAGCAATACTGGTGGCACGTTCGTCAACACACCAACCAATTCCGCCGCATATAGTACGCTCAACTCTGGAGCGAGCTATGGTAACTACGGTGGTAGTTCGATAAATATGGGCAATTACGGTGGTTCAGGGCTATCGTAAAGTAAAGGCGCGACTTCCATAGCGAGGTGTAAAACGTCGCGGTCTGGTACGGCACGTTAGTTTATGCGCGCGCCAGGCCCGACAGTTTTTACCAAGGATATACCCTCAGAAGAAGCAATAAAGGATTTTGTTGCTAGCCACTGTCCAGATTATCTATTTGTGATACTTGCAGGAAGCGCTGGTAACAGTAGCATCAACGTCTGCTCCGATATAGATCTTGTGGTCGTAACAGCTAGTTTTCGTTATCCGGCAGCAAAGGTTATCGATCGAATAGACGAATGGCCTATCGACCTTCTCATCTTAAGAGAAGATAGATGTTCTGAGGCATTGGTCTCTTCACGTCGTTCCGCATTTGCATACATACCCAACCTCTTGGCATACGGAACGTACGTTGCCGGAGATCAGAAAAAGTCGTTAACCCTCATTACTCATGCAAGAGCTATACTGGAAGAAGGCCCCTATCCGCCAAGCGCAAGAGAAATACTGAATTATCGACTGAGGCTGACAAATATGTTGAATAACATCAAATGTAAAACATCTGACGAATGGAAATATATCGCAATCCCATTCCTTGGATTGTTAATGGAGACATATTGTCGCATTCTTGGTAGCGGCTGGCGGGAAGGCGGGCGGCATGCGTATCGTGAAATACGGGAAAACGCACCCGAACTTGCAAACTTGGTGACACATGTGATCTCCAACATTTCTGAGCACTCGCTGACCATTATAGACCTAGGTATAGACATTCTGAATAAGATTGGTGGCCCGGTTGTCTTTGAGACTATACCTTTTGTGGAGTGATATGTGGCCCATTAATTAATTGACAAAATGTTTTTTGATGGCACTAGGACGCCAAGCGATATATAGACACTGGAAAACAATATGAATAAAGATTTACACAATTTGGCCGTACACTTCTACCGGATAGGAAGGTGGTTGGATGCATTGCAAGTGGCGCGACAATTGTTGCTTCGTGGCGAGGACGGGGCGGACCTCCACAAGATGATAGGGATGTGCCATTTAGCACTCCGAAATTTCGCTATGTGTGAAGCGCATTTGCAATGTGTGGTCAGCCTAAAGGATAGCTGGGATACAGACGTAGCGGCAGGTCTTGCTTACTGCGCTTTCAAACGTCAACAATATGACCGATGCAAAGAACAATCGCTCTTGTTGTTACAAAACAACCCAGAGCACGCACAAGGTAATTTCCTTATGGGGGAGTGTTACCGAATAAACAGTCAACCAGAAGATGCGTTACAATATTATAAAATTTGTGTTGAATCGGCGTCCGATTATCGAGACGCGTATATGCAGATGGGTGTGATCCACGCCGATTGTGGGCAGTTTGATCGGGCAATAGAGAGCTATAACCATCTCATTCGCCTCAACCCTTCGGATTGGAACGGTTGGTATCGGCTTGGCTCTGTGCTCCATGTGCAGGGGGATATCGCAGCTGCCGAGAGGTGTTTGTCTCGCGCCTTGGATCTTCTTCCAGATGCGCCGGAGCCTTACCTACAGGTGGGAATGCTAGAGGCAGATAAGGGCGATATGGACAAAGCCTTGGAGATCGTTGCGAGAGTTCAGCGCGCATGGCCGCACTACAAGTTTGCCCGTATCAATGAAGCAATATTACTGGAGCGCTCCGGTGCCATTGCACAGGCGAGAGATTTGGCTGGAGAATTGGTCAAGGAGTTTCCGCAGAATCCGCATGTGCTTATGTTGATGGGGAGAACGTCCGAGTCAATTGAGGAACTGACGCAGGCCGCAGAGAGTATCGCGGCCGCGCTGGATCATGACAATAATATACCCTACAACATGCGCGCAATCCTGAACTTCGCGCTAGCTTCCGTGTTCGAGCGGATCGTTGATGTTGCCCAGGCAATGAAATATTACAATGCCGGTAACGCCATGCGCGCAGAAATGAAACCCTATCAAAAGGAAAATACGGAGATCTTCTTTTCCAGAATCCAAGATACCTATCCAGCATTCAAGAATAAGGTAGGTGGATATAATAGCCCCCGACAGGTTGAAGAGGGCCCAGAGATCATTTTCATTGTCGGTATGCCGCGATCAGGAACGACATTGGTCGAGCAGATCCTAGCCGCCCATCCAGAGGTTTGTCCTGGCGGAGAGTTACAGTTACTCGATCTATCGATCCGCAACATCATCCCTGACTTCCATGGGTCATTAGATACGGTAACAACAGCGCTTTTGGAAAGAATTAGAAGATATTATTTGGAGAATTTGCCGAAGAGCCTAAATTCATGCCAAAAAATCACAGATAAAATGCCGCATAACTTTCAGTATGCTGGGATTATTCAGAAAATATTTCCGTCGGCCAAAATTGTGTATACGGTCCGCGACCCGCTAGATAACTGTCTTTCCTGCTATTGCCAAGACTTTCTACAGGGTAATGCGTTTAGTTTTGATTTTGATGCCTGTGCGCATTTTTATAAGATGCACCGTTCTTTGATGACCATGTGGTCAAAAGATATTGATCTTTATGAGCTTCACTATGAGCAGCTTGTGGAAAATCCGATTGACGTAATTCAGGGTTTGCTTTCGTATTGTGGGTTGGGGTGGAATGACGGTTGTCTTAAATACCATGAAAACAAAAGATATATTAATACAGCGAGTTATAAACAAGCGAACAAGCCATTGTATACATCATCCATTGGAAAATGGAAGCGATACGCCGAGTATATTCACCCATTAATTAGAAGTCTGCAGGAATAGTTGCATGCATCGTGTTCGCATGTAATGGGATCTTGCGCTTCTGTTCGTCATGGAGATGCTAGCATGTGGAAGATGCGGTTGCTGGGGATGCTGGTACTGTCTGCGGCCATGTTTGGCACGGAGGCCCTGGGGGCGAGCATCCCGCCTCTTCTGGACGGCTTGATCCATGCGCAGGCCCTGCTCCGTCAGGGCGATCAGGGGCAGGGGGTGCGGGTCGGTGTCATCTCCAGCGGTGTCCGTAATCTCCAGGTTCTGGAGAGCAGGGGGATATTGTCCACGAATGTCCAGACCTACGGCGATACGCCCGGACCAGGTGATGAGGGGGACTGGATGATGCAGGTGGTCCACGATATTGCCCCCGCCGCGTCCTTGGGCTTTTGTCCGGCACGTAATCCCGGCGAAGTGGTGGATTGCGCCCGCAAGCTCGTGGATCGTTTCCATGCCAATATCGTGGTGGACGATATCAATCCCCAGCCAGTCTGGTTCTACCCCAATCGCGATGCCATTGGTCTCTACGCGCTCCACGATAAGCATCCCAACGTATTTTTTGTGACCGGGGCCGGCAACAACAACGGCGGCTTTTACGAAGGTTCCTGGGCGCCAGTCGCGGTAAAACTCGCGGATCGGCACTACCAGGCGCAGAATTTTGCTGCAGGTACGGGCAATCCCGCGACGCCTTTCGACACGCTGATCCTGCCGCCGCATGCGACCGCGACTATTTTGCTGGGCACCAATGTTGAACCCCCCAGCAATGACCGCTGCAGCGGGGATAATCCGACCGTGCATCTGTATATACTGAAGGGCGATGGACGGGTACTCCTGCGCAAGTCCAGCCCCTGTGCGGTCGTGGAAAGCAAGGTACGCAACGACGGGGATATTCCCGAGCACCTGCGTATTGCCGTTGCCTATCGCCATTCGCCGGACCTGCCCAACTTCGCACTGAAACTGGTAGCGGTATCGGAGGGACTGGGCGTGTCGCCCCTCTCTCTGCGCTACCACACGGCGGGTAGTGCCGGGAATTCGGCCCTTGGGCCGGGCGTGGTTGCGGTGGCGGCGGTGGACCCTGGGAGCGACTATCACGGTCAGTTCATCAATGAGGCCTATGCCAATCGCGGTCCCCAACGCATGGATTATACCCTTACATCCAGCCTGAACTCGGAGTGGAAACGCCTATCCCAGCCGATGATCCTGCAGCAACCCATGCTCTCTGCCCCAGATCGCACGGTAGTCGCCTTTCCGGGAGATGGGGGCGAAGGCGTCGTGATGAGGCCCTTCCTCGGAGATTCCGCCGCTGGGCCGGTAGTAGCCGGTGTGGGGGCCCTCTTGTTGTCCGCCCACGTTCCCCCTGCGGATCTCTTGCAGGATCTGATGGACGGTTCCCTCCGCCAGATTAGCGGTAAGTGGTCGCCTCGCTTTGGCTATGGCTTGGTGGACGCCGATCGCACCGCCCGGGTCGCCGGTGTCTTGGCAGGCCCCAGCGGGTCCGGCTCGCCCCGCTTACCCAACTGGCCAAAGTCTGGGCAGGTGGCCGTCGCGGCTGGATCCTTGCAGGAGCAGGCGGTACATGGCGATGCAGAAGCTCTGGGGCAGCTACGGCGGGAAGCTGCCGCGGGACAGGCAGGTGCTGAATTGTCCTTAGCCATATACGATCACGATACGGGCGACAACGGGGGCGCCGCGCGCTGGGCCTGGAAATCGGCCCAGCAGGGCGACCCCGCCGCCCAAAGTTTTCTGGGCTCGCTCTTCAACCGCGGTTGGGGGGTCACCCTGGATCCTCGTGCCGCCCACGCATGGTGGCTGCGGGCGGCACGATCGGGGTTTGCCTTGGCCATGGTCAATGCAGGGAGTGCCTGGGCCGCCGGTCGAGGAACGATTGCGGACCCCACGCTCGGTTATGCCCTCATGCGCGCGGGGCAGATGCGGGGCTTTCACGCTCCGGAGTTTGATCGGGTGATGGTGAGGGTTAAGGGCGAATTATCGGCGTCCCAAAATACCAAGGCGGACCAACTTGCAGAAACCTTTGCTGCTGATCCAGAAAAAATTCCCTCACCCTGGGGTGTTTCGCAATAAAAATCCCCGCAGCTTGCTGCGGGGTATTCCCTCAACCGCCATTTACTCGATTTCACTGCAAGCAGCCGGGATTCAGACCCAAAGAGATTGAATGCTGAGGAAACTTCAGGTTGTATAATCGATCATTTGTCAGGTAAGGCGTATTTGTAGTTGGTGTTCTGTGCAAGTGATTTGTCCGCCAATGCCTTGTGGGAGTTCATGGTAACCCCACAAGCAGCCAGTAATTGATGTGCAAACTGTCGGGGGTGGCTGGCTCGAAACAGCACCCATTTGGCAAGCGTCTCGCTTAGCCTGGACGCTTGGTTTGCGATGGAAGATTGGGCTGCAAGTGACTTTGCCTGATTCACCTCGATCTCGTTCCCCTGCTTGGCCAAGTAACGATTCATGGTTAGCGTAACATTTTCCTTCGCGAGATTATCTGCTTGCGCGGCTGTTTCCGCGGCGGTCATGGCGTCTCGATACATCTCCCTAGCATAGGCCATGCGGCTGTTTATCGTTGAAAGGGCGTTGTCGTAATTACCGAACGCATTAACCACACCGGCCTGAGCTGACTGCACAGAGGCAACCACGTTCATGGCGGGCAGCAATGGAATGGTAAGTGCTACACCGACAGCGTAATTGCTCCCTTTGGTTGCGGTAATCGCGTTCAGCGTGTTGCCGGCATTAATCCCCAGCCAGTTGTATTGAGCTACCAGAGATAGAGTCGGCCAGAAGCCTGCACGCGCGGAGTGAACTTGCTGCTGCGCCGCAGAGATTTGAGCACGTGCTGCTTCGACGGCAGGATCATTGATCGGATTTGATGATTTGTATGGCGCATTGGGTGCGCTCGGTATGTAGCGATGAGTAGTGAACGAAGCGAGTGGTTGCGTGTATCCCATGGCCCGCAGCAGGCTTTTCTGGTCAGAGTCTTCCTGTTGCAGGTCCTGGTCAAGCTGCGTCTGCGCCTGCAGCGCGGTCTGTTCCGCGCTGATCCAGTCTATCCGACTGGCCATGCCATGTTGGTAGCGCGCATGGGTCAACCGTGCCGACGCTTGATCCAGGGCCACAACTTTCCGTTGTTTAGCTATGGTGATTTCATCTTTCGTAAACGCCACATAATTAGTCAAAATGGTTACAAAAACTTTGTTCACGGCCTCCTGTAAAGTGGCATTGGCGGATTGTACGGCATCCATGGCCGCACGATATGCGGCCATGTCCTTGCCGCCGGAAAACAGGTTGAAATTAAAATTAGCGGCAACCGCGTTATAATAAAAGCCCTGTGTGGCAGGTACCAGGGTTCCGGCGATAAAGGTGTTTCCAGACCGGCCTATGGGTTTGTATAACTCTGCCTGGTCACTAACGGTAAGGCTGGGAATAAAATTGCTGATCGCAGACAGTTTTTGTGACTCCGCCTGGGTGATGCCCCCATGCGCCTGGACCACAGCAACCTGTTGAGAGAGACCAATTTCTAGCGCTTCCAGCAGGCTTAGCTTGCGCAGGTTATTTTTCGATAAGTCCGATGTTGGGGCTGCGATGGCCGTTGGAGCGCAGAGAACCAGCCCAAGCAACCCCCAACACCACAAGCGTGCGATAACGCCCTGCTTGGCGACGCAGGCAATATTCATGGTATCTCGAAGCATAGAGTCTCGTTATAAGAATATTACGGGAAGACCTTGGCGCGGAACGGTTAGATAGCGCGAACATTCAAGGTACGTATATGGTAGTTGAACGGGGACGAGCAGCTTAAAAAGCTGCAGCACGATTGGGACGGAGGAAATAGTTGTGGCGATCGGCATGGAAACAGTTTCTCCGTGGACCTAATAGGCTTGTTTCGTCTAGTCTAAATGGCGGAGGACTGCTGCGCCATATGGGGAGGGTATGTTTTATCCTAAAGAGTCTTGGTGCGCCGCGTGGTAAACAGACATATGGGATCATTGTGTCTCATGGCCGCCAGGTGGGCCGGGGCGGATAGCCTGATTTTGCTGAGTGCTCCGCCTGCCGGATAGAGCCTGTTATCAGACATTACGATCATCGTGCTCATTCCGGCAACCAATCGTCTGCCAGGAAGTCCTCCGCAGGCCAAGGGCAAGCAACGGGGAAAGCTGCCCTGTCCAGTCCTGTTTCCAACGCAGCGTTCTTAGAAGCGTCCTCCCAAACCTTGGGTAACACAACGTGAATGCTGGGCTTCAAACTGGGGGACATCTCCAGCAAGTCTTCTAGGGCTGTCCGCTGCTCACGAATCGTCAAATGCCAGCTCGTCGATCTCTTCTCTGACTGCCAATGCCACTTGATGAGATGCATGAGCAACACCCGTAGGCGGCTCTTCAGTTCGTTGCGCTGACTACGGCCCATGCTTTCGATTTCCTCTACCAGGTTGTCCCAGTCCAACGCCGCAACCTGGCGGTCCTTGAGAGCCTGCGCCTGCGCCTCGATCCAAGACAGGAAGTCCTGCTCATAGAGGTTTGGTGCGTGTTCTAGTTGCCTTGCTGTTGCCATGGCATGCCTCCTGTCGGCATGAGGTCATATGTGGGGGAGGATAGAACAGAGGAACAGGGGAAAGGAAGAGAGGGGCGGGGGGCGGGTGTGTCTGCAAGCGAAGCGCGCAGGCCCGGAGGGCCGTAGGAAGCAAGGCTTCAGACGTCGCCATCAGGCGGCGGCTGAGAGCCGCGCCTAGTAGAATTTTATAGATTCTACTAGACCGGAAATTTGGCAAAACGCTGAAAGACAGCACTGGCAGTGGTTTGCGCCCGTTTTCGAGGTCTTGCCGGTTACCACCTAGTCCGGGGGTGGTTACCACCTAGTCCGGGGGTGGTTACCACCTAGTCCGGGGGTGGTTTCCACCTAGAACGGGGGTCAACCCGGCCCTGTCTAATCCTCCCAGTCCTCTTGCTCGGCCCACTCAACGGCCATTGCGGCCTCCATATCGGCTTGCATCTCTGCTGGACTGCTGTACCCAAGATGGCTCTCTTGCCAAGGTAATTTTTTGGGTCTCGACACCAGGACAAGCCCTGCAGTTGTTTGGTCGATCACCCAGCCATACCCATCGTGCAAATTTTTAGTGCAGTCTGCGATCTCATCCAGTGCGGCCCGCAACTGTCCCCGGCGGATTGATCGAACCTTTGCCGAGGCATCTTCACACGCTGCCCCGCCCCACACATGGGGCGCTAAGGTGTCGATGTGCGCCCCGTTACCGTTGCCTAGCGATTGGCCCAGGCGAATGTTTGAGCAAAGCCAGCAATGCAGCAACTTGGCGGCCTCGCTTTCCATCTCGTTGCGCTCAAATAGCGAAATTTTGACGTGCTGCCCTCTGAATACGGCCCCGGTAAGTCGTGGATTGGCCGCGACGTGGATTTCGCCGGTCTTGTGATTGAAGCTGACTGATATCAGGTTACATACCCTGTCCCAACCAGTTTCCCGATTTTTCTCTCTAATTTGTGCCGACCTGAGACGGTTTAGAGATTCTTTTGCATTTTTCAATGCCGTGCCACTTTCAGGATCACCATATCCCGCGTCGATCAGCAAACTTCGCAAGCTAGTGCGTTTACTTGCCAGCGGTGCACCGTCGTCTTGATTGAACTCCAAGGCAAGACGTAGCTGCTTGCTAATAGGACCAGACGGATCAGCGTCGATCACCAGCCCATCAATGCCAAGCTGAGCGGTTAGCGCGAGTAGGATCGATTGGTCGTCTGAACCCAACTGCTCGAATCCTTGAAAACCGATCTCGCTATAACCGAATTTCTTCATTGGAACAAACAACTGACCCCTTTTCTTTCCTCTCGTCGGTACGAAAAGCCCGTCAAACACATGAGCGGGATCAAGCTTGGCGTAGGCCGGTTTAATACGCTGCTGCGTCATGATTCCTCCCGCCTCTTTTGGCGTTTTCTGCCTTTGCCGGTAACAGCGTAACCGGTACCAGAACTCCGCCATCGGCCCGCTTGAACCAACGATCCTCGATAGGCTCACCGTAGTTGTTCTTCGGCACGCTGAACCGAACGTAGTAATTCCTACGGTCGCCAATGGGCTCCAGACTGATGGAGTCCGACCACAGATCCGCCTCGTCAGAAGTCATCTTGGACAACGCCGCACCCCAGCGGGCGTTGTCGGTCAATATCGAAGCCCCACGCGCCGCATGCTGCTGGTCGCCTTGCCCGGATGCCGCGCTGCTTTTGCTGACATGGTGCAGGAACAGGACCGCCGCCCCGGTCTGTGCTGCCAGGTACTCCAAGGCTTGCAATAGCTTGCCCATGTCGCCGTTGGAGTTCTCATCGAGCTGGTGAACCCGGCTGATGGTATCTATCACGATCAGCCGCGCCCCATCGCAATACTCCAGCAACCGGGCCATGTGTTCGTCCTTCATCACGTCCAACCGCTTGCCCATCAGCGGTTCGAGCGTCAGATGCTCGGCAATAGCATCCCGCGCTGCCGGATTCAGGTGCTTGCCAATGCTATACAACCGACGAAGCAAAACCGGCTCCGGATCTTCCGCCGCCAGATAGACTACACGCCCGGTATGCCCAGGCTGCAAATTCAGCAGATCGCCGCCCGCAACGCTGCAAGCCACACCCATCGCCGCCTCCAGCACCAGGAAGCTCTTGCCGGTAGCCCCTGGCGAAAACAGCGCTCCTACACTCCCTGCCAGAAAACCGGGCAACACAAAGTCCAGCTCTGGCGGTTCATTGGTGAAGGCCGCCATAATGTCTAAAGCCATTTCATGATCTCCTGTGTGGATCGTGGATGGTGAGGCCCCGGCAGGTGCAGGAACACCGCGCCGGGGCCGATTAGTTTCATGCCTTATGCACTGAGCGAAGCATCGCCTCTCTCAAAATAGCATTCATCCGGGTTTGATAGCCCTTGCCTTGACTCTTGAGCCATGCCATCACATCCGCATCGATCCGCACCGAAGCGTGCGTCTTCACCGGCTTGAAAAAAGGGTTCGGGACCGCTCGCGCCCAAAACGCTTCATCCAGCGGCGGTATGTCGCTGTAGTCGATTTCGCTGTCCGGCTTCTCCGCCAGCGCCTTGAGTTCCGCCTTGCGCTCTTCGGTCAACGACGGCAACTCGCTTCGCTTGTACCTAACCGTGCTCATAACGCCTCCGTTCCTTTCGATCCACACGCCGAGCGCTGATAATGCGTACAATCTCAGCGCCCTTCTCTTCAAAGCGCACCGTGTGCGCCACCAGTAACAGCAGGCAACCGCCAGCCATGCCAACAGTCTGCCAACGCTGTTCTCCGTTCTCGATACGATCCTGTTCCGACAAGGCGAAAGGATCATCAAAAACCAATGCAGCTTCCTCGAAGCGAACGCCATGCTTGCGGAAATTAGTCTCTGCCTTCCTGCCGCCCCACTCGAAGTAGGGGTCGCTTCAGGAAACGGAATTTAAAGTACGTTAAGACCTGGCGAGTGGCCATCGCGGCTGATATTTGCTCTGTTCGATCGTTGTGTATAC
>JABEBX010020223.1_pt1 | contig 10533 bp, 7 predicted proteins | sample 7245971 | NCBI WGS metagenome assembly JABEBX01 (sample SAMN14506365, study PRJNA622280) | hot springs metagenome | biome: hot spring [ENVO:00000051]|acidic hot spring [ENVO:00002120]; feature: spring [ENVO:00000027]|sediment [ENVO:00002007]; material: sediment environment [ENVO:01001048]...
GGTGTGGCCAGGCCCGAACTTTATTACGAGCCGGCGTTGATATTGACCGCGCTTCTGCTGCCGGCGTTCGGATATTTGTACGTGCGTTTCCGGAACGCGCGCACGCTGCTGTGGTTTCTGGCCTTCATTTTTGCGCTGGCTTCGATGGTGTTGCTTTCCGCCGTCAGCCCCAGTGAGTTCTCCCCGGCAGTTTATCTGTGGCTGGTAGCCGCCGGACAAACCTCGCTAGAGATCAGCACCGCCCTGTTTCTTGGGTCGCTCTCGCCGCTGCGGTTTCGCATGGGGCGGTTACAGGTGCTTTTTGTCATTCCTTACATGATCCCGCTGGTGGCGGCTTCGATCCTGTTCTATGGAGTGTTTCACGGTGCGGCGCCCAAGGGAGCGGCGGCGCTGATTTTTCCCGCGCTGATGGCGATGTGCTTCGCGGTGGGGGTCTTTTGGGGCGCGTCGAAGGGAGCTGTGCCGCGGTGGCTGGGGATGCCGTTCTCAGCCGTGCTGGGATTGCTGGTGGTGTGGGTATGCTTGGCGCGGGGGCCGGCGCAGGCACTGACCCTGGCCGAGTTTGTCAACCTGCAGATGGCCGTGGTGCTGGTGATCTATGTCTTCCGGCGTTTTTCGCCGGGCGTGGCGTTGAGCGTGCTGGGATTCACCGCCTGGTCGCTTTTCGAGGTGCAGATTTTTTCCGCTCCCATCCGGCATCCGGTGCTGAACCTGCATTTGATCCCGGTAATTGCGCTGGGCAAGGTGGTGGCGGCGATGGGGATGATCTTGCTGGCGATCGAAGACCATCTGGACATCAATACAGCCGCCCAGGAGCAGGAACGGCGGGCGCGGCGGGAACTGGAGGCGTATACCAAGCTGATCCTTTCGCGGCGGCGGATAGAGGACTTTGATCGCCAGGGAAACGATATTTGCCAGGTGGTGGTGACGCACAGCCGGTTTGGGCAGGCGGCGCTTTTGCTGGAGCAGGGGGGACGATACCGGCTGGCGGGCTCGGCGGGGCTGAACGCGACCGCCGCCAAGGCGCTGGCCGAACTGGCGGCGCGGATTCCGAGCGCGGGTTTTTTGCTTCCGGGAACGGCTCCGCCGGCCATTGAGAACGGCATCACGCAGATTCTGGACTTGAAGCCCTGGCTCAAGCCCGGCGACGGCCTGGAGCGGGAGAAGTTCACCAACGTGTTGGCCGTGCCCATGTACGGGCGCTCGGAGGCAGAGGGTGCGCTGTTGCTGGCGGGGATGCGCGCGGCCGCGGCCGGGCTGCGGGGGAAAGCGCGCCATGAACTGCGCGCCGAGGATCTTTTGGGCATCGAGATGCTGGCGGCGCGGCTGCAGGCTGCGCGCAGCCAGACCATGATTTTGGAGAAACTGATCGACGCGGAGAAATTTGCGGCGCTGGGCCAGTTGGCGGGCAACGTGACCCAGCAGATGAACAATCCCCTGACCGTGATCTTGGGTTACGCCGCGCTGCTGGAGGAGGCGGAGCTGGACGAGCAGGCGCGCAAGGGCGTGGAGTCGATTTTGACCGAGGCGCGGCGGATGCGGTCCACGCTGCAGAGCCTGTCGCGCATCGCACAGCCGCATGGCGACCAATTGGCGGCGGTTTCAGTGACAGAACTGCTGGCCGACATGGAACAACTGCACCGGCCGGAGTTTTTGCAACGCTCGATAGAGTTCTAACTGAACGTGGCTCCCGGACTGCCCAGGGCTTCGGGCGGCTTTCTCCTTTGCGAAGGCGCGCGAGGCGGTGGGCGAGATGAACGAGAACGGCCTCACGCCGGGGCTGCCGGTGATGGTGTGCTTCCACTGCAACGAAGTGGGCTGCGGCGCACTGGAAGGAAGCGCGTACAGGGTCGAGTATCGAAGAGCGAGCAGGCCGGCTCAGAAAATCATGAACGAGTTCATGAACTGGGTGAGTTGGGTTGCGGTAGAGCCCTTCGAGGTGGTTACGATCAACTGGTAGAAGCGGGTTCCGGCCAGGAATTCGCGCACGGTGTAGTTGTATCCAGTGGAATCGGCGGCGGTGTAGGCGCGTCCGGGGATGCCGTCGAGATCGATGACCTGGTTGCTGAGCAGGGTTTTGCCTGCGACGGCGCCATTCTCGGCTCTTTGCAGAAATACTTGCGGCGAAGCTCCGCTGACATTCGGCGGGCAATCGTAGTATGTCACGATGTAGCTGACGTTGCCGTTGTCCGCAGTGGCAGAGAACTCGTCGAGCGTAGTCGTTTCGCCGTTCTTCAACTGAACCGGCTGCGAGGATTGCGTAGGGGTTCCAGGGAAATAGGCGCTGAAACGGCCATCGGTGGAGGTGAAGGGCTGCAAGGGCGTTTCAGCGGCCGGGGCGGCGGACGGCGAAGACGCAGCCTGTTGGGCGGCAGCGGCGGACGGCTGTTGGGACGGACCGGCGAAAGCAAGGCCGGCAAACAGCAGCAGGACAACCAGGATCGCGGTCGAGAGTTTGCGCATCTTCTTCCTCTTTTCTTTTTGCCCGCATCTCCGGCGGCAGCGGGAGCGATCCGTCTGATGAAACGCCGCGCGCGCTGAAGTATGACTATTGCACCGAATGCAAAGCGGCTTGTCAAGGAAAAATCCAGGTTGCGCGCGAGCGCGTGAAGGGCGCGCACAGCGGAATGGAATGCAAGTCCTTAAAATGGAAGAGAGATGGCGTTTACGGAACAATACGACGTGGTGGTGGTGGGAGCGGGACACGCAGGCTGCGAGGCGGCCATGGCGGCGGCGCGCATGGGGCTGAAGACCGCGCTCATCACCATGAACCTGGACCTGATCGCGCAGATGAGCTGCAACCCGGCGGTCGGGGGCGTGGCCAAGGGGCACCTGGTGCGCGAGGTGGACGCGCTGGGCGGGATTATGGGCGAGGTGGCCGACGCGGTGGGGATTCAGTTCCGGCTGCTGAACACCTCGCGGGGGCCGGCGGTGTGGAGTCCGCGGGCGCAGTGCGACAAGCAGAAGTACCGCCAGAAGATGCGCGAGGTGCTGGAGTCGCAGCCGGGGTTGCACATCCGGCAGGCGGAGGTCGTCGATCTGGTGATCGAAGACAGGGATCAGGGGTCAGAGATCAGGGATCAGGAAGAAGGGACTGAGGGACGAGGGACTAGGGATCCTTCGACTTCGCTCAGGACAGGCTCCGGGACTGACGATCTGGGTGAGATTCCGCGGCCGGAACGGGCGCGGAGGCGGGTTCTGGGGCTGAAGCTGCGGGACGGGCGGCGGCTGATGGCCGGGGCCACGATCATCACCACGGGAACGTTTCTGAACGGTCTGATCCACTGCGGCGAGGAACGGTACCCGGCGGGTCGCTCCGGCGAGCCGGCCAGCGTGCTGCTGGGCGAGGCGCTGCGCGCTTTGGGGCTTCGGACCTGCCGGCTCAAGACGGGCACGCCGCCGCGGCTGGACGGGCGGACGATCCGGTGGGAGATGTTCGAGGAGCAGCCGGGCGACAAGGAGCCGACGCCGTTCAGCTTCAGGACGAAGAGGATCGCGCAGCCGCAGGTAAGCTGCCACATCGCGTTTACGACGCCGGAGACGCTCCAGTTGATCCGCGAGAACGTACACCGGTCGGCGATGTACTCGGGGCGCATTCAGGGTGTGGGACCGCGGTATTGCCCGTCCATCGAGGACAAGATCGTCAAATTTCCCGACAAGACCCAGCACCAGTTCTTTCTGGAGCCGGAGGGGCTGAACACGCACGAGGTCTACGTGAACGGCATGGCCACCTCGCTGCCCACGGAGGTGCAATGGCGGATGGTGCACTCGATTCCGGGGCTGGACGAAGCGGAGATGCTGCGGCCTGGCTACGCCATCGAATACGACAGCGTGGACGCGACGGAGCTGGACCGGACACTGCGGGTGAAATCGATGGAGGGTCTGTATCTGGCCGGGCAGATCAACGGCACCAGCGGCTACGAAGAGGCGGCGTGCCAGGGGATCATGGCGGGGATCAACGCGGCGCTGTGGCTGAAGGGCGAAGCGCCGTTCACGCTGGACAGGAGCGAAGGCTACACGGGGATTCTGATCGACGACCTGATCTCGCGCGGGATCACGGAGCCCTACCGGATGTTCACCTCGCGGGCGGAGTTCCGGCTGCACCTGCGCATCGACAACGCCGACCGGCGGCTGACGCCGTATGGGCGCCGGCTGGGGCTCGTCGGCGACGCGGCTTGGGCGGAGTACGAGCGCAAGCAGGCGCGCATGGCCGCGCTCGAGCGACTGCTGACGGCGGGCAAGGCGGACAGTGAAAAGCTGCGGAGCGCGGGACTGGGCGAATTAACGGCGACGGCGGGGTTGACCTGGGCGCAACTGCTCAGGCGGCCAGAGGTGACGATCGAGACGGTGCTGAGGGCGATCAAGGAAGATCTGAAGAGCGATCCGCTGCTGGAGGAGTTCGCGCGGGCGATTGAAGATCGTGCTTTCCCACCCTTGGCGCAAGAATCCGCCGCGGCGGACGCCAAAGATGGGGCGCCCCAGATTTTTGGTTTATCCAGTACGGACCGGCGAGATGATTCGATTGCGCGCGCGGCCATGCGCAACGAAGCGCGGGCGGTGGAGACGGAGATCAAATTTGCGGGGTATCTCGAACAGCAAAAGAAGGCCATCGAACGGCTGAAGGCCGCCGAGACGGTGACGATTCCGGAGTGGATCGAGTACGGCGCGATCAGCGGGCTTTCGCGGGAGATGCGGGAAAAGCTGGAGCAAGTGCGGCCGGCGACCATCGGACAAGCGAGCCGGATTCCTGGGGTGACGCCCGCGGCGCTGAGCCTGGTGCACGTCTCCATCCGCTTGCAAGGGGCCCGACTGCAAGGAACCCGCTTGCAAGGGACAAAGCGTGCGGCGGCGGGCTGAGCCGCGAATGAGAGCCCTTCAATGAAAGGCAGCGGCCGGGCGGCCGCGCCGCTACTGTGTGTCCTTGCCGCCGTGGCCGAAGAACGGAAAATGGAAGGCTGCGCCAGCGGCGGACTCGTGCTTCTGCTTGATGGCAGAGGGCGGCTGGATCAGGGTGCGCTGGGAGTCGATGCACTGCCAGCGCCCGTTGGTGCGCTGGTAGATGTGGGTAAAGACGCCTCTGTCGTTGACTTCGAGGGAGCCGGCGCGGTGGTGGAGCATATACGTGCCGCTCACCACGGCGGTGTCGCCCAACATGCGCACGGAGGCGACTTTCTGAGTAAGAAAGTAGGTTTTGTCGTCGTTGGAGAGCATCCGCGCGACCTGGTCATTGAGGTTGGAGATGCTGCCGGCGGCCGAGACGTTGACGAACTTGGACGATAGCACGTTTTCCAGAGTGTACTGGTTGCGCTGATTGAGGGCAGTGGACCAGGCATCCTCAATTTTCTGGAACTGGACTACATTCGGGTCCTTCGTAGTGGTGATGTCGTACAGGGCCGCGCGCGTGATCCCGGGCGAACCGGTATGGGAACTCTGAGCGGCGGCAACGCCGGATGTGAGAAGAACAGCGAGGGAGCAAGCGAAAAAACGGTTCAGACGTGGCATAAACTCCTACCTGAGTAGTATGAGGTTCCAAAAAACATAATCATTGGACTCAGAAAGCGGGGCGAAGGGTAGCGGAAAAGTCAGCCCTGGCTAGAGGAGGTGTTGCAGGCGGTCCGGCCGATGGATGGTGACGATGGAGTCCTCGATGGAGATCCAGCCGTCCTTGCGGAACTGTCCGAGCGTGCGCGTGACGGTTTCGCGGGTGGTGCTGGTCATGGAGGCCATCTCCTCGTGGGTGAGCAGGAGGGGGAAGCAGTACTCGCTGCCCGCGATGTGTTCGCCGATCTGGTGGGCAAGCTCGAGGAGCAGGCGCGCCAGGCGGGCGGCCACGGTTTCAGACAGGGCGATGCGGCAAGCGTCCTGGAGGGCAAAGCGATACTCCTGGCAGATGCACTGGACGGCGCGCATCTGGGCCTCTTTATGGCTGCGCAGGAAGGTGAGGAAGCGTTCCCGCTCGACGGGGCGCAACTGGGCAGTGGTGAGCGATTCCGCGGAGACCTCGTAGACGCCGTGAGAGAGAACTGCGTAGAGACCGAGGATGGAGCCGGGTCCGGCCACGCGCACGATCATCCGGCGGTCGTCGGCAGGGCCTGCGGTGAGTTTGATGTAACCGTCGCAGATGAGATAGAGGCAGCGGGCGTCCTCGCCCTGCGTGAAGAGCGAAGCCTGGGCCGGCAGAGCGATGGTGCTGGTGGCCAGTTCCAGATCGGCCAGGACGGCGCTGCCGAGGGAACAAAACCATCCGGGACGCCGGTTGGAACAGGCCGCGCAGCCGATGGGAACCTGCCGGCCCAGAGCCCTGCGCCGCGTCTGCAATTCCGTTGAAATCTCCGTGTCCGCCATCGTCTTGCCTTGCCCGGTACCGACGCGGCGCCTCCGCGCTTGCGAAAACCCTGACCACCCACGCGGCGCGATCAAAGCACAAATGTCAGGACTTTCCCCGGATAGAGTCCCTGCTCCCCCTCATTAGTCTGGCGCAGGGGCAGAACGTTGGATGTGACGGTCCTCACGTCAATGAGGGGGAAAAAAGACGCGCCGCCGCGCCGTTGGCGGCTATACTATGGCTGATTTTGGGCAGGCGGAGGTGTGATACGCGTCACTGCTTCCGTTTGTAGCCGAGTCATAACCTTTTAGCATTCGTGATACTTGCACGGCGCGAAGCGCCGCCAAATAAAGAAGTTGTGATCCAGCGCACCGGCGCCGTTCCGGAGCACAGGGAAAAACGATTTTTCCGGAGGCGTAAGTGAGGGATCAACGTCAAGCGGAAGAAGCAAAAAGCGCAGCGAAGGCGGGAATTTTGATGCATAGAGATGGGCCAGTAACGCGAATGCTAATGAGTGCGGCTCCGGGAGTCCGGCCGGGACTGCGGGCTTTTTGGGTGTTGATGGCGGGAGCAAGCATGGCATGCACCACGGCGCTGGCGGCAACCGCGCCGAGCGTGCAGGCCGACGCGCCCGGCCATCCACTGCCGGGTGCGACCTATGTAGGCGCGCAAACCTGCGCCATGTGCCACGCGGATGTGGTGAAGGGATTTGCCGGCAATCCGCACATGAACATGGTGAATTTGCACGCCGACAAGGGCATCACCTGCGAAAACTGTCACGGACCGGGCAGCTTGCACGTGGCGGGGGGCGGGGACATAACCAAGATCTTCGATCCGGCCAAGGCGTCGCCGCAGCAAGTGAACGAAATGTGCCTGCGCTGCCACGCGGACACGCACCCTAACTTCTTGCGCTCGCCGCACGCCAAGGGGGGCTTGAGCTGCATCAGTTGCCACCAGATTCACGGCGCCGCAGTGAAGGCAGACCTGCTCAAGGCGCCGCAGCCTCAGCTCTGCTACCAGTGCCACACGGACGTGAAGGCGTCGTTCAACATGCCGTTCCACCATCCGGTACCCGAAGGGGTGATCCAGTGCACCGCCTGCCATGACGTTCACGGCACCTTCCAGCAGAACAACCTGAGGAACACGGCCGACGAGAACGCGATCTGCACCAAGTGCCACATGGACGTGCGCGGGCCGTTTGTGTACGAGCACCCTGTGGTCAAGGAGGAGGGCTGCTTGGCATGCCACACGCCGCACGGCTCCCAGAATGCGCGGCTGCTGAACATGCCGGATGTGAACGTATTGTGCAACCAGTGCCACAGCCCGGTAGCGGCCGGCACGGTTCACGGAATGAACGCGGGATCGGCGGAGCTGGAGCCCTGCACCAGTTGCCACACGTTTATCCATGGGTCGAATTTGAATGCAGCTTTTCTCAAGTAATGGAGTCGCGCCGCGCCTTCCCGTCACGTTGGAGGGCGCGGCCCGAGCCCCGTATCAACTTCGCGCGCGGTTAAAAGGCAAGGAAGTAAGCGGCATTTTTTCAAGCGAGGCTTCATTATGAAGAAAACAAGCTGGCTTTTCCGGCTGTCCAGTGAAGAGAATTCTCCAGCCCGGATGGAACGCATCGCGGGGAGCATTGGAGTAGCCGTTTTCATGATGATGACGGCGGTCATGGCCGCGGCGCAGAGCCGGAATCCGTCGCCGAACAACCCGCTCCCGGCGCCGGATGCGCAGATGAGCGTCCCCGCGGGGTATGCGGTGCATGGGAGCATCGACGCCGGCGGGCGCATGGCCGGCATCACGGGCGGCGGGGCCATGTACGACACGCTGGTCAATTTGCAGTCCGGGCCGCGCGTATTGGGCGAAACCTTTGAGATGCATGCCCTGCCGGGCAACAAGCATACACTGTTCGATGACCTCTCGGCCTTCAGCAACGGTTTCGGCGGCGATCCCAACAACTTCTCTTCGCTGACGGTTTCCAAAGGGAAGTATTACGAGTTCGATGGGACGTTCAGCCGCGACCGCCAGTACTTCGACTACGATCTGCTGAACAACCCCAATATTCCCTCCGGGCAGTCGATACCCATCGGCTCCACGGGCGCGTCGTTGGCGTGGCCGCAGGTGGAGCAATCGCCGGTGATGTTCAACACCGTGCGGCGCATGACGAACACCAACCTGACGCTGCTTCCCGAGTCCAAGGTGACTTACAAGTTTGGGTACGCGCAGGATATTTTTCAGGGGCCGAGCCTGAGCCCCGGCGAGTCGGTGGGCGCGAACAATGCTCTGCTGGAACAGTACGAGCGCAACAGCACCGACGATTTTACGGGAGAGATCGATTGGAAGCCGGTGCGAGCTACACAGTTGACCTTTGAAGAGGAGATCGACCACTACAAGGAGGGCACTTACTTCACCATGGCGCCGAGCCAATACATCGTGCAAGAGGCCGATGGACAGCCGGTGGCGCTGGGCGACTGGAATAGCTATACCCCTTACACCAGCAGCAGTTGCAATCCCAGCGCCATGGGATCGACCCCGCTGCTTTCGGCTTCGACCACCCCCGGCGGCAAGCCGGTCATCAACCCGGCCTGCGATGTGGTCGTCAGCTACCTGCGCAGCCAGCCAACGCGCATTTTGTACCCCACGGAGATCTTCCGCTTCCAAAGCACGAGCATCAAGAACGTGGCCATGAACGGCGATGTGCGCTACACCAACGCGAACCTGAACCTGCCCAACTACTACGAAAATTTCCAGGGCCTCGATTATGTGGCCGCCTCACGGGGCAACCCCGCCTATACGATTAACTCCATCACTTTCACGGGCAACGCGAGGGTCAAGCGGGAGGTGCTGGCGGCCGACTATGGGATCGTGTGGCAGGCGACAAATACGGTCAGCCTCTCCGATCAATTTAATTTCTCCAATGTTCAGGAGCCGGGCACGTCAGACATTTCAGCCGGAGCCACAGAGATTCAAAGCTCGTCCACGGCCCCTGGATATGGAACCATCAACTACAACGGTCCGCTGGCCCCCGGAGCTGCTTCCACGGTTGAGGGCAGCCCCAACGGCACGCCTACGCCCGACTTCTTTGGGCAGAAGCTGGTGACCAACAACGTGACAGTAGCCTGGGACGCATGGTCCCGCGGCACGTTCTCGCTCACCTATCGTTACCGCGCCAACATCGTCGCCGAGGGCATTCCACATAGCGCCGCGTTGCCGGTGGGTGCGGATAACGGCGGCACGGTCACCATTCACCAGAACGGCGCAATCTTTCACGTAGCCCTGCGTCCCACTAACAACTGGGACATCGACGGCAGCGTGGAGATGCTCTCCGCCGACAACGCATTCACGCCGGTCGAGCCGCGGCAGATGAAGCGATACCAGGTGCACACCATGTACAGGCCTAAGCAGTGGGCGACGATTACGGGCGCTTACAACGACATGGAGCAGCACAACAATACAAACGAGAACGCGGCGACCGGTTCAATGTATTACGGGCCGCTCGACCACGTCGATTACAGCCGGGCTGTGGCCGTGGGAGCGGCGCTGCAGCCGCCCAACGCGCACTACGGCTTCGACCTGAATTACGGCTATACCGATGTGTACGCGGCGACCAACATCTGCTATGACAACGGCGCCACGGCCACATTGCCCGGCTCCGCTCCGGCTCCAGGCTCTATCCCAGCCGACGTCCTGGAATCGGGGAACGTCTACTCGAACGGCGTCTGCGCCGGCGTGACCGCGCACGGCAGCACCGCGCTGACGGACTGGTGGGGCAGGGACTTTGAGCATGCTCCGACGCAATACGGATCGGCGGCGCTGACCTTGACCCCAGAGAAAACGCTCAGCTCCAACATCGGCTACAACATCAGCTCGGTGAACGGCAGCCGGTTCTTCAACGACGCGCGCCAGGTCAACGGCTCGCTGGTGTCAACGTACCAGTCGCCCTTTGTGGAGGTTGCATGGGCGGTGCATCCGGGATTGACTTGGAACGCCGAATACAACTTCTACGGCTACGGCGAGGGCGGCCCTTCGGGTCCGGAGTATTGCAGCACTTCGACGTCTGCGACAGCGACGGTTGTTCCTTGCACCTCGCTGCCCTATCAAACCGGCCTCACGATTTCGCCTGCCGGTGAAACCGCGCCGCGGAACTTTCACGCCAATAACGTGACCCTGGGAATGCATTACGCGTTTTGATCGCAACCGCGCCCCAA
>JABEBX010023842.1_pt1 | contig 10531 bp, 9 predicted proteins | sample 7245971 | NCBI WGS metagenome assembly JABEBX01 (sample SAMN14506365, study PRJNA622280) | hot springs metagenome | biome: hot spring [ENVO:00000051]|acidic hot spring [ENVO:00002120]; feature: spring [ENVO:00000027]|sediment [ENVO:00002007]; material: sediment environment [ENVO:01001048]...
GGAGAGCAGTCTCGTATGATCGCCTCATTACGAACTATTAAATCTCATACCCAGCATAATGATGGTACTGCATTAATTACTATACTCAGTAGTCTTGGTTCTCAGTCAGTAGAGATGGCTATCGAAGAGATCGTTGACATTATATTCAGTATGGAGATGATCAGATCCGAAACTGGAATAGAACGTTTATTTACCATTAAAAAATTCAGGAACCATCCTGAAAAAGCAGGAATTTTCAGATATGCAGTTACAGATACTGGCATAAACATAAAACCATTTAAATAGCATCTCTCTTTTATCATATTAAGAGAGCGTGAGACTATTAAAGAAAAAGATTGGATAAGACTTGAAAACGCATTTACATCTATATTCAGTGAATACGATAAAATGAACCATTTTATGTCTTTAGGTAATGATATAGCACTCAGGTTAGAGGCTATTAAGAATATTCCTGAGAATTCTATAGTACTGGATGCAGGGTGTGGACCTGGAATAATGTCCAAAATCGCATTGCTTGAAATAAATCCAGAGAAAATAATAATGCTGGATCCAAATAAATTTTTATTAGACAATATTTCTATAGATTCTAGAAAGATTGAAAAAGTACAGGGAACATTTGAAAAGTTACCCTTTGCTGATTCTTATTTTGATGCTGTTATGTGTGGGTTTTCATTTAGAGATGCCATTGATTTTAAAAAAGCTTCTTCTGAACTAGCCAGAGTACTAAAAAAAGATGGATTATTTATTTTAGTAGATCTCGGTAAACCAGATAACATTTTAAGATATTTTTTCTATGTTTATTTAGCAATAATGCCTACCAGTTTAATATTATTTTTAAACCGAAAAAAACTAAAAGATTATTTCACATTATATAAGACGTTTAGGAATTATATAACATATTCAGAGATTCAGAGATTATTTGAAAGTAATAACATGAAACTTTTTAAGTTCCGGAAGATTTTAATGGGTGGTTTAATTTATATGATCTGGAGAAAGGAGTAGAATTATGTTTAAAGATTTGAGAGAGTATATAGATACTTTAAAAAACCTTAACATGCTTACAGAAATTAATACTGAGATAAGTGCAGATCTTCAAATTTCTAAGATATTGAGAGAGTACCTTCCTTTAAAAAAATCGATTATTTTCGACAATGTACATGGCTATAAAATGAAGGTATTCGGAAATGCATTTGCATCGATGGAACATATGCATACTGCTCTGAATCTTACAGATTTTTCCGAGCCAGCAAACAGGATATTGGAACTTACAAGACAGTTACCTGGGGGATATTATGAAGCATTAAAACAGTTATCTAAGTTGAAAGACCTATTTTCAGTAAAGCCCAAATCCGTTAAGAACGGGCCTGTAAAAGAAGAAGTTTCAGATAAATTTGATTTTAACTCCTTTCCTATCCTGAAAACTTGGCCTGGAGACGCAGAAAGATTCATTACTTTCCCTTTAGTAGTAACAAAATCAAAGGATGATAGATATAATTTGGGGGTTTATAGAATGCAGATATATGACCCTAAAACTGCAGGTATGCACTGGCAAATACATAAACATGGTGCAGAAAACTTTGAAGAATCCACAGAAAAGATAGATGTAGCAGTTGTAATCGGTGCAGATCCAGCTACGATATATTCCGCTGTAGCTCCAGTTCCAAAGCAAATTGATGATTATTTATTCTCCGGTCTGTTAAGAGGATCACCGTTAGAGCTTGTAAATTGTGAAACAATAGATTTAGAAGTTCCTGCAAATGCTGAAATAGTACTGGAAGGGTATGTGAAAAAAGATGAGTTAAGAGTTGAAGGACCGTTTGGAGACCATACAGGGTACTATACTCCGCCAGAAAAATATCCTGTATTTCATCTAAAAAACGTAATGATGAGATCAGATCCTATCTACCATACAACTGTTGTTGGCAGACCCGTGATGGAGGATGCGTATATTGGAAAAACAGTAGAACGCATGTTTTTGCCGCTGATACAGATGTTTTTACCAGAAGTTATAGACATAAACTTACCTTTTGAAGGAGTTTTCCATAATATATTATTGGTTTCTATTAAAAAGAGATTTCCGGGCCAGGCAAGAAAAGTTATTTTTGGATTATGGGGTCTGGATATGCTAGCTCTAACCAAATATATAATCGTGGTAGATAGTGATATAAATGTCCAAAATCTCGGAGAAGTATTATGGGCTTTAGGTACTAGATCTGATCCAAAAAGAGATAGCATAGTCACAGAAGGACCTTTAGATGCATTAGATCATGCTTCATACAGAGAAGGATTTGGTGGCAAGATGGGAATAGACGCCACTAAAAAACTGAAAAATGAAGGATATGACCGAGAATGGGCAGATAAAATAGAAGATTCAAAAGAGATAGAAAAATGGTTTGAGCAAAGGAAGAAAGATTATGGGCTCTAATTTTGATCCTGGTGCTGCTAAAAGTACCACTAAAAAGATCGTTTTATTTTTCAGGTTTATAAGGGTTGAGCATACTTTATTTTCATTACCTTTCGCGTACATAGGCTCTTTTTTAGCGTTACGTAATATACCTACTCTCTTGCAGTTTTTATTGATTGCCATAGCAGTGTTTGGGGCAAGAACTGGAGGAATGGCAATAAACAATTTAGCAGATAGAAAAATAGACAGATTAAATCCAAGGACAAAAGACAGACCTACTGCTACCGGGATCATTTCTGCTAAGGAAACCATATATTTTGTAATTTTCGGCTATTTATTATTTGAAATTTCCACTTATTTTTTAAATTCACTGAGTTTCAAGCTATCTCCATTTGTTGTGTTGATTGGAGTCATATATCCGTACACAAAGAGGTTTACGAGCAACGCGCATTTGTTTATGGGGTTGAATAATGGCATAGCTCCGGTTGGCGGGTGGATTGCAGTTTCTAACTCTTTTGATCCGAGAAGCCTGTTCCTATTTTTTGCTGTAATGCTCTGGGTTGCAGGGTTTGACATTATTTATTCTTTAATGGACGAAGATTTTGATCGTTCAAATCATTTACATTCTTTTCCAGTCTTATTTGGTAAAAAAAGATCTTTGTACATATCTTTGATTTTTCACATTTTAACAATTTTCTTGTTAATAACATTTTATTTTACCTATCCACTTTCCATATATTATATTGTTTTTATAATTATAATAGCAATACTATTATTTTATCAACACTACCTTGTTAATTTAAAACTTGAAAATATAGAAAAAGCCTTTAATATTAATCTGTACATTGCAATACTGTTATTTTTTTCCATAATTCTTGGGGTTTTTTTATAGACAATCATATAAAATAATATTTATGTTTTAAATAAAGGTTATATATAGGTTAAAATTATCAGTATTTAAAGTGGTGAAATTATGGGCAATGAAAGTAAGATAAATATTGAAAATATCGTAGCTTCAACTACCCTTGCAGAAAAACTGGATCTTAGCAAGATCGCTTTGGCTCTTGATGGTTCAGAATATGAACCTGAGCAGTTTCCAGGATTAATATATAGATTAACTGAACCTAAAACTGCTGTATTAATATTTAGAAGTGGCAAAGTAAACTGCACTGGCGCCAAAGATTTAGATAGCGTAAAATTAACAATCCAGACTATTGTTAAAAAGCTAAAAAGTGCAGATATAGATGTGTATGATGAACCTGAGATAATCGTCCAGAACATAGTGGCCGTATATGACCTGAATGCAGAACTCAACTTAACGGACATTGCGATGTCGCTGGGTCTGGAAAATGTAGAATATGAACCTGAGCAGTTTCCAGGACTGGTTTATAGAGTAGAGGACCCAAAAGTTGTGCTATTACTGTTCGGATCAGGAAAAGTTGTATGCACCGGTGCTAAAAAGGAAGAAGAGATATTAGAAGCTGTGGCGAAACTTAAGAAAGAATTAACAAAAGTAGGGTTTTTATAATTTTATTTATTTTTTTATAATTTTAGTGATGCAATGAATTATTATTTAATTTTTTTAATTATTCTAATAATCTGGTTTGGATTTTTATATGCTATAAATTCCTATTTAAAAAATAATAAAAATTTTTCATTGTATGGTCCAGCACTTTTGTTTAAAACTGAAAGAGGAAAAAAATTTATTGAGAGAATATCAAGAAATAGGATATGGAAAAGGTATGGAGATTTCGGGATAATACTTAGTTTTGTCATTATGTTTGGTACTTTGGCATTACTGATCTGGGAGGCTACACTGGTACCTTTAATTCCAAAATCAAGCGCACCATCACCCATTGAGGCACTGGGCTTACCAGGCATAAACCCTTTAATTCCTATATGGTACGGGCTTTTAGCCATAATTATAGCAGTAGTGATTCACGAATTTTCGCATGGAATACTTACTAACACTCAAAAAATGAAAATCAATTCGTTAGGTATATTATTTTTCATAATTCCAGTTGGTGCTTTTGTAGAGCCTGATGAAGAAGAACTTTCAAAAGCACCGAGATTAAAAAGGATGAGAGTATATGCTGCGGGTGCAACCACAAACATCGTAGTGGCCACAATAGCAGCTTTGCTGTTTCTATCATTATTCAGTGGCGTGACACCCATAGCTCATGGCGCAGTAATTACTTCCGTTTATTCAGATCCTTTTAACAATTTAAATACAGGAATGGAAATAACTAATTTTAATGGCACTTCTATAAACTCCACTACTCAGTTCAATTCAGTAATGATTAGTCCCGGTGCAAAAGTAAATGCCACCGTATTCTATAATAATAACTTCCACAATCTTAAACTGTATGCAGGAGTAATGATCGTTAATGTTGTAGCTGGCACACCTGCTGCAGATTCAGAATTAAAAGCGGGAGAGATCATTAAAAATATAAATAATGTCACTATTTACAATTCTCAAATACTTGCCAATTTTCTGGATAGTAGCCTGTCAGGAGAAATGATTAATATATCCTTATTGCAGTATTCAAGCACCGGCATTATGCAGATTAGCAAATCTGTTACATTGATGGATAAATATGCATATTACTCTCAGAACGATCCTGCAGCAAATAACAACTCATATAAAGGTCATGGCTTTTTGGGCATATCTTCTTCATATCTGGGAGTAGCAATGATGAATGTGAGTTTGATCCCTGCTATTATGTCTAATCCAGTCGGCCCAATTACCATACAAAATCTATTTCATGGCTTTTTATTGTTTATTTCACTTCCTTTTCTAGGGCTTGCGCCTCTGTCTGGCTCTCTTGCAAGTCTATATACCACACCTTTTTATGCTCCTCTTTTCTGGATCATTGTTAACATAATTTATTGGATTTTCTGGCTTGATTTAATGCTGGGCATGACCAATTTGTTACCAGCAATACCTCTTGATGGTGGGTACCTGTTTAGAGATGCATTTTCTGGGTTTTTGCATAGATTAAATTTAAAAATAAAAAATTTTGATAGAGCTGCCAATATTATTACTGGAACATTATCTGTATTAATTTTATTCTTGATTTTATGGGAGTTTATAGGCCCCAGAATTTTATAAGGATATAAATGTTCTTTTAACCATAAAAAATCATATTTAAATTAAAACCAAAAATTTTAATAGTGCACTCTCTATCATTTATCGTGAGTGAAACAATGAGCAGATGCATTATTTGTGGTAAAAAGCTAGCATCAGAAATTAGTATCTATTGCCCGGACTGTGAGTATGAACTGAAGAGAGTGAGGTTGAAAGGGGAAGAGTCTCTTTCCGATTACATTGCGAGAGTTGAAGAGAATAGTAGCACGCTGATTAAGCCAGATAAAAAGATAAAAAATTTGATGGAGTGGGATAAAAAATGAATAAAAAAATAAAGGATATTATGACCAAAACTGCAGTAACTGCTACTGCAGAAGATACTTTGTCTACGCTTTTGAACAAAATGAAAGATTACAATGTCAGAGAAGTGCCAGTAATAGATGAAAAAGGCATATTAGTAGGATACTTGGATTACAAAACCATTGCCAAAAGAAAAAATATTTCTCTGTATTCCAAAGTAATGAATATGATGATACACCCAAGTTTTTTAAAAGATAGCGATGACATGGATGTAGCAATAGAAATCATGGTAAACAGTGGTTTAAGAGCTTTGCCAGTAGTTAATGACAACAAAAAGCTGTTAGGTATAGTATCAGTCTCAGATATACTATCTCAATTAAAAGATTCTGATGAATTTTCAGATTTGAGCATTGAAGATATCATGATAGAAAATCCGGCAGTGTTAAATAAAGAACAGAGCATATTTGACGCCTTGAGTTTTATGGATAAATGGGACGAGTTAAGTGCACCTGTTGTTGACAATGACAATAAGCTTGTGGGCATGGTTCACATGCCTGATATCACAAAGATAATCTGGAGAGACAAAGAGAGACTTCAGTATGGAACTTACAAAGGCCAGAAAGAAAAGATAGACATAAAGATCAATGATATTATGGCCGATGCTGTGAAAGTGTTTAAAAATTCAACTGTGAAAGATGTTTTAAATGTATTAGCAGAATCAAAGACTGACATGTGTATAATAGTTGACAGAGAGAACAAGCCGGTAGGGATAATAACACAAAAAGACTTTCTTGATCAGGCATACAATGGAAAAAATGAAAAAGGGGTTTTTGTACAGATTACCGGTCTTGAAAGTTCAGATCCAGAGCCATATAATATTGTATATGAGATGATCGAAAAATTCTTGAACCGAATAAACAAATACAGCAAGTTTAAGCCACAGTTAATGACCTTTCATGTAGAGATTCACAATCCAGAAGGAGAAGAGGTAAAATACAGTGTTCGCGCAAAATTACAAACTGACAAAAAAACATTTTTTTACACTGACTATGACTGGAACATGTCTAAACTGTTTAAAAATGTATTAGATAGCCTCGAGAGGATTATAAGAAAAGAGAAAGAGCGTACAGAGGAAAAACGTGTGAAAATCAGAGGCGAGTGAGCAAATGTATGAAGAACTTTTAAAAAAACTGGAAAAAAAAGTTAAGTATGCAGATATAAGGAAGCAGCGCTACAAAATATCTGATTTGGTAATGAAGAATGGGGTAGTAAGTGGAGTAAGTTACATAGAAGAAGAGGGTATCGCTATTCGAGTTTTAAATCATGGAATTGGATATGTGACCACCAACAAACTTGATGAGAATTATCTTGCAGAGCTTGCTGATAAAGCGGTCAAGTTTGCTTCTTCTATAAATCGTGATAACTTAAAATTTTCTGAAGAGCCAATATACAAAGAGAAGTGGAGCGTGGAAGAAAACATAAAAATAGTGGATCTTTCGAATAAAGACAAGCTTCAATATTTAAAAGATGTAGAGGCAGAGATGATATCTTCACAGGTACCTATGAGAATACAAGCGATAAGAGACAAGATTGTAGAGACAGAGTATATTAATACAGAAGGTACTACAATTAGCTCCATATTACCTTCAGTTAGCTATTCTTGTATGATGGGAATTATGGAAAACGGAAACTTTGAGCAGTCTTCAATAGAGCATGGACGAACCGGAGGATATGAAGCATGGAAAGAATGGAATATTATAGATCGTGTTAAAGATGAGATTAATATTTTAAAGAAAGTGGCAAAAAGCAAGAAGATTCCAGATGGAAAAGTAGATCTGGTAGCCGGGCCTGAAGTTGCTGGAATTGTTGCACATGAATCAGGAGGGCATCCTTCAGAATCAGATCGTATCTTTGGCAGGGAAGCGGCACAGGCAGGAGAGTCTTTTATTAGGCCTGATATGATTGGAGAGAGAGTAGGTTCAGAGATTGTTAATGTAGTAGATGATCCAACATACGAACACAGTTTTGGATATTATAAATATGATGATGAGGGTGTTAAAGCTAGAAAAAGGTATCTTTACAAAAATGGTAAAATAAATGAATTTTTAACAAATAGAGAATATGCAGCCAGGCTGGGGACAAAGAGCAATGCTGCAGCCAGATCTTCGTGGTGGGACCAAGAGCCAATCGTTAGAATGAGTACTACATACATAGAGCCTGGAAAATACAGTGTTGAAGAGCTTATTGAAGATATTAAGTATGGAGTCTATATGAACTCATTTACAGAATGGAACATTGATGACATCAGATTTAATGAAAAATACATAGGTCGTGAGGCGTACTTGATAGAGAATGGAGAGATAAAAGAGACAATCAAGAGACCTGTTCTTGAGATAACTACTACTGGATTCTATGGTGCCATAGATGCTATTAGCAAAGATTTTAAGCTTTTTGCAGGCACATGCGGGAAAGGAGATCCAATGCAGGGTGTTGATGTCTTGATGGGTGGGCCCCATCTGAGATTAAGAAATGTTTATTTGAGGTGAAATTGATGTTAGATCTTGCCGAAAATATTGTGAAAAAATTACAAATGCAAGGTATTGATGAAGCTTCGGTCATTATTGAAGAGAGAGACCAGAAACAGATCAGGTTTTCTAATAATGAAGTCGATATTTACAAAAACTGGATAGATTCAGAGATAAGTTTGTTTTTAGCAAAAGGAAAAAAAACTTTGAGTACCACAATCAAAGATTTCAATAAGATCGATGACCAGTTATCAACGTTTGTAAAACTAATAAATCAGGTCCCGGACAATGATGATTTTTATGGTATAAACAGTAAAAAGCAAACTTACCATTCGCATGTTCCGGATCTAAAATTGAAAGAATTTGACGATCTTGCATATTACGCTAAAAACGCGATTAATGGAGCTCTAGAAAAAAATTCAAAACGAGTTGCCGGAACAATATATCATACCTTTGAAAAGATATATCTTGCTACCAATTACAATAGCGTATATGATGAGCTGGTCAATTTTGAGATTTCAGTGAGAGCATTCAACGAGTTCAATGCACCTGGCGCAAGTGTATTTATGACTGCAGATCACAGGCAGTTGAGAGAGATTGACCCTTATGGTATTGGCCAAGAGGCTGGAGAATTTGCACAAATGGTGCAAAATCCGGTAGAGGGAAAAGAGGGAAAGTTAGATATACTGTTTCATCCGCTCTGTTTTGGATCTTTAGTTACAGATGCAATGAACATGGCTTCGGCATTTCAGATAGACTCAGGCATGAGCTTTTTTGCAGACAAAATTGGAAAGAAAGTAGCCTCTGAAAAGCTTACATTATATGATGATCCCACGTTTGAACAGGGTGTGGGGTTCAGACTATTTGACGATGAAGGTACTGCTACAAAGAAAAATACCATAATAAAAGATGGAGTTTACAAAACGCATCTTCACAGTTATTCTACCGCCAAGAAATTTGGCACAGAAACTACTGGAAATGCGGGGATAGTGTTTCCCGTGGCTTGGCAACCGGTAATGCAGGAAGGAAAAGAGAGCGAAACTGATATTCTGACAAACATGAAGAGAGGCTTATACATTCTAAATACCTGGTACACAAGGTATCAAGATTACAGAAATGGCGATTTTTCGACTATTCCGAGAGACGGTATATTTTACGTTGAGGATGGTGAGATAGTAGAATCATGGAAAGGGATCAGAATCAGTGACAATATACTGAAAATTCTGAACAATATTGAATCTATTAGTGTTGACAGAGAACAGGTAAAATGGTGGGATACTGTAATGCCATCTATACTGCCATACGTGCTGGTTAAAGATGTAAATATTACAAAAGCAAGGTAAAAATAGTTTTTTATAGACCTAAGTCCCTTAATTTTTCAGGCAGGTAAGTATCTGTAACATAGTTTAACCCATATTTAGCCAAAGCCTGTTGTTCTGCTTTTTTGCCTATTTTGAGCATCAGTTCAATTTCATCTTTCCAGAAAGGAGTGTTAAATCTTGGGTCTGTCTTTTCAGCATTGAGCGCATCTATGTCTTTGTCATTGAGATTGTCAGTAGGAAGCTTATAGTTCAATATATCATTAGCCGTTATACCTATGAATTCAGCGCTGGGCGTAGCCAGATACTCAGATATATGCGCAGTTTTGATTGCTCCGTATGCAACTGAAGCATAGATTCTGAAAGACCAGGGATCTCCATCAGTGAATATCACAATCGGCAACTTAAGTTCAGTGTTCATTCTTTTAATAAGCCTTCTAGTGCTTCTTGCAGGCTGCCCTTTTAAATGCACTAGTATTGCTCTAAAATCCTCATCAAATCTATTTTCTACTAGTCTGTCGAACATACCACCTGTTTCAATTGCTATTACAAAATCTGCATCCACGTCCTTAAACTTTATTTTATCAGATTCTACGTTGTAAGGTATTGTATATCCTGCATCGCCCACATCATCACGGCAGTTTATTTTTCTGGGAACTCCTTTTCTGTTTATCTCTTCCAATGTGAGGTTTCCTATAACCGTAGCTCCGTCTTCTTCAGGCCTCAGCTTAAAATCCTCTCTCATGTATTTAGTTACAATTTCAATATCTTCAGCAAGTCTGTTAGACTCATCCTGCGTATGAAATTTTGCAAGATTCCAGCCTTCAGAAATATAGTACATCTCTCTCAGTGTTGACGACTTGCTTTGCTCGATCATCTCTTTTATAAATTCTAG
>JABEBX010020595.1_pt1 | contig 10528 bp, 12 predicted proteins | sample 7245971 | NCBI WGS metagenome assembly JABEBX01 (sample SAMN14506365, study PRJNA622280) | hot springs metagenome | biome: hot spring [ENVO:00000051]|acidic hot spring [ENVO:00002120]; feature: spring [ENVO:00000027]|sediment [ENVO:00002007]; material: sediment environment [ENVO:01001048]...
CTGCGGCAGGGGACGAGGAGACAAGAAGCGCGACTGAGCGCCGCCGCCAAGTTCTACAATAGTTTTTGACAGACCATTTCGATAAGGTTCACCGCATGGCTACCGAACTGAAATCATCTCTTATTTCCTCTCTTGAAGCGGCCGCCGCCAAGGCAGGCCTGGCAGTTGTCGCCGTCACCCAGGGCAAGAGCTCCGACGGCCGGCTGACAACTATTTTTGAGCTTGGGCTCACTGCGAAAGAGGCTGCCGGCCGTTCGCTGAATCTCGAGTTGAGCGATGCCTTCAACTTCGACAAGCCGCATCTGCTGCCCGAGATGGAAGCCCACCTGGCCGCCGAGGCCAAGCGTCTGCGCAATCCGCGGCCGGATTGTTATGTAACCCTGGGCGGACTGCCCGTAGCGTTCGGCAAGTTCGAGTGGCCCTTCCACCGCTCGACCTCGGGCGCCGATACGTACATCGTTCATGGTGAGATTCACCTGGCCGACGGCGGCACGCAGAATCTGCATGCCAAGGTGGCCGCCAGCGTCACGCTGACCTTTGCCGAGATTGTGCCGGCCATGGAGCAGCCCTACGCCGAGACCTTCATCTACAATGCGGTGCGCAAGACGGTCGACATGGGCCAGCTTGAATTTTTGAAGTCGGGCAACCGCCAGCCTGTTCCCGTGACCACGCGCTACTACAGCCGCTGGCAAAAGAAGTTCATCTTTACCGAGACCGACGATCAGGCGCGGCTGCGCTACCTGCTGAGCAAGGTCTACTGGCTCTCGGGCGTGCTGGGCGGGGGCAAGCCGGTGTGGATCGCCGATCCGCGCGACGCGCAGTACCTGAACACGACCGAGGCCGATCTGCTGCTCATGGCGGGAGACGAGGCCGGCGAGGGACTGATACGGCTCAATGGCGAGTTTGCCGCGGCCGCGCCGGCGCTGATGGCTCACGCCGCAAAATACCAGGCCGCGCTCGATGCGGCGCTCGACTTCACCAGGCCCAAGTTCAACGAAGAGATGCGCGCAGGGCACGCGAATATGTAGCTGGCATCCACCTGAGCCGCACAATCGCGGCGCCTGCGGGTTTGTTTTCTGTTTCCCGGTCCCCGTCCCTGTATCCTTACCTTGGATGTCGAAGACGCTCTCGGTCGCGATCATTACCCGCAACGAAGCCGCCAACCTGCCGCGCACGCTGGCCAGCGTGCGCTGGGCGACGGAGGTCGTGGTTGTCGATTCGGGATCGACGGACGCGACTCTCAAAATTGCTCGCGACGCCGGAGCGCGCGTCTTCGAGGAGCCGTGGAAGGGCTTCGCCGCGCAGAAAAACTCCGCGATCGCACACACGACCGGCGACTGGATTCTCTCGCTCGACGCAGACGAAGAGGTGAGCCCCGAGTTGGCCCTGGAGATCCAGTCCCTGCTCGACGGCGAGCCGGCCTTCGGCGCGTATCGCATTCCGCGTCTCAATCATTTTCTCGGGGAGCCTCTACGGCACGGCGGTTACTGGCCGGATCCCAAGCTGCGGCTCTTCCGCCGCGGTGGAGCGCGCTTTGCCGAGAGGCCGGTGCATGAAACCATGCAGGCCGACGGGCCGACGGGCCGTCTCCAAGGCCAGCTCATCCACCGCTGCTACCCCACGCTTTCCGAATACATCGAGCACATGAACCGCTATAGCTCGATCGCCGCCGAAGCGCTGGCGGCGCAGGGGCGCGTCGGCGGCTCATGGCTCTGGCTGACCTGGAACGCGCTGCTCAACCCAGCCGCGACGTTCCTCTATAACTATGTCTTCCGGCTGGGCTTTCTCGATGGCCGCGCGGGACTGCTCCAGCACGTAAACCACTCGTTCTACATTCACTGGAAGTTTGTGAAGGCATGGCGTCTGACGGAGGAACGACGGTCTGCCGATCGTTGAACTCGTCTCCGGCTTCCTCGTCCGTCAATGGCGGCTGCGCACGTGCGCCACAAACACAATCATCCGCAGCAGAAGGATCAGCACCACCAGAGCCAGGCCCAGCATCACAGGCAGATTTCCGCCGCGCGCCTGAGCTTTCCTCGTCTTTGCCTTGTGTTTCATGCCGCAGATGGGACTTCATCTACACGCTGGCGTGGATGAACGCGAGCGAGGCGGAGTTGATGCAATAGCGCAAGCCGGCTGGCCGCGGACCGTCGGGGAAGACATGGCCCAGGTGGCCATCGCAACGGGCGCAGGTGACTTCGACGCGCCTCATACCGAAGCTCAGATCTTCATGTTCCTCAACGGCCCTCGACCCGGTTGGAATTGCAAAACTCGGCCAGCCGCAGTGGGAGTCAAACTTCGCGTCGCTCGCGAACAGCAGCGCGCCGCAGCCCGCGCAGTGGTAACTGCCCGTCTCGCGGTTCTCGGTGAGCACACCGGTGAAAGGCCGCTCGGTGCCCTTCTCGCGGAGCACGTGATACTGCTGGGCCGTAAGCACGGTACGCCACTCGGCGTCGCTGCGAACGACCTTCGGTTCTGAATCGCTCAAGACAGACCTCCTGTGCGAGGCTGCAATTCGTGGATCGTGCGCGTGCGTCGGGAGGAACACGAACCACGATACGCAGATCAGACCTCGGCAATCGCTTCGATTTCAACCAGCAGGTTGCGCGGCAGTCGCGCGACTTCGACGGTTGTGCGCGCGGGCAAGGAATCCGAGTCGCTTTCAAAATACGACGCATACACCGCGTTCATGGCCGCAAAATCGTTGATGTCCTTTAGGTAGACCGTCGTCTTGACGGCCTGGCCCAGACTGCTGCCCCCGGCTTCAAGCACGGCCTTGAGGTTTTCGATGGCGCGCTCGGTCTGTTCCTTGATGCCGCCGGAAACCACCTGCCCGGTAACGGGATCGAGTCCGCCCTGTCCGGCGGTGAAGATGAGGTTGCCAACGCGCACGCCCTGCGCATAGGGACCGATGGCAGCCGGCGCTCCGTCTGTTGTGATAAGAGATCGTGTCATAGGTAAATTCTAAGGCTACTGGCGCGCGAAGGGGCAATTCCCTCTGAGGGACTGCCCCTTTGAACGTTTCCAACCACAGACGCCACAGCGCGGGGCTGTGGTTTAGTGAAACGCCGCCAGCAGTGCGCCGCTGACCGCCATGGCAAGAAGCCAATAAGCAGCGTTAATCGCAAAGAGATTGACGCGACGCCCTTCGAAGACATGCTGCGCGAAGAGCGGCGGAGCCATAAAGCCCAGCCAGCAGACGACACCCAGCTTGAATCCGGAGGTGAAGACCGCGGCTCCCGCCATTTCAATCACGTGAGCCAGTACATAGGAGAGAAGCAGGTTCGCAACGAAGAGGGATCCCAGGGCGAAGACCTGGTTCTTCGGTTTTTCGTCTTCGGCAAGGCCGATGAGCTTCTTCCAGGACTTCTTGAAGATCACGCCGTACCAAAACAGTCCAAACAACCACTGGATAACCGCGGCAATCAAGATCCAGGCGTAGCTGATGTGCATAGGTGGTTCCTCCGTGATGGAGTGAGTATCCGGCTCCCAGGTACAAATAGCGGAACACAAGGAGAAGCTGTTCCCTGCTGGGAGTCGTCGCAATCACTTTGCAGGAGGCGTCAATGGCATGTCAAGGTAATTCTGCAAGAATGGCACGGAAGTGTTGCTTTCTCGTCACCCCCATGAATGGGAGCGTGGGGCGCGAAAGACGGAAGCACGCGGAGGGCAGCGCGCGGGATCAAGGGCGCGGCCTGTGTTTTGTGATGTGCGTGTGCGCCGCCGCGCGACGCCCTTCAGCGACGCCCTTCAGTTGTTCAGAGCAATATCACATTGTCAATGAGCCGCGTGGAGCCGACCCAGGCCGCAACGGCAAAGAGGGCGCCGGGAACAGCCGTTTCGACAGGCTCGAGCGTCGCCCAGTCAACCAGGGCAATGTATTCAACGCGTACTTCGGGCTCGGCGGCAAAGACGCGGCGCGCCGAAGCAAGAAGCGCAGAGGCGCGCCGCTCGCCGTCGGCGACAAGCGATGCTACGCGGCGGACGGCGCGGCTGAGGACGAGCGCCTGAACGCGCTCGGCAGCCGTCAGATAGGCATTGCGCGAGCTGAGAGCCAGGCCGTCGGCATCGCGGACGATAGGGCAGACGACGATCTCCGTTGCGAACCGCAGGTCGGCGGTCATGCGCCGAAGCACGGCGACCTGCGCCGCATCCTTCTGGCCAAAGTAGGCGCGGTCGGGCTCGGCGGCGAGAAAGAGCTTGGACACAACAGTTGCCACGCCGCGAAAATGGCCCGGGCGGAACGCGCCGTCAAGACGATCGCTCAACATGGGAACATCGACAAACGTTGATTCAGCGCCGTTAGGATAGATTTCTTCGACCGTGGGCGCGAAGAGCGCCTCTGCGCCCGCGGCCTCGGCCAGCATGCAATCGGCTTCAAACGAGCGCGGGTAGCGGGCGAAGTCCTCATTGGGCCCAAATTGCGTAGGGTTGACGAAGACGCTGACGGCGACATGGGCACAGTCGGCCCTCGCGGCGCGGATCAGCGAGGCGTGGCCCTCGTGCAACGCGCCCATGGTGGGCACAAGGCCGATGAGGCCGTCTCCGGCTGCGCGCAGGGCACGCGACCAGCGGCGAAGTTCGGCGACACCGCGGAGAATCTGCATCATGCCCTCTTCATCTTTTCCTGCGCGGCGCGAGGATCTTCATGGTTTTTTCCGGCCTGCGGGTTGCGGCGTGCCGATTCGGGCAAGTGGTAGCTTTCGGCGTCGGAGGGAAAAGCGCGGCGCTCCACGTCCTCGCGGTAATGTTCAACGGCGGAACGGAAGAGTGCGGAGGCGTCGCCGTAACGGCGTACGAACCTGGCGGGCGGCGCGAAGGTCAGATTCACGAGGTCGTGAAAGACGAGAATCTGACCATCACAATCGGGGCCGGCGCCAATGCCGATGGTGGGGATGGAAAGCGCCGCGGTAATGGCTGCGGCGGCCTCGCGGGGAACGCCTTCAAGAACGATCGCGCCCGCACCAGCCGAGGCCAGAGCGACGGCGTCCGCCTGAAGCTGCATCGCCGCGTCCGCCGTGCGCGCCTGCACACGATAACCGCCCATGCGGTGCACGCTTTGCGGCGTGAGGCCAAGATGGCCGACCACGGGAATCTCAGCTTCAACCAAGGCGCGAACCAGCTCCACGCGCGGGCCCTCAATTTTAACGGCTTCGGCGCCCGCCTCCTTGATGAAGCGGATGGCGTTGGCCAGCGCCTCGCCGATCGAGCCGTGATAGCTGCCGAAGGGCATATCCGCCACGACGAGGGCGCGACGCACGGCGCGGCGGACGGCGCGCGCGTGGTGCAGCATCTCGTCCACCGTGACGGAGAGCGTGTTTTCGTGGCCAAGCACCACCATGGCCAACGAGTCGCCAACGAGGACGAGATCGATTCCGGCCTCGTCAACCAGGCGCGCGGTTGCGTAGTCGTAGGCGGTCAGCGCAGAGATGGACTTGCCCTGGCGCTTCATCTCGCCAAGCGCGGGCATGGTGACTTTGGGAAGGAAGCCGTTGCGCGGCTCGAGGGGCGCGGCCGCGGAAGATCCGGTGAGACTCATGGTTGGCTCCAGTGCCGCTCCGCACAATCAGGATGCGACCCGAACAGTCTCAGTATACGATGCATGAACGCTACGCATGGAAGCCGGAAAGTGGAGCAGCAGGGCAACGGCCCGTTGCGCCTCTTTGCCCTTCCTGCCAAGCCTGTTACGATAAATTCTGCGTTTGCTCGCGCTCCGGGCAGGCGGGAAGAGACTCAAGAGAAAGAGGTTGAAACGGTGGCAGACACCAAGAAGATCGCCGACAAGGCGGAACGTAAGAAAGTCAAGCGCGAGGCGCGCAAGAAGGCGGCGCCCAAGGCCAAGCGCACCACTCCGCGCGGCGCGCAGAAGAAAAAAGTGAAGAAGATGGCCCGCGGCCAGTCGAAACGGTAAACAAAGGGATCAGGGGTCAGGGTTCAGAGCACTGCTCGCCGTCAGGCTGACCCCTGATTCTTGGCACCTGACACCTGAAACCTTGCATGCCCAGCCAACTGCTCGCCCGCAAGTCGATAGACAAGCTCATCCGCGAGTCGGAAGATCCCGAACACGCGCTGAAGAAGGGTCTTGGAGTCTGGTCCCTGACTGCGCTCGGCATCGGCGCCGTCATCGGCTCCGGGATTTTTACCGTCATCGGCACGGCCATGGCGGGTCAGCGCTTCGACCTTCCGTCGATCGGGAACACGCCGCTGCTGCACTATCTGATCCTGCACAGCGCAATGGCGGGCCGACCCGGCGCCGGTCCGGCGCTGGCGCTTTCGCTGGTGCTGGTCGCAGTTGTCTGCGTCTTTACCGGCCTCTGTTATGCCGAGATGGCCTCGATGATTCCCATCGCCGGCTCGGCCTACACCTATACCTACGCCACGCTCGGCGAACTGGTGGCCTGGATCATCGGCTGGGATCTGATCCTCGAATATGCCTTCAGCAACATGAGCGTCAGCGTCGGCTTTGCCGCCCACGTCGTCGATCTGATGGACTGGTTCGGGATTCATCCGCCGCTGAAGTGGATCTCACCGGCCTATCTGCCCACCGGCTTGCAGGATTTGGCCGGCCACAACCTCTACAATCCGGGCTGGCACTTCGGTTTCAACATTCCCGCCTTCCTCATCGTGATGATTCTCACGGCGATTCTGGTCCGCGGCATCCGCGAGTCTGCGCGCACCAACAATATTCTCGTGCTGGTCAAGATGACGGCGATTCTGATCTTCATCTTTGCCGCGGCCAGCTTCATCAAGCCTCGCTACTGGCATCCCTTCATGCCCAACGGCTGGTCGGGCGTGCTGGCCGGAGGGTCGATCATCTTTTTCACCTACATCGGCTTCGACTCTGTATCGACGGCCGCCGAGGAGTGCCGCAACCCCCAGCGCGATCTGCCCATCGGCATTCTGGCCACACTCGTCGCCTGCACGCTGCTTTACGGCGGCGTGGCCATCGTGCTGAGCGGCATCGTGCCCTGGCAATCCGTGATGGGCGATGCGGCGCCTGTGGTGAACTCGCTCAAGCGCCTCACGCTGGAGCACGGCAGCCTCATGCTGCACTGGGTCCGGCTCTTCGTGCTGATCGGCGCCCTGATGGGAATGATCTCCTCCATTCTCGTCTTCCAGCTCGGACAGGCGCGCGTCTGGTTCGCCATGTCCCGCGACGGACTTCTGCCGCCGGTCTTCAGCCGCATTCACGCCCAGTTCCGCACGCCGGCGTTTGCGACCTGGGTGGCCGGCTTCGTGGTCGGCATCCCAGCCGGGCTGCTTGACATCGGCACGGTCGCGAATCTCTCCAATATCGGCACGCTCTTTGCCTTTGTCCTCGTCTCCACCGCAGTCATCATCCTGCGCTATCGCGAGCCAGAACGCCACCGCGGCTTCCGCGCTCCTCTCGGTCCGGTCTTTCCGGTGCTCAGCATCCTCTTCTGCGTGATCCTCATGATGGGTCTTGAAGTCATGACATGGGCGGCTTTTTTTGTCTGGCTTGCTCTGGGCCTTCTTGTCTATTTCTTCTACAGTCGTCACCGCTCGGAGTTCGCCTCCGGCAAAGGGCTTCGGCAGAGCGCATAACGCCCCCGGGTTCAAGCTGGTCTTGAAACCGCGTCGTTCAAGACTCGCGCTTCAGGCCGGATCGATCCGGCCCGTTGTCCTTCTTACCCGCATTGGACTTCTCTCATCAGGGCACAGAACGATCAAGTTCTGCCGCGCGAGGCCGATGGATGGTAGTGAGCGCGGCGCGTAGCCATGCGCCTGCCCGCCCCTGATACCGGGGGTGAATTTCCGCACAAATCGGGGCGTGGTGGAGGAAACTCACTTGGTGAATCGAATGGAGTTGCTCGAAGCTGCCCTCGATAGCCTGCACGAGGGCGCGGGGATTTTCGACGGTGAAGGAGCAGTCATGTTGTGGAACCAGGCCGCGCAGTGCATCACCGGCTATGCGGCTGTGGAGTTGCTTGGGCGCGAGATTCCCGGGGATCTGGCGCCGTTGCTTGCCGCAGGGCGCGCGATGGAGCCGGCACATCCGCTCGGCGTTCCGGAGGAGAATCATCAGGCGGTGACGAATGTGCGGCACAAGCTGGGGCACATGGTTCCCGTCCTCGCCAGCGTTCTGGTTTTGAACAACGGCCTTGGCGAGCGCCTCGGAACGGCGGTGCTCTTTCATCCCGTCGAAAGCCTGGACGCGCTGCCACGGAACGAACTAAACGATCTCGCATGTACAGAAGGCGCGCAGGCTGATCTGCTGGAGCGGCTGCAGATCGAGTATGACGACTTTATGCATGGCGGTGCGCCCATCGGCATTCTCCGCGTCAGCGTCGATCAGACGTACGAGTTGCTCAAGACGCATGGCGCCGCAGTCTGTCACGCGATGCTCGAAAAGGTCTACTACGCCCTTGGGCATGGCCTGCGTCCGGACGAGGAACTTGGCTACTGGGCCAGCGACGGATTTCTCGTGATTGCCCACGAGCGCAACGCGGAGATGCTGGCTGCGCACGCAAGAACTCTTGTCGGCATGGCGCGCACGGCCGACTTTCGCTGGTGGGGCGACCGCATTTCACTCACCGTGAGCATCGGCGCGGCGCAGGGCGTCCGCGAACCGGCTGAAGATCTGACGCAGATGCTTCGCCGCGCCCGCGAAGCCATGGAAAACAGCATCCGCGAGGGCGGGAATCGTGCAACCATCGCTGCTTGCGGCAGCAATCGAGATCACGCGCAGGAGAATTCGCCATGTTTGCCATCATAGGCATCTTCCTTGTGTTTGCCGCCATTATCGGCGGGTTCCTGCTGGAGAAAGGCCACATGGCCGTTCTTGTTCAGCCCGCTGAGTTGATCATTATTGCGGGCGCGGCTGCGGGAACGCTTCTGGTCGCCAACCCGACGCGCATTCTCAAGGCCATTGCCGGGGGATTGACGGGAACTCTCAAGGGATCTCCTTACACCAGGGCGCGCTACCTGAGCACGCTGAGGATGATGTACCAATTTCTCAATAAAGTTCGCAAAGAAGGTTTGCTGGCTGTGGAGATGGATGTGGAGAAGCCGGCCGAGAGCGCCATCTTCAAGGGCTATCCGGATTTTCTCCACGACCACCACGCGCTCGATTTTGTCTGCGACACGCTGCGCACGGCCATTACCGGCGGCGTGGAGCCGTTCGACATGGATCAGATGATGGATCTGGACATGGAGATCCAGCACCATGAGGCCGCGCAGCCGTGTGACTCGCTGACCACGGTTGCCGACTCGCTGCCGGGTCTTGGCATCGTCGCGGCGGTGCTGGGCGTGGTGATTACGATGGGCTCGCTGGGCGGACCTCCGGAAGAGATCGGCAAGCATGTCGCCGCGGCGCTGGTGGGAACCTTTCTTGGCATCCTGCTGTGCTATGGCGTGGTGGGGCCGCTAGCCGCCAACATGCGCAAGCTGGCAGACGAGCACAACGAGTATCTGCACGTGCTGCGCGTGCTGCTGCTGGCGTTTCTGAAAGGCTCGGCGCCGATGATCGCAGTCGAGCTGGGACGCCGTGCGATTCCGGCCCACGCCCGCCCCAGCTTCGACGAGATGGAAAAGATCTGCAAGAACAAAGGCGAGCAACCGGCGGAAGCGGCGGCGTAAAGGCAACCACCGGAAAACAGGGAACAGGATAGGAAGATTCATGACGGCAAAGACACAACCCATCATCGTGATCAAAAAGAAGGGCGGCCACGACGGCCACCACGGCGGCGCATGGAAGGTCGCCTACGCCGATTTTGTCACTGCGATGATGGCGCTGTTCATCGTGCTCTGGCTGATGAGCCAGAGCGAACAGGTAAAAAAGGCCGTGGCGGGCTACTTCAACGACCCCAAAGGGCTTTCGACACTGCTCGGCACCACGATGTCGGGCACGGGCAACGGCACAATCCCTGTCGTCGACCGGAATCAGAAGGCGCTGCAGGATCTCAAGAAGAATCTGGAGGAAGAGATCAAGGCGCGCGAGGATCTTGAAAAGTTGAGCAAGCAGATTGAGATCACCATCACGCCGGAGGGACTGCGCATCGAGTTGATCGAGGACAAGAACGGCACATTTTACCGGAGCGGCAGCGCGCAGCTCAGCCCCAATGGGCAGGAGTTGCTGGCGCTGCTTGCGTCGGAGCTAAAGACTCTGCCCAACAAGCTGCTCATCGAGGGCCACACCGACGCGACGCCCTACTCCAAGGATGCCAATTACAGCAACTGGGATCTCTCGGCCGATCGCGCCAACGCGGCGCGCCGCCTGATGCAGCAGGATGGCGTGCGCGGCGATCAGGTTACGCAGGTACGCGGCTATGCCGACCAGATGCTGCGGGTGAAAAACAATCCGTACGATCCTTCCAACCGTCGCGTCACCATTCTCGTGAAGAACAACGACAATGCGCCGTTGCCGCGACTGGCGCACGCGCAGGTTGTCAACGGCAGCTCCTGATATGGGGCAATCGGGTGGGCGCCGTGGCGGCCGACCCACGACTGGGCTGCTACGCCTTTGCCTACACGCCGGAATGGAAGCGTACCGGCGTCGATCTGGCGC
>JABEBX010000686.1_pt1 | contig 10506 bp, 11 predicted proteins | sample 7245971 | NCBI WGS metagenome assembly JABEBX01 (sample SAMN14506365, study PRJNA622280) | hot springs metagenome | biome: hot spring [ENVO:00000051]|acidic hot spring [ENVO:00002120]; feature: spring [ENVO:00000027]|sediment [ENVO:00002007]; material: sediment environment [ENVO:01001048]...
GCCCTGCACCGAATACTGCAAAGAGGTAGTTCGGGGCATTCTCCTGATAAATGCCGATGGCCATCCGCTCCTTTTCCTTGAGCCTGTTGCTGCGGATCATCTTTGCCCGCTGGTACAGGAAGAAACGTGCGTAGCGTAACGACTCTGCGTAGACCTCACGGTAGGTATATGTTTTGTTTTCGAAAAGAAGGAATGGACGCTTTCCGCGGGGCAACCAATGCATGGTCAGCTTGATCATGGTGCCGAAATTGGCAAACCAGAGTCCTTTTTTGAGCAGCGTTTTCAGATCAAACTGGCACAGGACAATCACGAAAAAGCCGGATGCAATGACAAGCTCCCTGATTTCTCCGGCCGTCATACTATCGATCACCTTTTTTTACCATAACCTTTCCATGCTTACTTTCATCATAAGAATAAATGGATATCTATACTAAAAATATTTACTACGCAAGATTTTTCATCCCTGCGTGGCTTTGATCGGGTGTGTGATTTAAATTCCCTTTTGTAAAGGGGTGGTCCCGCCAACAGCGGGAACGGGGTATTTAATTTTGGCCTTCTCCGTCATTCCCGCCCCCATTCCCTGTCATTCCGCACTTGATGCGGAATCCAGTTTTACAGAATCAACTACGCAATGCGTTCCGGATTATCGCAGAGAGAAGATTTATCAAAAAGAAACCGAGCGTTGTTGCTTAATTTCTGGAAGTGTCCAATGTCAAGGGCTGACCCCTATTATGTATTATCTTCCATTAAATGTTGGTATACGCTTTTGTGTAAAAGCTAAGCATGCATTCTTAAAATCCTCAGTAAGGGCACACTCAGATATGCCTCCTCGCTCAAGCTCAAGAATATATTCCAAAGGCCCTGGGTAACAACGATTCATAGCGCGTTTTGCATGTGCAAATGCGATAGTTGGTCCTTGTGCAACGGTTTGTGCAAAGGATATTGTTTGCTCCATAAAGGTTGCATCGTCAAATACTCTGTTTACAAGCCCTATTTCAAGAGCTTGTTTTGCACTGATCTCAGGATTTAACATGATATATTCCATTGCCCTTTTAGGTCCTACATGGTATGATAGTAAAGATGTTGTCCCACCATCCGTCGATAAACCTATTTTTGTGTATGCAAGGTTAAATCTAGAAGATTCTGACGCAGTAATTAGATCACATGCAAGTGCTATACCTACCCCAGCACCAGCAGTAACACCATTTATACCTGCTATTATTGGTTTACGCATCATAAGTATAGTATTTACTATGCCATTGAGATAAACAGCGAGCTGTTTAAAGAACTTTCCCTTTGGTTCCTCAGCGGAAACCATTGCCCTTACATCTCCACCACTTGAGAATGCTTTACCTTTTCCTGTAAGCAGAATTGCTCTTACATCTTTATCATATTCTGCGTTAACAAGTGCGCTTAACAATGCATTAAAAAGTTCAAGGTTAAGTGCATTCATTGTATCAGGCCTGTTCATGGTAATAATACACAGTTGATTACTTTTGTCATACTCCACTATTCCCATACTTTCTCCTTTTTAATAATTTGCATTATAAAGAATGCAATCCTTAAGTCAATACTGCTGTAGGGGCTTTCACCTGTCTTATTTATAAATTGGAATCCTTCATTTAAGCACTCAAAAATAAATTTTCGTCCCACATACTTCCCTTTTATTTTTTTTTAGCATCGTTTTACCCTGTTTGTCAAACAATGCCACCATCAAATTTCATGCTCCAAGCCCCACAATCTTTTCTTGCCCCCAGATGAGCACCTCTTCCCCTTCTTGTGTATTCCGCTTTATTCGGCACCCCATTCCAGAGCTTGATAGTCGAAAAAAAGAGGGTTTTTATACCCTCTCTAAACGCCCTCGTGCCAGATTCCCAATACGTTCCTTCAAATGTGGGTAGGGATGGGGGATTTCCTATTCTATAAGTCTTATAACAAGAATAGATAGAAATGTTTATTGGTGAGTTGTATGATTATCTTTTTTATTATTCAAAAGCATGCAGGTAGTAGTAGCGTGAGCGTAAAGCTTATTGTTCCTATCATAAACCTTTCCGGTAGCCGTCGCTATCTGTCCTCCCTTGTGAAGGGCCTCCCCCTTACAATACAGAACACCCGTATCCGGTGTAACCGGTCGCACATAAGTTATATGGATGTCCACTGTTATATTCCCGGTGCCTTGAGGAAGCAATGAATATATCGCTAAGGCCATGGCGGAATCGAGAAGCGTCGCCAATACTCCGCCATGGACAAGACCCGCCGGGTTGCAATGATATTCGCCCGGCTCGATTGAAAAAATAGTATATCCTTCTCCAACTTCATTAAACTTCATGTTCATCAGGTTCGCAATCGGCGGCGGGGGGATTTCTCCTCTCAATATTGATCTGAGAAGCTCAATGCCGCTCATTTTTGTTCCCGCGGTTATGCCTATCATGGGATCTTCCCATTTGACTAATCGCGAGCGCTCGGAAACAGTTGCCTGATTGGATAGATCGGCGTTCCTGTTTTCTTTTTCGTGAAACTGTTGATTTGTGATCTTCATAGTACCTCCATTACTTAGTATGCTAAATAATTAATTAAATAAATTTAAACTTGTAAATCTCTCAATATTCGTTTCAATAGCAGTCTTTCCTCTAATTTAAGGGGTGACAATATTTCTTCATTTGCCGTTTTTTGCTCGTTTATAAGTTTATTCATTTGTTTCATTGCTTTAGGTGTAAGACTAATCTGAAAATACTTTCCCCTTTCTCTATAATCTTAAGACCCAGCGCCTCAATGACCTTTTTCTCGCCAGTTCTGCCAATAAAGTATATTCTCCGTTGACCACCTCTCCCATTGATGTCAGTATAGTTCGCGCTAATGTAGTCTTTCTGCTGGTTTCCGACTACTTCACTACGCTGTATGGTTCTGAACTGCACAATAGACCGGTAGTCCTTTAGGACCATCGAGTATATGCAATTCATTGACGCTTCGTGTCTTTATGAAGTAACAAAATAAAGAAGAAAACGCCTTGGGTGATTATCATCGGTACATTTGCAGTACGGTAATAAGCGTTATTGTTTGCTACAGCATTCATCTTTCTTCCTCTTATATTTCTAAAAACGACAATGGCCGGAACGGTTGTCTGTGGGTAGATTACGGTTTAGATTCTAAACTTTTTTCTTGAGTCTGAACCTGTCTTGCAGTCTCTTTATTTCTTCAGGATATCCCATTCTGAGAATATTTCCCATGTATAGCCATTTAAGACGCAATTCCGGGGGCTTTTGCCGGTAGTTTTTTATAACCGCCTTACTTAAATGATAATCGAATCCAAAAGTTTTATTTTTTTTCATTCTTTAGTACCTCAAGATATTTTATGTCTGCCTTGTCCTGTTGTCTGCCTGTTTTTTGTTTCATCTTTATAAGATCAGAAATAGATATTGTAGGAATTGTTACATTACTTATATTGATATATTTTACATTCCTTATCGCCTTTACGTAATCAACAGGTGCATCAATAATAACATCAATTTCCGAAATTGCCCATGCTGTGTTGATAAGATTGAATGCCTTCATATTTTTTTGTTTTATCCATTCGTCTCTTTTAGATTTTTCCGCAAAATCCATAATATTTAAAGGTGCTTTTGGCCTAAATCCCCATTCATTTAGCAGACTAAGGAATTTATTTATATTCTTATCTTCGAAATCAATCAGCAAATCTACGTCATAGGTCATTCTCGGGATCCCATGAAGATTAACAGCTATTCCTCCGACTACAATGTATTTGATTCCTTCATCATTAAGCTTTTTAAAGATAGAGATGTAATCAAGCATAAAACCCTTTTATCATAGCCTTAAAGTAATTGCCATAAATCATCGGAACAAACTTATTATAAGGGTCAGCCCTTGACATTGGACAATTGTGAGTTTATCATTTCTACCTTCTTCCTCAGCTCGCTGTCGGTCTCTAATTTATTCGTCATTCGTCGATACGTCTTTGAAACCCCGGAATAGCTCACACCTCCAAAGAGTTCACCTAACTCATGATTCGTAGCTCCAGTGTACTTCTTCATTAAGTATATCGCTATATTCCGGATCCCGCTTCTATGTCTCATAACCACTTCTTCTTTAGGTACCTTGAAATACTGACATATCGTTTCAAGTATCCTATCTGTTTCCACTATCCGCTTTATCGCCCGCCTGTGCGATACCTCTGATTTATATGCATAACCTTCTTTTATCACCCTGAGGGTGTTTTTGATAAATTTCTCACTACCAAGAATCATTCCCCCGTATACATGCTCCAATGGATTCTTAAGCCTTTCATCTATCCCGCTTTCAACATAAGCCCTGTACGACCTTTTAGCTTCTCCTTTGTCCTTCGATAGCATGCCCAGCAAAAGAGCCGTTGCTACTATATTTTCCTCTTTTCTCGATATATATGAATTGTAACTGCTATAAGGATAATCCTCGGCTCGTTCGACTGTCCCGGCCCTCACCGGATTCAGATGTATATACCTGCTCAACTCCACAAGATAGCTGTCTTTGTCTACAAGGATTGATTTATATCGACCTTGAAATAAATGTCCGCTCCTTCCTTTTTTGATGTTTATGTAAGTCGTATAAGAGCTGCTTATGTAATGCATCACCTTGCTGAGGTTCGCCTCCGGAGTTTCTATTATCAGATGAAAGTGATTACCCATCAGCACATAGCAGTGAAAGATACATCGGTATTTCTCCATTGCTTCGGTCATATAGTCTTTAAATTTACTATAATCCGCTTCTGAGAAAAAAATTCTTTTCCGTTCATTGCCCCTTGCGCTTATATGGTATATGGCTCCTTTATATTCGAGCCTGAGAGGTCTTGCCATCCTGACACTCCTTTCTCTGAAAGATTTTAATAAGCTTATATAACTAAATGTCCAATGTCAAGGGCTGACCCCAATTCCGCCACTTTTTACCTTCCGGAACAGCAAAATCGCGAATACGCAGAGAAAGGCAAGTGCCCCGTACAAATGAAAACAATCGACATACGAAAGCAGCGCGGACTGCTGCAGTAATGCCTCATACAATAAACCATTTATCATACCTGGATGTATTCTTGTCATCTGTTGGTATATAGGGTTAAAGGGTGTCAGACGTCCTACAAGGAATGTCTGATGTACCTGTGCCATGTGAGCAAGTATTGTCGTAGTAATTGCGATGCCGAAGCTGCCGCCGATATTTCTCGCCAGATTAAAAAGCCCGGATCCGTTTCCCATGTCTTTGGCAGCCAGCGTTCCCAGCGCGGTTACAGACAGCGGTATAAAAACAGTCGTGGCACCAATACCAAGAATAAATAACGGGATTACCATTGAATTAATGGCGATCTGCAAATCTATATTACCGAGCATGAAGCCTCCCAAACCTAATAAAATTAAACCTAACAGCATAAAAAGTCTGTCATCAGTGTATTTACTAAGGCCTGCCATTAACATGGTTCCGAACATAGCACCACTTCCAAGCGGCAACAATATAATACCACTTAAAAGAGGAGTATACCCCATCATAGTCTGATAAAAAAGTGGCATAAGCGCTGCGACTCCATACAGAATACCACCAACCATAAATGCAACAATCATGCCACCAATAAGGTTCCTGTCTTTCAGAACTTTCAATTCAACCACCGGATGCTTTGTGCGTAGCTCCAAGATAACAAATGCGAAAAGCGAAACAACAACTAGTATCGATGTCCACAATATCCACGATGCCTGGAACCAACCTGCTTCCTGGCCTTTATCAAGGATGACCTGCAATGCACCGAGGCCGATGGCCATCAATGCAAATCCGTAATAATCAATTCCAGCACTGATCCTACGAATATACTGAGGATCTTCCACAAACATTTTTGTCATGATCAAAGCAACTATCCCAATAGGTGCATTAATAAAAAATATCCATCGCCATGAAATGTTATCTGTAATCCAGCCTCCAAGGATGGGTCCTACAATCGGTGTAACAATAACCCCTATGCCAAAAACCGCCATAGCAGACGTACGCTTTTCCCTGGGGAAACTTTCCATCAATATTGCCTGAGAGAATGGCTGGAGAGAGCCTCCTCCTAAGCCCTGGAATACCCTGAACAAAATCAATTGTCCAAAGCTCGCTGAAAAGCCGCACAAAATCGAAGACACGGTAAACAAAACGATGGATATAAGAAGCGCTCTTTTACGTCCTAGAATACTGGCTAACCAAGCGGAAGCAGGTAAAATAATTGCATTGGAGACAATATAGCTGGTTAAAACCCATGTACCTTCCTGAGGGGTTACGGAAAAATTTCCGGCTATCTGCGGTATCGCAACGTTTGCAACCGAAGTATCCAGAACCTCCATGGTTGCGGCCAGCATAACCGCAACAGCAATCAGCCAAGGGTTACTACTAGGGTGCCATTCTTTTATAGTGCTCATATTGTCAGTTTTTCCTATCACCGGACTATGATGTCGACAACGGCTGACATACCTATACTTAAATCGTATTTCTTGTCAGGGTCTCCGTCAAAAACAATTTTTACCGGAATCCTCTGAACTACCTTTACGAAATTTCCTGTAGCATTTTCAGGAGGGAATATGCTGAATGCAGCTCCTGTACCGCGTTGGATACTGTCTACATATCCTTTAAAAGTCTTACCCGGATATGCATCGACCTGAATTCTGACTTTCTGTCCCGGCCGAACCTCTTCAAGCTTTGTTTCTTTATAATTGGCGACTACCCACATATCGTTCGAAACGATCGCCATCAGTGCTTGACCTGGCATCACCTGATTACTAGGCTCAACGGATTTTTTAGTCACATATCCGTCGGATGGAGCGTATATCTTTGTATATCCGAGGTTGAGTTGAGCAAGGTTCAACTGGGATTCGGCAGCTTTAACTTGATCTTTCGCTACCGTATACTCTGTAAGAGCATCATCATACTTCGCTTCTGAGATCGCCTTTTTCCTGTAAAGAATCTCTGCACGGTCTTTATCGCGTACGGCTTTATCAAATAAAGCTTTACGCATATCTAAATTCGCCTGTGCCTCATCAACCTGCAATATATAGTCCGTGGGATCGATTTCAAGGAGGAGATCACCCTTCTTGACTTTCTGATTGCCCGTAACATTGACTATCCTAACAGTTCCGGGAATTTTGGGTGCGATCGTATATACCCTCCCTTCTATGTATGCGTCATCAGTACTAACAACATGTAGGCTATTGATAAAATACCATGATCCTGCAACTGTAACCAGAACACCCGCGATAATATAAATCATCAGTTTCATTTTTTTTGATTTTAATAGATTCATGCTTCTCCTTGTATAAGCCTTGATAATCTGGGACTAAAGCGCTTAGCTATAAAAGCACTGTATAAACCTTACCCCATATTACATCCTGCTTTCCCTGAGAAAAGTGACAAACAAGATTTGTTTTGAACATATCGTCATTATATGAGCAATTATTCATAACAGTGAATATATGATTCATGCATAGATTTGTCAAGGGAATTGTTGGCAGTAAATCCCGGAGAAAGTTATCGAGGCAGACGATGTTTGTTCCCTACGCCGTTGAGAAAATACCTTAGGATAACGTCGGATAGATCAACCAAATGCTTGTCTACGGCTTTATTGTCATTGAGCCACTCGAGAACAACAGTTTTTAAGATAGCAACAAGTACATCCTTGACTTGTTTGGGATCGAGGTCTCTGCTGATTACCTGTTCTTTCTGTGCCTGTATAATTAACGCCTTGACATATTCCTGTAATTGTTTACTAACCGAAGATTTTATGAGCTTTGTTTCTATGAGCGGGCTGTCTTCTTCAGAGCTAAATATCCGGAAGAAATCCCGGTTTTCCTCGAAAAAAGCGAGGCTTTCTCTGACAAAAAGCTTCAACCTGGTTTTTGCGTCCCCGGCCTGTTCCGCTTTTTTTTGAATAATGATGGATAATAGGTGTTTAATTTTCTCTTTTAATAGTGCAAAGTAAATGTCATCCTTGTTTTTAAAATGTAAATAAATTGTGCCGACTGCATACTGAGCTTCGTTTGCGATATCACATATTGTTGCTTTATGGTATCCTTTCACAGCAAATAAGTGCCCAGCTGCTTTAAGAATATCGTCTCTGCGTAATTGCCGGTCTCTTTCTTTTCTGCTTAATTTGACTATGGTGCACCTCCTGGACAATCTGTCCGATTACTGAACGATTGTTCATAATGGAAACATATTATTCACAATAGTTTAGTCTTTGTCAACCGAAATGTCGTATCGCCCGCGTTCACGTCGTTCATGTCATTTGCAAGGCATACTATTCCAGAGTTTCTCTCATCCGCCTCTTTGCCGGAAACTTCTCCTCCTGTTTTATCGTATTCAAAAAGTTGCGCTATCCTGAACATGACGTTGCGGTACTGGGGCGGGATGTGGTGCTTGCAGAAATACACAAACCCGACATCTTCTGACGTTATGACCATGAACCTTTTTTTCTTCATGGCCCTGAAGATCTGCCCTGCAACCCTGTCTGGGTATATGGCATGCCGACTGAACATCTTTTCCATCTTCGCGAGCTGTTTACTGTTTTTGTCGACACCGAATATCTCCACGGTATTTTGCAGGGGTGTGTCAACACCGCCGGGACAGACCACGCTGACATTGATCCTGTGCAGCTTCAGGTCAAAGAATCTGAACTGTCGTTGAATTCCCCTCTAAAAAGAGTGGCAGGGGGTATGTTTGTTCTACTGCCTTATCCTCTCACCTCATCTTTGTAATTCCCACCCCGTATCAAGTACGGGGTAAACTCCAGTGGGAATCCAGAAACCGAATCTCAATATTTAAATCCGCCCCCGCTATCCCCCTTCTTAAGATATTAAACGGTCGTTGTCATAATTTTTTTATTTTTTTAAGGCACTCCCAACCGTATTAATTTCTTCTTCTGTGAGACCGTATAATCTGTAAACTATCTGATCTATCAGGTTATCCGTGGCTTTTATTTGAGCCTTGAGAGGATTCAGACGGGTAACACTTTCGGCAAAATACTTTTCAAGCAGTTCTTGTTTTTTGCGGTCTGATGGGTCTATGGATATTTTCTTTTTGTTCTGCCTTAAAACATCGAGAAGCCGCTCAAAGGTATGTTCGTGATATTCTTTGATTATGGTCTTATTTGTCAGGGCTTCAACATCTGCATGAATTTCTCTCTCAAGCCATTTAAGGAAGCCTTTAATCTCTCCATTCTTCTTCTTATTCATCTCAATCATCTGATCGGCAAGGAATGCAAGGATGTCGTGGACAACATCAGAACGATTAGCCGACAGTTCAGCCTCCACAAATGAAATCATTCTCTGTAGGGGTAATTCACGAATTACCTTTTTTTCGGGCGGTTCGTAAACCGCCCCTACAGGTTTGTTAAAAGATTTTTTCATAATAATTCTTTGCCTTTCCCTGTAGGGGCAATTCATGAATTGTCCTTTTTTCGGGCGGTTCGTGAACCGCCCCTACATTGTCGGTGGTCAACATAATTATTCCATGTACGTGGTTGGGCATGATGACAAATGAATCCAATGCTATCTGTGGATAATGGTTCGGCAAATCGTTCCAACATGCATGTATGATATTCCCATACTTGCTCAACTTCATTTCTCCGTTTAAAATCTCTCCAAGCACACATTCCCTGTCTTTCACATGCCGTCACAAAATACGCCCCCGCCTGGGAATAATCATATCCCTTCAACCTTACGGAACAGCGATGATTGGCTACAGAATTCATTATTCATTTCTCCAAAGCTTGTCTTACACGGTTAAGCCAGATGTCTGTTAATGATGTTAAATCGCCCGTATCACCAAATCTTAAGGCTTTAAGATATTCTTCTTTTTCTTTGGGTCCTATAGAAGCGGTTTCAAGAGGCGGAAGCTTAAGTTTAAATGAAATGGCTGTTAAAAGTATCCTGCCAACCCGTCCATTAAAGTCCTTAAATGGATGAATCCATTCAAATCGCCAATCAACCCATGCAAGCAGCTCAGCCAGTGCGTTGATGTCATCCTTAAGATACTTTAATCTTGTTCCTAAATCTTCACAGAATAACTTTATGTGCATTGGGACTTCATAGAATCGTGTTGGGACAAGTGTACTTACTTGCACGTCGATATCTCTGAATCTACCTGACCAATCGGGGAAAAGCGAACCCGCAATATCTTTATGAAGCTTGCATATCCATTCTGGGCTAACAACTACATCTTCCGGTTTTTGGGCTACTATTCCTTCTATTACTTTTGCAACAGAAACAGCGAGAAGCTCAGAAATTTCTAAATAGGATTTAGTACCCTTTGATGTCTCAAAATAGCGGGTTGAATCTAACGGCTTTGTGCTGTCTTTTTCTTCTTCAGGAGGGTCTTCAGGCGGTTTATATCCACCGGTTCCTTCTCGAACTCCATGGACTTGACCACCCAGTCCAGAATCTTTTCCTGATACGCCTTCCTTAGCGCCTTTATATCCGAGTGTTTCTTCTGCCAGCTTATCAGGGCTTTTTG
>JABEBX010023843.1_pt1 | contig 10498 bp, 4 predicted proteins | sample 7245971 | NCBI WGS metagenome assembly JABEBX01 (sample SAMN14506365, study PRJNA622280) | hot springs metagenome | biome: hot spring [ENVO:00000051]|acidic hot spring [ENVO:00002120]; feature: spring [ENVO:00000027]|sediment [ENVO:00002007]; material: sediment environment [ENVO:01001048]...
TATACAATATCCTTACCATCTGGATACAAAACTACAAGTTCTAGTGGATCTGTTTCCACAACTCAATCTACAACTAATATTCCAGTATCTGTTGCTTCTACTAGCCCTACTCCTTCTCCGTCTTCTTCTTCAACGAATTATCTTTTAATTGTAATAGTCATAGTAATAGTGGCAATAATTGCAGTATTGGGTGGTATATTTGTAATGAGAAGAGGCAAGAAAAAAGGTGGGCCTAAACAATGGCAAGAGCCACCAAAAGAAAAACCAGGAGAAGAAAAGAAATAAATTTCTAAATTTTTTTATTTTTATTAATTATCTAGGATATTATAGTTTTTTATAGTATTCGCTTAATTAATTAATTGAACACGCTCAGCCCCACTGATCACTAGGGGATATATACAAGACCGTAAAACGTGTCGCTTTTATATTTCACCTCAAAAATTTTATTTAATCCTACTAGATTTCTGATAAAATTATATCTTAAACTATCGGAATTCTTCTTGAGACCCTTTATATAATTCCAAAAAATAAAAAAAACCCTTCATGGAATTAATTTTTTAATTAATTCATCCTCCTGTGCATTTATACGGTACAAATCGTTGATGGTTGAATTCAATTTATCTTCTATAGACTTTGCCTTGTTCTTAAGTCTCATAGCTTTATCACTCGAGAGACCATCTTCTTTTGAAATGTCAATATACGTTGTTAGAAACTCATTGACTAAATTGCTTATGGCTATCTGTTTTTCTGGAGAGACATTTTTTATGGGAATTAGACCCAAATAAGGTTTATCCAAATGCACAGTAAGGGTAGAATTATTAATTATTGCGTATCTTAGGTAAAAGGTCATTAAGTCTGAGTTTAATATTCCTAATATGTAACTATAGTTGAACTGGTCATTCTTAATTAACAGATTGTTTAGAGTATCATCAGTTGGCATTCCAGTTTTGTCCAATGTGGCTACAATCTTTGGAACGCTTGAGACTATATTTTGATAGATTATTCTATTTGGAATAAATACGCTTTTTTTTGATAACAGTTTTTTATCGTGTATAGGTATAAATCTGTTTGGCTTACGTTTATTGCCATTCTTTATTAAATATCTTTCAACATTTGTTCCACCAAGTACTTGGATATTAGTTTGTGTACGAATCGATTCGTATTCACTAGACTTGACCGTTATACCTCTAGGCATTTCAGAAATTTCACCCAGTTTGATTGTATTCCTTTCTATTTTTTTGATTATTTTCAAAAGGTCTGGGTTTATTGAAGTAAGTATTAGGTGACGTTCTTCAAAAAAAGATTGTGGAATCTGAAATGAAGTACCATCTTGGGCATCAATACGTACTTGAGATGCATTGTCTTGGACATTTTGGTTTACGAAGACGACTTGTTCAAGTCCTACATCTTCAAAAGCGACACCAACGTCCTTTATACAAATAAATCTGGTCTTTAGTAGATTGTTTCTAATTGTTCCCCAAGAATCAACTATAAGAAAAGACTTAGGAACTATATAACCCAAATAACCTGAATCCCGTAATAACAACTTCCCTCTTTGCATAAATAAGGAAGCTGAATTGACAACGCCATTAGAGATTTCACTATATACTCTTGAATTCTTCAAAACATCATCAGATTTAACGTTAAAATATGGGGGGTTTCCAATTATTATATCAAATCCACCTTCCTTCATTACTTCAGGGAATTCTTCTTCCCATTTGAAAGCCTTATCACTTACGCTTGGATCATCTATCAGACTATTTCCAACCTTGATATTACTTTGAAGTAATGGTAACCTTTGCTTTCTTTCCGATATCTGCAATAATAGGTTCAATTGAGCTATCTCCACTGCCTTAGGGTCAAGGTCTACTCCAAAGATGTTTTTCTTAAGGATTTCAACCTTCTTTGAATAGAATTCTTCACTATCTAGAGTCAGCTGAGCAAAATCAGAATTAGCTTTCCAATAATTCTCTAATTCTTTGTATGCTCTTATGAGAAAACTACCAGAACCACAAGCTGGGTCAAGAATCCTTACCTTGCGTATTTCATCTGGTGTATGAGTTTTGATGTATTCACCAACTGTATTCTTTACAATGTAATCAACAATGTACGAAGGTGTGTAATATATGCCCTGTTCTTTTCTGTGAGTTTTTGATTCTGAAAGCTTAGCTCTTTTAGGTGTTGATTTTAGAATATTTCCCAGATATTGCTCGTATATATTGCCCAAAACATCTGCTTCTATTATAGAGAAATCGTATCTGTAAGAATTATCCTTTGAATGATTTAGACCCTCGATTACCTCTAGCAATACCTCATTGTCAAGGTACAGGTCATCGCTAAGGTGTTTTGCAAATAGTTTACTGTTGTACTGGTCATCAAAATATGAGTATATCTTAGAGATTTCCTTGACAAGCTGACCCTTGCCTCTTGACGCCCACTGTCTTACGTGGGATTGTAAACGATTTTCTTCTAATTCCCTGTCCTCAGCATTCCTTATGAAGATTAAACGGTCAAGAATCCTCTGGACTGCTTCATCAACTTCCTCTTGTGTTAAATGCTTATCTTGATTGTTCTTGATGATATTTTTAGAAAGAATTTCCCTGAAATGAATCATATCTTGAAGAAGCTGTTTATCGATTGGATTCTTTTTTTGTTCTTTGTTCCATTTTTTTGCTACTTCATCAAGCTCGCCAGCTTCAAAAGAATCTTTTGATAGCATCTTAAAACGATCGTCATCAAAAAATTGATAGGAGTGAAGGATAAATAACAAATTATTCATAGAATTTGGGTCTTTTTTATCCGCATTATACACGGCTATTGTTTCAAAATTCGTAAGTATAGCCCATGAACATGATTTCATCCAAGCGTAATCTATGGCCTGAGTTACGTACTCCATATTATTTTCTATATTAGTTTCCCTCAAAGGTTTTGCTTCAAGGAAGAATTTAGGAATTCCACTTATACGAAAACCATAATCCACTCTCTTCTTTGAGATAGTTTCCTCAGCACTGATAGAATCATTTCTCTTGTCTCTGTTGTAGACGTTCCAACCTAAAGCTTCGAACAAGGGTAAAATAAAATCCTGCTTTGTCTGTTCCTCATTGTAATTCTTAATTTTGTCTGATTTCTTAATCTGGTCATATTTTGATACGAGTTCTTTTATTCTTTCATAGTCGATAGGCATTGTATTTTCACCTTTACATTTTTATAATTTTTATTTCCTTTCCATTTTCAATGTTCTTCTTTTGACAATATCTAATAACTATAATAAATCTTATGATAATGCTAGATTTCTAACTTAAATCATAAAAACGCATTCAAGATCACAAAAATAGCCTGTTATCTTTATCTTTTTTATTAATTTTTTCAGAGTTTTGAGGATGTCAATTCTTAGTTGAAAATTTTACTTACTCTTTGAGAGGATAGAATCTAAGATTACGGTACCGTCGTCATTTTCATTTTTAAGGTGAAGGTAAAAATACAGATATATATTTGTCTATCAACGAAAAGTTGACAGGCTCAGAGTTTTCATACTATTTAGTTCTTCTCAAAATAACGCTGACTGTTCTCTCTCCAATTTTTATTTTATTGCACTCCAGCCTACAGTTCTTACTTTTATTTGCTCGATCTCTTCTTTTGTAAATGGAATGTTAAAAATGATTATGGGCAAGCATACTTATTTAAAGGTTTGAGATAAAAATCTTTTTTTCGTCTAATTCTAAAATGATTAATGTAAGTCTTTTTGTTTCTAAAAAAATCATAATGTGCAATTACAACTATTTAGAAACTGGTGGGACATGATGGGAGATTTTGGGAGAAATTTGTTTTTACTAGCTCAAATATACTCAGATTATGTAATGAAAAAAAAGTCTATTTTAAGATGGTAAATTACGCCACAAATCTTCAAAAAATATGCCTGGAATTCGCCTGATATTTACCTTTTATCCTCCAAAAAAGCTCCAGAAGACAAAAAAATGTGCCAGCCTTCCAAAAACATTCCAAGATATTTCCATTTTATTCCTTTGGCCGCCAAAAAACTTCCAAAGCAAATAAGCTGAGCTACCAGAATCTACAATCATTTGCTGATTTGAGAGATGTTATCAATCCTAAATATGAACTATTCGTGGTTTTAATATAGAAAAATATAATATGAAATATATATTTATATTAAAATTGAATAGCCATGCAATTATGTTACACTCTTACATTTTTTTAATATTTATATTAAATTATAATATTTTATTATTCTTACCTATAGGTAATTTTTTGATATTTTATAATTTCCAATTTTTTTACTACTTTTTGCAAAAGGTTTATATAGTTGATAATTCTATTTTTTTAAATAGGAGTTGAGTGAAATGATGAGTGAGGAATTAAAAAATAAAGTTATCGACCTCCATAAAAAGGGGTTATCTAATACGGAGATTTCAAAAAAAGTTAACGTCGAAAGGCATACGGTGGGGGCTATAATAAAAGAGAGAGAAGAAATGCTAAAATCAGCAACCCTTGGAGGAACAGGTTTTGTTGATATTGATGAGCTCAATAAGCAGCGTAAAACGATAATATCAGCAATGCCATCTCTTGCCGAGTCTGCCAAAGCGGACCCTGTAATCAGGGCAGCTATGAATCGAAATAAAATATTTGTTCTGTCGGATGAAGAAGAAAGGGCCATTAAGGAGTTCAGAAAGATGCATGATGATGGACTTGGTCATAAAAGAGGAGAAATAGCTGGCATTTTTGCAAAATTTTTATGGTACGTTGTTAGAAATTATGGAAACAAAGGGCAATACATTGATAGTAACGACGTTTACATGTTGTTTCAGAATAGCTTAGACTTCTTTGAATATCTAAATGAAAAAAATTATAATCGGCAAGATTTGGATAAATTTACTGAGTTTTTTAATCGCGTGTTTGAGATGAACCTCAAAAACGAAGATATCATAAAAATAAACGATGTTTTGAAAAAATCTGCGCAAAAAAAATTCGATTTAATGAGACTTATAAAAAATTATAACTCAGACGATATTTTTGAGATTTTATACTCATACCCACAAATGGTTAAAAACCGTAGTAGACTTGCTGAAGAAGTTTCAGATCTCAACGCCGAAAAAACTAAACTTTCAGAAGAGATAGAAGTTATGGGTAACATCGCTACGCTTAAGCGTGAATTATTCGATCTATCTGTGAAAAAAGAAAAACTAAAAAAAGAGAACCAAATCCTATTGAAGAGGAATACTAATATAAAAGGATATTTTGAGATCATTGAGAGATTACCAGGGCTAAGTACAGAAGAAAAAGAACTAAAACTTAAAAATGAAATATTGGCTAACGAAAATCAGCAACTGTTACAGCAAAATTCAGATATAAAACACTATAAAAAGCTTATCGAGGAACTGCCATCGTTAACAGCGCAGGTTCAGGTAATGAAAGATTATTTGGCTATTATACAGCATGAGATAGTGCAAAGACAAGGTCTTAAAAATTTGTTTGATACGATGATCGTCAAAAATACTTCTGATGCTTATAAATTAATGATTATGTTGGATTTTTTTTCAAAAGGTACAAATAACGATATTGCTAAAGTAGTAGTAGAAGAATTGCGCCAGCAATTTTCTAGAGTACTTGAGGAGTATCAAAAGATTAAAAATAATAAACCAGTAATACAAAAATCTATTGCACTACCTGATTCAAGTTCTGCCAGTTTGCCAAAGCTGATAATTCCACAAAAAGCCTATCAGCTGGCATTAAATACTACTGATATTAACCAAAATAAAACGGCAACAGCAAGTTCAAAACGCGCGTTTACAATCGCAATACCTCCCGTATGCGAAAGAAATGAGAAAGAAATAAGAGAACAGACTTTGTAAACAATGTATCTACTGTAATAATCAAACAGTATGACACCATAATAATGAAAGATTTGCCGAGGAAAATATATGCCTACATGCGCTGAAAACAAAAAATGGAAGTATATATAAATAAAAAATGACAAAAATAAATTATTCTCTAGAATCTTTTAATTGTGAATGTGGAAGAGTTCCAAAAAATTTTATTATAGCTTTTAGATACAGTTTAATTTATGACCAATTTAAATGAAATGGTTGATGAGGTCATTAAAAATTTTGAAAAAATATACAAACCCGAAAGATGCAATGCTTTTGATTATGTGTTTTAAAAAGGTAAAGTTGAGCCAAGACATCTAATAAAAGTTATATAAATCTTAATACTATGATTTTTTATATACAAAACATAAATTTACCAGTAATTACAAAACTATATATCGCAGTATGCAACCTTTCAATTTTAATGCTACTGTATATGTTTCTCACCTTCTTATCACTCTTTGTTTATTACAGAATCCTGAAACTGCTTAAGAAAAAGCAGATCAACAGAAAAATCAGTGTGAAAGACGCATTGTTGCAGTTATCAAAGATATACATGATCGATGTGGGAGACAGGACCATGATGGCAGAGATACCAAAGAAGGCGAGGGAACTTGCGGAAACCATCGATCTGAAACCAGAGTTGTTCTCTAAAAACATTCCGAGTTAAGGATCGTGAATAGTGCATGACGTTTTCAATTTTGCAGCAGATTTAATACAATATCATTTTATAATCTTGAATTGTAAATTTGGATGGTAATAAAAAATTATATATGGGTTATTAGATATGATTATGCTATGGCAAAGATAACAGGTGGAGAAATATTAAAGAGAGTTCTAGAAAAGGAAAATGTCGAATATGTCTTCGGTGTACCAGGTGATCAGCTTTATCCATTGCTCAATGCAATATACAACAGTAAATTAAAATTCATAACTTTTCACCATGAGGCAAATGCAGCACATGCAGCCGATGGTTTTGCAAGGGTAACTGGTAAACTTGGTGTTGTTATTGGAACTGTTGGACCAGGAGCTGCAAATCTTGTTGGTGGTGTTTATCCTGCATATGCTGAAAATATACCTATCCTGGTCATAACTGCACAGAATCAAACATTCAGATCTTATCCTGACCATGGATCCATGCAGGCACTGGATCAACTAACACTTTTCAGAGCAATAACAAAATGGAATGCATACATAAGTGATGTGAACAGGATTGTTGAAATCACACAGCGTGCAATAAGAATTGCATTTTCTGACAAGCCAGGACCTGTGCATATTGACATAGCCTCGGATGTTTTACATAAGGTGGTTGATGATTATGTTGAAATACCGTCTAGAGAAAATTACATGCCTGGAAAAACTGCCCCTGAGAGAAAAATATTGGAAAAAATTTCAGAAATGCTCATTAAGGCTGAAAAGCCCATTATTCATGCTGGCGGTGGTATTATAAAGGCTGATTCATCTAAAGAATTGATAGAACTGGCTGAATATCTGCAGATTCCTATAGTTACATCAATAGCTGGGAGAGGATCAATACCTGAGGACCATCCTTTGTGTTTAATTCCCAACAGCTATGGCGCACTTGCAGCTCAGACTGAAGCACATTTGGTTTTAATGATAGGTTCAAAACTTGGTGATCTTGACTTTTTTGGTAGGCCTCCAATATGGGGAGAATTTGATAAGCAGAAATTCGTGCAGATTGATTCATCAGCTGAAAACATTGCACTTAACAGGCCTGTTGAAATTGGTGCTGTAGGTGATGCAAAGGCTTCATTGGCAATAATTCTTGAAATTGTCAAAGAAAAAACTAAGAAAGTCGATATACTTGGAAAGAATATTTATTACAAGGATCTTGAAAGGCAGTGGATTGAAGAGTATATGAAACAGGCTGAGGATAAAATACCAATTCATCCATTAACGGTCATAAAAAAAGTGAGAGAATTTTATCCCAGGGATGCAATATCAGTTATAGATGGTGGGAATACTGCAGTCTGGGCACATTATCTTAACAGGATTTATTATCCAAGAACGTTTCTTAGTACAGCAGCAGGTGATTCGGGCCATATAGGAAGTGGTGTGGGATTTTCAATAGCAGCAAAGTTAGCCAATCCCGACAGAGAAGTTTATTGCATCACAGGTGACGGTGCATTTTCCATGAATGTAATGGATCTTGAGACTGCAAAAAGACTTGGTTTACAAATAACTTTCATTGTTCTTAATGATTCAGCCTGGGGGATGATAAAGTCTGGGCAGACATTATACTATGATTCAAAGTACATTGGTGTGGATTTTGCGGATATAAGATTTGACAAAATTGCAAACGCCATGAGTTGCTATGGTGAAAGAGTTAAGGATCCGAGAGAAATAAAAAATGCACTTTCAAGAGCAAAAGAATCAGGATTGCCTGCTGTTATTGATGTGGAAATCGATAAGAATGTTATACCACCAGATTTCCAGATACTTGCTGCTATATGGCTTGGGGGATGCGAATCACCTCCAAAGCCTGAAGAATTGGAAATGGTTAAAAAATAAATTTATTTTTATTTTTTAAATAATTTTTTTAGAAAATTGATATCTATTAAGTAGCGTTGCAAAGTTTGTGGAAAGCAATAATCATCAATCTAGAAGGTATTTCATTCTTACACAAAATTTGGATCATTGCTCTAAAACTACTCCAATTATTCAAAAATCAAAAAATTTTCTAAGCAAATAAAATATCAATAATTAGTTAACACATTTCAATTTTGCAGCAAATTTAGTACACTATCTATTGGAATGATATTTCCTATATTTAGTATATTATTTTGATCAATAGTATGTTTAATTTTTGCTATTTCCATTACCCCTTTCTTGCCATACATTATTTCTAATATGGGTTTTTTTTCATTATTTTCTATATAATATTTTTTTCCGACACCATGTTCAGCAGTTATTGTTCCGCCTAGTTGAACGGCTTTTTTCCATAATAATATAGAAGCATTCATAGCTAACTGTAACTCATTTTTATTTTTTGGCAAAAAATTAAAATGGAGATGGTTATCTCCTATATGCCCAAAAATTACATATTGAATCTTTGTAGAATTTCCAATATCATGATATGTGGCGATCATCTCATCTAAATTTTCTTCAGGTACTGCAATATCTGTGGCAACTTTCGGTAAATCACGAGTTTTTAAAAAATTGTTAATTTCCTCCGGCAAAGCAAACCTTATTTCTTTAGCATCTTCACTTGAGAGAAGTATTGAGTTTAGTAAAAAACCCTTATTAGAAAACAAATAATTGCAATTTTTTAAAAGGTTCTGGATATTTTGCAAGGTTTGATCATTAGGTGAGTCTAGCTCAAAGTAAATTATTCCATTGGAATCTTTAGGAATTTTAGAAGGATGGCTCTTTCTAATAAATTCAGCAGAGTACCTGTCAAAAAATTCTATTGAAAGCAGATTAAAAGCAAAATAATTTTTTAATTTTTTGAGTTCTTTTGCAAAATCTATGGCTTTTTGTTCATCAGAAAAATGTGCAAAAAAAGAGTAACTATCTTCTGGTTTCTTAATGAGTTTAAGTTCCAGTTCAGTAAAAATTCCCAATGTTCCTTCAGAACCGATGAATAAATCAATTAAATCCATATCTGGTTTAACAAAATAACCGGCAGCATTTTTTTTAACGTTAGGCATAATATATGTTGGTAATTCCAACTCTAATTGCTGTTTATCTTTTAAAATTATTTTAAATCTATTTTCTTTTGCAAAAACATTGCCTCTTTTAATATTTAGAACCTCTCCATTAGGAAGCATTATTCGGATCCTTCTTACAAAATCACGTGTTGAACCATAATGAAAAGTTCTGGCGCCAGAGGCGTTTGTTGCAACAGTACCACCTAAAAAAGCAGTATTTTCAGTTGGATCAGGAGGATAATACAATCCTTTTTCTTCTACCATCGATTTAAAAATTTTTAATGGTATTCCTGGGGGTGAAATAGCGTAAAATTCATTTTTCTCTTCGTCTTTACCTATAAAAATAGAATATTTTTTATTTAATTCTGAAAATTCTATCAACTCACCTTTTAATGATTGATCAACATTAACACAGGTCATCAACTCTGTAGAAACTATCCAGCCATCAAATGGGACTCTTGAGCCAGTTATTCCTGTGCCAGCTCCTGAAATGGTGACAAATTCTTTTTTTATATTTGCATCTTTTAAAATTTCAAAAATTTGCATTTCATTTTGAGGAAATAATATTTTTTTAGCTTTTCCAATAATGATTGAAGATTCATCTCTAATATAATTTTCAATAATTTTTGGATCTGTATTTTCATTTAAAACATTTTTTCCTGAGCATCCATTTTTTGGATTTTCAGCAAAAATTGTATTTGAGGTCATAAAATATCAAATATTTAAATGGCATTTTCTGTATTTAATATTTTCTTGTATTGAACTTTAAATAACTATTTTTCTGGAAATTCAAGCAAAAAAGTAAAAAACTGTTTTAAAAATTCAGATTAAAATATTGTTTTTTAAAAAAAGCAGTATGATTATACTAAACAATAGTAAAATCAAAATGAAAAATCTTTTTAAAAATACAAAATTTGAATATATTTTTTCATCGGAAAAGTCCAT
>JABEBX010022190.1_pt1 | contig 10493 bp, 11 predicted proteins | sample 7245971 | NCBI WGS metagenome assembly JABEBX01 (sample SAMN14506365, study PRJNA622280) | hot springs metagenome | biome: hot spring [ENVO:00000051]|acidic hot spring [ENVO:00002120]; feature: spring [ENVO:00000027]|sediment [ENVO:00002007]; material: sediment environment [ENVO:01001048]...
AACATGATCAGGCCTTGGGTGATGGTGTGTTGATTGGCCAGGCACGCCACGGTTTCCGATTCCGCTTTGGCCGCGGCCAGGGCGGGAATCAGGATGGGGCGCCGCAGGGTCAGGGAATGAAAATAGACATAACGCCTCAGAGCCCCATACAGGCTCAGCAGCCAGTATACCAGCAGCAACCACAAGGCCCTAAAAGACTGCAGAAGGTAAGGCTGCCATCGGATAAAGGCATACGCCGATTCCTGCTTCCCGCAATCATAGTAATAGTCGTAATTGCAGTTATAATCTCAGGCATGACGCTGATGAAGCCGGCTCCCAAAACAACCACTTCCATAAATGTATCAACAACAACCGTGCCAGTAACGCATCTTGGTGCTATCAATTCTTGTGGTACTATAAGCAAGCCCGGTAATTATTATCTTGAATCATCTGTGCATTCAAGCGGCGCGAGCCCATGCATATTGATAGAGGCGAGCGACGTATCGTTCATATGCAATCAGAACCAGATAAAGGGTTCTGGTCCATACTCGATAAAGCCGCCATTCAGCTATGGCATAGAGGTTACTGGACAGCACAACGTTTCGATACAGGACTGCGCAATATCAAACTTTTCATATGGCATATACTCAGAAGGCAGTACAGCCATTTCCATAAAAGGCAACAACCTGACGAACAACTATGTGTCTGGCGTGCGTTTCAGCGGCTCAAGTTATGGCTCAATAAGCAACAACTACATAGCGCAGTCATTTGCATACGGGGGCGGAATAAGCATAACCAATGAGTCGCACAATGACACTATAGAAAACAATACACTGGATGGTATGGCGCAGTACGGCCTGCTCATAGACTCTACCGGAAACAGGTTCGTGAACAATAGCGTTTACTCTACACAGACGTCATTCTACTGCCAGGCTTCATCTGGTTTCAAAAACAGCAATTATGCATACTCGAACATATGTACCAACAATACAGGGTGCAATTTTCTCGAATGCCATGGGGTCAATACCCAGACGAATATGTCACAGGTGGTTCTCGGAAGCAGCGTTGACAGCTGCGGCACTATAAGCTCTCCGGGGGTATATACGCTAATAGGCGATCTAAACATGTCAGATTATGTCAATGTCAACCAGACATCATCGCCCTGCATAGCGATAGACACTAACCACGTAACACTAAATTGCGCCAATCATACAATAACCGATTCTCCAACCGCCATATACTCCGCTTTTGACTCCGGCATAAATGTGGAGAACTGCAGGATAACCAATTCAAGGTCCGGCATATACCTGAATACGGTATCAGATTCAAATGTCACGAATGTGAAAGTATACAACGTGAGTGATTACGGAATAAGGCTTAACAATTCCAATGGCGTGCTCTTGGGCAACCTCACGGAGAAGTTCGGCAGATACGGGATCTATCTATCAAGCTCAGAAGGAATAACTGTAAGCGGATTCAGCGTATTTAACAATACTTTCGGCGTTTACCTTAATGGCTCGCTGGGCAATGCCTTCGCGCACGGATACGTATTCAACAATACACGCGTTGATATATTCGCATCGCCCAATTCTGCAAATGTAACTGACAATCTGCTTCAGACGACGAGCTGCGGTGTCACGGACGCGGCCTGGGCATCAAGCTGCAAAGAGACGATATCACCGACACTGCTCTATTACCCAGTCGATTCCTGCTCCAAACTGAACCATGCGGGCACATATATGCTCACAAGCAATCTCACCAACCTAGGTAACAACTGCTTCAGCATACTCCAGAACAACACGATTCTTGATTGCAACCATAGCTCTATGGAGTCAACGCATACAGGAGGCGCAGCGATAAGCCTGTACGGCAAGAGCAACGTTACTATTGAGAACTGCACGATTAAGGGTTTCGGCACAGGCATACAAGCGGCAAATTCAAAATCCGTTTCGCTGCTTTACAACAATATATCCGGGGCGTTGACGGGCATAAACCTCACCAATGTGACTAGCGCAAAGTTACGCCGCAATGCGATGTCGCAGAATACCTACTATGGCATATACATGAATGGGACCAGGGACTCAAGCGCGCTGAACAACAGCGCCGTATACGGCTTAGGCAAGGCAATAGGATTTTACATGCTTAATTCCACCAAGGACAGCATATTAAACAACACCGCATCTTCAGTGTCCGACGGATTCTATTTAGCAGGCGCCTCTCTTGACAATAATATCTCATACAATTCAGCCACCGCTAGCTCAGTGGACTATGCATGCAGCAGCTACGACAGCGCCCTCAATGCCGAAAACGGAGGCATAAACTACGGCCTGACAAAAGCGGGTTGCAGATGGCTTGCTGCTATCTCGCCTTCAAGCCCTACAGCTCCGTGCGCCCTGTCCATATATCCATCATCATACGAACTGAAGTCTGACTATGAATACCTTTACGGTGATACTTGCTTCACCGTCGAATCAAATTCCACAACAATAGACTGCAATGGCCACACCATAATAGCAACTGATGGAGGATCTTTCGTCAATTTCATCAAGTCCAGCGGCTCGGTCCTTGAGGATTGCTATCTGAAGGGCTTTACTGCGCCTGTGGTGGCCCAAAAGTCTGGGATAAGCCTGCTGAACAACACAATCCTGATAAACTCCAGCGCGCCTTTAGATACATATGCAGTGAACATATCCAACTCTAAAAACCCAAGTATCGTAAACAACAATATAACCGCGCCGTATTACGGCATATACCTTTACAACGATTCATATGGCAGCCTAAAGGGCAACAATGTTACCGCGTATATTGGCGCATATTCGCTGAATAACACTGATGGGATGTCCATATCGGGCAACAGCGCGCCTTATTATGGAACATATGCCATGTCCCTATATAATTCAACTGCAGACGCTGTATCAAATAACAATCTTAACAGCGTGTTCGGCCTCACATGCTCGAGCGGTTCAACCTCAAGTGTTGCAGATGTTGATCTTGGCGGGAACAGATGCACTGTAAACAATGGCTGCGCGTGGATACAGAAATCCTCCGCTACATGCCCATCACCAAGCACCTAGATACGGCACACAATGTTTAGGTATGCAGCGAAATATCAAAATGCATGTACCCAAGCCTGTTAGCGCCTCCGATTAAGGAATTACCCGCAATGTTTTGAACCAGCAAGTACCCAAATAGTAGGGCATGCTTTGCACTGAAGGGCCTTAGCCGGGGGTCGGACCCGGTCTAGAAGATCCACAGTCTTCCGTGCAAGCCGTTACACCACTAAGGCCATATAGGAACAGCAGGATTTTTCAGCCGCAGTCTATTACGCTATATATATTGGGATATGAATCTTTATATATTGTAATGATATTACCCTGCATGCTCGTATTCAGGCCATCCAATCTTGCAGAGGCACTGAGTGCTTCATAGAATCCCGTGAAGGCGCTCGAGTTCGCGGCGCTGCATCGGTATGCCGAAAGCCCCAACGCGGAGACCTCCTGCATGTAAGAGTAGTTCAGGTATACGGACTGCGCCGAGTTGCTGTATCCAGCCCCTCTGCCTATTGCCAATAAAGCTGCCAATGACACCATTGCCGATACCGCCACGAGCATACCAAATGTTCCCATAAAAACATCATGTACAAGTATAAGAGCACATAATCCTGTAACCCTCCAATGCGATGGGCTCGCAGAAACTGTAGCTCGCTGTGCACTTTGACGAGTTGCCCTCACTCATTTCGGATCCTGCAGCACTTACCCTCATGTATGAAAGCCCATATATGCCAGCAAACTCGTTTAGGAACCTCTCTGAGCACTGGCCCATCCCGTATATGCATGAACTATAGGTGGAATTATGCTGCATGATGCTAAACAGGTCATATGCGGCATCCGCCTGCCTAATGTATGTCCCCGCTCCGCCAGTGCCGTCATACGCAATAGCTGCAATCGCTGCGCTGGAGAGCACCATCAGGCTTATCGAAAGCGCTGCTTCAACTACCGCTGCCTGCATTTTCATTCCTATTACCTGACATATACCGTTGAGCCGTCCACCTGTACGCTGCCATCTGCCGTTCCGTTGTACAAATCTACTGTTATGTTGCTGAAATCGAGTGCTGAAGAGGCAGGGCATGACAGGTAAGCATTGCCGCCGCTAGATATGACATTGCAGACTGTGTACGCATCTGTACCTAAAAAGCTGCCCAGGTAAGAATTGTATGAACTTATGCCCTGCTGTATCGAAGAAAATTCCGAAGAGCCTACACCTGTGCCATTGTAATAGCCCAGCTTCGCGCTGGCCGAGGACATGTACTGCCCATAGGTGCTATAAGCACCTATGCCTATTGGATAGCTCGACTGGCCAGAATCCATGACCTCAATTGCTGAAGGCAACTGTACCGATTGGCCGCTTATCTGGCCAGACACTGTCACGTTGCCTACGACAGTGTTGCCGCGAAGCAGCGCAGCATGCCTACCGTTGCTGTTTATGTTTGATATGTACGTAGAATTGCCATATCTGAGCCCCAAGGTGAGGTTATAGGTATATCCATCCTGAACTGTGGCATTCTGCGTTGCATACCCTGTTGGATTCTTGTAGACGCAGTATGTTGCCCCCGTGGATCCGGCGTCGTAGCAGCTGTCTGAGAATATGGAGAAGTCCCATGCAGCATTCCCGCACTGGTCCTGAAACGAGAGCGGCGTATACCAGAAATTCAGGTATGTGCAGTGCGATGTCTCAACGAGCTTTGGCACGTTGATGCTCTGCGACAGCCCATAGAGCACAGAGGCGTTCCTCTGCGACAGAGAGGCGGACAACGCCTCCGCAGTATTGTTGCTTTGCTGCGCCCCTAGGGCCACGTACGCTGAAGCATACGCGGTGCTCTGTACCAATGAATTGCCTATTGTTATGGTCGCTTTTACAGTAAGGTTTGCATTGCCGGCATACCTTGGTATTGCCCTGAAATACGCTATATACGGCGAATACGTGTAATTCAATGATATGCTCTCCGGATAGAAAGAGAATGCACCTGAAGCTGGTGTTATTACGGCTGAGCTTGCATTCTGCGGCATGGCCAGAATGACTTCTAGGGTGCCACTGCTATCCTGGTTGATAACGGGCGTAATGTAAGCGTAAATTTCCGTTTGTATGCCTTCATTTCCGCTTGCAGTGGGATTGCCTGTGGATTCTGTGCTGTTCAAATAGCCATATACGGAATTCATCTGGCCGCTGGCGTGGGCATAGGCATAGATGAACGCCACGCTCATTCCGGCTACCGCCGCCATTATAATAATGAACTCAATTGACGTCTGCGCTCTCATTACAATCACTCTCTATATAATAAACATTGTTTCCTATCACCGCAAGCCTGAATGTATCCACAGGTGCGCTGCCTGTAGGGTATTGCGGAGCCCTAGCAATGCCATATTCCCCACCGAACGTTTCCCCCAGCAGCGTTCCAAAAGCCGTAGCGTTGCTCAAGCCAGACGATACTATATTCTGGAGCTTCGCTTCCTGGGACAGGCTGCCCATCATACCCAATGCATACGTATGCAGGTCCCAGTTAACGCTGTGCGCGGAATAGGCGAGCAGGAAGACAAAAGGCAGCATGAGCGCTATCGCTACGAGCATATCAAGCCCTGATAAGTACGCGCGATACTTCATCCGCATCACCATCCATCAATTAACTCAATTGTAGTGCATCTGTTCCACAAGCCCAGAGACGAGCCTGTACGCGCCGTTTATGCTAGCGTTCAAGCCTGTAGCATCATATGGGCTGCATGCCCTCAGGCAGATGCCTGTTATCAGTACCGCAAAGAGCAGGCATATTGCCAACGACACTGCGACATCCAGAAATGCCTGTGACCTCATCTAACCGCCCGAAAGCCAATAAGAGCCATTCAGCTCCCTGGTAAGAAGCACTTCAGCCATGCCGCTGCTGCTGTTGCACAAGCTATCCGATATATGGACGTTATCCGGAAGCAACCCTCCCAATTGGCATGCGCCTTTCGGCACTATTATGCGGAAAGTGCTGCTGTAATACGCCATGTGCGCCTCTATTGCGGTTGCGAACTCCTCATCCAATGCCGAAGCGCTTCCTGAAAGGAGCGCATGATCGGAGTACATATACACAGAGAGCGATGCGGCTATAGAGGCCAGGGCTATCGCGGCATACAGCATGAACTCAAACGACATTTGCGCCTTCATGGCATTGCCTACTTCACCGAACCTGTCAGGTTTCCCAGCTCCTTCGTGAGCTCCGATAAGACACTCTGGTTCGAGCTGTTCATGAACATATGGAGCGCAGTGCCCTTGAGCTGCAGCATCATCGCCAGTGCCACCACAACTATTATGCTCACAGCCGAGAGTATCATTATATACTCTATCGAACCCTGACCCATATGCCTACTCCCACGTATGCATTTCCACAGCCTTTCTATCATCTTTCTCATTTCACCACCTGAACAAGCCTATACGAGCGTGGATGCCATCGCTGCGCTGAACCCGAAGACAAAGCTCGCAGCAGCGATTCGCATCCCCACATACCCTATCCTATCCGCCATAGCCCTGCGGTTGAAAGCCGCAGCCATTACGCTTGCTATGAGTATATACAGCAATACCGCATATCTTACGGCATCGTACGTATGCATCGAAACGGGAATGGTGCTGAGCCTGAGCACATTAAGGCTCAGGCCGCCAAAGACAGGGAAGAAGATCACGCCCCCGATCAGCTGCAGCATCCTGGAGTTTGCAATCTCGCCGACATGCCTGCTCCTTATATTGTGGTGCTCTGCGCATTCGTCGCGCAGCAATCTCAATGAGCCGGACACGTCAATGCCTGTCTGAAGCGATTCCCGCAGCAGCACAATTGCAATCTCAAAATACCTGTTGCCCTTATAGTTATCCAGCCTGGCGAACGCTATGCCAGCATCGCCTGAAAGCGAGTACTCCTTCAATGCACCAACGAAGCCCTTGTAGAAGACAAAGTTGCTGCTCAACGCCGTTTCAATCCGCCTTCGCAAGCCCCTCGCCGCGCTCTGTTTTACCATATTATCCAGGAAAGCTAGCGTATCCCGCTCGAGCCTGCCCTCCGGCATGGCCAAACGGCGCAAATAATATGCATATATTGCCATCCCTGCAGCAAGCAATGGCGCAGAAGCGAACAGGTTCCCCAATACCACGTAGGCAGCAGACGCCGAAAAGGCCGATGCCGACATAATAGCTATTGCTATTGCTCTCCTTTCCATATTATCCATCCAACAACCCTATCCTATACTGCATGGCCGCATATGCCGCTGGGAGCGCCACTAGGAGGGCTAGCAGGAATACGAACATAACCTCTCCGGAATAGTCTATGAGCGAGTACCCTACGAACCCGAACATTGCCATTGACGGCAGGACAGTGCTGAAAAGCATATTCGCAGTGAGGTACTTCTGCATGCTTCCGTAAGCTATGCTCTCGTGCGTGCTGCGTTCCTCCAGAAGTTCCCTGTGCATGTCTTCAATGCCAGTGCTGAATTCCCTCCCGTCCACATGCGCAAGAACATGTGCGTACTTGCCTATGCATTTGTCCGCGATTCTGTAAGCCGCTTCATGCGCGGTTATTGCACTGCCAAACCCCTCTCCGCACGCGACCATATTCCTAACTTTTCTCATCTTCCTGTATAACCCGCTTTCACAGCCAAGCATGCTGACTGCCCTGTCCAAGCTCTCCAGCATGCCCTTGCGCAGCATGCGGCTGTTCACATAGACATATTCGAGAAACCTTTCCATTTCGTCATTGCCCATTCAATCAGCTATATTGTTGTATCGCTTCTTCAATCTCTGCTCCCCTCGCAATTGCATCCTCCAAGTAATCCTTCCTTTTTGTGAGTTCGGATCTGGCTCTCCTTGCGGTCATAAGCCTTTTCTCCGCATATCCATCAAGCACCTTCGATCTCTTCAGCGCGTCCGGCGTTTGCCCATCATGCGCGAATATATCAGTCTGCTCATACGCATTGCTGCCGATGCTCTCTATTTTCGTTTCTGCGCGGGTTATCCACTTATATTCAGTTATCCTGTCTATACTGCGCCCATACAGATTCGAACGCTTCATGAACAATGCCATATCAAGAGAATGTACGGCCTCGGGCTCCACCGACATAGGTTTTGTCGTGAGCCTTTCTATGAGAGACTGGCCATAGGTATTGCTGTGCATCGTTGCCATGAAAGGCACGCCGAGGTTCGCAGCCGAGAAAACATCCCGCGTTTCGGCACCCCTGAGCTCGCCTATGACTAATCTATCAGGCCTCATATGCAGCGCATTCGACACCTGTGCCTCCATATCCGCTCCTCTGCCTTTCTGGGTGCCGTTGAGGTTCACTGAACTGATGAAATTGCTTGAAAGGACAAGCTCGTTCGCCTCTTCCTCTATTATTATTACGCGCTCATATCTTGGAACGAATGACAGCAACGACAGCAGTAGCGAGGTCTTTCCCGTAGCGGGTGCGCCAGCTATCACTATGTTGTACCCGGTCTCTATGGCCATCCATACATATGCCATCATTTCAGCTGAAGCTGTTTCCTCTCTTATGAGCCTGTCTATCCCAAACCTCTTTCCTCCATTAAGCCTTATTGCGAGCACGCCCCCTCCATCAGCCTGGTTTTTGAGCTGTGCATGCACCCTAGAGCCGTCCATCAGCTGTGAATCTATGATCGGCTGCTCTTCGGCTAGCTCACTCCCCGAACCCTCTATCATCCTATTGGTATTGAACCTGAATCCAGCTACGTCTGTGAATGCGAGGTTAGTCCTGCAGTAGCCCAGTTTTGTATGGTATATTCCGATATTGGAATCTGCCCTGTCGACCATTATCTCCTCTATATCTTTTGCATCGTCCAGCAATATGCTGAAAGGTCCATAACCGGCAGTGTCATGCGCCACGGCATATGCTATAAGGCCCTTATTGGATATACTTGATATGCCCGGATATGAGATCGCAAGCCTATATGCAGTTTCAATCCTATCGCGAAATCCCATCCCATGCCCATATATGTCATCCGCATGCTCCATTATGAGATTGGCTTTGAGCATCTCAGCAATCCTTACCTCTGCGGCGCTCAGCGGGGCGGAGCCTACTGAGTAAACAGAGATTTTGCCATACTGCCCGGCCGATCGGAACTTGCCTGCATCAGCAATCAGCACCTTGTCCGGATATTCGTTCGTCAGCCTGAAGGTTAATTTCCTGCTTTCAGGCGCATCTGCACGCCTAGGGAATATCATTCCGGCAATCCGTTGCAGGTTTTCCAGGTGCAAATTCACAGGCTCACTATTTTTACTAAAGTATATATATTATATTAAAATAAACATATTTATACTTTACTATCAGGCTGTCTGGCCAATTAGAGCTGCATGCACCGCATAGGCAAAGCTTTTAAATATTAACATAAAAACGTCTACTATGGTAAAAGTGGATATACAGAAGGATGCAATATGGGCTTTGAGGAAAGTACTGAGCAGGCCTAATTTTGCAGTAATGGACCTGCTGCTTAAGAAGTCCCCTAGGACTACAAAGGAACTTTATTCGATACTTGAGAAGAAGTTCACTAGGAAGACCCTGATAATAACGCTCAGAGAGCTGTCATTGGACCTCAACGTTATACAGCCAACCCATATAAGGACCGATAAGGGCTATGGCCTTGGATACCGTCTGAACCCGAAGATGAAGGATGTCATAAAGACGGCGTACAAGCTCACGAAGACAATAGACAGTGTAATAAAGGAATAGTTCTGAACTGGTTCTAAACTGAACTATTTCACACTCACTCTCTTTTGGTCCTTAAAGATTTCAATCACTTCTAGTGTTGATGTTGCATCTTCGGGGCTCTTATCCTTCCTCACAAATCCATCTCCAACTATCCTAGGGAACCTTAGCGCATAGCCCACAGCATCGCCTTCATTGTTCTCCCGCATGCCACAGGTATGCATCGGGGACTTGGTTATCTCGTCGGCCTTTACAGTCACAACATATTTTGGCTCCACCCAAAAGTCTGGCGTCATGAGCGAATCTACCCTGACCGGTTTCTGCTTCACCACAATCTTACTGAGCAGTTCATAGAAAGCAGCCATGTTAGCTTCTGTGAATCCGGTGCCTATCTTCGATATGGTCTCAAACATGTCGCGCTTCTTGTTGTAAGTCGCGCAGAGCAGCCCGCCGAACTTGAATTCTGTCCTGCTGCCCCTTCCAAGGAAATATCCCACTATGACAAGGTCGAGCGTGTCAGATAGCTCCCCTTTGTAGCTGCGCTTCATCTTTATCCAGCTGAACTTCCTCGCCCCAGCTATGTACGGCGCTTTCAAATCCTTTGCCACTATCCCTTCCAGGCCGTCCTCCACGGATGTCTCAAAGAATGCCTCCAGCTCTTTGGGCTCGGTCGTAATTATGCGCTTCGAAGGGGTAATAGCTCTAGAGCCTTTAATCGCATTCTCAAGGATCTCTCTCCTCTTTTCGTATGGTTCCCCCATCAAGTCCCTGCCATCAAGG
>JABEBX010001978.1_pt1 | contig 10490 bp, 7 predicted proteins | sample 7245971 | NCBI WGS metagenome assembly JABEBX01 (sample SAMN14506365, study PRJNA622280) | hot springs metagenome | biome: hot spring [ENVO:00000051]|acidic hot spring [ENVO:00002120]; feature: spring [ENVO:00000027]|sediment [ENVO:00002007]; material: sediment environment [ENVO:01001048]...
TCTTGAACTCATTAAATCCCTCATCGTTCATCTTAAAGCTAAAATGCTCAAGAGTGTCTCCAGAAGCAGAGACGAAGTGAGCAACGCTTTCACTTTCACCAATATCAATACCAACGGCGGACGAATTCATGTTTTTGTTAAGATTTTTGTAATATTTCATATTTATCCTCCTAGCGACACCTATGCCTGACTAGGTGTCGCAAAAAAGCCTGCCGTTATAAAAACTTACTACTCAGGTAGCTTCTACATTAACTATGGCGGTAATAAACCGTCAGACCGATCTATAATTTTCACTTTTTGTAATATTCCTGGATAAGTATGCCACTTCCATCATACTCTCACTATATGGAGAATCATAAAGTGAGCCATCAATGATCATCTTCGTTCCTCTATCAATGAGTTCTATCATTCTCTTCTTCTTGAATGGTTCCATGTGCCTTGTAAAGAATGCGGATATGTCATCTGAACCAAAGACAGTATTCAGGTGTTCTGGATCAGTGCTATTGATTCACCCTATCTTCTTCAGTATGTTGTGGATCTCCGCATCCCTCTGACGACCTTTCCGTTAACCCTCTTTTCTTCAATCAGGTGGTAATAAATCTTCCAGTGTTCTTTGATTTCCTTTTCACTGGAATTATTGTCATAGTATACAGTAATTTATTCATACATAACAAACATTTCGGTCAACCACAATAATATGATGTTTCCAAGATAAAATGAATCGATATTTCTAACGGTCTTTTACTGCCATAGAGGGCACCATAAAATTAATTAAAGAAAATAGATTACTTGTTTCGATAAAAGAACTTTTTTCATAGAAGGTTTTTAGAAATTATCAACTGATAATCTCCATCGATTAATTCATAATCTAAATAATAATAATTAAAATCAGATTGTTCATAACATCCTTTGGAGAACCAGTCAAGCAAAAATATAAAATAAAATTCATCTTTTTGAACAAGTATTTTTGATTTCTTGATAAAGAGAGCATAGAACACCACGAGAAATATAAAGGGAAGAGAATAAAGAGGGAAATATTTCAAAGTAAAAATGGAACATTAATACATGTAGATCTGAATGCATCATATAATATAATGAAAAAAGCAATTCCTGAAGCATTTGCGAAAGCAAAAGCGAACGGAATAGAGGGAATAGGTTGTATCCATAAAGTTTAAGCATTGCTGTGATGATAACCTTCAAAGGTGAATATTAACATGGTTAACAAAAATCATAACCTAAACCTATTGTCGATTAAATCAATATCAGATGTACAGATCTCGTCAAATGGAAATTTGTTGGCTTACACGGTAGCTGAACCGTTTAGGTTGCGGGGAGAGGCAAGACCTCGTTATTCAATTTGGGTATCTAATCTGCAAGATAAAATCACCTATTGCATTATGCCTGATGCAATGATCGGCTTTTTGCCACGTTGGTCGCCTGATAGCTCTAAACTTGCATTTCTCGGATGTGCCAATCAGGAATCTATGCCACAACTTTACATATTAGACATACTATCACAAAGAATTATTCAGGCTACGAAAATAAGCGGTGAAATACTACAATTTGAGTGGTCAAAGAGTGGTGATATGCTTGCATTGCTCATTCAAGATCCTGCAGAAGGCACTCATGATCCTGAAGAGTTTGAGAAACATCACCTATATTCAAGGATATGGGTTCTAGATATGGAAAGCGGGTCAACCAGCCAAGTAACAGGCAACTATCAGGTCTGGGAATTTTCTTGGTCTCCGGATTCTAAACACTTTATAGCGTTGATATCAGATGAACCTTATGAATGGGCATGGCATATTGCCAAAATCGCTTTAATCGATGTTAATTCTCCAGAACCAATAATTATCTATAATCCAATTCCGAGACAAATAGGTACGTTAAAGTGGTCTCCTAGCGGAAAGAATGTATTTTTTATATCTGCAATATTGAGTGATAGGGGCCTTGTTGGTGGAGATTTGTATGTTGTTAATCCATTTGCAAAAACTTCTCCTCTGAACTTGACAAAAGATAAGTTAGGATCTGTACACTACTACGATTTCATAGGTCCTGACAGACTTGTAATTTTAAGCGTTGATATGGCTCAAACAGAGATAACAGTAATGGACCTGAAGAAAAGAAATCATGAGTCAAAGTTGTTCTCTAAAGAAAAGTTTAGTGTAAATCCTACCATACAACCAAAGTTCGCGTTTAGCTCAATATCACAGAGCTTAGCTTTAATCAGAGAAGATTTTCGATCTCCGCAAGAGGTTTGGACCGGAAAGCTCTCTGAAAACAAAATTATTTGGACTCAAGTTACGCACTTTAACGATAGCTCAAAGCAGTTATTTGAGGCGGTCGGAGAGCTTTTGGAGTGGCAGTCTTTTGATGGAACGAAGATTCAAGGCTTTATATATCGCCCTGCTGGAAAGCTTCAAAAACGACCATTAATAGTAAATGTACATGGTGGTCCGTCATTTGGATACGGGTACCGGTTCGAACCACAGGCTAAATATTTTGTATCACAAGGGTTCAATGTTCTCTTACCGAACCCACGTGGAAGCATGAGCAGAGGAACAAAATTTCTAGAGATGAACCGTCGAAACTTAGAAGGCGATGACTATAAAGATATACATTCTGGAATTGAATATTGCATAAAGCATGGCTATGCTGATTCAAATAATCTTTTTATTACCGGAGGAAGTTATGGTGGATACTTGGTCGCTTGGGCCATAACACAAACAAATATATTTAACGCTGCCATAGTAAATTATGGAATAAGCAACTTGATGAGTTGTCATGGTACAGAATGGAATATTTATTGGGAACAGTTCGTTTTTGACATAGATCCATATAATAGACCTGAGGACTATTATAGAAAATCGCCAATAAATTTTGTAAAAAATGTCACTACTCCTACACTTATTTTACACGGCAAAGAAGACCATCCTATTTTGTAAAACAGATTCATTAAGAGGCGTAATAAAAGGTGCTTCATGAATGTCTAATCCTATACCATGACCAGTACGGTGAATAAAATATTTACCATACCCATTTTTTTCAATGTAACTTCTTGCAGCAATATCCACTTCCCTGATTTTTATACCATTTCTCACTGTTTTAAAAGCATTTTCATTGGCATTTTTAACAATCTCATATATTTTTTTTGCAGTATTTGAAACGCTATCTATTGCAATAGTCCTGGTCATGTCAGAACAATATCCCTTATATTTCGCTCCAAAATCTAAAGTTACAAGATCTCCTTTTTTGATCTTTCTGCTCCCAGGTGCATGATGCGGATTTGAACCATTTGGGCCAGAAGCTACAATCGGTTCAAAAGAATACGTTTCCCCACCAAATCTCTTTGTTAGTGCCACTATTAAATCAGCAATCTCTTTTTCTTCCATCCCCAATATATTTTCGTTTAAGATTTGATCAAAAACCCTATCCACTATTGTGGCAGCTTTTTGTAAGTATTTTAACTCTTCATCATTCTTAAAGATCCTAAGTTCTGAGAACATAGGCCCTAATAGTTTAACTTCTCCTTTTTTTAAAACATTGTTGAGCCCCATAAATATGCCAGTTGGCATAGACTCTTCGACAAAATAAATACTTTCATCTTTTTTATTTATTTTCTCTTCGAACAATTTGAAAGGATCTTCATTATCATCCCACAAAAATAGCTCAATGTTAAGCGCTTTTAGTTCTTCTTCATACATTTTTGGAGCTATTATGTATGGTAATGAATTGGATGGAATCACGAGCAAAAACAAGCGTTCTAATGAGCTCGATGGATTGTATCCGGTCAAATAGTAAAAATTCGAGCCCGGCAAAATAAACGCAAAATTCTCATTCTCGCCAATCTTTTTTTGTATATCTTTAAATCTTTGGGTATTAATCATTTCTCATGTTCACCTTCTTATATATACAACTCCAATTATAGTTATTAATTTTTGCATAAGCTTTGATATGCTTTATCATTTATTCCAGTGAAAAAAATTTTTTAGATTTCTCGATACTCCTTATTAACTGGAGACAGTATTTCATAACCGTTTTCTTTTACAAGAATATCGTCTTCTATTCTTACTCCACCATAGTTTTTTAGGTAAATGCCTGGCTCAACAGTAATGACCATGTTCTTCTTTAACAAGGCTCCGGGAATTGCGTTATGGTCATGCACCGCGAGTCCCAGACCATGGCCCACTAAATTACACGCTGTTGCACCATATTTACAATGATCCTTATATTCTGTGGTATCTACAAAACTTCGCATAGCAGCCTGTACATCTGTGCCATTTACTCCGTCTTTTACAGCTTTAATGCCAATTTCTTGAGCTTTTTTCACTGTAGCATAAATACTCTTTTGCTTATCATCTCCCTTGCCAAATATATATGTTCTTGTAATATCAGAATTATATTTCATATATTTCGCTCCAAAATCTATCAAAACAAAATCTCCTTTTTTAAGCTTTCTTAAACCTGGAAAATGATGCTGTTCTGCAGCATTTTCGCCAAAAGATACAATCGGCGTAAACGCATTTGAATCCGCGCCATTTTTAATAAACAAGATAGAAAGCTGTGCAGCAATTTCTTTTTCTGTAATTCCTTCTTTTAAATAGTTTAACACTTCTTCTACAGATTCACCGGCAATTTTTGCAGCTTCTCTTATTAATGATATTTCAAAATCATCTTTTATAGCTCTCATTTCATTAATCATAGGGCTCACGTCAATAAACTCTAATATTGGAAAGTTGTTTTTTAAATTGTTGAATTCCTGAATGGTCAATGTTGAAAATGATAATCCAATTTTCTTTTTATCTTTAAAAAGTTTTTTTAATATCTCATCTTTATCATTTTTATTTTTAGTGACCATTACCTCAAATCCTGATCTTTTTGCATCTTCTTCTCCCAGCGCGCCGACTATGATTGCTTTTCTGTCTTTAGCTAAAAAAATCGATGCGCCTTCTGATAATCCAGAATCTAAAAGTCTTGTAAAATAAAAAAAGTTTAAGTCAGTTATTGTTTCTTGCCAGCTAGGATTTGAAATGTAAATTCCATCTACTTTATTAAAAATATCTTCAATTTTCATATCTCCCTCTATATATTGTCTATATTTAATTTTTTTGTACCAAAAATTTTATATGTGGGTATATTCATAAAGAATGGTAAGCTTTGACATGCTCATAAAAAAGTAGTGAATGTCAAAGTAGAGAGATGAAAAAAATGAATAAAAAAATATTATATGCTGTAATTGCAGTAATAGTAGTAATCATACTAGTCGTAGCCGTCTTGGAAGTGGTAACAGTCAAGCCAAGTCCTAGTCCTACAGCAACTATGACTGTTTCTACAAGTTCTTTAAGTGCAACGGTAGGGCAGTCAATCACGTGTTATGCATATATATCACCTGCTCCTTCTAAAGTTGTATTTAACTTTGGAGATGGAACTACAGGCACAGCAACACATTTGACAGGTAATGAATATACTGTCTCACATACATATAGCTTTCCTGGAGAATATCTGGTGACCGCTAATGCAACGGTAAATGGTAAATATCTTACCAATTTAAATAGCATTGATGAAATCACAGTAGTACCTAATACAGTGACAGCGGCAGTGGCATCTATGCTTACTGTACCATCTATTATAACCTCAAAACCAATATATCCTGAGGGGAGTAACGTAACTTTAACAGGATCAGTTTTAGAGCCGCCAACAGCAACAAACTGGACTATTGGCTATTATATATGGAACTTTGGAGATGGCACATCATATACTGACTATGCAATATGGAACACTTCTTCTGGTACTTCTTTACCTGACAGTGTATCACATGTATTCAGCACTCAGGGCATATATCCAGTGACTTTGGGAGTTATTACTTTTAATGCTACAAACTATGTACCAACAACTTACATAAGTAATGGGATAAACTACACGTATTATCCCCTATCAGACCTCAAATCAATACTAAGTAGTGGTACGTATTATAATAACACTTACGTAAACACTATACTGATAAACGCAACGGGCCAGACAGCGCAGCTTAAAAATACGACAATAAAATCTAGCAATCCAAACGAAATTACGGATGTGGAAATAGCTCCAGGTGGGCCAATTACTTTGGATCCTGCAACAGAATATTATACGGCCAGTTATGAAGTAGATCAAAATATCTATGAAACTTTGATTGCCTATAATGGATCTTCAACAACGCAATTTGTGCCTGTTATAGCTCAGCAAGTTCCAACAATAGCGAATGGTGGCATTTCAGCAAATGGATTAAATTATACATTTCATATCAGATCTGGATTAAAATTCTCAAATGGCGATCCAGTGACTGCTTGGGATGTATATACTAGTGTGGTAAGGCAACTATTGTTTACTGATGGTGTACCAGGAACTGGAAATTGGATAATAGCAACAGATCTTTTGCCTGCTGGTGGGTTTGCCCCTTCATTTTTTACAACAGCGATCTATAATAATATTACAAGTGCTATTACAGTAAATAACGCTACTCAAACAGTAACGTTCCATTTATTAAAGCCAGATCCTGCGTTCCTTACTTATTGCGCAGAAGATCTATTGATTGAAGATTATAATTGGCTTGCTGCGCATGGTGGAGGCATTACATTTACACCTGCTGGATTTTTAAGCTATGAAAAATATGGTAATTTGGTAACTTACAATACATATTTACAATATAATACAATGGGTTCCGGTCCTTATATGCTAAAAGAGTATTTGATCGGCCAAGAAATTGAACTGGTACCAAACCCAGATTTTGTAACTATTCCTGGAATTCTTGGATATAGTCACCCTGTCAATAACACAGTAAACATTATATATGAAAAAGACCCAGCTACCGCATATCTTTATGCAGCTAATGGTCTAGCAGATATTATTTCGGGTTTACCAACTTATTATTATCCTCAAATGGCAAAATTAGCATCGGAAGGTAAAATACAAATTGTTAGTTACGCTACAACAGAAATATGGTTTTACAACTTTAACTTTGTTGTTAATACCACAATGCTATCAGCGTTAGGAACAGGATTCCATATACCTACATACTACTTTTCAAATCCAGATGTTAGAAGAGCATTTGCAGATTCATATAATTATACAGAGTACATCAATGATATCCTTGGAAATTCGATATATGGTGCTGATTTTGGATTTAGTTATTGCGGTGTGATACCTAAAGGGATGCCGGGCTATGTTCCGACCGCCAATTTATCAAATGTTCCTACTTATAATTTGACTTTGGCTAAAAGCTTAATGGAAGCTTCAGGGTATTATAACACTAGTGTAAATTTCCCAATTGTTGTATTAGCTGGAGACCCTATTGATTTTGCAGGAGCAGGTATGTGGGCTGCAAACTTAGCCTTGATGGATCCCAATATTCACGCAGTGCCAATGTACTTACCAGCTGCAACTGTGGCTGGTTACTTAGTACCAGGAGGAGATCCAATGCCTATTTATTACTGGGGTTATGCACCTGATTATATGTATCCTTCAGATTATATGAATCCAATGTTGAAATTAGGGGGCTTTTATCCTGTAGGAAATGAATGGAATAGCACTCTAATGGCTAGTATAGGATATACTAATGAATCACAACAATTCAATGAAATGCAGAATCTTATTAATAGTGCAGAAAGCACTGGTAATGAAACACTGGCTCTTCAAGAGTTTGATCAAGCTCAACAAATTTCCATAAATCTTACATTGTTAGTATACAATTATCAGACAAACATAATTTACTTCTTTTCTCCTTCGCTCCATGGTCTTAGCTTACTGAACAGTCCTGTAATAGGCGGTGCGCAACAGCTGAAATTTTTCTTTATTACAAAATACTAATTTTTTATATCTTTTTTATTTATCGATTTTGTACATTAGCAGAAACTATTTTCTACAAATAGCTATATGTTCTCTTTGTATATTGTGCAGTACTAAAATGGGCTCAATTAGCCCCCTATTTTTACACTCAACCCTATTTTTTCAAATTCCTGTTTTATCTTTTTTAAAACAGTTTCTGAAGGAGCTTTATGAACTTTCATTTTGTATACTTGACCAAGACGATAAAATTTCTCATCTACATCATGAAATGGCAATAAATCTATTTCTTTAGGGCCTTTCAGATGTGATAGAAATTTTGTCCAATTTTTAATGTTTGCATCGGTATCAGTAATGCCAGTAATTACAGGAAAACGTAAAATTATTTCACATTTTTTTTCAGCAAGAAATTTTAAATTATCTTTAATCAACTTACTTGAAACTCCTGTATATTTCATACTTTCTTTATCATCAAAAAGTTTTAGATCATAAAGAAAAAGATCCACATAAGGAATAATAGATTCTAAAATTTCTCTTGTTGTATACCCAGAAGTTTCAATGGCGGTATGAATATAATGTTTCTTACTCTCTTTTAAGATTTCTTTGAGAAATTCATGCTGATAAAGAGGTTCTCCACCCGTAAAAGTTACCCCTCCAAAGGGACTGTTGTATAGCTGATTGTATTTTTCAATCTCTTTAATCAGTTCATTCACATTCATCCATTTTCCTACGATTTTTAAAGCACTGGTTGGACAAACATTAGCACATAATCCACAACCTGTGCATTTTTGTCGATCAATGCTTATTCTTTTATTATCTCCTATAGAAATTGCTTTTACTGGGCAGACTTCAACACAATTATAACTTTGAATACATAAAGTATCAAAATACATGAGCTCAGGCTTAGGTGATCTTCCTTCAGGATTATGGCACCACCAGCACGATAATGGACACCCTTTCAAAAAAACTAAAGTTCTAACACCAGGTCCGTCATGAATAGCATAACTCTGAATATCAAAGATAAAGCCTTTTTTAGGTTGGTCTTGTAAATCAGACATTTTCGTGTTCTGTCCTGGCTATGATCTCTTCTTGCAATCCTTTTGGTAACTTTACAAAATAATCGCTATATCCAGCCACTCTCACCATTAAATCTTGAAAATCTTTGGGTCTCTTTTGTGCCTCTTTTAGAAGAGATGCAGTGATAACATTAAACTGTACATGATATCCGCCAGCTCTGAAATAGCCTCTGATTAGCGTGGCAAGCTTTATTATATTTCTCTCATTGTTAAAAAGATCTGGCGTTAATTTTTGGTTAAGCAAACTTCCTCCAGTCTTTATCCAGTCAATTTTAGAAACACTTTGAAATACTGAAGCTATGCCTTTTCTATCCATTCCCTGAACCGGTGATATACCTTCTGAAACTGGAAAGCCAGCAACTCTTCCATCTGGCGAAGCTCCGGTTACCTTTCCAAAATATACATGTGCTGTGGTCGGTAAAAAGTACGCTCTTTTAACCGCTTTTCTTACTGGCGAAGGAGGATAACTTTCTATGTTTTCCACTAAGTTACTTACTATTTTCTTGGCAATATCATCAACATAATCGTAGTGAGAGAAATCCATAAAATGGGTTTAGAGAATTGGAAAGAATCTGTTGAATACGGTGTAAGATGGAGGATAGAAATATTCTTTTCAGCATTAAAAAGAGTGGTAGGAGAGGTAATAAGGGCAAAAAAGACAAACTATCAATTCCAGGAAGAAGCAGTAATGAAGATCTTCTGTTACTTTTTACTAAGAAAAAACACGGTGGTGAGCTAAAAATGATTAAACTAACCTTTAGTTAACACACTATCTCACTACCTTTGCTCTCCCTGGTGATCCTTTTGCTCTTGTTCTTGCATTCTTTCTTGGCAGTATTATTGGTATTACATTGTTATTTGCCAGATAATTGAAATTCTCTCTGCTATCATAGCCTTTATCACCATACACTTTTTCCACTTTTCCTATTATTGGATCAAGAACATTCTTGAATTCTTTATTATCTGATCTATTTTCTTTTGTAACCTTGAATGATGCAACATTCATATTATCCTTGTCAATTGCCACGTGAATCTTTATCCATCCTCTCCTCTTCCCCTTCCATTTTGTGCTTAACCAATCTCCTCTTTCTGTTATTTTCAAACCACTTGAATCAATTATCACTGTTATATTATCTCCAATATCTTTGTTTATTTCATTCATCATCATTTCTACAGGTATTTCCCTTATTCTTTTGAATATTGCAACATAACTTAAAGGACGGAATTTACCCGTAATTTTAGAGAGCTCTCTTACCCATGCTTCCAGTACACGAAATGGAAAATTCCATAAGGATCTTATTTTTGCAAGATAAATAAAGAATTCCATAGGATATTCGTATGGCCTTCCTATCTTTCCATTATTTTCTCTTTCCAAATCCTTTTCCCATGTCTCTAGAAAAGATAAGTCCAAAAGAATTTCTATCCTTTTAACTAGGGAATTGTTATACTTTGACCAAACTCTTTTATATTTCTTTTCATTATTATTATTGGAGGTGTGGTTGTACAACATCTGTAACTACCCCACTCCTCCATTTATGTTTGATTTAAATATTTTACTCAAAGATAAAATAGTTAGTTAACACGCTATTAAAA
>JABEBX010018844.1_pt1 | contig 10482 bp, 7 predicted proteins | sample 7245971 | NCBI WGS metagenome assembly JABEBX01 (sample SAMN14506365, study PRJNA622280) | hot springs metagenome | biome: hot spring [ENVO:00000051]|acidic hot spring [ENVO:00002120]; feature: spring [ENVO:00000027]|sediment [ENVO:00002007]; material: sediment environment [ENVO:01001048]...
GACGTATCCGGCTTTGAAAGCGATGAGGGACTGACCGGAGGAGGTATCCAGGCGACGGGGAATTATCCGGGCAGAGCGCGAACCGCTGAGGAACTCAGGCAAGACCTCGATATGACGTACAGCCTTATTCCAGGCAAACATCGCCTCAACCTCCACGCTATTTACGCGGAGTTCGGCGGCAAAAAAGTGGATAGAGATGAAATCGAGCCATCTCACTTCTCCGCATGGATGGATTGGGCGAAAGCCAAGGGGCAAGAAGGGATCCGCCGCTACTGGCACGAGAAGAACGCGCGCACGCTCGACGGAAAGCCGACCGGCATCGAGCCGTGAGCTCCCCCTACTGGCTGCCCATGCTGTAATTGGGCTTGAGCGAGGGAAAAGCCTTCAAGGTCGCGCCGATCGATCCCATGATAATCGACTGGGCCCCAGGAAAACTGTAATCCTGGAAATTTAACGAGAGCATCCAGTCCCCTAGATCCCGATAAATCGAGACCGTTTTCATGATCACCGCACCAACTTCGCTCATGTACAGCAGGCTCCCACTCACCTGCCAATTCTCATTGAGCCTCCAGAAATCCGACAAATAGATGCTGCTCTGCGTGTTGGGAGAAATTTGAGCCAGGATCGGCAGCATGTTATTGATCGGGAGATACCCGCCCCCGATCTGCTGCACCGGGAAAAAGCTGCTTGGGATCGTCACATGATTCAGGTACTGGTAGCCGACCGTGATCATGTTCGATTTGTCAAAGTTCCAGGACACGCTGTTATTGATATTGGTAAATCCTTGGTCATACGTGGGTAGTGCCAGATCGGCGTGGTACATCAACCAGGGCACGGGCATGAAGTCGAAGGTACCGTAGACCTCGTTCACGGTATCGGTCGTCGGCATGAGAAGCGTATTGTATTTCCGGTCCCAGTTTGCATCCGTGAAGAGGGTCAGCTCCGCCAGATCGTAGTTCTGGCCATTGCGCTTGGTCTGAATCCGCTGGGTCATCCCCGCGCGCAGGTAGGTCATGCCAAAAAAGGAGTCGACCGACGGATAGTCCATTGGATTGATGAGCGAAGGGGTAATCGTCGGCATGAGGCTGTCGAATCCCAGGATGTCGTAGGGATTGCCGTAGGGGTTCGGGATATACTGGAAGGTCGCAAAGGGCTGCATCACGTGGCGCAAGCCATGGATCCCCAATGCCTCGCTCTCCACGTCATTCCAGGTCTTCGACAGCTTGAAGGACGCATCCAATCCCCCAATGAGCAGGCCGCGATCGAAGGTGAGCTGCGATTGATTCATCAGCGGCATCGGTGCATTGAACGCGTTGCCGTAGACGTTCTGATCCGACCAGTAGGTTCCCTCGACGCCGACACGGGGGGTGAGGGAAAGCCAATGGAAATACTCCCTTGGGTAGGAGATCTGCTGCAAAGTGTCCCAGCGCCAGCCGCCATAGTTGCTGAGGAGGTAGGCGTTCCCCATCCCGTTCTGCTGGTAAAACCGATTGAGGGGAAACCAGGGGTAATACATCCCGAAGAGATTCCCCGTCAGCGGATTCAAGTTGGAGAACTGCTGTTCGAAATTGACCATGCTCCAGCGGCTTTCGTAAGCGATCGGGCTGTGGAAGATCTTCGAGCGATTGGTTTCGAAGTCGAGCTCCGGCAAACGGTTGAGCCCATTGAAGAAGGACATCAAGTTGTCTTGGACGAGGAGATCGAGCGTGAAGCCGGTATGATAGTAGTTGAGCCAGACTACGTTGTTCGGCTGCCGATTGTACGGATAGAGTCCGTAAAAAAAATCCTCCATGATGTAGGGATCGGTCCAATAGTTCAAATCGGTCGTCAGCGTGAGATCCTGGCCGAGCTCATACCGCTGCTGCAGGCTCGCCATGAACCGATTGGGACCTACGTCGTAGCGCGGTAGCGACGAATAGTTGAGGAGGTAGCCATAGTCGTAAGGCAAGCCGAAGAAGCGAAGATCCGCATAACCGTTCTTGGGCCGATACCGGACGAGGCCGCCGAGCCCGATGCCACGGTCTTGATAGTAGGTCAGATTAAACCGCGCGGAGAGCTCCTGGTTAAATTTCCAGGTGTACAGGACGGAGGCGAACCAACCCCAGTAGGCATTGTCTCCGGCCGTAAAAAAGATGGTTTCCTGATCGCTCTCGAGCGATTGGCTGACGGCGGGAAGCCAGAGGATCGGAACGTGGCTCACGTAGATGACGACATCACGCATGACGATCCGGTCCCCGGAATAGATATCCATCGTCCGGGACTTTACCTGGAGCGAGGGATGATCTCGATTCTGCACCGTGTACATGCCGTGATCGACGTGATAATGATCGGTTTCCGGTGTCGTGAGCTTTTCCCCACTCGCCAGGAGCGGAAGGTCGACCGAGCCCCAGTCGTTCGCTGTAATCGACTTGGTATCGATGTTGAAAACCATGTGTGCGGCTCGGAAGATCTTTTCGCCCGTGTAGACGCGGACGTTCCCGTCGGCGAAGATGTTGCGCGTCCGGTTATCGAAGCTGACCCGGTCGGCGTACAGAGTGGTGTCTCCGTAATGGACGACCGCGTTCCCCTCCGCGGTCGCGATTCCCCCGACGAAGTGGGTCTCCTGCGCGTTGATTTCGATCGGCACCTGCCCTGGCGGCGTGTTGGGATCGGTCGCCAGGAGAGCCGGGGCGGAGCAGGGGGGGTCTCCGAGCCAGACCGAGAGGACGAGAAGGAGCCAGCCAAACACAACCCGCATGGAGGCTTCTCGCCGGAACGGGAGAGAATAGGTTCCGCCCCCCTCCGCGGGTGCTCGCCTTAGGGCTCGCATGGCTGCCATCGGTTCTCTTCCCTCTCGCGAAATGCCGGAAGCGACGGGCGCCCCTCCCTTTCTACGCCGTCCTGACCGGGCGCAAGGCAAAGCGAACGGTGAGATCAACCACACGGCGGATCTCGTCGGGCGTCAGGCCGGGAAAGATCGGAAGGGCGAGCGACTCACGGGCGAGGAGCTCGGCTACCGGAAGCTCCTCGACTTCCCGCTCCTTGTCAAGAAAACAGGGCTGCCGATGGAGCGGCAAGGGATAGTAGACCTCCGTCTGCACCCCTTCTTCCGAGAGGAACCGGCGGAGCCCATCCCGGTCCGCTGGATAGCGGATCACGTATTGGTTCCAGGTGTGCTCGCCCCGTACGTTGCGCGGCAAGAGGATCGGGCAGGCGATCCTCTGAGCCCCCGTCTCCTCCCCGTGGCAACGGCAGGGATCGGGACAGGGAGCGGCCGCACCACTCGCCAGGAACGCCTCCTCATAGAGGGCGGCATTTCGCCGGCGCACCTCGAGCGCGGAATCGACATTCGGCAGTCGCGCCCGAAGAAACGCCGCCTGGAGCGCATCGATGCGAAAGTTCCCTCCGATCCATTCGTGCCGATACTTGACGCGGGAGCCGTGAACGCGGAGGGCGCGAATCTTTTCGGCGAGCGCCCCGTCCTGCGTCGTAACGAGGCCCGCATCGCCCAAGGCTCCCAGGTTTTTCGTCGGGAAAAACGAGAAGCAGCCCAAGAGCCCTTGCCCGCCCACCGGCTTGCCTTCGGAGCGAGCCCCGAAGGCTTGCGCCGCGTCCTCGATCAGCGCCATGCCGGTTTCCTGGCTCAGCGCAAGCAGGCGGCTCATCGCCGCCGGCTGACCGAAGAGGTGGACCGGAATCATCGCCCGGGTCTTCGGGGTCCGCTTCCGGACGACCTCCTGCGGAGAGAGATTCCAGCAGCCGGGGCAGGAGTCGGCGAAGACGGGCTTCGCCCCCGTCCGAGCGATCGAGCCCGCCGTGGCAAAAAAGGTGTAGGCGGGGCAGATCACCTCGTCACCGACGCCGATCCCCAAGACCTCAAGCGAGAGGAGCAGCGCGTCGGTTCCGGAAGAGACGCCGATCGCATGGGCTACGCCTAGAAAATCCGCGCACTCCCTCTCGAAGGCGGCCACCTCCTCTCCCAGGATGAACCGTCCGCTTCCGAGCACCCGGCGAAAGGCTTCCTCCAGCCTCCCTCTTTCTTCAGGAGCCATCCGGCCGAAATCGAGCAAGGGAATTCTCATCATAAAGACTCCGCGGACCTCCGATCGTCTTCCTCCACGAGCTTCCGGAGATAGTCTCCATAGGCCGAGCTCCCCATCCTCCGAGCTTGGGCAAGCACTGCTTCGCGGTCAATCCACCCTTTGCTCCAGGCGATCTCCTCCAGGCAAGCGATCTTCAATCCCTGGCGGTGCTCGATCGCCCGGACGAAGGCGCTCGCATCCGCGAGCGCATCGTGGGTTCCCGTATCGAGCCAGGCGATTCCCCGGCCCAGGACTTCCACCCGAAGCGTTCCTTCCGCCAGGTAACGGCGGTTGAGATCGGTGATCTCGAGCTCCCCCCGGGCTGAAGGGAGAAGGGCACGGGCAAATTCCGCAGCCCTTCCGTCGTAAAAATAGACGCCGGGGATTGCATAAGGCGACTTGGGCCGCTTGGGCTTTTCCTCGAGCGAGAGCACCCGTCCGCTCTCGTCAAACTCGACGACACCGTAGGCGGTGGGATCGGAAACCCGATAGGCGAAGATGGTCGCCCCCTCGGAAGCCTCGGAGATTCGGCCAAGGATCCCGCTCAGGCTGTGCCCGTAGAGGAGATTATCTCCGAGCACGAGGCAGGCGGGCCTCCCTGCCAGGAACTTCTCCCCGATCACGAACGCCTGTGCCAGGCCTTCCGGACGCGGCTGCTCCGCGTAGGAGAAGCGGAGGCCGAGCGCCCTTCCGTCCCCCAGAAGCCGCTCGAAGAGGGGCCGATCGTGCGGAGTCGAGATGATCAAAATCTCGCGAATGTCGGCGAGCAGGAGAACCGACAGGGCATAGTGGATCATCGGCTTGTCGTAGATCGTCAGGAGCTGCTTGCTGACCGAAAGGGTGGCCGGATAGAGACGCGTCCCAAGCCCCCCGGCGAGTACGATCCCCCTTCGCTCTCCCATATCAGCCTCGAAGAAGCCCCAGCCGCTCGCGCGCAAAACCGTCCCGCCGGACCCCCTCGCACCAGGCCCCATTCCCGCAGTACCAATCGATCGTTTTGCGAAGGCCGTCTTTCAGGGTTTCTCGCGGCTTCCAGCTCAGCTGTTGCCGGATCTTGCTCGAATCGACCTCGTAGCGGAAGTCGTGTCCCGGCCGGTCGGTCACGTAGGTGATTAGTTCGCGGTAGGATCGCCCCGAGAGGAGGGGCCGGATCTCTCCCATCAGATCGCAGAGCTGTTCGACGAGCTCCCGGTTCGAGCATCCGGCGCCGCTGCCGATATGATAGGTCTCCCCGGGCTTTCCCCGGAGGAGCACCTCGCGGAGAGCACGGCAGTGATCCGCGACGTAGAGCCAATCCCGCCGATTGCGGCCGTCGCCGTAGACCGGTAGCGGTTTTTGCTCAAGGAGGTTGAGGATCATGAGTGGAATCATCTTCTCCGGGAACTGCCGGGGCCCGTAGTTGTTCGAGCAGTGGGTCACCATGGCGGGGAAGCCGAAGGTCTTGGCGTAGGCCCGCACGAAATGGTCCGACGCCGCTTTCGACGCGGCGTAAGGGCTCGATGGGTCGTACGGGGCCCCCTCCCGGGTCGGCGTTTCCTCCGCATCGAGCGACCCATAGACTTCGTCGGTGGAGACATGGAGGAAGCGAAAGCGCTCCCGTTCTTCCCCTCGGAGCTCCTTCCAATAGCTCCAGGCCGATTCGAGGAGACGCCAGGACCCAACGACATTGGTGTCGACGAAGGGCTCTGCACTCTCGATCGACCGATCGACATGGGTTTCGGCCGCAAAATGGACGATGGCTCCGATCCGGTTCTCCCGCAAGAGACGGTCCACGAGCGCCCGATCCCCAATCTCGCCCTGCACGAACTCGTGGCTCTGATCGGGGAGGCCGGTCAGATTCTCCCTTCTTCCCGCATAAGCGAGCTTGTCGAGCGTCACCGCCTTCTCGGGTCGCGGCCCCTCGCGAAAAAGAAGATGGAGGAAGTTCGACCCGATGAATCCAGCCCCACCCGTTACCAGCCAACGACCCGTTCGCCCCATCACCCGCCTTTCCTCCCCTGCGTCGCCGCCTCGGGCTGCCACTGGTTCCATGCCCGCTCCACCGCTTCGTGAACCTCCTCCAGAACAATTCCGAGGCTCAGGAGCTTCGAGCTATCGAGCACGCAATTGGAGCGCGGTGCGCGTGCCACCCTGCGAAACTCCTCTTCATCCGAGAAAAAGACGAAGCGCTTGCCTGCGGCAACCAACTTCCGACCGAAGGGAGATCTCTCAAGGAGCTCGATGACCTCCCGCGTCGTCACTGAGCCCGGGTTGACGACATTGTAGATCCCGAAGGGAGCGCGCCGCTCCCAGCATTCGAAGGCCGCCCGAACGAAGTCGTCGAGCTGCGAGAGCGAGTTGCGGGCGTCGAGGAGCCGTTCATAGCGCACCAGCTTGGTCAGGTAGTTCTTGGAGGAATCGACCCCGCTGAAGGGGATGCGGAGTCTCCAGAGATAGCAGCTCCCGTCGGCCGCCAGGATTTCCTCCCCGAGCGCCTTGGTTCCGCTGTAGAAGCTGCCGTTGTTGGTCCGGAAGCAGAAGTTGGGGGGATCCTCTTCCCGGAAACCGAGCCGCTCTCCGTTCAGCCCGACACCCCGATCGCCTGTGTAGAGGCAGCCTGAGGAAACATGGCCCCAGGGAAGCCCCCGCTCCGCGCAGACGCGCGCCAAGACTCCGGGAAGCACCGCGTTTCCCAGGAGACATTCGCTCTTATGGTCCTCGCACGCATCGACGTTGGGTCGGCCCGTGTATCCTGCTGCATTAATGAGGAAGGTCGGCTTGACCTCGTCGAGAAAGCGGGCGATGGATTCGGGGTGCAGAAGGCCGACCTCCTTGCGGGAAGGTGCTGCGTAGGGGAGCTCCCGGCGGCGGAGATACCGCTGGAAGGCGCTTCCCACGTATCCCGAACCGCCGAAGAGCACAATCTTGTCCAATTCCGTCTTTCCTCCTGATCTTCCGACAGTCCAGGCCAGTCCGCCATCGGAGCGGACCATTCTCTCCAAGAGCTCTCCTCCACGCAAGCCGCCATCGCTGAGGAAGGAATTGCCTCCTCTGGCTAAATCGCTTATCTCTTAGAGCAGCAAACGGTATGTTGCGCGCCGGAATCGTCGGACTACCCAACGTGGGGAAGAGCACGCTCTTCAACGCGCTCACGAAAAGCCACAAGGCGGAAGCGGCCAACTACCCCTTCTGCACCATCACTCCCAACGTCGGCGTCGTCGAGGTGCCCGATCCTCGGCTCGATCGGCTCGCCGAGCTCTTCCGCTCACAACGTATGATCCCGGCCGCGATCGAGCTCGTCGATATCGCGGGGCTCGTGGCGGGAGCCAGCAAAGGAGAGGGCTTGGGAAATCAGTTCCTTGCGCATATTCGCGAGGTCGACGCCGTCATCCATCTCGTCCGCTGCTTCCCGGGTGCGGAGGTCCATCACGTGGCGGGCTCGATCGACCCGGTCCGCGATGTCGAGATCATCCACACGGAGCTCGCGCTGGCCGATCTGGCCGCCCTCGATCGTCAGCGGGAGAAGAGCCGGAAAGCCCCAGGCCGCATGGACGCACGCGCCTCGCTTCGGAACGAACTGCTGGAGAGGGCGATGGAGATTCTCAACCGGGGGGTTCCGCTTTTCTCCGAGAGATGGACGGTCGAAGAAAGGGACGCCCTGCGGCCCTTTACCCTTCTCACGATGAAACCCACTCTCTACGCATGCAACGTAGGGGAGGAGGAGCTTGCCCAGGGAGCAAAGAACCCTCGGGTCGAGGCCCTCACCCGGTTCCTGGGAGGCCGAAGCGATTCCGAGCTCGTGGTTCTCTCCTCTCAACTGGAGGCCGAGCTCCCTAACCTCCTTCCGGATGAGCGGAGATCCTACCTCAAGGCTCTCGGCGTCTCCGAGAGCGGCGTGGAAAGCCTGATCCGCGCGACTTATCGCCTGCTCGGCCTTCGCACCTACTTTACCGCGGGCGAAAAGGAGGCAAGGGCTTGGACGATCCGCGCCGGGGATCGAGCCCCGCAAGCCGCCGGGGTGATCCATTCCGACTTCGAGCGTGGATTCATCGCCGCCGAATGCGCCTCGTTCGAGGAGGTAGAGCGGTTCGCCTCCTTTCCGCGCCTCCGGGAAGCAGGGAAGCTCCGCGTCGAGGGCAAGGACTACGTCGTCGCGGACGGCGATGTGATCGAGTTTCGTTTTAACGTCTAGGCCCGCCTTCCGATGTCCGCCTTCCGTGTTTCCCGCCGGTACAGGGTGCCCCTCGCCCTCGTCCTGACGCTCTCCTTCCAGGCTCTTTGGAGCACGGTCCTCGCCGATCCCCCTCTCCCCTCAGCCGCCCCAGTGGAGAGCGACGGGGTCGATGCCGAGACGCTCCGCAAGCTGGAAAAGCGGGCCGAGCAGCAGAGGGCTCGGCAGGAAAAAGAGATGCGGAAGATCGCGGAGCGTGAGCGGAAGCGCTTGGAGAAGGAACGCCAGAAACAGGAGAGGGAGCTGCACCTCCATCCGAAGCCACCCCCCCCTGGCCAGCCTCAGGTTCGGGTGGCCATCCCGGTGGGGCCTGTAGGGCCGCAAGCCCCTCCCCGGATCCTCGCGGCAATCTGGTCGCAACTGGTTCCCTCGCAGAAGATCTCCTCCCTGGTCGTCCATGTGCGAGCGCAGAAGCTCTATGCCTACCAAGGGAAGAAGCTCGCAGCCATCGTGCCCATCTGCACCGGGAATGCCACGCATCCGACGCCCGTGGGTCGATTCACCATCATTCAGAAGGACCGCAACCACCTTTCGAACCATTACGGCTGCTTCGTCGACAACACGACGGGCCGAATCGTCGACGGGAACGCCGTGATCGGGCAGCGCCCGCCTCCGGGCACGCACTACGAAGCGGCCGAAATGCCCAACTTCTTGCGGATCACCTCGGACGGGGTGGGGCTTCATGGCGGCTACCTTCCCGGGTTCGCCGCCTCGCACGGCTGCGTCCGTCTGCCCAAGAGCTTCGCCTCCGAGCTCTTCGAGCTCGTTCAGGACGGCACTCCCGTCACGGTCGTCGAGTAGGCGACTATCCAAGCAAGTCGCAGCCGCCGGGGGAGCCGGCTCTCCCGAACCGACGCTCCAACTCCCCGTAGGAGAGTTCGATCCAGGTCGGGCGCCCATGGGGACAGGTATCCGGGTTCCGGCAGGCAAAGAGATCCGCGAGCAGCCGCTCCACCTCCTCGGAGGAGAGCCGGTCATGGGCCTTCACCGCTCTTCGACAGACGATCCCGGCCAGCGTCTCCGCCTCCGCTCTTCCGATCGCGCAGGGTCCCTTTCGAGCCGCCAGATCGGCTGCCAGCCTTTGCACGAAGGGGATCCAGTCGAGGGCGGCCAACCGGGCCGGGACCGACTCCACCGAAAAGGCTCCCCCGCCCATCTCGTTCATCTCCAACCCGATGCGGCGCAGAACCGGAAGCTCCTCGCACAAAACCGCGGCATCCCGCGCCGGCAGAGTCACGACGACCGGTTGAAGAAGGGGCTGCATGCCGCCCGCGCCGCTCTCCCAGCTGGAGAGCAGCCTCTCGAAGAGAACCCGTTCGTGGGCGGCATGCTGATCGACCAGAATCAGCCCCCCGCCTGTCTCCACCAGGAGGTAGAGCGAGCCGAGGATGCCGAGCGGACGTCCTCCCCTCCTCGGACCTTCCGCCCCTTCTCGCCGGCCGGGTGCGACGAGCGGAGGCAACTCCTCCTGGATCGTGTGCGCAGAAAGGTCTTCGTCCTCCCGGAATCGGGGGGAGACCTCCGGATCCGCAAACCGGTAGACGGAAGGGGCGCTCTCGGCCACGGCCCCGGGGACAGCGGGCTCGGGGAACGCGGCCGAAGGCTGCCGACCCAGGCTCTGGCCGACCGCATCGACAACAAGGTTCCAAACTTCCCGTTCCTCGCAAAAGCGAACCTCCCGCTTGGCCGGATGGACATTGGGATCGATCCGGGCCGGATCGATCTCGAGCCAGAGGACGGCCGTCGGGTAGAGGCCCCGCAGGAGCGAGTGGCGGTAGCCCTCTTGGAGGGCCGCCGAGAGCATGCGGCTTTCCACAGGCCTCCGGTTGACGAAGAAGAACTGCTCCTCCCGACTCGGCCGCCCGATGCCCGGGCGGCTCAGAAAGCCGGAAAGAGCGAGGCCTGGCCGATCTCCTTGCAAAGGCAGGAGCGCTTCGATCCATTCGGTCCCGAAGATGGCGGCCAATCGATCTTCTCGGACGGCCGTCGACGGCCACACCGTCCCCTCTCCTCGGCTCCCGTGCCGGAAGCGAAACGTGGTCGACGGCTGCGCGATCGCCGCGAGGACGAGCTGCCGCTGCAGATGCGCCTGCTCCCGAGCGGGGGAGCGGAGAAAGCGGCGGCGGGCGGGGAGACGGGAAAACAGAGAGCGGACTTCAACGGTCGTGCCCCGGTCTCTCCCGATCTCCCGCACCGAGAGCAACTTTCCAG
>JABEBX010020303.1_pt1 | contig 10480 bp, 4 predicted proteins | sample 7245971 | NCBI WGS metagenome assembly JABEBX01 (sample SAMN14506365, study PRJNA622280) | hot springs metagenome | biome: hot spring [ENVO:00000051]|acidic hot spring [ENVO:00002120]; feature: spring [ENVO:00000027]|sediment [ENVO:00002007]; material: sediment environment [ENVO:01001048]...
GCGCGACAACTATTCTTATCAGCTCGATCTGTCCGAGGCGCTGCTGGGCATGAAGCGAACCGGCGAGGCTTATGCCTACCTGATCAACCTTTGGGACCGTGAGCCGGAGAACGGGTTGGTCAACCTGGAGTTAGCGCGCATTTCGGCGCAAAGGAAAGATATGACCCAGGCGCTGCGGTATTACCACGATGCGATCTATGCCGCTTGGCCGGGAGATCAGGAAGCAGAGACGCGGAGCTGCCGGCTGGAATTGATCCACTACCTGCTGCGCAGCCATGCGCAGCTCCAGGCGCAGGCGGAGTTGATGGCCCTGGCCGCCAACGTGGCCGACGACTCGCCGGAGCAAGTGCAATTGGGCCAACTATTTCTTCAGGCGCAGGGTTACCAGCAAGCGCTGAAGGCGTTCCAGTTGGACCTGCGGTCGCAGCCGCTCAACCAAGAGGCGATGTTGGGGGCAGGAATCGCCGCCTTCAAGCTGGAGCTTTATCCAACGGCGGAACGGTATCTGCGGGAAGCGGTCATTACTTCACCCCACGATACTCAGAGCGCGGCCTGGCTCAAAAAGACGGAGTCGGTATTGGAGATGGACCCATACCTGGGGGACATGTCGGAATCGCAAAAAAGGCGAATTGTAGTGAATGCATTCACTACCGCGGGGAACCGCCTGAAGGCCTGCCTGGCGCAAGGCAGCCCGGCCGTGTCCGCGGCGGCGCTGCAGGGTCTGGAGCAGCAGTGGACGAAACTGAAGCCGCACGTTACGGAATGGTGGCTGTGGCGAAATCCGGACCTGGTGAATACGGCCATGGATTTGACCTTCCAGATTGAGCGCCAGACCGCCGGCCAATGCGGAGCCCCGACCGCAGCCGATCAAGCATTACTTCTGATCGCCAACCTGCGCGAGGAGGACTGATCTGAGTTCGTCATCGCATGAGCAAGCCGCGGCTGCGGCCGAAGAAGTTCAAGACGACGCAGCCACGCCCCCGCGAGAATTCACGTTGGCATCGGTCCTAGGCTCCTTGTTCCGCGAGGACCGGTTCTTCCTGATTCTGTCCGTGTTCATTGGCGTCTTTTCGGGCCTCTTGGTGGTCTGTTTTCACTACGCCATCGGCTGGTGCCAGATCTATCTTCTGGGCACGGGCGCGGTGCCATCGACGGCGCGCCTGCTGCTGGTCCCTACGCTTGCGGGGCTGGTCATAGCAGTGCTGGTCATTCATGTATTCCCTGAAGCGAGAGGCAGCGGGGTGAATCAGACCAAAGCCGCGCTTTACATCTACAACGGTTACATTCCGTTGAAGGCAGCGGTAGGCAAATTCATTACTTCCGCGTTAGCGATTGGATCGGGTTACTCGCTGGGACCGGAAGATCCTTCGCTGCAGATCGGCGCCAGCCTGGCTTCTGCGATCGGGCGGCGGCTGGGCCTGTCGCGCGAACGGATGCGTCTGATTGCGCCGGTGGGCGCGGCGGCGGGACTGGCGGCGGCCTTCAATGCGCCCATCTCCGCGGTGCTGTTCGTGATCGAGGAGGTGGTCGGGCGATGGTCGGCGGGGATTTTGGGTTCGGTGGTTCTGGCCGCCGTGTCCAGTGCCGTGGTGATGAGATGGTTTCTGGGCGCGGAGCCGTTCTTCAGGATTCCTGCGGTGCAAATGCAAGAGCCCTCGGAACTGATTGCTTACTCCATTCTCGGCGTGGTGGGAGGACTGGCGTCGGTCGTGTTTTCGAGCGGGATCGTATTCATGCGTCCCGTGTGCAAAAGGATGCGTCCGTGGACGCAGTACTTTCAGCCGGCAGTGGCGGGGCTGCTCACCGGATGCATCGCAGTGCTGGGCGCGCCGCAAGTGATGGGAGCCGGCTATGTGTATATCGACGAAGCCATGCACGGACAGTTTACGTGGCAGTTCCTCGCGATTTTGGGCGGATTGAAGATTCTCGCCACGCTGATGTCGTTCGTGACCGGGACGCCGGGCGGCATGTTTGCGCCTACGCTGTTTATCGGCGCCATGCTGGGCGGGGCGGTAGGCGGAGCGCAACACGCACTGCTTCCGCACCTGGGCGGGTCGGTGGCCACCTACGCGCTGGTGGGCATGGGGGTGCTTTTCGCGGGCTTCCTGCGCGCTCCCATGACCTCCGTGTTCATGGTTCTGGAGATGAGCGGCAATTATTCCATCATTGTTCCCGTAATTGTGGCCAATACGATCGCCTACGTCATCTCGCGCACCATGCAGCCGACGCCGATCTTCGACGTGCTGAGCCGGCAGGACGGTGTGGATCTGCCTTCGATGGAGGAACTGAGAGAAGAGGACACCCTCAAGGTTGAAGACGCCATGCAGTCTCCGGGCGCAGTGGTGCTGGATTCACGGGATAAGGTGGAGAAGGCGGCCGGACTGGCCGAACAGAGCCGCAAGGACGCGTTGATTATCCGCCTGCACCCGAGAGGATGGGGTAGCATCACAACAGAAGACCTAAAGGCGTTGGTGCAGCAAGGCAAAGGCAGCCAGACGCTGGAAGCGGTCCTGGGCAAAGATCAGGTACCTTTCCTGCACCCCGACCACCCGCTGGACATGGCGCTGCGCTATGTGGATCGCTGGCCGCTGGTGCCGGTGGTGAACCGCGCCAACCTGGGCAAACTCGAAGGCGTGATTACCGAGCATGACGTTTTGGAGCGGTACCGCGACTTTGGCGAGCACTGACGCCTTGCGTGGCCGGTGCGGAGACAGGCATTTGGAATTGAGAGAACATCCGCGCGAGGGCGGATAGAAAGGGATTGTGACAATGAACAGCTTTGCCGGCCGGTCCGCGCTTACCTGCGGCAACCGGAAGTTTACGATCTATCGCCTGGGGGCGCTGGCCCAGCGCGGCTTCAACCTGAGCCGCCTGCCTTTCAGCCTGAAGATCCTGCTCGAAAACCTGCTGCGGCGCGAGGACGGCGCCAACGTGACCGCCGCCGACATCGAGTTTGTGGCCAACTGGGACGCCAAGGCCGCGCCCAGCCGCGAGATCGCTTACATGCCCGCGCGGGTGCTGATGCAGGATTTTACCGGCGTCCCGGCGATTGTGGACCTGGCGGCGATGCGCGACGCCATCAAGACGCTGGGCGGCGATCCGGAGCGCGTGAACCCGCTGGTTCCTGCGGAGCTGGTGATCGACCACTCGGTGCAGGTGGACGAGTATGGGACGCCGGGAGCGTATGAGGCGAACTCCCTGCTGGAGTACCAGCGCAACCGCGAGCGGTACGCATTTTTGAAGTGGGGGCAGTCGGCGTTTCGGAATTTTTCGGCCGTGCCGCCGGGGATGGGCATCTGCCACCAGGTGAATCTGGAGCATCTGGCGCGCGTGGTCTTTACCAAAGAGATGGATGGCGAGGCGTTTGCTTACCCGGATACGCTGGTGGGCACCGACTCGCACACCACGATGATTAACGGCCTGGGCGTGCTGGGCTGGGGCGTGGGCGGCATTGAGGCCGAGGCGGCCGTGCTGGGCCAGCCGGTTTCCATGCTGGTGCCGCAGGTGGTGGGCTACAAGCTGACCGGCAAGCTGCGCGAGGGCGCCACGGCCACCGACCTGGTGCTGACCGTAACCCAGGCGCTGCGCAAGCTGGGTGTGGTGGGCAAGTTTGTGGAGTTCTACGGGCCGGGGATTGCGGCTTTGGCGCTGGCGGACCGGGCCACGATCAGCAATATGTCGCCTGAGTACGGCGCGACCTGCGGCATCTTTCCCGTGGACGCGGAGACGCTGCGCTACCTGAAGCTGACGGGACGCAGCGAAGAGCAGATCGCGCTGGTGGAGGCCTACTACAAGGAGCAGGGGCTGTTCCATTCGGCGGACTCGCCGGAGGCCGAATACACGCAGACGCTGGAACTGGATCTGGGCGCCGTGGAACCGAGCGTGGCGGGACCAAAGCGGCCCCAGGACCGCGTGCTGCTGAAGGACGCGGCGCGGAGCTTTGCCGAGCAGTTGCCCAATCTGCTGGCGCCCACGGCCAAGCCGCTGGGCACGCGCACGGCGGCGGCGTGGGAGCGCAAGAGCGTGACCGACACAGCGGTGGCGGGAAAGACGCCGGTTCATGTGACTACTACGGTCAAGGAGCGATTCAACGTCGATCCCGACCGGTATTTGGACCACGGGTCGGTGGTGATCGCGGCCATCACGAGCTGCACCAACACGTCGAATCCATCGGTGATGGTGGCGGCGGGGATTCTGGCCAAGAAGGCGGTCGAGAAGGGATTGAGCGTGCCGCCGTGGGTGAAGACCTCGCTGGCGCCCGGTTCGCGCGTGGTGACGGATTACTACAAAAAGTCGGGTCTGCTGCCGTATCTCGAAAAGCTGCGCTTCAACGTGGTGGGCTACGGGTGCACGACCTGCATCGGCAACTCCGGACCGCTGCCGGCCGATGTTACAAAGAGCATCGGCGAGCATGGCTTAGTGGCCGTGAGCGTGCTCAGCGGCAACCGCAACTTCGAGGGGCGCGTGAACGTGGACGTGCGCGCCAATTATCTGATGAGCCCGCCGCTGGTGGTGGCTTTCGCGCTGGCGGGGCGGATCGGGCACAACTTCGAGACCGATCCGCTGGGAACGGACCCGGCCGGCAAGCCCGTCTATCTCAAGGACATCTGGCCCACGCAAAAGGAGGTGGCCGAGGCCATCGAGAAGAGCGTGAACAGCGAGGGCTTCCGGCGCGAGTACGCCACGGTGGCGCAAGGCGACGCAACCTGGCAGGGGCTCAGCTTCCCCACCGGCGATGTGTACCAGTGGGAGCCGGCTTCAACTTATATCCGGCAGGCGCCGTACTTCGACGGCATGGGCAAGAAGCCGGCGCCGGTTGAGGACATCGTGGGCGCGCGGGTGCTGGCGCTGCTGGGCGACTCCGTAACCACGGATCACATCTCGCCGGCGGGCGCCATCAAGGCCGATGGGCCGGCAGGAAAATACCTGGCCGAACACGGCGTGAAGCCGGCCGAGTTCAACAGCTACGGGTCGCGGCGCGGCAATCATGAGGTGATGGTGCGCGGAACCTTCGCCAACGTGCGCCTGCGCAACAAGCTGGCGCCGGGAACCGAAGGCGGGCTGACGCGGCTGCTGCCCGAGGGCGAACAGATGCCGATCTTCGACGCCAGCGTAAAGTACGCCGAGCGCGGCGTGCCGCTGATCGTGATTGCAGGCAAAGAGTACGGCTCCGGTTCGTCGCGCGACTGGGCGGCCAAAGGGCCCAAGCTGCTGGGCGTGCGCGCGGTCATCGCCGAAAGCTACGAACGGATTCACCGCTCCAACCTGGTGGGAATGGGAATTCTGCCGCTGGAGTTCGAGGCGGGAAAGACGGCGGAGTCGCTGGGGCTCACCGGCGAAGAGACCTATGACGTTCTGGGCTTCAAGGAGCGGCTCGACAAGAAGTTTGCAAACGGGCGCACGGTTACGGTGGCAGCCACGGCGCCCGACGGAAAGAAGAAGACCTTTGCGGCCAAAATCCGCATCGATACGCCGCAGGAGATCCTCTACTACGAGCACGGCGGGATTTTGCAATACGTCCTGCGGGAGCTGGCGGCGAAGTAAGCCTCGTTGCCGCGTTGGAAGCCGGATACGGGGCGGGGACGGCCTTCACCCCATTTGACCCTTTCCGGTCTGCGGCTTGCAACTCGCGTCCTTTTAGCTCATGCAAATCTTGCCGGCGGCCGTTGTGCGCTTCAATACGAGCATATTCCAGTTTAATTTTGCTCTGTGATTCCGGTCACAGACGGATGCAGTTTAAAACACCTCAAACTAAAGGCTGCATAAGCGAGCCGCGGGTTTGTCAAACTGAGCCGGCGGCCAGCGCCTTTTTTTGAGGGCTGCACAATAGAGCAAGAGAGTTCGAGACGAGAGGAGATCATTTCATGCCATCCGACACGCTCACCGTTACCGACAATCGCACCGGCCATACCTACACAATGCCCATCGAGGACGGGACCGTGAGGGCAATGGATTTCAGGAAAATCCGCACCAGCGATGAGGATTTCGGCCTCATGACGTACGATCCAGCGTTCATGAACACCGCATCCTGCCGCAGCAGCATCACCTACATCGATGGCGAGCGCGGGATTCTGGAGTATCGCGGCTATCCGATTGAGACGCTGGCGGATCACTGCACGTACCTTGAAGTGGCCTATCTGCTGCTTTTTGGAGAGCTGCCCAATGCGGCGGAGCTGAAGGACTGGGTGAATGAAATCACCCACCGCACCATGCTCCACGAGACAACGAGAAAATTTATGGAGGGCTACCGCTACGATGCCCACCCCATGCCCATGCTGGTGAGCGCAGTGGCGGCGCTGTCCACGATTTATCCGAACGCGAACAAGGTCCATGATCCGGCCAGCCGTTTGCGGCAGATCAAACGTCTGATCGCCAAGATGCCCACCCTCGCCGCCATGACCTATCGCCACAGCTTAGGATTCCCTTACGTCTACCCGGACAACGACCTAAACTATACCGAAAACTTCATGAACATGCTGTGGAAGATGGTGGAGCCGAAGTATGCCGCCAATCCCGTGCTGGCCCGCGCGCTCGACATTTTGTTCATTCTTCACGCCGATCACGAACAGAACTGCAGCACAAGTACAATGCGTTCGGTGGGCAGCTCTTTAGCCGATCCGTACCTGTCTGTTGCTGCTGCCATCTCCGCGCTGTCGGGGCCGCTGCACGGCGGAGCGAATGAAGAAGTCCTTAAAATGCTCGCCGAGATCGGGTCGAGGGAGAACGTGCCGGCCTATATCAAGAAGGTGAAGGATGGGCACGGCAAGCTGATGGGCTTCGGGCACCGTGTGTACAAGAACTTCGATCCCCGCGCCAAGATCATCAAGAGGACGGCCGAACAGGTGTTCCAGGTGACGGGGCGCAATCCGATGTTGGATATTGCCCTCGAGTTGGAGCGGATCGCGCTCGAAGACGATTATTTCGTCCAGCGCAAGTTGTATCCAAATGTGGATTTCTACTCGGGGATCATCTACCAGGCGATGGGCTTTAAACCCTCTATGTTTACTCCGCTGTTTGCCATTCCGCGCACAGTCGGCTGGTTGGCGCAGTGGCAGGAGATGATCGAGGATCCGGAACAGAAGATCGCGCGTCCGCGGCAGATTTACACGGGGCGCCGCGAACGCCGCTTCCTTCCCTTGGAAGAGCGCCGGCCCGCCGCCGCAATGAAGGGATAACTAGTACCGTGTCCGTGAGGTTCGGTGGTTTCCCAGGTCCCAAAAGCGGGACCTGGGGCACCCAAGCTCGTAGGCATGATTACGAAATCACGCGGTCACCCGGATGGCGCACAACACCAAACTGACGCCCACGAGGAGCAGAAACACGCCGAAAGCATAGCCGGTTTGCGCGCCGTGCAGCAAGGCAAAGGGGATGCTGGTGGCGATGGAGCCGGCCACCATGGCGGAGAGCGACCATTGCGGATGGCCGTTCGCGTCCAGAGGTCTCCTGATCTCGCCGGCGGTTTTTTCCGCGAGCCAGTCGTAGGCCGTGCACAAGGCGGGCAGCAGAAAGCCGCGAAAAAACATCTCCTCGAAAAACGGCGCTAAGGTGACCCCGAAGGCGAAGAGCAGCCAGGCGGCTCCGGGCTCGCGAAAGATTTTTTCGATGGGCGCGTTGGACGGGCCAGGCAGCAGCACGCTGTTGAGCAGCGCAATCAGCCAGCAGGCGATAGCCGCCGCCGCCAGGCGCTTGCGCAGGCGCAGGGCGGTCTTGCCGTTCCATTGCAGCCCGCTCATGAGGCTCTTGTGCCAAAACAGGGGAAAGATGAGCGCGGCGAGTCCGAAGGTGAACAGATAGAGAGCCGCTTCGAAGCTCAGGTCGTAGTGAATGTTTCCCATTGCCTGCTGCATGGTGGAGATTCCGTAAAGGTGGAAGGACAGGGCCACGCGCAGCAGGATGGCGGAGCCCAAAAGGCCGACGAGCAGAAGCAGAAGCAGTATGCAAAAATGGCCGAAATTGGGAATGCGCACGGGGGGCCGCGGTTGAGGCTCATACCATGACTGAAAGAGCGGGCGTTCAGCCTCCGGCGGCGCGCCTTGCTCAAGAACCGGCTCTATGGGGAGGGGTTCTAGGGCTAGGGAGGGGTGAGCCGGCGGCTCCTGGACCGGCCCGGCTTCCCCAAGTGGCGTCTCCGCTGAGGCAGCGAGCGTTTCCAAGCCGTCCCCAGGCCGCTCTGACGGCCAATCCTGCGCTGGACGCGGCTCGTCTTCAGGAAATTCCGTATTCATGAAAGCCCCGATTTCTTCTTTCGCTGCGTGGCGGTTGCGGGGGGTTGCTTTCGGGCGAGGCGCTTGCCGTTCGCGCGCGGCGGAGCTGCACGATCGGTTTCGCTCAGCGTCCGTCCGGGTTTGCCGCTTACCGCGTCCGGGCCGGCCGGATCGGACGCAGGCGCGCAGTCGAATTCGGCCTCCTGAAGACGGCCGTTGCTTGAAGTGTAGTAACGCTTGAGAAACAATCCGGTATAGGAACCGGGCGTGGAGGCAATCCTGGCCGGGCGGCCTTCGCCGACCACGCGGCCGCCGTCTTCGCCGCCCTCGGGTCCAAGATCGAGAACCCAATCGGCGTTGCGGATCACGTCCAGGTTGTGCTCGATGATGATGACCGAGTTGCCCAGGTCCACGAGGCGGTGCAAGACCTCGAGGAGCTTGCGCACGTCGTCGAAGTGCAGGCCGGTGGTGGGTTCGTCGAGGAGATAGAGGGTGCGGCCGGTCTGGCGCTTAGAGAGCTCGCGGGCCAGCTTCATGCGCTGCGCCTCGCCGCCGGAAAGCGTGGTGGCGCTTTGGCCCAGGTGGACGTAACCCAGGCCGACATCGGCCAGTGTTTGCAGTTTTTGGCGCACCTGCGGCACGTCGGCCAGCACCGGCAGCGCGTCTTCGATGGTGAGGTCGAGAATGTCGGCGATGGAGTGGCCGTGGAACTTGATGGCCAGGGTTTCCTGGTTGTAGCGGCGGCCGTTGCAGACCTCGCACTGCACGTAGACATCGGGCAGGAAGTTCATCTCGATGCGGCGCTGGCCGTCGCCCTGGCAGGCCTCGCAGCGCCCGCCGGCCACGTTGAAGCTGAAACGGCCCGGCTTGTAGCCGCGCTCGCGCGCCTCAGGCAGCATGGCGAAGAGGTCGCGGATGGGCGAAAAGACCTGCGTGTAAGTGGCCGGATTGGAGCGCGGCGTGCGGCCGATGGGGGATTGGTCGATGCGGACCACTTTGTCGATCTGCTCCGCGCCGCTGAGGCCGTCGTGCGCGCCCGGCTCTTCGCGCGAGCCGTAAAGGCTGCGGGCCAGAGAACGGTAAAGAATGTCATTCACCAGGGTGCTTTTGCCGCTCCCGCTTACGCCCGTCACTACGGTCATCACCCCCAGCGGGATGCGGATGGTCACGTCCTGCAGGTTGTGCTCGCGCGCCCCGGTCACGGTGAGCCATTTGCCGGTCAGCGGGCGGGGCTGCGGGCGTTGCAGCATGGTGGCCGCGCCGGAGAGGTAGCGGCCGGTGAGCGATTCGGGCGCGGCCATGATCTCGGCCGGCGTGCCCTGGGCGACCACGTTGCCGCCCAGCCTGCCGGCGCCAGGTCCGAGATCAAGGACGAAGTCCGCGCGGCGGATGGTCTCTTCGTCGTGCTCGACGACCAGCACCGTGTTGCCCAGATCGCGCAGCCGTTCGAGGGCTTCGATGAGCCGGTTGTTGTCGCGCTGGTGGAGGCCGATAGAGGGTTCGTCGAGCACGTAGAGAACGCCGCGCAGGCGCGAGCCGATCTGCGTGGCCAGGCGGATGCGCTGGCCTTCGCCGCCGGAAAGCGTGGCGGCGTTGCGGTCGAGAGAGAGATAATTCAGGCCTACCCGGCAGAGAAATTCCAGGCGTTCGGCGATCTCACGGCGAATGCGCTCGCCAATCAGCGCCTCGCGCTCCGTGAACTGAAGGTTGATGGCTGCCGAAAGCGCGCGGTTGAGCGGCAGAGCGGTAAAGTCGGCGATGGAAAGCCCCCCTATCTTGACCGCGAGCGACTCCGGGCGCAGGCGCTTGCCGCGGCAAACCGGGCAGGGCGCGGCCGACATAAAGCTCATCATGTACTCGCGATAGCTGTCGCTGCGCGCTTCCTCGACGTTGTCGCGCAAGAAAGGCAGAATGCCGTGAAAGCCGGTGCGCGGCGCCTCGCCCTTAGGCGGGCCGTAGACCAGAATGTGCTGCTGGCGCGGCGGAAGGTCCTCGAAGGGCAGATCAAGGTCGATCTTGTATCGCTCGGCGGCGAGACGGATGAGCCGGATCAGGTATTGCGAGGATGAGCCGGGACCAAGCCCTCCATCGAGCAGCGGTTTTGACCAGTCGGTGATCACTTTGGCGGGATCGAAATCGTAAAGCGAGCCCAGCCCGTGGCACTCGGGGCAGGCGCCGAAGGTGGAGTTGAACGAGAAAGAGCGGGGCTCCAGCTTGGGCACGTCGAGACCGCAATCGGGGCAGGCCATCGAGGAAGAGAACAACTGCTCATCGGT
>JABEBX010019925.1_pt1 | contig 10479 bp, 12 predicted proteins | sample 7245971 | NCBI WGS metagenome assembly JABEBX01 (sample SAMN14506365, study PRJNA622280) | hot springs metagenome | biome: hot spring [ENVO:00000051]|acidic hot spring [ENVO:00002120]; feature: spring [ENVO:00000027]|sediment [ENVO:00002007]; material: sediment environment [ENVO:01001048]...
CTGCGTTACGTACCGCAGGCGTCCCGCCAGCCCTGAATGCGTGCAAGATATGCCCATGATCACAGGCCGTTGCCATTAGTTTGCGGTTTCCCGATAAAACGGGCACACCCGTCAGGATGACAAAATCCTCCCGGTGCGTTATCTTTTAGGTTCGTAAGTTTTAAGAGTTTTTCCTGCAAGGAGTGAAAAAATGTCCGACAATAATGTACCGCCGATTCCGCCCCAGACCACCGGCCCCGCCATTGGGGATCAGCCGGGCCAGCAGATGCAGCTTCAGATTCGTGAAGAAAAAATGGTCACGGTGTTCAGTAACATCTTCCGCCTCAGTGCCACACATGAAGATTTGTTTCTGGATTTTGCGGTCAATATGCAGCACCATGACAAGCCCAACACAGTGGTCATGGATGTCAACACGCGCGTAGCAATGAGTTTTTACGCGGCCAAACGCCTGGCGTTGGCTTTAAGCCAAGCCGTGCAGCGTTATGAGCAGGTATACGGCCCCATTCAGCTTGATCCGCGCCAGCGCGGCGCTCGCTGAACTTAAAACCTTGGAAAGCAGCGGTTATGGATATGCACACCGCGCAATTTTCTGCCCGGCTATGGCTTCAAACAGACGTCGCTTTTGGTTTGCGCGAAGTGCCGCTGGTGCTGCCCCGGCGCGCCGGGGTTTCAGTTGCAAAAGCTAATCCGGCGGCGGGAAACGCAGTTCGTACCGCACCCCGGCCGGCTTATTCTCCAGCGGCGCAACGGTCTGGTGCGCAGCCGCCGCCGCGCCCGCCGGCAACAGTGGCTCCACCGGCCTGGATGCCGGCTGCACCTGCAAGCACCGTATTGGCCGGCGGCCAGGGGGTTGATATTTCTCGTGCCATAAAACTTCCACCCATACCCGCAGGGCGTCTGGATCAGTTGCCGCCCATCAATGCCGCCGATAAGCCGCGCCTGCTGGCGGAATTGCAACAGCAGACTATCGCGGCTCTTTCGCCCCGCCTTTCCACAATTGCCACCAAGGTTGTTTTTGGTGATGGCGATCCCGCGGCAGCCTTAATGTTTATTGGGGAGGGGCCGGGCGTTGAGGAAGATAAAACCGGCATACCTTTTGTGGGGCGGTCAGGGCAACTGCTGGATAGGATGATTGTAGCCATGGGGCTAAGCCGGCAAACCGTGTACATCGGCAATGTGGTGAAACTGCGTGCGGCTGATCCTGATCCGGATACCGGTCGCCTGCGTGACCGTCCGCCGGCGCTGGATGAGGTCGCGTTGAATATTCCGTGGCTGCATCAACAAATTGAAATTATCCGCCCGCGGGTCATTGTGACACTTGGCGCCCCGGCGTTGAAATATCTGACCGGCACTAATGAGAGCATTGGCCGCCTGCGCGGCACCTGGCTGGAATACCGCGGCGTTCCGCTGATGCCCACCTATCACCCCTCATTCCTGCTGCGCACCTATACTCCGGAAAACCGCGGAAAAGTCTGGAGCGATCTTCAACAAGTCATGGGCAAACTGGGCTTGAAAGCGTCGAAGTAAGAATTCATCTTACAACACTTGATACACCGTGGATTCTGCCGCCGCCACCTGAACGCTGGTGGATGGAAATGCCGATGCGAGCTTCCCGGCCAGTACCGGTAGTACCGGCTTTTCGCTTTCCGCGTGGCCCAGGATAATGGCCGCCACACCGGCGGCCTGAAAGGCCAGCATGTCGTGATGTTTTAATTCTCCGGTGATAACGCAGTCCAGTTTTTTTTCACATTTCAGCGGCATTTGACCACCACTGCCGGCCAGAATTCCAACGGTGCTGATTCGGCGGTTCATATCACCAAGCACCTGCAGGGATTTTATTCCCAGTTTCTGCTTACAACGCCGGGCCAAAGCCGCCAATGTCTGTTCCTCCGGCAACTGTTCCATCGGCATATTGGCGATCCGTCCCATGCCGGGTTCCGCTTTTTCGCTCTGCATCAGCAGCAGATCATAAGCGGGTTCCTCATACGGATGCGCCTGCCGCAGCGCCGCGGTCACCGCGCCCGCCAGCGGGGCCGGCACAATGGTTTCAAAGCGTATCTCCCGCACAAATTCCAACTGCCCCCTCCGGCCCACCGCCGGCGAGGTTGATTCATCGCCAAAAAATGTCCCGGTGCCCGGTGTGCGAAAACTGCACTGCGTATACCGGCTCTTCCGCCCGATCTGCCCGGCGCCCGCTTCAAACACCGCCGCCGCCACCTGCTCCACATGACTTTCAGGCACAAACACCACCAGTTTCAAATGACCCGGTGCGCCGGGATGCGGCTTGAATAGCAATGATCCGCATGGGGACAAATCCAGTGCCGCCGCCAGGGCGTCATTGGTTCCGCCGGCGGCAACATCCAGTGCGGTGTGCGGGCTATATATCCAGATTTTTTCCTGCGCCAGTTCCACCGCTAAATCCGCCGGCGTATTGCCTTTGACACAAAGCCGTTCGACAGGCTTGAAAATTGGCGGATGGTAACAGACTAGAAGATTGATTTCCCCGGTTAAACATTGCTTTTGAACCGCCGGCGTTAAATCCAGTGCCACCATCATGCGCCGCACGGAAAACGCGCCGCGCGGGCCGGAAAGCAAGCCGGTGTTATCCCATGGTTCGGCGAAGTGGGGCGGCGCTATGGAATCCAGAACATCCACCACATCGGTTAGCATAACAGCGGGTTTGGCGCTGCTACGGCGCTGGCGTTTATTTTGCGCCGCAATCTGCGCAAATCTTTGCGCCCCGCGACGATTTGTTTGGATCGGCTGGTCTCCAATGTCTGCCGGGTCCGTACCGCCGGCAAAACCGGCAGCTATATGTTGTTTGGTTGATCCGGTATCCCGGCGCTGCGGGGATAAATTCCGGGATAAACTCCGGGACACCGGGTGTTCTTTTTGTGAACCGGTATGGCGGATGCGTTTTACCGCTGCTTCATACTTTTTTGCCATGGCATTGCTCCTGAATAAAGGTGTTATACCATTGGCCCAATTGCCGGGTCACAGAGCCGGGCATTTCATTCCCGACCGTATGCCGCTCAATATGGGTTACCGGCATGACACCCATGATGGCATTGGTTAAAAATATCTCCTTTGCCGCCAGGACATCATGAATGGTCAACATTTTTTCCTCAGCCGGCAGTTTGTTTTCCGCGCATAGCCGGAGGATATGCCGGCGGGTGATTCCCGGTAACGCCAGGCGTGGAGCAAAGCCGCCATCCGCCGCTCCACCGGACGAAGCAACGGGATACAGCCAGGGCGGCGTGACAATCGGACCATCCGCGGAGATGATAAAGACATTGCTGATGCAGGCTTCCGCCAAAAGTTTTCCGGGTTCGGTAAACCAGAGCGCTTCACCGGCATGTACCGCCCGGGCCTCCCGCAGGGCCAGCAGCCGGTCCATATAACTGGTGGATTTGTGCCCCGTCAGCGGCCCCAGCGGATTCTGGGCGTAGCGGGAAATAATCACGGCCATGCCTTTTTCATAAAGTGCTGCGGGATAGGGTTGAAATTCCGTGGCGGAAATCATGACCGTTGGCGGGGAATCCGGCGATGTATCGCGGGTGTCGCCGCGCGTCATGGTTATACGCACGCGCGCGTCGGTCATGTCATTGGCCTCCAGCAATTCGGCGATCAGTTCCGCCGTCACCGCCAGATCCAATGCAATCTCCAGGCCCAGACACCGCGCGCTGTCGATCATGCGCTGGAGATGATCGGAAAGATTCACCGGCGTTTTATTCAGCACACGCAGGGTTTCAAACACCCCCGCCCCGTGCAGCAGCCCGGCGTCAAAAGGCGAAATATGGGCATCCTCACAGGGAATAATCTGGCCATTGATTACAATATAATCGTTCATGGTCATTACCTTATCATTCCGGCCAACATTCGGAAAGTTTGAGAAACTCCCCCGGCGTAAGCCCTTCGGATCTCTGTGCCGGATCCATGCCCGCCGCCCGCATTTTTTCCAGCACTTCAGCGGCTATGGGTGCTTCCAGTGAATGGCGGATGGCGTTGCTGATATTTTGCCGACGATGGGAAAAAAGATTGGAGACCGTGCGTTGCAGACGTTCCACATTGTGGATATGCCGCATTTTTTCCTCGCTCGGAATAATCCGCACCAGCGCGGATTTTACTTTAGGCGGCGGCCAGAAAGCCCCCGGGGCAATGCCCGCCAGCACTTCCACATCCGCCATCAGCGTGATGAGCACGGAAAGAGATCCATAATGTTCTGAGCCGGGCAACGCCCTCATGCGCTGGCCAACTTCCCATTGCACGGTAAAGACCAGCCGTTCAAAGCTGCGCGCGGCATCCGCCCCGCGGCGCCGGCAGCCATTGCATTGCGCTGCCAGCAGGTCCACAATTAACGCACTGGCCACGTTATAGGGAAGATTGGACACAAGTTTCAGCGCGCTATTTTTTCCCGCCGGCAAGATGGCCCGCAACGCCTCAATTACCACGGGATTAATCTGATGCTTGCCCGCCAATACATCGGCATGAATCCAGCGCACGTTGGCAAGTTTTTCCCAATGCCGAGATGCGGCGGCCAGCAAAGGCGCATCCAGATCCACCGCCAGCACCGCATGGACTAAGGGCGACAAGCATGATGTTAAATTGCCCGGTCCCGGCCCCACCTCCAAAATGACATCTTCCGCTGCAACTGCGGCGGCGTTGATGATTTGATCCAGCACACGCGGCTCCATCATAAAGTGCTGGCCCAGCCGGCGGGTGGGCCGCGTGCCGGCGGCGGCAAGGATTTCCTCTATTTCTTTTCTTTGCATCTGCCTTTCCAGAGTATTGGTTGATTAATCCGATGGTGGATAACGTGATGCGTGCTGTCCGCCGTTCCCGCGTGCGGGAATTTGGCGCGCTGTATCCGCATCACGGGCCACGGCGTCACTGTGATCTTTCCGGCACGAGTTCAAAAGTAAGGGCCGCGGGCTGCCGGCGACCGGAGGCATCCTCTTCCGGACCATGAATAATCAACTTATCCACCACCAGCCGCTGATGATTGAGCCGTAATTCTGTTGGGAAACTTTTACCTGAAAAAATAGCGGCAACAGAATTCACAATTTGCGGCGCCGCCACATTGGCGTAGCGCGGGCCGGCATAAACATCAATGATCTTACGCACCACCGGGGATAGCCGGGGCAAAACGGTTTTCAGGCGGCTGGTCAGCAGGGATGGCGGCAGGGGAAAATTGCCTAAACTCAGGGAATCAATAGTTATTGTAGCCTGCGGAACGGAATTCCCGCGTCGGGAAAGTTCAATCCGCACGCCCACGCTGGCCACCGCATTTCCCGGAATACCGCGGTCGCGTGCGGCAAAAGTAATTTGATTATCCGTCATGCGGACATACGGATCAGTGAATCCACCGGGATTATGGACGGACTTTGATTTTTTCGGCACCCCATACGCCACCGCCAGCAGGCTGTTGACCTCACGCTCGGTAATAGTCCAGGTGATGACACCAGCCTGCGGATTGCGCAATTGATTGCGTAAAGCCATCAGCGAGGCCTGTGCATGATCCGCCTGATTATAAACGGCATCATTCATGGTATGAATTGGGCGGTACCAGCTTGGGGGCAGAAGCATCAATGCCAGTGCCGCCGCGATGATAAGAATGATCAGAACGCCCACCGCCAACAGCCACCCCGTGCTGGATTTGGGGCGATATCGCACGCTGCGAAATGGGGAGCCTTTGCGGTATTTTCCGGAGGCTGAAGTTGTTGTCATAAGATGCCTCCGATTTATGAATGACCTGCCGGCTGTGCCGCGCTGCGTTTTGGCAGCGAAGGAATAAGCACGGTCATCCCGTCATGTAAATGCAGTTTGATAAACTCCCCGGCATGAAGCTCAATGGCAAAGCGGATGGGCGTCATGCTGGGGTAAAGTTTTTTTCCATTATCGGGGGCCATGGTGTAGTGGCGGACAATCACGCCTCCGCCATTAAGAAAAATCAAATCCAGCGGAATCAAGGTATGCTTCATCCAGAACGTCTGCTGAGTCAATGAATGGAACACAAATAACATGCCCCGATTATCCGGCATTGTTGTGATATACATCAAGCCGCGATCCCGCGTGCGGTTGGTTGCGGCCACCCAGAGCGTCACCGTTTTGTCTCCAAGCCGCACGGTAACCTTGGGAAGCCGCGGCGCCGCGCCCTGGGCGCCGCGCAACAATGTTGGCCGCAGCACGCCCATCAACGCCAGTATCATCAGCAGCATCAACGCGATGGAAATCCGCAATCCGCGAAAATGACTTCGCCGGCCACCGGATCGGAGAAAGCATAACCAATATTCAGCACGCATCTATTTCATCCTGAGAACCTACGTTCTTGGCGGTGATTGTAACGTGAAGTGAAATAATTGTGGCATGACCGCAGGTATCTGACCCGCAAATATCCGTCGAAGGGGGGGGTGGCCTTCAGGACGCGTGATCCGATATCGAGAAATTTGGATATTCCCCGCTTTCAAGGTTTTTTTAGTCAAAATATCGGGCGTGAGCAACCTTGGCCATACCGGTCAGGATGACCTATTGGCGTGGTAAATTCAATGCCATGAAAAACTGAACTATGGCGGAGTTAAGCTGCGGATTTCCGCGGGTCATGGCGTGGGCGATGGTTTGCGGCATTTTGGCCTGCCAATTCCCCAGTGCATGGCCCGGCGGCTTGCCGGCGGCGATCCGTCGGGCGAATACCATGGCGCGGTAGGCAAGTATCTCCATGCGTGCGAAGTCCACGATTTCCCGCTGCTGTTGGGGCGTAGCGCGGGCGTAGGCCACAAAGAAGGCCTCAATACGATATCGTACTTCCCGGCGCTGCTGCAGAGAACGGGGAGGATGAAATCCTGCCTGAAACAGAGGGAAAACCGGTATTTTCCCGTGCTGCGCCTTCACCAACCGCAGCACTTCCGCGGAATTCCCGGAATCCGGTGTGGATCGCCAGAACTGTACCCCATAAACAACAGCCAGCGCAAGCAGCAGCACGGCCAGAAGAGCCAATGGGCGGTTCTTTTTAATAAATGTCAGCATAATTGGCTATTCCTTTCTGTTCGATCCAGATTGCCGGCGACACCCCGGCTATTGCGACACTTTTAGACCCCCATCATTAATTTCCCGGCGGCAAGCCGCTTGATCCCATAACATCGCGTGCATCTCCCACATGCCAGTCCGCGAAAAGAATGTTCACGCTACTGGCCTGTCCGGATGCTCCATGAAAATGCGAAAAATCGGCCAGTACCCACGTTCCAACAACTTGAAAAATCGGATAAAAAGTCCACGCCTGCAGCCTTTCACCGCTTAAATCCATGTTGTACTGATAGCTGGTTCCCTCGGCGGAAAAATACGATGGGTAAATCTTTCCCGATGCGAGGCTGGTAAATGGATTGATGTCCGAAGGGCAGTCCCACACCGCAGCGTTTTCCCGGTCATTGGGCGGCGGAACCCAGTTCGGAATGGGGATGGTAGTCGGCGGTGGCACATTGCCGATGACGCTCTGGATCGGCGGCGGATTGATGATGGTCACAAGGCCGACGGTAATGGAATGGGTGGCCGTTGGCATTTGCGGGCAGACTGGGAAAATATTGTTGCTGGTGCTCTGGAGGTAGGTTTGTAAGCTTTGACCTATGGAATGTAATTGGGCGGCGCAAGCGACACGGTTGGCGTCTTGGCGGGCATCTGCCAGAGCCGGCAAGAGTAATCCAATCAGCAACGCTATAATACTCATTACCACTAGGATCTCCACCAAGGTAAATCCACGACGGCGAACGGACATCGTTATACTCCTTATAGTTTTCAGGGGATCGCACCACGGAGCCACATGCCCGGCGGGCCGTGTCATGTCGGAAACCCATCTGCAATCCACCCACTTATACGCACCATCTTGCCACATGCTTACATTGCATGTAATAATTCCATCCGATGGCGGGTATAAAGGGTTGAAAACAAGGCTTGCTCTATAGGAGTGGCATTATGATGAATACAATGAAATGTTTTGCCATGCTGATCGCGGTCGCCCTTTTCGGTTTGAAATCGACAGCCGGGATCTCCGCCTCACCGTTGAATCCGCGGGAAATACCGGCCCGCACCCAATTGGTCGTGTACATGAACTTCGATGCCATGCGGATGTCTCCAGCGTGGATGGGGTTCTGCAACACATTGGAGAAGCAGCCCGGAATTGCCGCACGCATGGGCAGCTTTCGTCGGACCGCTCGGGAAGTTTTGGGCATCCGGTCAATCAATAAAATTCATGATATGACGATTTTTGAATCCCACGAATCGCGGACATCGGTCGTCGCACTGGTGCATGCGTCATTTAAGCCCGCCGCGCTAATAGTCGCGGGCAGGCTCTTTCCCAACTACACCAAGCACCACTACGGCAAGTATACTATTCTTTCTTGGAATAAGGATCCGCACCGGACCATTTATCTTGCGTGCTATGGAAGATCGCTGGCGCTCATCGGACGTCGGCTCAGGAGCGTGGAAAATGAGATCAATACTCTTGATGGCAAAGCCCCATCACTGGCGGACCGCGCCAAGCTGCTCTCCGGGAACACCCCGGCGGAGATGTTTTACATGGCCGGGGTAGGTGTAAATGATCTAAAAATCGTCAGGTCGCCGGTGTTCAGGCAGATTGACCGCTGTTGGATACGTATGCTGGAAAACAAGAATAATAATCTGGTGATTCAGTCGCAGGCCAGGGCGATGACCGTTTCCGCAGCTTCTCAGATTGAGTCGGTAATCAAGGGTATCAAAAGCCAGATCGAACTGGCGGGACTGACCGCCGGGCGGCACGCCGCCATGGCGCGTGCGGCCGCAGTTGTCAACATGGAGTTGAGTGTCAAAGGGCAATGCGTACGTGCCGACTGGACGATTCCGAATAAGCTGATCGCGAGCCTGTTACCCGCACCGGCGGCAGCTTCGCCGCCACCGCCGCCTTAAAAAACCTGTTCGAAAAATCGAAACGCGCCGGAGATGCCCCGCCTGGTAGAGTATCCCGACGAGTTGAGAGGGCTTATAAACAATGGAAGACAGCTTTTGATCGACGACCTGTCACAATTTAAAGACGAGCACCTCGCAGGAATGGCCCAGCGCGGGTCGGAGGCCTGTTTTGAGGAGCTCGTCCGGCGGTATCAGGCACCGCTGATGGGATTTCTGACGCGCCGGTTTTCCGTCAGCCCGCACGATGCTGAGGATGTGATCCAGGAGGTGTTCTTCAAGGCTCATCGACACCTCCATCGCTACAATCAACGATGGAAATTCAAGACTTGGATGTTCACGCTGGCACACCGTGAATCCATCAGTCACGGTCGTAAAGGGCGAAAGAACGCAACCTTGCCGCTGGATCTGCCGGGCCGGATTCCACCACCAGATATGATTCTTTCACGCAAGGAGTCCGATGAGCGGCTATGGTTGAGAGTCCGGATGTCATTATCGGAAAAACAGTTCACGGTGTTTTGGTTATATTATGTTGAGGACATGGCTCTCGCGGAGATTGCAACGGCCACCGGGGGAACAACATTGTCCGTCGCGGTCATGCTTCACAGGTGCCGCAGGCGACTGCATACCTTGACGGATTTGAGGGATGGATCACCGGAGCAATCCATGCATGAGCGGTCACCGGTGTCATAAGAACAGGAGTCTCCATGAAATTCTTAAAAACTAATCGGCGGCAGGACCAACTCGGCAGACGACTTCGAGAGGCCGCCACTGGCGGAGCGCCCGAATTTTCCGAAGTCCTCCACGCGAAAATTATGGCCGGCATCCGCCACGAGAGTGGCGTGAATCGCACGGGTGGGATATTCCCAGGCGGGCGGTATTGGGTGGCATTAAGACTGCTGGCCGCCGCCGCGGTTCTGCTCCTGATTGTCGGAATCTGGTGGTTTAGCGCGGGCTTCCCGAAGAAAATGAGTGGCTCTTATCCAAGTCGGCGAGCCTCGGCGGTCATGGGATCCGGTGGAGCCGAGGCGCTGTCCCCCGGATGGTTGATCGGAACGCTGGTGCAATTGCCGCGGGAACAACTTGAGCGTTCCCGATACGCCTATCTGAATAAGGATGTTTGGAACCTCGCTTCCTTTCTCGCAGGTGAATTGGACATTGCTCCCCACACACGCAAACCGCATCGGCGGAAGCTTGGAATCCGAACTCGGAAATTATTGGGGCGTCGCGCTGATGGGTAATGGAACGGCACCAGTCGCTCGCTGGCGCAAGTTAAAGGATCGTGAAAGAACAAAATACGAATTTATTCTTTCACGATCCCTAAGTGAAAAACGCCAGCAGGGTATCCGCGACACGCTTGATCTGAATATCCGTTAGCTCCGGGAATACCGGCAGGGCCAGCACTTCCCGGCAGGCCTGTTCCGATATGGGGAAAGCACCGGGCTTGTAACCCAGATCGCTTAAGCATTCCTGCAGATGCAGTGGACGCGGATAATAAATGGCCGAGCCGATGCCGGATCACGGACAATCACCGCGCCCAATGCCCAGGGC
>JABEBX010015934.1_pt1 | contig 10478 bp, 9 predicted proteins | sample 7245971 | NCBI WGS metagenome assembly JABEBX01 (sample SAMN14506365, study PRJNA622280) | hot springs metagenome | biome: hot spring [ENVO:00000051]|acidic hot spring [ENVO:00002120]; feature: spring [ENVO:00000027]|sediment [ENVO:00002007]; material: sediment environment [ENVO:01001048]...
AATATATATAACTAATATATTATAAAATTATGGATATCAGCGATATCGACAAAAAACTTGACATGAAAGGAAAATTAGAAATCATAGGCGAATCTGATATCTTCAGATGGTCAAAACTGTATGGTATAAATATGACTGTTTTTATCAGATATGGCAGTACACTGGAAGATTCCTTTTTTAAAATCTTTGTATCCAAACCTGCCGATGATGATATTTATAAAGGTTTAATATCCACTTTTTCCGGACTGGAACAGAAATCGTATATTGTTATAACGAGATCGATAATGGACAAAAAAATCATTGAATTAATAACAGGCATTATAAAAATTCCATCTGTATATCTTAGCGAAATGACCATAGAAAATGGAAAGCTTATACTTAGATTAAGGTTTAACCATAATTTCAGTCAGGATATGTCGTCTCTATTGACACAGTATCTTTATATTCCATATTTTATAGATAATATATTAATTAAAAAGAGCGAGGGGTTAAAGCTTTTAATGGTAAAAAAGAACGCAAGGGTACCGCTGTCAATTTTAAAATATTCCGTTCCACTTTCATTATTTGAATTGGACCCGGGGCTAAAATCAATTGCTGAAAGCGAATGCATAATGCTAATATCCAATATGGATTTACCTGACAACAGGTTTGATGTTTCTATATTTTCCAAAGAAAAACTTGAGGTAAATGAAAGAATAAAGCCTGTAATGAGAATTGAAAATATGTACCGGTATGAGAACTACAATAAATTTATGATAGATGTAAAAATAAAGGCAAATGACCATGGAATTTTCCGCAACGATGAAACTGTTGTTATCAATGGAAATGAACTATATGTAACTTTGACAATAGCCCAGAACCAGATCATGGATTATATTGAAATGCTATTTGCATCATCAATGAAATATTTTAAAAAGAATGTTATCACTCTAAAAACTGTTGCACCCTTCGACGAAAATCTATTTTAAAAACTGTATTAATTTGATTTTGCATTACATTAAATTTACTAGCAATGAACATTATGTAAATTTTTAAATAAATTTATATGCAAATAATGTATGCTTGTTAAATTGGCAACTGATATTAATGAAAGTATTATAGCGGGTATCGTTTCTTCGGCTTTTTCTATTAATAAGGCTAACTTAAGTCTTGAAAAAGATGTGGTAATGGAATGCCATTCAAAATATAGATTTGACTATATTGCCAGTTCCGGAGACAGTAAATATGCTCTTTTAGTACCTTTAAAACCAATATCAGTCCGGGATATCATTAAGTTTAACTCCGCTGCAACAGACTGCAGGATCTTTAATAAATTATTTATAAGAAATGTTGAATTAAATGATCATCAAATAAAATTGCTTACCGGATTCAACATTAAAGTACTCGAATTAAGTCCATATTCGGAATCTTCGCATATATCAAAAAGGTCAATGTTTGGCCTATCAGTACTTGATTCAAAACTTTCAGGCGGTTTGAGGTCCGGTTATGTATACATGATATCCGGCAAGCCCGGAGCAGGGAAAACAACGCTTGCCAGCACATTTCTCGCACATGGTGCAGCCAGTGGGGAGAAAGGTGTAATGGTGCTTACTGATACACTTCCTGATCAGTTTATGGATAATATAAGGACCATGGATATGGGCTTTAAAGAGCAATTCGACAGAAAAATGATAGAGGTACTTGAGATTTCGGATCAGATAAGGTCAATGAAGGTTGATGTTTCATCCGGCAATATGGATTTCAGAAAATTCATCACAAAAATGGTAAATGAACTTAAGAGTTTTATAATAGACCATGATATTAAAAGGGTGGTTATCGATCAGATTACACCACTCTTAATTCCTAATGACGATTTTATTAATATTTTTATAAATAGCCTTTCAATGCCGGATGTAACAATGATAATAGTATCCGGATTAAGGAATAGTGATATGAGTGTGTTTGGCATTGAAGAATATTATGTAACAGGAGTAATAAAACTTGATTATTCATATCAAAATAACTCTTTAAACCGCACTGGCCAGATTTTAAAGATGCGTGGTACAGCATTTGATTCGTCTCCATTCCATTTCGATATAACTTCAACAGGCATCAAAATTAATGATTCTAATAGAGATATAAATATTACAAAAATAGATGAGCAGGGTACATCAGACACACAAAATATATTCAAATCGATAAGATAATCTAAATTAAATATTATTTTCAGTTTATTGTATACTGATTTTTAAATGGATTTTATATTAGAGCAATTTTTTACATCCGTAAAGACAGTTCTATATAAATAACATTATACCATTAAATTAAAATTATAATGCAAATATTTTAATAGAGATATTATATAAAAGCATATGGACACAGGCAGATTAAATATGAAATCCTGGAATTACATTGAAATAAAATTAGTTGACATGGCAAGAGAAACAAAATTGACAAATCTTGGGAATTTTAATTTCTATGGCGCACTTTCACATGAGAATAATACATATATTCTGAATATGTTTATTCCAAAAGATATGGATACAAAAATCATTGAACAGTTTCTTGATTTAATAGATATGCAGGAAAGAAAGGAATATTTTTTTATAAGGGCAAAGTTTTCAAATAATTCCATTGTAAGTTTAATAAGGGATTTTGATACTTTAAATGGTTTTTTCTTTCTGGATGTTGATTTTAAAGATGGTAAAATTGTCCTGAAGGGTTATTATAACAAAAATGTATTAAAAGAAGTTTCCGATATTTTATATCAGCATATTGATGTTTTTAAATCCGTGGATAATCTCGTTATAAGGGATGGAATAGATATAAATGATACATTCAATAATGATGGAAAAAAATTTAAAAGTATAATAATAAGCATGCCTTTAAATACATTTAAAAATGACAGAATACCTGAAATTCTGAAAAATACCGATACAATAGGTCAGTTTATAGATAATTATCCGGAAAACGATGTATATAGAATTATTTTATATTCAATGGAAAGAATAACAGGTTATGATGCTCTCTCCATTATTGATGATAATGAGCATATTTATGAAACCGAAACCAGCAACGAGATATTGGATAAATTATCAGAATTCGCCCGTGGTTTATCGCTCACCTGGAGAACTGCCTATACCTTTGTACGTGGAAATCGCCTGTACATTGCCTTCATTGTCCCTGCATTCCGCGCAAGGGAATATTTAGATGCAATAATTAAAACTCAGTTCGAGATGAAAGGAATTGACCTTGTAATATTTGAGCACATTGGTGATATGGACTTTAAAGACCTGAATACATATTTACAGGATTCGTCATGATTGTAATGACCTTACATAATTATTAAAATTTTTACAATAAATAATATCAGTTATTCTAAGTATATTTATCCTGATTTATTTTCGGGATTGGCAGACCTTAATTTTGACCTCTACCTTATAATAAACGGCAGGAAGCTGACGCATCAGTATATTATATAGCATTCCGGTATAGAACCACCATTTACATTTAATAGATTTTTATTTATGATATTATAGCTTATTTCATATTTGCTTTGAACTATCAATTTTTTTAGATATAAATTGATTATTAATTTTAAAGAGGCTAAATTTAAATTCCATGACATAATATTATTATGTGTTGTTATGAAAATAAATGTCGGAATAATAGGTGGAATGGGCCCCATGGCAACCGTTGAATTTCTGAGGACATTAACGGAAATCACAGATGGAGAAATAGACCAGGACCATTTGAATTATATACTTTACAGCATGCCTGAAATTCCAAGCAGAATTGATGCTTATTATCACGGTAAGGAAACTCCTGTAAGAGCAATAAATGAGGGTATAGAATTTCTTTTAAAAAATAATGTTGATACAATAGCAATTCCATGCAATACAGCACATATATGGTTTGAACAGTTTGAACACAGTGATAAAATTCTGAATATGATAGAATTAACAGCAAAAAAGATAGTATCATCAGGATATAAAAGGCCTGCAATACTGGCCACAACCGCAACTCTGGATTCCCGCCTTTATATAGACGAATTAAAAAGTTCCGGCATTGACGTTATAATTCCTGAAGATGAGGATTCTGTAATGGAAGCAGTTCAGTTAGTAAAGAGAGATAAAATAAAAGAAGGCCATGAGTTGTTAATGCCGGTAATACAAAGTTTTGAAAAATTAAAATGTGATTCAATAATACTTGCATGCACAGAAATACCGGTAATTTTGAGTGAACAGGATACTAAATTGCCATTAATAAATTCAGATGCTGTACTGGCAGAGGCAATTATAACAGCAGGCGGAAAAAAGGTAAAGAAAACTTTATAACTATAAATAAGAGGCAAATATTTTAAAGATTGAGTTAATATTAGATTCATGATGAAAGAATTTCCTTTGAACGGAATGAATATTGATGGTATTAATAAAAAACTTGAAGATTACGGTGACAAGGACATTAAAAACAGTAAAGGAAGATTATTTACATACTTTTATGATCCGGGCATTCCGGAATTAAATGACCTCGATAAATTATTTCTTACATTTTCGAAGAGAAATGGTATGGATTACCATGCATTTCCCAGCACATTAAAAATAGAAAACGATGTAACAGCGATGATGCTTTCCCTTTTACACAGCGATAACGGGTCCGGAACATTTACAACCGGCGGCACAGAGAGTATTATACTTGCAATGAAGTCTGCCAGAGATACATTTCTTGAAAATTATTCCGGCATACCTGAAGTAATAGTGCCTGTAACGGGCCATCCTTCTTTTGGCAAGGCAGCGGAATATCTCGGATTAAAAATAAAAAGAATAGGTGTTGATTCAAATTACCGTGCGGATCCGGAGGAGCTTAAAAACGCCATAAATGAAAAAACAGCAATGATAGTTGCTTCTGCTCCTGCCTTTCCATATGGAATAATGGATAATATAAAAGAGTTTTCTGAAATAGCCTCAGACCATAATATATGGATGCATGTCGATGCATGCGTCGGTGGAATGATACTTCCTTTTTTAAAGAAACTTGGATCAAATATACCTGATTATGATTTTAAACTTCCCGGCGTTTCTTCTATTTCCGTTGATTTGCATAAATACGGCTTTACACCCAAAGGATCATCAGTTATTCTATACAAAAATGAAAAATTGAGAGAACACCAGATTTATGTTAATGCGGGATGGCCGGGATATCCAATGTCAAATGCCGGAATTCAGGCAACCAAATCTGCAGGCCCGCTTGCAGGGTCATGGGCTGTTTTAAATTATCTGGGATTTAACGGCTATACCAGTCTTGCAAAAAAAACACTTGATGCATATAAAAAGATCAGCAATGGTATAGAGAAAACAGGTTATAAGATAACAGGAAAGCCCGATGCAACAATCTTTGCATTCCAGGATGATAACAGTGATATCTTTGAAACGGGAGTTGAATTGATTGACCGTGGCTGGTACCCTCAGATCCAGCCTTCAAACACTGCATTGAAATTGCCATCAACAGTCCATCTTAACATTAGTCCTGTGCATGTTGAAGTAGCAGATGAATTTTTAGAAACAATATCGGATATACACAATAATGTTTCTAATAATAAAATAAAAAGAACAGAGTTCAATAAAAAAAGCAGTGCTGAAGATTTATTAAAATTAATCAAAGCTCATCCTGAGGATAAAACATTATTTTATCATATATTAAATCAAATTGATTCAAAAACAGGAGAAGAAATATTCAAAAAAATAACCGATGAGGATTTTACTGCATCAAAAAATTAATATTTATATAAATCTGTTGATAAATATTTTAGCCCCGAATCCGGAAGAACAGTTACCACTGTACTTCCTCCGGGCATTGTTTCATCAAGCTTCATTGCAGCAGCCACATTTGCACCGCCTGAATAGCCTGTAAATATACCCTCCGATGCACTCATATGCCTTGCTATTTCAATTGCATCGCTGTCGCTGACACTTAAATATCCGTCTACTAATGACTCATCCCAGTACGGCGGTTTAATTGCATGGCCTCCACCCTGTATTTTATGCCTTGTACTTATTACTTCCTTGCCCGCAAGATACTGTGCACTTTCCGGTTCAACAGGATAGCATTTAATATCTTTATTATATTTTTTCAATGCACTTGATATTCCAATAAAAGTTCCGCCTGTTCCGACATATGCGACAAAGGCATCAATTTTTCCATCAGTTTGTTCTATGATTTCTCTTCCTGTTGTGTATTCATGGACTAAATAATTTACGGGATTTATATACTGATTTGGTCGATATGCATTATATTTTATTCTTAATTCTTCGGTGGTTTTTTCAACCTCTTCATTATCCTTTCTTGATATGGTGCCGGGAGCCTCATTGGCCTGCTGTGGAACAAGAACAACTTCAGCACCGAATGCTTTTAGCATCTGAACCTTTTCTTTTGAGTTTCCTGCAGACATAACAGCAGTAAATTTATATCCCTTTACCGAACATGCTATTGCGAGTCCTGTGCCGGTATTCCCGGACGTTTTCGCTATTACTTTATCTCCTTTTTTAATGATGCCTTTCTTTTCAGCATCCTCTATCATTCCAATCGCAATTCTATCCTTTATACTGAAGCCCGGATTATAATATTCGAGCTTTACAAGTATCTCTATGTTTTCGCAGCCGGTCCTGTTCAGTCTTACAATAGGAGTGTGCCCAATTGCACTGAGGACGCTTGCCCTAACATCATACATATTTATCAAATTAAGAATCCGATACTTGTATATATGTCTTTCAATTTTATTGGAATAAATGCTGTTAAAAAATAATTATTTTGGAATAAATACTTTAATAATAAAATATAAATATTACCAGTTTATATTATAATTATGTCAGTGAGGGCTGTTTTAATAAGGCCAAGCAATAAAACAGGTTCGGCATATATGACAAAATGGGGATTTTTGCCGGCTCCGCTTGGCCTTCTGGATCTCGCAGGTGAAATTATGAGGTTGCCCGGCAGTGAAGTGAAAATTATAGATATGGAGGGAGATAATTTATCACTTGACGAGGCAATAAAAAATGCTGTGGATTTTAAACCCGATGTTGTTGGTATTACTCTACATGCAACAGCAGCACACAACAACGCCGGGTATATTGCAAAAGAAATAAAAAAATATTTTCCTGAATGTATAACAGTGGCAGGTGGTCATCATGCAACATTTTTGCCAAAGGAACTTATAAAGTCGGGATTTGACATTTCCGTCCTCGGCGAGGGAGATGAAACAATGTATGATATTGCCATGGCTATTGAAAATAAGACAGGATTCGATAATATACCGGGAATTGTCTATATGAGCGATAAAGGGATAAAGAGAAATGCTCCAAGAAAGTTAATATCCGATCTTGATTCCCTGCCATTTCCGCCGCTTGAACTTCTTGATTCCAATAAATATACATTTAAAGTCTTTGGGAAAAATGAAAAGGTAATGTGCCTTGAAACATCACGGGGATGCCCGTATAGCTGTGATTTTTGCTCTGTTACACCGACATGGGGCAATACATGGAGGAACAAATCAAATGAGAGAATTATAGAAGAAATGGAACGTGCCAGGAAGGCAGGATACAACTGGATCTTTTTTACAGATGATATTTTTATTGTTGAACCGAATGTTAATCACAGAAAAGCCCTGTTTGAGGAATTAATAAAAAGAAAACTGAACATGAAATGGATTGTGCAGATGCGTGTCGATGTCACTTCAAGGCATCCTGAATTAATAGAAATGGCCTCAAGGGCTGGAATGAGCATTTCTTTCCTTGGAGTTGAATCAGGCAGTCCCGAAATACTGAAAAAGATGCACAAGGGAGAATTTACTCCGCAGTCGGTGAGTGCTGTAAAAATATTATCCAAAAACGACATAGTTGTAATTGTCGGCATGATGATAGGCGCACCATATGAAAAATACCATGATTTGAGGTCAACAGTAAAATTTTCCAGAGAGCTGGCAAGGGCAGGCGCGGATGCACTCCAATTTTCAATATACACACCGCTGCCCGGAACCAGGATATTCGACGAATCTTTAAATGACGGGACATTATTCACACTGGACTGGGACAGATACGATGTTTTGACTCCTGTAATGAAAACAGGTGTCGGTCCTGTACTTGACCAGGCAGTTCAATTATATGCATCATATTCTTTCTATATCTATAAATTTTTCATTGGAAAATTAAAAGGTATAAAATTAACAGGCAAAAAAGGTGAACTAATTGATACGGGAACGAAATTTATAATTGAAATGATGCCCTCATATATAAGAAGTCTTAAAGAATTCCCTGGAAATCTTCTAAAGACATATGATATGTACTGGAATGCAAAGAAATACGGATTTATAAAAAAAGACGAACATGAAGATATTGCAAGTGCATCCGGTCATATTGTCTACGATATGGGAAAGAAGAAAAATGTATACTATATGATAAAGCGTTAATTTCTTTCAATTATTCAGCAAATGCAGTATGTCCATATCATAAAATAAATAAACAATCCGAATATACATGGATTATGTCAGATGTTTATATAGTATCTGCAAAAAGAACTCCAATTGGTAAATTCGGAAAATCACTGTCAAGAGTTAAAGCTACAGAACTTGGTGCAACTGCAATTAAAGGAATTCTTGATGATTCAAAGATAGACAAAGATGCCATAGAGGAAGTAATCATGGGCAATGTCATACAGGCAAATGTCGGTCAGAATCCGGCGGGCCAGGCTGCTTTTTATGCGGGATTGAAACCCGAGGTAACAAAGAATACTGTTAATGTTGTCTGTGCCTCCGGAATGCTTGCAACAGAAAACGCTGCAAGGGAAATAGCACTTGGAGAACATGATATAATTGTTTCCGGCGGCTTTGAAAATATGAGCAATTCGCCATTAATGCTGCCTTCAGATTTCAGATGGGGGCCAAAACAGTTATTGTACAAAAATTTAAAGGTTGAGGATTCAATGCTTGTCGATGGATTGATAGATTCAATTTATGGAGAGCACATGGGAGTTTCAGCCGAACATTCTGCAAAAAAATATGGCATTACAAGAAAGGATACTGATGAATTTTCAGTCCAGAGCCAGGATAAGGCAATAAGGGCAACAGAATCAGGTGAATTCGCAAAAGAAATAGTTCCTGTAAATAATTTAACAAAGGATGAAGGAATGAGAAAAACATCCATGGAAGATCTTGCAAAACTTTCACCTGCATTCGACAGAAATGGAATTTTAACTGCAGGAAGTTCATCACAATTATCTGACGGTGCATCTGCACTTCTTCTTGCATCGGAAAAAGGATTAAAAGAATACGGATTAAAACCCATTGCAAAAATAACAGGCTACAGCTCGGCGTCTTTGGATACAAGAGATTTCGTTGAAGCACCTATTCCCGCCACTAGAAAATTACTGGAAAAACAAAAGAAAAAAATTGATTACTACGACCTTGTAGAGCACAACGAGGCTTTTTCTGTTGCTTCTATAATAGTAAGGGACCAGCTCGGAATTAATCCGGAGAGATTCAATGTCAATGGAGGCGCCATAGCGATAGGCCATCCACTGGGAAACAGCGGCTCCAGAATTATAGTTACATTAATAAATGCACTGCAGTCAAGAAAAATGAAGACCGGACTTGCAACGATATGCCACGGCGGAGGCGGTGGACACACACTTACTCTTGAATTAATGTAAAGTGTTAATGTACCATTGCAAATATTATTAAACCAATTTTAAATTATTATTTAATAAATCAAATAACGATTTATTCAAAGGTGAATTTATGAAAGATGTTTATATAACTTATTATAAAAGAATTCCATTTTCAAGAGCAAAACCCGATAATCCTGAAAAGGATGTTTATAACAAGACTTCAATGGATTATTTGCTTTCACTTCTAATAAAGGATTCATTAAAAACAGGTATTAATCCGGCAGATATTGATGACGTTATTACAGGATGTGCAATTCAGGCCGGAGAGAACTGGACATACGGCGGCAGGCATCCTGTGTTGCTTGCTGACCTGCCCGTAAGTGTACCGTCAATGTCAATAGACCGTGCATGCTCATCATCATTGAATGCAGCAGGAATAGGTGCAATGGAGATAAAAGCAGGAGGTTCAGGAATAGTACTTGCAGGCGGCATGGAGCATATGACAAATGTGCCGCTTTACAATAATCCATATGTAAAGTATAATCAAAAATTAATGGAAGAGCCGGAGTATAAAAAATTCGATATGGATGTTTCCTATCATGTTGGTTTAACAGCAGAAAAACTTGCTAAATTAAATAACATAACGAGAAAAGAACTTGATGAATATTCTTTAAGGTCACAGAAACTTACAGCAAAATCAGTGGAATCCGGATATTTCAATGATGAAATTTTGCCTGTTACTGTAGAAAATAACAATGAAAAAATTAATGTGAATAAAGACCAGACTCCAAGGCCCGGAACTGACATTGAGCAATTATCAAAATTAAAACCCGCTTTCATTG
>JABEBX010018845.1_pt1 | contig 10460 bp, 9 predicted proteins | sample 7245971 | NCBI WGS metagenome assembly JABEBX01 (sample SAMN14506365, study PRJNA622280) | hot springs metagenome | biome: hot spring [ENVO:00000051]|acidic hot spring [ENVO:00002120]; feature: spring [ENVO:00000027]|sediment [ENVO:00002007]; material: sediment environment [ENVO:01001048]...
GAAGACGATCTGCGAAAAGAGAAAGACGAAGAGCCCCAGCAGGAGAAGACGCCGGACGCCGAAGCCGGGCGCCCCCAGGGCTTCGAGCATGAGCCAGGAGCCGACGCCGACCAGCAGGAGGAAGAGTCCGAAGAAGAGGGAGCGTCGGACGGGCAGGACATCCCGGGGAACGAGCATGGCCGGAGAGGAGAAATCGTCGGGATGGCCATTCATGGGGAAATCAGGAGGAAAAGAAGAGAAAGTAGAGCGCGCAGGCCAAGCCGAAGAGGCCGATCCAGAAAACGAGGATCGCACCCACCTCTTTCCAGCCCACCTGCTCCCACGCTTCCCTGGCCAGCCGCGCGAAGGGGCCGTAGTCGATCGGCCTCGAAACCATGTGCGAAATCCGGAGGGCCGGCCCGGCTTGAAAGGCAGGCTCACGCAACCGTTCGGCAAGCTCGGGTGGAATGTCCGGGGAGAGAAAGACGCGCGGCCACCGGTCCAAGCCACCGTTCCGCGCGAGGCTCAAGGCGGCAACGGCAGCCCGCTCGAGGCTTCCCTCCTCCGACGCCGAAGGGAGCCCTTCGAGCCAGTCGGTTACCCTCTCCTGCGCAAGCTTGAGGGTGAGCTCGACGGGCGGACGGCCCGGACTCCTCTCCTGCTCCCGGATCGCCAGCGCCAGGAGGCTGGCTCCCACGATCCGCTGGTAGAGCGGGTCCGCAAGCTTCCAGTAAGCCAGGTAGGCATCGAGCCGTGCCGCCGCCTCCCGCCAATCAGCGAGGGTCTCCCTCGGCAGCCGAGCCGAATCGACCGCTTCCACAGTCAGGGAAAGAAAGGGTAGATCCATGTTTCGGTCAGCGTCTCTTGCTCGAGCTCAAGCCGGCACCGGAGCCGGACAGGCGAGGAGGACGAGGAGGGGCCGGCCCGCCCGGCGGTAAAGATCACCCTCCAGGATTGGCCGACCGGGTTTTTCAGGACATGGATCTCCCCAATCTCCACCGAGGGATCGCTTTCCACGACGGCGCGCAGCGGGGCGTCCTCCGCCAAGGCGTGGAGCCGGTTCCCCCCGAAATCAAGGACGAAGCGGGGGAGAGAGTCCCCGACGACCCGCTCCACACGGGTCGAGAGGCAGCGGCCCATGGGAGGAAGCTGCGGATTGTCCAGGAACCAGTGCAAGGTGTACTCCAAAGCAAACGGTGCGCGGGGCTTCGGCCGCTCCTCGGGAACGAAGTAGGCAACGATGTTGTCGAGGTTCGCATCGACGGTCGAGAGCTCGACCAGGCGGAGCTTGCCCGAAGGCCAGCTCTCTCCCGGCTCCACCCAGCAGCTCGGCCTCCGCTCGTAGAGCATGTCGGGGTCGTCGTAATGCGCAAGCTCCCGGTCGCGCTGGAGAAGTCCGAAGCCGCGAAGGTCCTCCGCCGGAAAGTCGCTCACCCTTCGCTCCTTGCCCGATTCGAGCGGGCACCAATACCAGCGATCCTCTCCCTGCCGAAAGAGAAGACCGTCCGAATCATGAACCTCTGGATGGCGGTTGCCGACCGGGATGTCCGTATTCTCTCCGTACCAGAACATGCTGGTCAAGGGGGCGAGCCCGATCTCCTCGCGGTCGCGCCGGAGAAAGAGAACCGCCCGAACGTGGAGAAGGGTCTCGGCCCCCGGCTCGAGCTCAAACCGGTAGGCTCCGGTTACGGAGGGCCCATCCAGGAGGGCGTAAAAGAGCAGGCTATGGGCGCTCGACGAGGGCTCGCAGAGCCAGAAGCGGGTAAAGGCGGGGAACTCCTCGCGGCGCTTCGCCACCGTGTCGACCGCGAGCCCACGGGCCGAAAGTCCGAAAGCCATGTTCTTTCCGACCATCCGGAAGTAGCTCACTCCCAGGAACGAAGCCACTTCGGCCAAGCGATCCCGCTTCTCCAGGGGATAGTAGATGCGAAACCCGGCATAGCCTAGGTTCGCGGGCAGCTTCTGCAGGGGCACCCCTCCGCCGAAATCAAAGAACCGCGGCAGATAGGGGATCGGCTGCACTCCCTTCCGATCGACCTCGAAACAGCGGATCGGCTGGTTGAAGAGATAGCCGGGATGGAAAAACCCGACCTGGAACGGCAGGGCCGCATCCCGCCAGAGGAGGTCCTCATCGCGCCAGCGGATCTGCCGGTACTGGTCGAAGCTGAGCGCCGAGAGGAAGGCGGGCACGGTCGCCGCGGCATAGGGCTCCGAGCACTTTTTCCGGGCCTCCTCGATCACATCCTCGAAGCGAAGCGGTGGGCGGTAGCGGGTCTCCCGGACAATGAAGAGAAAGAGCAAGAGTGCGGCCGTTCCGAAGACCAAGTGGATCTTGAACGTCTTTCGGGAAAGGAGCGCCATCGTGATCGTGCCGGTTCGTCCGAGCCTGGAGGCTCCCAAGGGAGATGACAGGAAAAAGACCGCCGGCAAGAAGAAAATGACCGAGGCCTCTCCGTGGGCCCTTATTCCAAGAGCCCCGCTCCTTTGCTTGGTCTTTACTAGGTACCAGGACGCCCTCCGCTAGCGGGCTCCCCACCTCCTTCCGGTTCGAGAACGACCCCCGCGCTATCTCCTCTCGACCAGGCACCCCTTGAGGTATTCGGTTTCCGGGATGGTGAGCAGGATCGGATGGTCCGAGGATTGGCTGAGGGTTTTCCGAAGGCGAAGGGCTACATCGGCCTCCCAGGAAGCCCGGCCGATCATCTCCTTCCATTCGGCAAGACCGAAGTGGTGGGAACAGCAGAAGCTGGCCAGGACTCCGCCCGGAGCCAGCAACCGCAGGGCCCGCAGGTGGAGCTCGTGATAGCCCCGGAGTGCTGCCGCGCGTTGGGCCTTGGTCTTCGTAAACGAAGGGGGATCGAGGGTGATCAGGTCGTAGTGCTCCTTCGCCCGCTGCGCTCTTCGCAGCCAGTCGAACACATTCTCCTGCACCCAATCGATCGCAATGCCCGCCTTTTGCGCCGCCGCCCGGCCGGCCTGAAGGGCGGCATCCGACTGATCGACCGCCGTGCAGGAAATCGCCCCCGCCGCGGAGCAGAAAAGAGCGAAGGCCCCCTGGTAACAAAAGAGGTCGAGCACCCGCCGCCCTGCGGCCAACGCCCCGACTTCGGAATAGTTTGCACTCTGATCCAAGTAGAGCCCGGTCTTTTGCCCCTCGAGGAGCCGCACGGGTAGCAAAACCCCGTTTTGCCGGATCCAGAGCGGGTCGTCGTAACTGCCGGACAGCACCTTCTTCTCGAGAGGGAGGTTTTCCTGCAGCCGGACCGGCGCGTCATTGCGCAGGATGACGCGGGAGAGTCCCGTCTTTTCCTGGAGCAGGGAGACGACCTCACCAGCTCTCCGCTCCATGCCGGCAGTGAGAAACTGCGCGACCAGCCAATCCTGATAGCGATCGACGACCAGCCCCGGAAGACCGTCCGACTCCGACCAGACCAGACGCGCCGCATCGGCTGCCTGCGGCTTCAAGAGGCCGAGAGAATTCCGAAAGGCGAGGGCGGCATCGAGCCGCCGGGAAAGGAGAGGGCCGTCGAAGGCTTCCTCCCGACGCGAATAGAGCCGGATCGAGATCTGCGAGCGGCTGCTCCAGATGCCGCAACCGATCCGGTCGCCCCGGGCACTCTTGACCTCGACGCAGTCCCCATCGACCGGATCGCCCTCGATCTGGGCCAGTTCGCTCCGATAGATCCAGGGGTGCCCCTGAAGAGATCGGTGCGTCCCCTGCTGCTGGAGCAGGACTCGGCCGGAAATCCCCGGGGGAAGAGGAGGCCGGATCGGCGGTAAATCAGCGGGCACGAGCCTTCTTGCTTCCTATTCCCATCCGGAGATGCGCGCTTCAGGAAGCGGGATCGGGCTGTTTCTCCCCGGACTTCTCCCGAAAGAGACGGGGAGAGGGATACCGATACTCTCTCCCCAGGAAATTTCGGAGGAGGATCTGCCCTCCCTCTTCCCCGACGAGATATTCGGGGTTGAGCGGGATCTTGCCCCCGCCGCCCGGTCCGTCCACGACGTACTGCGGGACGGCGAAGCCGGTCGTATAGCCCCGAAGCTGCCGAACGATCTGGATGCCCTCCTCGATCGGCACGCGCAGGTGGTCGGTCCCCTCGATCAAGTCGCACTGGTAAAGGTAGTAGGGGCGGACCCGTGCCCGAACCAATTTGTGAACCAGATCGCGGACGGCGTCGACCGAGTCATTGACGCCGCGCAGGAGAACCGACTGGTTGCCGAGGGGAATACCCGCATCCGCCAGACGCCCGAGCGCATCGCGAACCTCCGCGGTCAGCTCGGCGGCATGGTTGGCATGGATGTTGATCCAGAGCGGATGGAAGCCCCGCAGAAGATCGCAAAGGCTTTCCGTCACGCGGTGCGGGAGGAAGATCGGGACCCGGGTGCCGATTCGCACGATCTCGATGTGGGGGATCTCCCGCAGGCGGCCGAGCAGATCCCGCAGCCGAGCGTCGGAGAGGAGCAGCGGATCCCCTCCGGAGAGCAGGACGTCCCTGACTTCCCGGTGCTCCCACAGGTAGGCCAGCGCCCGGTCGACGTCGACCGCCAGATGCTGCTCGCCCACCCCGCTCACGATCCGCGAACGGGTGCAGTAGCGGCAGTAGCTCGCGCAGCGATCGGTGACCAAGAAGAGAACCCGATCGGGATAGCGGTGAACGAGCCCTGGAGCCACCATGTTCCCATCCTCGCCGCAGGGATCGCTCATCTCGTAAGGAGCGCGGAGAAGCTCTTCGGCTCGTGGAATGACCTGGCGCCGGATGGGGCAGTCGGGATCGTCCGGGGAGAGGAGCGTGAAGAAATACGGGGTGATGGCCAGAGCCAGCTTTCTCGACGAAGCGAGCAGGATGCCCTTCTTTTCGGAGTCGGTCAGCCGCAGGCGCCCATCGATCTCCTCGAGCGACGTGAGCCGGTGACGAAGCTGCCACCGCCAATCGTTCCACTGCTCGTCCGGAGTGTCGGCCCAGAAACCTTTACCCGCCGATCGAAAATCGCAATCGCGGCAGCTCAAGAGAAGGTCCTTCCGTACACAGAAGCCAAAGCTAAGTCTTTTAGCATCCTTGTCAACCGCCCGTTGCCTCAAAAAGGGGAAGCTGGTTGCTTCGTGCCAAGGGGTCTCCGTCGATGCGAACCCGAGGAGCCTGCACCCGGAGGGCGAGGGGAGCCGAACGGTGCCGACGCCTTCTTCCTCCTTGCCAAGCCGATGCCAAGGTGCTTTGCTAACCCTCCATCGCTCGAGGGAGAGGGGATCCACCGCCTTCTTTTCTTCCTCGGCAAGACGGGCAGATACCGAAGCGGCCAAACGGGGCAGACTGTAAATCTGCTGGCTCACGCCTTCGCTGGTTCGAATCCAGCTCTGCCCAAGAAAGCGGCTCTGCTTACTCCGAAGAAGCTTCCCGTTCCTCGGTCTCTTCCTCTAAAGCTCGCCGCCAGTGCGGGGAAAGGAGCGGCCGGACGATCCCGAAGAGGAAGTAGGCGAGGAAGTCCACGGCGAGCATCCATTTATAATAGACGACCGTCAGGGCGACGGTCGCCAAGACCAGCAGGAATTTCGGCAGCGAATGCTGGGTCCGCAGCCCCACACCCTTGAAGCTCGGGTAGCGGAGCTTGCTGAACATCATGAAGGAGAGGAGCAGGAGCAGGACTGCCAGGACATAACGCCCCCACCCTTGCTTGAGATCCCGATCGGTTTCGTAGAGGGAGAGCAGAAAGAGGGTGAGGGAGGAGACCAGCCCCGCTGCGGCGGGGATCGGAAAGCCCGTGAACACCTCCTTGCTCTCCTCGGCCCGCGCGGCATAGACGTTGAAACGGGCCAGGCGAAGCGCACCGCAGACAAGGTAGATGGCCGCGACGATCCATCCGAGCCGATGCGGAAACTGGTAGAGGACAATCTCAAAGACCAGCAGGGCGGGGGCCACTCCGAAGGAAATCAGGTCGGCCAGGGAATCGAACTCGCGCCCGAATGCGCTCTCCTTGCCGCCGAGGCGAGCTACCCGTCCGTCGAGCAGGTCGAAGACGAAGGCGGCCAGGATGAAGTCGAGGCTCGTCTTGAAGGTGTGAATCCAGCCGGAAAGCTCGCTGTCGCGCAGGATGCTTCCTTCCAAGATCTTGAGGATGGCGAGAAACCCGCAAAGCAGGTTCCCTGCGGTCATGAGGCTCGGCAGCAGATAGAGCTTGCCCTCGTTTTCGTGCTCTTTCACGGCCACCGGCCTACCACGGTCTCGCCTGCGTGAACGACGTCTCCCGGCGCGACAAGAATGTGGCACTCCTCGGGCAAGTAGAGCTCCGTGCGGGAGCCGAACCGGATCATTCCGATCCTCTCCCCCGCCTGCACCGAATCTCCCTCGCCGACCCAGCGGACGATCCGGCGAGCGACCAAGCCCGCGATCTGCCGCACCCCGATCGTTCCGCGTGGGGTTGCGATCCACCAATCCTGTCGCTCATTGCGCTCCGCCGCCTCTTTCCGGCGCGCGTCCAAGAAGCTTCCGCGGGCATACTCGATCTTCGTCACCCTTCCCGCCGTCGGAGCTCGATTCACATGCACATCAAAGACCGAGAGAAAGATCGCGACTCGGCGCATAGGCCGGGAGGAAAAAGGGCTCTCCGGGACGACGTCCACCGCGACCACCTTCCCGTCGGCAGGGGCAAGGATGGCGTCCGGATCCCGGATCGGCCGCCGATCGGGATCCCGGAAGAAGAAGACGACAAAGCCGAGCAGGAGAAGAAGCAAGCTTCCACAAAGCCGGCTCCACCGAAAAGGGAGGACGAGAAAGAAAGCCGTCGCGGCGGCCACGATCCCCAGGAGCGGCAATGCGTCTCTCAGCGCAGGGGGAAGCATGTTGTTCGTCTCTTCTTCTCTCCGCTCGTCTTCTGCATGCCTATCGGGGAATCCACGACGACGCCGCTCCGCCGAATCGCGCCAAGCCGTAAAAGTAGAACGCCGGTGCCGCGAAGAGCAAGCTGTCGACGAGGTCGAGCGCTCCCCCGATCCCCGGGATCCAGCGGCCCGAATCCTTTACATGCGCATCGCGCTTGGCCGCGCTCTTTGCCAGATCGCCCAAGACGCCGAGGAAACCGAGACCCACCCCCAAGAAGACCGCGTCGAGCAGACGAAAGCGGACGAGACCGTGTCCGCAGAGGGAGACGATGGCCAGGCTGGCCAGAAGTGCTGCCATGAGGCCGCCCGCCAGACCCTCCCAGGTCTTCTGAGGGCTGATCCGAGGCAGAAGTCGATGCCTCCCCAAGAGTGAGCCGGCCACGAAAGCCCCGGTATCCCCGAGCTTGGTGACCAGCATCACGAAGAGCACAGCCGCTCGCGGATCGGCGTAGTTGTTCGGCTCCAATGCAATCCTGCACAAGAAGCTAAACAAGAAAGGGATATAGACTACTCCCAAGAGGGTGAGGCCTCCGGCCTCCAAGGGCAAGAGACTTCCCTCGGAACCCAAGACGACTCGGAAGAGAAGCGCCACGACCGTCAGCACGAAGAGCGCCTCCTCCCAGGCCAGGAATGTTTTCGCCGCCTCGGGGTGGGCGACCCAGCAAAACCAGAGGATCACGTAAAATAAGAGCCCGGCGACGATCCCCATGCGTTTGAAGACGATGGTCCCCTTCTGCTCCTGCATGCGGTAGAATTCCCACTGAGCGACCATCGAGAAGACGGCGACAATGAGGATCTCCCCCGTGCGCCATCCGAGCAGGACGATGCCGAGCGCAACGCTCCAGAGGACGGCAGACGAGCCGATTCGGGCGAGCCAGCCGGGTCGCCGGTTCATTCGAGCGGCTCCCTCTCCTCCAGGCGACCGAAGCGCCGCTGTCTTCGCCCGTATTCTTCCAGGGCCTGTAAGAATGCGTCCCGACGAAAGTCGGGCCAGAGAATGGCGGTGAAGTAGATCTCGGAGTAGGAGATCTGCCACAAGAGAAAGTTGCTGATCCTCATCTCCCCGCTCGTTCGGATCAGCAGGTCGGGATCGGGGTCCTCGCCCGTATAAAGGTAGCGGCGAAACGAGGCCTCGTCGATCTCCTCCGGTTGCAGGCTCCCCCGCAAGACCTCCCGGGCCATCCGCCGGACTGCCGTCACGATCTCAATTCGACCGCTGTAGCTGAGGGCGAGCGAAAGGGTAAGCTTTCGGTTTTGGGCTGTCCGGAGGCTCACCGCTTCGATCTTCTCCCGCAAGCCCGCCGGCAGATCGGCGAGCCGTCCGATCACCTTCAGGCGGACATCGTTCTTGATCAGATCGGCTTCCGCCTCTTCGATAAAGCTGTTCAGCAGCTCCATCAGGGCGTTTACCTCCTCGGGAGGCCGTTTCCAATTCTCCACCGAAAACGCATAGAGGGTGAGGAACGCGACGCCGACCTCGGCCGCCGTACGCACAACCTCCCGAGCCGCCTCGAAGCCCGCTCGATGCCCTTCGACGCGGGGCAGTCTCCGTGCACACGCCCACCGGCCGTTTCCGTCCATGATGATGGCCACGTGGGTCGGCGGTTTTAAAAGCTCGCCCGACCTCGTCTTTCTATTCGACAAGGAACGTCTGCTCCCTTCCTGCTCCCACGGAGACCAGGCGGACCGGAGATCCGGTCAACTCGGAGAGAGCATCCAGATATTCTTTGGCCAGATCCGGCAAGTCGGCGAAGCGCCGGACGCCGGACGTCGGCTGCCGCCATCCTGGAAATTCCTTATAGACGGGCGCGCATTCCTGCCAGTGCGCCGCGCAGGTCGGCGGATGGGAAAGGCGTCGACCCCGCCACTCGTAGGCGATGCAGACGGGAATCGTCGCGAGGGTGTCGAGGCCGTCCAGATTCGTTACCGCGAGCTCATCGAAGCCGTTGATCAAGCAAGCATAGCGGCTCATCACCCCGTCGAACCAGCCGCATCTCCGGGCCCGGCCCGTAGTGGCCCCGTATTCCCGCCCGATCTGATGGAGCAGGTCCGCCAGCTCGGCTGACTCCACCGGCATCGGTCCCGCGCCGACGCGCGTCGTATAGGCCTTGAGGCAGCCGACGACCCGATCGATCCGATGTGGAGGCACACCGGTTCCGGTCACCGCTCCTCCCGCCGTCGTGTTGGAGGAGGTGACATAGGGATAGGTTCCGAAATCGATGTCCAAGAAGGTGCCTTGGGCGCTTTCGAAGAGCATGTCTTTGCCTTCCCGCATCGCATCGGCCAGCCAGATCGCCGTGTTCACGATCATCTCCCGTAGGAACTCCGCCGCCTCGCAGCAACGATGAACCACCTCTTCGGAGTCGATCGGCTGTCCGCCGAGGAAAGAAAGCAGCCGATTCTTCTCTTTGATTCTCTCCTCGAGCTTGTTGCGAAGCTCCTTCGGTTCCAGGAGATCGTGAATGCGGAGCCCGGTGCGGTTGACCTTGTCGACGTAGGCCGGGCCGACGCCACGACCGGTCGTTCCCAGTTTCCCCTTGCCGCGCAGGCTTTCCAGCTGCTCGTCCATGCGCCGGTGATACGGGAGCACCAAGTGGGCCGAGTCCGAAACGAAGAGCCTCCCCTTGGGCGCGATCCCCCGAGCGGCCAAACCCTCGATCTCGCTTACGAGCGAAGTCGGGTCGATGACCATTCCGTTCCCCAAGACGCACTCCTTCTCCGGCCGAAGGATGCCGGAAGGAATCAGGTGGACGACGAACTTTTCGCCTTCCACCTTCACCGTATGGCCGGCGTTGTCCCCCCCTTGGCAACGGACGACTACGTTGGCATCCCCGGTGAGGAAATCGATGATCTTTCCTTTTCCCTCATCGCCCCATTGCGCTCCGACAATTACCGTGTTCACTCCACTCACCGACCCCGTCATCGACCGATTCCGCGATAAGCAAACCCCCAGGCGGCCATCTTTTCCCGGTCCAAAAGGTTGCGTCCATCGAAAACCAGCGGGCTCACCATCCGCTTTTTCATGGAGAGCCAGTCGAGCTCGCGGAACTCTTCCCATTCCGTCGCCACGACGACGCAATCGGCTCCCTGAGCCACCTCCTCTCCATTGGAGCAGAGATGGAGCTTCGGAAGAAGCTCCTTTGCCTTCGCCATCGCCTTGGGATCGAAGGCGCGGACCAGGGCACCTTCCTGGAGGAAGCACTCCGCAAGCGCCATGGCGACACTTTGGCGCGTGTCGTCCGTGTTGTTCTTGAACGCCAGCCCGAGCAGGCCGATCGTTTTGTCCCGGAGGAGCCAGATCTCTTCTCGAATCTTCTTCAAGAAGTGTTCCCTCTGCTGCCGGTTGATCGAAGCGGCCTCCTTCAGCAGACGGAAGTCGCAGCCGAGCTCCTCGGCGATCCGAATGAAGGCGGAGACATCCTTAGGGAAGCAGGAACCGCCCCATCCCACTCCCGCCTGCAGAAAGGAGCGGCCGATCCGCCGGTCGAGACCCATCCCCTCCGCGACGAGAAGCACGTCGGCCTTCGAAGCCTCGCAAATCTGCGCGATCATGTTGATGTAGGAGATCTTCACCGCCAGGAAGCTGTTGGACGCATGCTTGATG